>Ga0265797_10000023_pt1 | contig 371339 bp, 349 predicted proteins | sample P2T30metagenome_FD_192433 | JGI IMG/M metagenome (GOLD analysis project Ga0265797, IMG submission 192433) | Plant litter microbial communities from East Loma Ridge, Irvine, California - P2 T30 | ecosystem: Environmental > Terrestrial > Plant litter > Unclassified | place: USA: California... | reverse complement strand
GATGCCGATCTGGCCAAGGAGTCGGCGAAGCTGCAGGCATTGCAGGTCAAGCAGCAGCTTGGCGTGCAGGCCCTGTCGATCGCCAACCAGGCGCCGCAGACCGTCACCTCGCTGTTCCGTTAAGGAACACGGGGCGGCCGCCTCTTCGGAGGCGATACGATCCGGCATACCGGGGCGGAGCGATCCGCCCCGGCTTTTTTGCGTCGTATGCGCCCGGCGCAGCGGCAATTATGGCAGGGCGTCAAGAAAATCGTTGCGGACCCGAAAGTTTTGGTCGCTTAGCGGCTCGCCTGTTCCTCTCACGATCGCCCGCCCGCTCCATCATGATCTTCATCGCTGCATCCCGATCGGCCTCGACGTGAACACCACCGAGGTGATCGCCTTCGTGCTGGGCATCGTGAACGTGACGCTGGTCGTTCGTCGTAGCATCTGGAACTATCCGTTCGGTATCGCGATGGTGTCGCTATATGCGGTCGTGTTCGCCGAGGCGCGGCTGTACAGCGACATGCTGCTCCAGTTCTTCTTCATCGCCGTCAACGCCTATGGATGGATATCGTGGATACGCCACCGCGCGGCGACCGGCGCGGTCGTGGTGGAGGGGATGACGCGAAGCGAACGCTGGCGCTGGACGCTGGCCACTACCGCGATCGCCCTGGTCTGGGGTGGGCTGATGCACCGTTTCACCGATGCCAGCCTGCCATGGTGGGATGCCGCGGTGGCGGCGGCCAGCATCGCCGCGCAATTGTTGCTGGCGCGGCGCAAATGGGAGAACTGGGTGCTGTGGATCGCGGTCGATATCGGTTCGATCGGCCTCTATCTGGTCAAGGAACTTTGGCTGACGGCGCTCCTGTATCTGCTCTTCCTGCTGCTGGCGGCGTGGGGACTGGTCGACTGGCGGCGGCGGGTGGCGGCATGACCCTGCGTTCGGTGTGCCTGCACGGGCCGGAGAGCACCGGCAAGTCCACGATCGGTCCGCGCCTCGCCCGGCGTTTCGGCAGTCCCTATGTTGCCGAATATGGCCGCACCTATGCCGAAGAACACGGCACCGACTTCACCATGGCCGACCTGATCGCGATCGCCGAGGGCCATGATCGCATGGCGCGGGCGGCGGTGGCATCGGGTCCGTATCCGGTGATCCTCGATACCGATCCGCTGATGACGGCGGCGTGGGCGACGATGCTGTTCGGGCGACAGGACCCGTGGTTCGACGCATGGACGGGCACCGCCGACCTCTACCTGTTCCTCGACACCGACCTGCCCTGGGTGGAGGATGGCACCCGCCTGTTCGGTACCGTCAGCGAGCGGGAGCGGTTCCGGGCGGCGGCGATGATGGAACTGGTCAGGCGCGACCTGCCGTTCGCGGTCGTGCGGGGGCAGGGGCAGGCGCGGTACGATGCCGCACTTGCCGCGATCGAAGCGGCTTTGGCTTGAGCGCAACACCCTGCTAGGGGCAGGCACATATGGCTACCGACCTTTCCCGCATCCGTAATTTCTCCATCATCGCGCATATCGACCATGGCAAGTCGACACTGGCCGACCGGTTGATCCAGCATACCGGGGGGCTGACCGCGCGCGAGATGAGCGAGCAGGTGCTCGACAACATGGATATCGAGAAGGAGCGGGGGATCACGATCAAGGCGCAGACGGTGCGCCTGTCCTATCTGGCCGCCGATGGCCTCGACTATACGCTGAACCTGATGGACACGCCGGGGCATGTCGACTTCGCCTATGAGGTGAGCCGCAGCTTGGCCGCGTGCGAGGGGGCGTTGCTGGTGGTGGACGCCGCGCAGGGGGTCGAGGCGCAGACGCTGGCCAACGTCTATCAATCGATCGAGCACGATCATGAAATTGTCCCTGTTATCAACAAGATAGATTTGCCCGCCGCCGAGCCGGAGATGGTGCGCAAGGAGATCGAGGACGTGATCGGCATCGACGCATCGGGCGCGGTGCTGGCCAGTGCCAAGGCGGGGATCGGCATCGCCGACATCCTGGAGGCGATCGTGACCCGCATTCCGCCGCCCAAGGGCGATGCGGAGGCGCCGCTGAAGGCGATGCTGGTCGACAGCTGGTACGACCCGTATCTGGGCGTCGTGATCCTGATCCGCGTGATCGACGGCGTGTTGAAACGCGGCCAGCAGATCAAGTTCATGCAGGCGGGCACCGTGCATCTGGTCGACCGGGTCGGCTGTTTCCGCCCCAAGATCGAGCAGTTGCAGGATCTGGGGCCGGGCGAGATCGGCTTCATCACCGCGCAGATCAAGGATGTGGCGCAGGCCCGCGTCGGCGATACGCTGACGGATGCGAAGCGGCCGGCGGCGGAGGCACTGGAAGGCTTCAAGGAAGTGCAGCCGGTGGTGTTCTGCGGGCTGTTCCCGGTCGACGCCAATGATTTCGAGAAACTGCGCGAATCGATCAGCAAGCTGCGCCTGAACGACGCATCGTTCAGTTTCGAGATGGAGACGTCGGCCGCGTTGGGCTTCGGCTTCCGCTGCGGGTTCCTGGGCCTTTTGCATCTGGAGATCATCCAGGAGCGGCTGACGCGCGAATACGACCTCGACCTGATCACCACCGCGCCGTCGGTGGTGTACCAGATCGAATTCACCCATCCCGATCCGGCGGGGATCACGCAGATCGACCTGCACAATCCCGCCGACATGCCCGACGTCAACAAGATCAAGACGATCAGCGAACCGTGGATCAGCGCCACGATCTACGTTCCCGACGAATATCTCGGCAGCATCCTGAAGCTGTGTCAGGATCGGCGCGGTATCCAGCAGAACCTGACCTATGTCGGCGGCCGGGCGCAGGCCACCTACGAACTGCCGCTGAACGAGGTGGTGTTCGACTTCTACGACCGGCTGAAATCGCTGTCCAAGGGCTATGCCAGCTTCGACTATGCCCAGATCGGTTACCGCGAGGGCGACCTCGTCAAGATGAGTATCCTCGTCAACGAGGAGCCGGTCGATGCGCTGTCGATGATCGTCCATCGCGGCACCGCCGAGGTGCGCGGGCGCGGCATGGTGGAGCGGCTGAAGGAACTGATCCCGCGCCACCTGTTCAAGATCCCGATCCAGGCCGCGATCGGCGGCAAGGTGATCGCGCGCGAGACGATCAGCGCGATGCGCAAGGACGTGACCGCCAAGTGCTACGGTGGTGACGCCAGCCGCAAGAAGAAGCTGCTGGAGAAGCAGAAGAAGGGCAAGGCCAAGATGCGCGAGTACGGCTCGGTCAGCATCCCGCAGGAGGCGTTCATCGCCGCGCTGCGGATGGGCGACGACGGCTGATCCCGATGACGCGGCAAGGGTGGATCGCCGCCGGCACGCTGATGCTGGGCGGGGCGGCGGCGCTGCCCGCACCGGCGCAGACCGTGCAGGACCTGCAACGCCAGATCGACGAACTGAAGGCGACGATCGCGGAGTTGAAGGCGGCGCAGGCGGGCAGGGCATCCGCCCCCGCTGCTGCGCCGATCGCCCCGGCGGGCACGGCGGTGGCAGCGTCGCCGACGACGGGGGCGCCCGCCGTTGCCCCCACGGCCACGCAATCCGCCGCCATCCAGCCTGCTGTCACACGGCCGACCACCACGCAGGTGGCGGTGGTGGCCGACAAGCCGAAGCCGGCGCACTGGTACGAGCGGATCACGCTGCGCGGCTATACGCAGATGCGCCTCAACGAGTTCCTGTCGGGCGACCGGACCGCGCCGGCCGGCGTGTCGCGCCTCCGTTCGGTGCATGACGGCGGCATCGGCGAGGACAGCAACTTCACGCTGCGCCGGGTCCGCCTGATCCTGCAGGGCGACATCAGCGACCGCGTCTCGTTCTACCTGCAACCCGATTTCGCGACCAATGTCAGCAACCAGTCGGGCGGGGAGCGGCGCGAAGGCTTTCTCCAACTGCGTGATGCCTATGTCGACGCGTTCCTCGATCCCGATCGCCGGTTCCGGCTGCGCTTCGGCCAGTCGAAAGTGCCGTTCGGGTGGGAGAACCTGCAATCCTCGTCGAACCGGCTGACGCTGGACCGCAGCGACGGCATCAACAGCGCGGTGCCCAGCGAACGCGATCTGGGGGTCGTCGCCTATTACACGCCGTCACGCGTGGAAAAGATCTGGGACCGGCTGACCGACGACGGGCAGAAGCTGTTCGGCAATTACGGCGCGTTCGGACTGGCGGTGTATAACGGGCAGGGCACCAACCGGGCCGAAACCAACGATGGCCTGATGACGGTGGCGATGGCGACCTGGCCGATCGAGCTGGACGGGCTGGGCGCGGGCTGGACGGGGCAGGTGTTCGAGTTCGGCGCGGCGGCCCTGCGCAACCGGGTGAAGCCCGAACTGCGCGCCGGCGGCGTGAGCGCGGTGTCGTTCCGCGACGAACGGGTCGGGTTCCACGCGATGCTCTATCCGCAACCGATCGGGTTCCAGGCGGAATGGAACTGGGGGCGCGGCCCCGAATTCGACCGCGATCTGCGGGCGATCACGACGAAGCGGCTGAACGGCGGCTATATCCAGACGATGGCGCGCGTGCGCCAGTCACCACTGGGGCCGTTCATGCCCTATGCCCGGTGGCAACGCTATCGCGGCGGCTGGAAGGCCCTGCCCAATGCCCCGCGGCTGGACACCGACGAATGGGAACTGGGCATCGAGTTCCAGCCGACGCCGCCGCTGGAACTGACGATCGCCTATGCCCGGATGGACCGCACCGAGGCGGACGAACGCCGAATCGGTCAGGCGGAGGGAAGCCTGATCCGCACGCAGTTGCAGTGGAATTACTGAACGACGGCACGACATCGGCCTGATCCATGCCGCCGTGGTGGGCATGGCCGGGCGACGGCGTGTCTTCGTGTGGCCGGTCAGTCGGCGGCGTTCCTCGTGAGCAGGGGCAGGCTGTCCTCGATCCAGTCGGTCAGCGCCTCGACCAGCGCGGCCGCCTGCCGCCCCTGATCCGTCAGCGTATATTCCACCTTTGGCGGGACGGTGGCGAAGCTTTGCCGTCGGACCAGACCATCGCCTTCGAGCTGCTTGAGAGTTTGCGACAGCATCCGTTCGCTGACCCCCGCGACCGTCCGGCGCAGGTCGCTGAACCGGAGCGTGCCGGGCATCAGGGCGATGAGCGCCAGCGTGCCCCATGTGCTCGTCACGTGTTTCAGGATCGCGCGCGACGGGCAGCGCGGGGCGAAGACATCGCCCTGCCGCAGGCGATCCGCGAGACGGGCGGGCGAACGATCCGACATCGTCATGCTTACCTTTATGTGCGTACTTACGAATGGTAAGATAGGGGCTTATGTCCGGCGTACAACGACGACAGCGGAGAACGATATGTACGCCATCACCGGAGCATCCGGCCAACTGGGTCAGTTGGTCATCGACGACCTGTTGACCCGGGTCGCGCCCGCCGGGATCGTCGCGCTGGTGCGTGATCCGGCCGGGCTTTCCCGGCTGGCGGATCGGGGCGTCGTGGTGCGGCCGTTCGACTATGACCGGCCGGAGACGCTGGCACCGGCTCTGGCGGGGGTCGACCGGCTGCTGCTGATATCGTCGAGCGCGGTGGGCAAGCGGGTTCCCCAGCATCGTGCGGTGATCGAGGCGGCCAAGGCGGCCGGGGTCGGCCATATCGTCTACACCAGCATCCTGCGTGCGCCCGACAGCCCGATGGAACTGGCGGGCGAGCATCGCGAGACGGAGGCGGCGATCGTCGTCAGCGGACTGGCGTACACGATCCTGCGCAACGGGTGGTACACCGAAAACTATACCGCATCCGCCGCCCCCGCGGTGCAGCACGGGGTGTTGGCGGGCAGTGCCGGCAACGGCCGTATCTCGGGCGCCAGCCGGGCGGACTATGCCGCGGCGGCCGCGACGGTGCTGGCCGATGGCGGCACGGCGGACCGGGTGATCGAACTGGCCGGCGACGATGCCTTCACGCTCGACCAGTTCGCCGCCGCGATCGGCGAGATCGCGGGCAGGCCCGTGGTATATCGGGACATGCCGGAAGCGGACTACCGCCAGATGCTGGAAGGCGTCGGTCTGCCGGCACCGGTCGCAGCCATGCTGGCGGAAAGCGACGCCAAGGCGGCACAGGGCAGCTTGTACGATGACGGTCGCGCACTCAGCCGGCTGATCGGCCGGCCGACGACGCCGTGGCGCGACACGCTGCGCGCCGCCTTGCAGGGGTGAGCGTTTGGCAGAGGTGACCGGGCATGGCTGCGGCGGCCCTGTGGGCGGCCGCTTCGCGGCGGGGTGATCGGCCTGATCCGCCCGGTCGGGGCGGGCATAGCGAGACAATCCGGGGCGTGACGCACCGGGCGCTGGATTGCTTCGCTACGCTCGCAACGACGGATGGGTGGGTCTTCCGTCATCATGCTCCGTCGCCGGGCGGGAATCGGCGATCGGGGCCGATCCATCCACCCGTCCGGCTTTTCCGGTTCTGCCCTACCCGGTCCACTCCTCCCATTCGTCCAGCGGGCGGCCCGAGGCGAGAAATTGGGAGAAGCGGGTGAGGCGATGGTGTTTTCCTGCCGATGACCCGGGGTCGGGATCGGGGATTGGGGCGGGGGTGGTTGCAGGTGCGGGAGCGGGGGTCGGGCCGGTTTCTCCGGGCGGGTGGTCTGCCGCGCATTGCGCCTGATCGGCCAGGAAGGCGGCGATGGCATCGCGCTGGTCGGGCAGGTCCAGCGTTACCCAGGGTTCCTCGCCCTCGCGATGCTCGCCGAGTTCGAGCAAGGGCGAGACGCCGAAGGGCTGGATCGTGGCGGGGTGATCGACGGGCATCAGGCGCGCGGAGACGAAGGGAAGATCAGGGGCGTCCACATCGACCGGCCGTTCGAGCCTATCGCGGCGGCGGGCGGCGCTGGCGGTAAGGGTGGCGATGATCTGTTCCTGCGCCGCCTCGTCCAGGTCGAACCCGGCAAAGGCGGCGATGACGGCGCCGGGTTCGATCGGCGGGGCGGCTGGCGCGGAGTGGGCATGACCGGAAGGAATAGGGCCGGCATCGACAGGGCCGGTGTGGCGGAAGCTGCCGGACTGGGGGTGCCGGCTGTAATGGCGCAGGATGAACATGATGAGGCGGTCGTTGCGGCGGCGGCGGTAGCCCAGCAGCTTGCCGCCGGCGATGACGGGAACGAGCTGGCCGTTCAGCGCGCGGTCGAACGCCTCGTCCTTCAGGCGCAGCACGCCCATGTCGAGCGCGGCCTCCCACGCGCGGGCGAATCCCTCCGCGCCGGGCTGGCGGCGAAGTTGATAGGCGCCGACGGCGGCCATGTTGACCTGCGCGGCGGCGGTGGAGACCGAGCCGGTGTCGGCCAGCGCCTCGATGAAGGCCACCTGCCGGGCGGGCGTCCACCCATCGTGGCGGGGTTTGCGGGGAACCGGCTCGAAGGCCGGCAGCGGGGGGCGCGCGTCGCGCGCGACGGGGGTGCGGTCGATCATGAGCGGGTGTTTAACCCATATGGTTGGTTGTAGGACAGGGCCGGTTGTGTCAGGGGCGGCCGCGCCACCAAATGGCCGCCCGGTTCATCCGCAACGGCGCCATGTCGGGGGTGTACGCGGCTGATAAGAGGCAGGTTTCCCATTACCGATCCCATCCTGCCGCCGCCGGCCGAGCTGGCGATCGTGGTGCCCGCCTATAACGAGATCGACAACGTGCCGCTGCTGGTCGAGGCGGTGGCGGCGGCGCTGCCCGACGTGCGGTGGGAGATCGTGTTCGTCGACGACGACTCGCCCGACGGCACCGCCGCGCGGGTGCGCGATCTGGCGATGCGCGACCACCGGGTGCGGATCGTCCACCGGGTCGGGCGGCGGGGGCTGGCCTCCGCCTGTGTCGAGGGGATCATGGCGACGGCCGCGCCCTATGTCGCGGTGATGGACGCCGACCTGCAGCATGACGAACGGTTGCTGGGGCGGATGCTGGCGACGCTGCGCGAGGGGAATGTCGATCTGGTGGTCGGCAGCCGCTATTGCGCAGGCGGCGGGCTGGGCGACTGGGCGAAGGGGCGCGCCGCGGCCAGCCGGCTGGCGACGCGGATGGCGGTGATGCTGACGCGCACGCCGATTGGCGATCCGATGAGCGGGTTCTTCATGATGACGCGTCCCGCGTTTGAACGATCGCTGCCCAAATTGTCGACGGTGGGGTTCAAGATCCTGCTCGACATCGCCGCCAGCGCGCCCGCGCCGCTGCGGGTGGCGGAGCTGCCCTATGTGTTCCGGTGCCGGCAGTTCGGCGACAGCAAGCTGGATGCGCTGGTGCTGTGGGAATATCTGCAGCTGATCCTCGACAAGGCGTTCGGGCGGGTCGTGCCGATCCGGTTCATCGGGTTCGGGCTGGTCGGGGCGATCGGGCTGGCGATCCATTTCCTGATCCTGTCGACGCTGTATCTGGGCGTCGGCCTGTCGTTCGGCGCATCGCAACTGGCGGCGACGGTGGTCGCGATCTCGAACAACTTCTTCCTCAACAACCTGCTGACCTATCGCGACCAGCGGTTGCGCGGGCCGGCGCTGGTGCGCGGCTGGCTGACGTTCAACCTGGTCTGCGCGACGGGGGCGGTCGCCAATATCGGCATCGCGGAATGGCTGTTCGTGCAGCACACCTACTGGATGCTGTCCGCCGTGGCCGGCGTGCTCATCAGCGTGGTGTGGAATTATGCGATGTCGTCGCTGTTCACCTGGCGGAAACGGTGACGGCGCGCCGGTTCAGCCGCGCGGGGACCAGCCCAGTTCGGCGCTGATCGCGGCGGCGATCTCCGCGACGCGGGGGGCGAGGGCCGCCATCGCCGCCTCGTCCAGGTTCTGCGCGGCGGTGGCGACGCTGATCGCGGCGACGATACCGCCGCTCGCATCGCGGACAGGCGCCGCGACCGACCGGATATGATCGGGCGGCGGCCCCTGCTGCACCACCACGCCGGCGCGGGCATGGTCCTGCATCCGTTCCAGCCAGCCGTCGCCGGTGTAGCGGTCGCCGAACTGGTGGAACAGCCGCGTCCAGCTGTCGACGTCGTCGTCGAGCAGCAGCGCCTTGCCCATCCCCGTCTCGGGCAGGCCACGCCGGTCGCCGGGGCGGGTGGTGACGCCGATATGCTCGCGCCCGGCATGGCGATCGAGATGGACCGACCAGTCGCCGTCGCGGCGACCGAGAAAGATGCTCAACCCCTCCGCCATCACGAACCGTTCGAAGAAGGGGCGGGCGATGCTTTGCAGGTTGATCTGCTCCGCCGCGCGCGAACTGGCGTACATCAGCCGCGGCCCGAGCCGCAGGACCCCGTCCGCCGAGCGGGTGAGCATCTGGCGGCTGACCAGCGCGGCGACGAAGCGCGAGGCGGTGGCGCGGGTCAGGCCGCTGGCGGTGGTCAGGTCGGCGGCGGTCATCGGCCGGGCGCCGACGATTTCGAGGATGTCGAGTCCGCGGAACAGCGTCTGCGCGCCGATCGTGCGGCTGGCTTCATCGTCTTCCTTGGCCGGGTCGTCGCGCATCTGCCGCGTCTATCCGGCCCTGCCGCCTTCGTACAGAGGGGCGCGGCGATTTAGCCGATCCGGCCCGACCGCCGGCACGATCACAGGAAGCCGAGTTTCCAGCTGGATGCGTCGTAGTTGCCGATATTGGGCAGCACGGTGCGCAGATCGCCGTCCGACACGCCGAACCAGCTGGCGAGCGTGGCGGCGTATTGATCGACCGAGACGGTCGGGATCAGGCGGCCCTGCCCGACATCGTCGGCGGTGCCGTTGCCGATCGCGGGCGGGGTGCCATAGAGGCGGCCGCCCTTCACCGCGCCGCCCATCGCGAAGTGCATCGACCCCCAGCCGTGATCCGACCCGTCGTCGTTGGATTGCAGCGTGCGCCCGAAATCGGAGGCGGTGAAGCTGGTCACCTTGTCCGCCACGCCCATCGTGGCGGTGGTGTCGTAGAACGCCTTCATCGCATCGGCGACGCGGCCGATCAGCGCCGGGTGCTGCGCGACGAGATTGTCGTGCAGGTCGAACCCGCCGATCGACACGAAGAACACCTGCCGCTTCGCCCCCAATTCGGACGAGACGGAGATCAGCCGCGCGACCATCCGCAACTGATCGGCCAGGCTGTTGCCGGTCGGGAACAGCGGGAAGTTCGCCACCGGCGCCCCCGCCAGCGCGCCCGACACCTGCGCATAGGTATCCAGCGCGCGCTTCGACACGCGGGCATGTTCGTCGCCGAGCAGGCTGCCGGGCGCGGCGGTCATCAGCGATCGCAGCGTCGTGGCGGCGGCGGCGGAGCCGTACATCGTGCGGCTGTTGTTGAGCAGCGCGATCGGGCCGCCGGTGCCGACGGCATATTGCACGGCGTTGCGCCCGGTGAGGTACACCGCGTTGCCGCTGGCATTGATGCAGGTGAGCGCGGCGGCGCCGTTGCCGTTCTGGAACACGTCGCCGATCCGCCCGCCCCAGCCCGAAGTCGCGCCTTCGGGGCTGGACGCCTGGAAATAGCTTTGCTGATCGTTGTGGCTGAACAGCTTGGGCGGCAGGCGCACCGAATTGGCCAGATACTGCGCCTTGGTGGTCGGCTGGACGAGGGTGCCGACGTTCAGGATCGGGGCCAGCTTGCCGCCGTCGAACAGCGGCAGCAGCGACTTCATCGTCGGGGCCAGCGCATATTGCCGCCCGCCCGCCAATGCCTGTGCCGGGGTCAGCAACGTCGCGGCCAGCGAGTCGCGGGTGTGGGCGATGTTGGTCCGCGCGGCCAGATACTGCGCATAGCTGGCCTGATCGTAGGGCGTCAGCGTATTGGCGTAATCGTTGCCGCCATACAGGAAGATGCACACCATCGCCTTGTAATCGGTCGCGGTCGCCGCCGCGGCCTCGCCGATCGCGCCCAGGCTGGTGACGAAGGGGGCGGCGACGCCCGCCATGCCCAGCGCGGCCGACCGCCTCAGGAAGGCGCGGCGCGACTGGTCGTGATCGAAGCAGCTCATCACTTCACCGTCAGATATTCGGGGGCGGCGAGCGTCAGCATGATCGCGATCCCCACCCGATTGGTGGGGCCGCCGCTGGCGATGGCGGACATGGTGTCGACCGCGCTGCGGATCTGAGCGATCGTGGCGGCGGAGAGTTGCCCGGCGGCGAGCAGCAACGCGACCTCGTCGACCAGCGCATTGGTGTCGGCGGCCTTTTGCAGGATGTCGCTGTAATCCGCCTTCGTATGGCCGGTGCCGTTGGCGACGAGGCCGTACATATAGTTGATGTAGCCGACCACCGACTGTTCGTTGGTGATCTGGAATTCGGGTGCGACCAGCCCGCTGGCCGCGATCGCGCTGGCGGGCGGGGAATAGCCGGGGCGGAAGAAGTTGAAGACCGTCTGGCTGCGCCCCATCGACTGGCCCAGCCGGGTCGACTGGTTGCTGGTGTCGCCGAAGCCCCAGGCATTGGAGGGCGAGTTGACCGCGAAGGCGCGTGCCCAGCCGGTCAGGCGCATTACCGGTTCGCGCAGCTTGCCCGCGGCGGCGGTGGTCAGTGCGGCATCGCCGCGCGCCTCGCTATCGAGCAGGATCGCGGTGACGACCGCCTTCAGGTCGCCGCGCACGCCGCTGCCGTTGTCGGCGAACTTCGTCGCGACGCGGGCGATGTAGGCGGGCGAGGGATTGGAGGTGACGAGGCGCTGGATCAACTGCTTCGACACGAAGGGCGGCAGATTGGGGTGGGCGAAGATCGTGTCGAGCGCGATCTTCACCGCCGCCATGCCGCCGCCCGAGACGGTGGCGCCGAGGAAGCTGGCGCTGCCGGTCTCGTTCAGCGTGGCGTTCATCACCAGCGGCTGGCGATAGCGATCGGGCGTGGTGCTGTTGGCGGTGGCCAGCGACAGGCCGGTGAAGACCCGGGCGAGGCCGGCGACATCCTCCGGCCGGTAGGTTTCGAGCGGGGTCGCGCCGCCCTTCACGCTGCCGTCCATGTTCAGCTGGTAGAGGCCGAGCGTGAACAGCTGCATCAGTTCGCGCGCATAATTCTCGTCCGGGACGGCGCCGGTGCGGGTGTTCGCCTTGCGGTTGCCGAGGAAGGTGAGGAACGACCCCATCGCCGCGTTGGTGGTGATCGCGTCGAGGATATCCCGGTAATTGCCGAATGCCCGGTCGAGCAGGATATCGAGATAGGCGGCGGCGGCGAACTGTTTCCAGTTGAGGTTCACCGCGTCGATCCCGACGACGAGCAGGTCGAGCAGCGCCATGCCGACGCGCTGGCGAAGCTGGTCCGGCTCGACGATCAACTGCCGCCAGACGGTGGTGTCGAACCCGGCGGTGTTGTTGATATTGGCGGCGACGTTGTATCCGTTCGTGACCAGCCAGTCCCAATGCGTCGTCGCGCGGGGCAGCGCCATCTGCGCGGTGATCCACGCCTCGTAGCCCTTGTCGACGACATCGGCGATCTGCGCCTTCGTCGCCCCCATCGTCGCCTGCCCCAGGAAACGGCTGGCCTGCGCGGGCGTCGGCGCGGTGCGGACGATGGCGACGGGGGCGGAGACGGTGGGCGCTGCCGCCGTGGTGTCGTTACCGCCGCCGCCGCCACAGGCCGCGAGCAGGATGGCGGGGGTGAGAACCACAAAGGGGGCAGCCGTGGTAGCGGCCGCGACGGGGAGATCGACCGGCGGGACAGGGAGCGGGGCGGGGGATGGGGCAGGGGGCGTCGACGCAGGGGCACGATGCGCCGCCGTCATGATCGGGTTATCGTCGTGCAACAAGCTTCTGCCCCCGGACGGATCGCGACTCGCGGTGCCGTGTCGTCGGTGGAGGATAGCCCGAAATGGTTAACGCGCCGTTCGCAGATGCCCGGCGCGCGCATGAGAATTCCGCGTTGCCCCGGTGCAGGCCGGGGGCGGCCGGGCGCCGGCGTTGTCAGGCCGCGTGATTGCCGGATCGCCGGGCGTCGTCCGGCCCGGACACGAAAAGGGCGGCCCGTTGCCGGACCGCCCCTCGTGGCAGCAATGCCGAAACGCTTAGCGCTTCGAGAACTGGAAGCTCTTGCGTGCCTTGGCACGGCCGTACTTCTTGCGCTCGACGGTGCGGCTGTCGCGCGTCAGGAAGCCGGCGGCCTTCACGGAGGCACGCAGCGTCGGCTCGTACCGGGTGATCGCCTGGCTGATGCCATGCTTGACCGCGCCGGCCTGACCCGACAGGCCACCGCCCTTGACGGTGCAGACCACGTCGTACTGGCCTTCGCGCTCGGTGATGCCGAACACCTGGTTGATGACCAGACGCAGCGTCGGACGCGCGAAATAGACTTCCTGATCGCGGCCGTTGACCGTGATCTTGCCCGAACCCGGCTTCAGCCAGACGCGGGCGACCGCGTCCTTGCGGCGACCGGTGGCATAGGCGCGGCCCTGCTTGTCGATGACCTGCTCACGCAGCGGCATCGTGCTGACCGGCGCCGGCTCGGCACCCGCCAGATAGGCGTCGGCCGAATCGGCGGTGGCGGCGGGATTCTCGGCGGCGTCGCGCTGCTGGCCCAGCGTCGCGGCGAGATCGGAGAGGGACTGGCGGTTGTCGGACATTATGCACCCACCTTGTTCTTGCGGCTCATGCCGGCGATGTCGAGAACCTCGGGGTTCTGGGCGGTGTGCGGATGCTCGGTGCCCTTGAAGATGCGCAGGTTGCGCATCTGGTCACGGCCGAGGGGGCCGCGCGGGATCATGCGCTCCACGGCCTTTTCCAGCACGCGCTCCGGGAAGCGGCCTTCGAGGACCTTGGCGGCGGTGACGCCCTTGATGCCGCCGGCATAGCCGGTGTGCTTGTAATAGATCTTCTTCGCGGCCTTGTTGCCGGTGAAGCGGATCTTGTCGGCGTTGATGACGACGACATTGTCACCGCAATCGACGTGCGGGGTGAACGACGTCTTGTGCTTGCCGCGCAGGACGTTGGCGATCACCACCGCGGCACGGCCGACGACCAGATCGGTCGCGTCGACGATATGCCATTTCTTCTCCACCTCGTGCGGCTTGGCCGACTTGGTGGTCTTCATGAGCGCCTTCATGGGCGTGAGAACCTTTCGAACGAGAGCGCGCCGCTCCCGGATGGGAACAGCGCGGACCCGGCGCCAATGCCCGCGACTGTCGCTGAAGTCAAGATTTCGGCGGCGTTCATGACGGGTATCAGGATACCATGGGCTTCAGGAGTTGCTTGGAAACTCGCGAAAGAGCGAGTTTCAAGGCGGTGCCGCCCTCCACCTGCTTTCCAACGATCCTGCGGATCGCCGGAACCTTGGCATGTTCCGCCCGCTCCCCCTCCCGACCACCCACAGCGTATCCTGAATGGGTGGTCGGGAGGGGGAGCGGGCCGGCACCGCAAAACGCGCCCGGCGCGTTTTCAAACAGACTTTCAAACGAAGGCTTTGCGGATGCCGATCCGGTGGGCGGCGAATACGGTGGCGATCAGCAGCAGCGCGGCGTTCGCCTGATGCGCCACCGCCACCTCGATCAATACCCCGGTCATCAGCGTGGCGATGCCGAGGAAGATCTGGAGCGTCACCAGCCCGACCACGACGAACCCCGCGCGCGATCCCCGCCGGGTGGCGCGCACCGCCAGCCAGAACAGCGCCGCACCGACCGCGAAGGCCAGCCAGCGGTGGATGAACTGCACCATCACCGGATTGTCGACCGCGTCGGCCAGCGTCCCCGTCAGCGGCACGCCCGCCGGGAACAGGCTGTCGCCCATCAGCGGCCAACTGGCGAAGGCATAGCCCGCATCGAGCCCGGCGGTGAACGCCCCCCACACGATCTGCACGAACAGCAGCCCGAGTCCGAGCAGCGCGGCGGGCGCGAGTCGCGCGGGCGTCGCCAATCGGTCGCGGTGCAGCTGCATCAGGTCGAGCGCGGTCCAGACGAGCCCGGCGAGGATGACGAGCGCGGTGACGAGGTGGACGGCAAGGCGCAGATGGCTGACATCGGTGCGTTCCGACAGGCCGGAGGCGACCATCCACCAGCCGATCCCGCCCTGCAACCCGCCCATGGCGAGCAGCGCGACGAGCCGGATGCCGTAGCCGCGCGGAATCTGCCGCTTCACCGCGAACCACAGCAGCGGCAGCGCGAAGGCGAGGCCGATCACCCGCCCCAGCAGGCGGTGGAGATATTCCCAGAAGAAGATCGCCTTGAACCCCGCCAGCGTCATGTCGCGGTTGAACGCGGCATATTCGGGGATACGCTTGTACCGGTCGAATTCCGCCTGCCACGCGGCGTCGTTCAGCGGGGGCACGATACCGCTGACCGGTTGCCAGCGGGTGATCGACAGGCCCGATTCGGTCAGGCGGGTGATGCCGCCGACCACCACCATCGCGACGATCAGCGCGGCGACGACGAACAGCCACCGCGCCACCGCGCGCGGCCGGGCATGGGACATGAAGGCGGCACTGGGCAGGAGCATGACCCCATCTATGACGTGTGGGGGAGGGCGGCAATGGCGACCGGCCGGTATCGGTGCCGCATTCGCCATCCCCCGTGCCTTTCCCGCCTAGGCTCGGCGTTAGTCACGATGTAATGTTGTAACCTGACGATCCCCGGCCTATATCGCCGCCCGTGACCATGGCCGCCTCCACTTCCCGCGTCCGGCGCGTGCCGGGGCTCGATCGTCTGGCGATCGGGCTGTCGGGGCTGTGCGTGGTGCATTGCCTGGCGACGTCGGTGCTGCTGGCGCTGATGTCGGCGGCGGGCGGGCTGCTGCTCGATCCACACATCCACGAGGTCGGGCTGGTGATGGCGATCGCGCTGGGCGCGGTGGCGCTGGGACGTGGCGTGGTGCGGCATGGCGAGGCGGTGCCGGCGGCGGTCGGGGCGTTCGGGCTGGGCGTGATGGCGGGGGCGATGCAGTTGCCGCACGACGGGTCGAACGGCGAGGCGCTGTGGACGATCGTCGGCGTCGCGCTGCTGGCGGTGGGTCACGAGATGAACCGGCGCGCCTCCCTGCGCGCTTGCTAGAGCGGCACCCGCATCCTATTTCCGTGCGATGGCGCACGTTCATCATCATCACGAACTGCAGCGCGACGATCTGGCGACCGCGGCACAGGCGACGCTGGAGAAATCCGGCGAGCAATGGACCACGATGCGGGCCAGCGTCTATGCGTCGCTGGCGGGGTTCGCGAAGCCGGCCAGCGCCTATGACATCGCCGATGCGGTGTCGAAGGCGGAGGGGCGGCGGGTGGCCGCCAACAGCGTCTATCGCATCCTCGACCTGTTCGTCGGGGCCAATCTGGCGCACCGGGTTGAGAGCGCGAACGCCTATATCGTCAACGCGCATCCCGACTGCCTGCACGACTGCATTTTTCTGGTGTGCGACGGGTGCGGGCAGACGACGCATCTGGACGACGACCGCGTCACCGGCGACGTCCGTGCCGCCGCCCGTGCCGCCGGCTTCGCGCCGGTGCGGCCGGTGATCGAGGTGCGGGGGCAATGCGCCGACTGCCGCCGCGCGCTGTCCGACGCGGTGCCCGCCGCGGCCTGATATGGCCGGACCGATACGGTCGGCAATCGACACGGTCGCGACGGAAGGGTAAGCCCGTTCGATGGTTGACCTTCCCGTAACGCCCTTGCTCGACACCGTTTCGACGCCAGACGACCTCCGCCGCCTGAAACCCGAAGATCTGCGGCAGCTTGCCGACGAGTTGCGGCTGGAAACGATTTCAGCGGTCGGGACGACCGGCGGGCATCTGGGATCGGGGCTGGGCGTGGTCGAACTGACGACGGCGATCCATTACGTGTTCGATACCCCGCGCGACCGGCTGGTCTGGGATGTCGGCCATCAATGCTATCCGCACAAAATCCTGACCGGGCGGCGCGATCGCATCCGGACGCTACGGCAGGGCGGTGGCCTGTCAGGCTTCACCAAGCGGTCCGAAAGCGAATACGACCCGTTCGGCGCGGCGCATTCGTCGACCTCGATCTCCGCCGCGCTGGGCTTCGCGATCGCCAACAAGCTGGCCGGCACCCCGGGCAAGGGCATCGCGGTGATCGGCGACGGCGCGATGTCGGCGGGCATGGCATACGAGGCGATGAACAACGCCGAGCAGGCGGGCAACCGGCTGGTCGTGATCCTGAACGACAACGACATGTCGATCGCGCCGCCGGTGGGTGGCCTGTCCGCCTATCTGAGCCGGATCGTGTCGAGTCGCGAATTCCTGAGCATCCGCGAGATGATGAAGAAGCTGGCGCGCAAACTGCCGCGCCCCTTCCATCAGGCGGCGCGCAAGACCGACGAGTTCGCGCGCGGCATGACGATGGGCGGCACGCTGTTCGAGGAGCTGGGCTTCTACTATGTCGGCCCGATCGACGGCCATAACCTGGACCATCTGATCCCGGTGCTGGAGAATGTCCGCGATGCCGAGGAGGGGCCGATCCTCGTCCATGTCGTGACGAAGAAGGGCAAGGGCTATGCCCCCGCGGAGGCGTCGGCGGACAAATATCACGGTGTTCAGAAGTTCGACGTCATCACCGGCGCGCAGGCGAAGGCGCCGCCGGGGCCGCCGCAATATCAGAACGTGTTCGGGCAGGCGCTGGCCGATGCCGCGGCCACCGACGACCGCATCTGTGCGATCACCGCGGCGATGCCGTCGGGCACCGGACTGGACGCGTTCGCCGCCAGCTATCCCGACCGGTTCTTCGACGTGGGCATCGCCGAACAGCACGGCGTGACCTTCGCCGCCGGGCTGGCCGCACAGGGGATGCGGCCGTTCTGCGCGATCTATTCCACCTTCCTCCAGCGCGCCTACGACCAGGTGGTCCATGACGTGGCGATCCAGAACCTGCCGGTCCGCTTCGCGATCGACCGTGCCGGGCTGGTCGGGGCGGACGGCGCGACCCATGCCGGGTCGTTCGACGTCACCTATCTGGCGACCCTGCCCAATTTCGTGGTGATGGCCGCCGCCGACGAGGCGGAGCTGGTCCACATGACGCATACCTGCGTCGCGCACGACAGCGGCCCGATCGCGGTGCGTTATCCGCGCGGCGCCGGCACCGGGGTCGCGCTGCCGGACGTGCCGCAGGTGCTGGAGATCGGCAAGGGCCGGATGGTGCGCGAGGGCAAGACGGTGGCGATCCTGTCGCTCGGCACTCGCCTGACCGAGGCGCTGAAGGCCGCGGACCAGCTGGAGGCGAAGGGCCTGTCGACGAGCGTGGCCGACCTGCGCTTCGCCAAGCCGCTGGACGAGGCGTTGATCCGCCGCCTGCTGACCACGCACGAGGTGGCGGTGACGATCGAGGAGGGCGCGGTCGGCGGGTTCGGCGCGCATGTGCTGACGCTGGCTTCGGACGAGGGGCTGATCGACGGCGGGCTGAAGCTGCGCACGATGCGGCTGCCCGATACGTTCCAGGATCAGGACAAGCCCGACGTGCAATATGCCGAGGCGGGGCTGGACGCCGCCGCGATCATCGACACCGTGCTGAAGGCGCTGCGCCACAATTCCGGGGGCGTGGCGGAAGCGCGGGCGTGATGTCGGGGTCCGGAGCGTGATGGCATTGGTCTGAACCTTTGGCGTGATCGCGGGTGCGGCGATGCGATCGGGAGCGTCACGCGTGTGGCGCTGGATTGCTTCGCTGCGCTCGCAATGACGGCAAGGGGGGGGCATGTCGTCGTGCCCTGACGGCCGTTGTGCCCTGACGGTGGCGTGTGAGGGGCGGCATCCACGACGTGGTTTGCCGTGGCGTCGCAGGGCTGGCGGAGCCGGGGCATTCCGAACGATGGATATGACCGGTTTCGGCCGGTACTCCCGCCACCGGTGTTCCGGCGGCCACCGACCACTTCGTAACCTTGGCGGAACGATCGCCCCTGCATGACGGTTGCCCGCGCAAAGGGAGACGTACATGCCGGGAATCAATGGGTTCGAGATGCTGGCGCGGCTGGGCTTCGCCGCGCGGGCGCTGATGTATGCCGCGATCGGCTATCTGGCGCTGCGGCTGGGGCGGACCGAGGACAATGAGGGGGCGCTGGCCTATATCCAGGGTGTCGGCGGCGGCATCCTGCTCGGCATCATGGCGATCGGGTTTCTCGGTTACGGCGTCTGGCGGCTGTCGGAGGCGCTGATCGATACCGAGGGGCAGGGCACCGGCGCGAAGGGCATTGCGCAGCGGCTGGGCGGCGGCGTGTCCGGGATCATCCACCTGTTCCTGTGCTGGGCGGCGATCGGGCTGGCGACGGGCGGCAAGGGATCGTCTTCCGATTCGGCGGAACAGGGCGCATCCACCGCGCTGGCGCTGCCGGGCGGCAGCTGGATGCTGGTCGTGGTCGCCGCGATCCTGCTCGCGCTGGCGGCGTTCCAGATCGTCAAGGCGTACCGGCTGGGTTTCCTGAAGCATCTCGACCCCGCCGTCGCCGGCCGGCCGTGGATCGCCTGGGTCGGCCGGGCCGGTTATCTCGCGCGCGGCGTGGTGTTCGCGATGACCGCGCTGTTCATGTGGGAGGCGAGCCGGCAGGAGCGCGCGGCGGCAGCCGGCGGCATGGAACAGGCGCTGGATCGCATCCCCGACGACTGGCAGGTGCTGGTCGCAGCCGGGCTGTTCCTGTTCGGCGTGTTCAGCGCGGTGGAGGCGGTGTACCGCCGCATCACCGATCCGCAGGTGCTGGATCGCCTGCGTCGCCGCGTATCGGCGGGTTAGAGCGGGATGACATTGGTCTGACCCGATCCGTCATTGCGAGCGTGGCGAAGCAATCCAGCGCCGGACCAGGACGCCCTGGATTGCTTCGCTCCGCTCGCAACGACGAACATTTGGTTCGACCTGATCTCATCCGGCTCCAGGCCCGCATGACGAGCGCCCGGTCGCCATGGCGGGCGGGGGTAGCCTGACCATGGCGGATCGGCCCGCATCGCGTCATCGCCGTCCGGTTTCCCGTATCACGTGAAAAGGGGCGGCACCGACACGGTACCGCCCCTTTTCCTTATCGGCTGTCTTCCGTCAGAACGGGTTAATGCGCGTCCTGATCCTGATTGCGGACCACGCCGCCGGTGCCACCGGTGCCTGCGAAATCGCCGGGTGCCGTCACCGTATCCGGCCCGCCTTCGCCGCGTTCGACCGCGTCGGAGCGGGCGGCGACCGCCTGTTCCAGATCGCTGCGCGCGTCATCGTCCCGCGCCGCCGGCGAGGATGCCGGATCGGTGCCGGCGTGGCTTTCGGGCAGGGCATCGCCGTTCCGGTCGTCATGCTGGTCGCCGGCCATCTCAGATCTCCGCCGGCTGCGCGGTGCCGGGGTCGTTGGCGGGGGTGCCGGGAGAGGGCTGGTCGAAGTCGGGGCTGGGCGTGGTGATCTCCGGCGGGGGGCTGTCGGGCTGGGCCGGCGGGGGAGGGGGGGGGGGGACCTCGGTGGGGGGCTGGGTGGCCATCGGTGCTTCTCCTTCGGGTCTTTCAACGCGGCAAGACACTTGCGGTTGCCTGCGTGCTTGCCGTAGGGCGTCGGGCTGGTATAGACGCCCGCCCAAGGGGCCGCCCGACGAAGCATTGTTTTGTCGGGACACCCCAACGACGGGTCCAGCAGTGCGGGCGTGGCGGAACTGGTAGACGCAGCAGGTTTAGGTCCTGCCATCGCAAGATGTGGGGGTTCGAGTCCCTTCGCCCGCACCAGTCCCGCCCGGCGCAAGGCGTGGTCGCCCGACAACAGATTTCTCCAGATCGAAGGCCAGCAATGCAGACTGTCGAGACGCTGAACGAGGGGCTGAAGCGCGCCTACACGCTCACCATCACCGCCAAGGATATCGATGCCAAGGTCGATGCCGAGGTGAAGCGCGTCGCCCCCCAGGTGAAGATGCCCGGTTTCCGCCCCGGCAAGGTGCCGACCAATCTGGTCCGCAAGATGCACGGCGAGGCGCTGGCGCAGGACGCGCTGAATGCCGCGATCCAGCAGGGCATCCAGCAACTGATGGTCGACAACCAGCTGCGCCCCGCGATGCAGCCCTCGGTCGAGCTGGCCGAAGGCTATGAGCCCGGCAAGGATGCCGAGATCACGGTGACGCTCGAAGTGCTGCCGCAGGTGCCCGCCCCCGCGATCGACGCGCTGGTGCTGGAGCGGCTGACCGTGCCCGTCGCCGACGCGGCGGTGGACGAGCAGATCGCCAAGTTCGCCGAAGGCCAGAAGAGCTGGGACGATGCCGGCGACAAGGCCGCCGAGCAGGGCGACCTCGTCACCGTCGATTTCGTCGGCAAGACCGCCGACGGCGTCGCGTTCGAGGGTGGCACCGGCACCGACATGGGTGTCGAGATCGGTTCGGGCCGGCTGATCCCCGGTTTCGAGGATCAGATCGTCGGCGTGAAGGCGGGCGACGAGAAGCAGATCTCCGTCACCTTCCCCGAGGACTATCAGGCGAAGAACCTCGCCGGCCAGCCCGCGACCTTCGACCTCGTCGTCAAGTCGGTGAAGACCGCGGGCGAGGCCAAGATCGACGACGACATGGCCAAGAATCTCGGGCTGGAAAGCCTGGAGCAGCTGCGCGGCCTCATCAAGGGGCAGATCGAGCAGGAGCATAACGGCCTGACGCGCACCCACATGAAGCGCAAGTTGCTCGACCAGCTGGCCGAGGGGCATGACTTCGAGGTGCCGCCGTCGATGGTCGAGGCCGAGTTCAGCCAGATCTGGGCGCAGCTGGAGCATGAGGCGACCCACGAGGCCGACCCCGAAAAGGCGAAGGCCGAGATGGAGGCCGAGCGCGACGATTACCGCAAGATCGCCGAGCGTCGCGTCCGCCTGGGCCTGTTGCTGTCCGAGATCGGCCAGGCCAACGGCATCGAGGTGAGCCAGCAGGAAATGAATCGGCTGATCGCGCAGGCCGCGCAGCAATACGGTCCCGAGGATCGCCAGCGCTTCATGCAGTATGTCCAGCAGGAGCCGATGGCGGCCGCCCAGCTGCGCGCGCCGCTGTACGAGGACAAGGTCGTCGACTTCCTGTTCGAGAAGGCCACGATCACCGACCGTGATTCGACCCGCGAGGAACTGGAAGCGGCGATCGAGAGCGAAGACGGCTTCGCGACCGGCACGCACATCCATAACCACGACGATCATGCGCACGACCATGACCATGGGCACGACCACGGGCATGACCACGATCACGGCCATGACCACGATCACGCCACCCCGGTCGCCGAGACCGAGGTGAGCGGCGACGTGGAGGACGCGCCGGCACCCAAGGCGAAGAAGCCGCGCGCCAAGAAGGCCGCCGCCCCGGTCGACGCCGAGACGCAGGTCGCCGAGTCTGCGCCTGAGGCTGCCGAAAAGGCCGAGGGTACCGAAGCCGCCGACGCCCCGGTCAAGAAGCCGCGGGCCAAGAAGGTGAAGTCCGAGGGCTGATCGCCCGATGACGGCCACCCCGGTCCGGCGATCGGGGTGGCCGTTGCGGCATGGAAAACGGAGACGAACGGCGCGTGGCGAATGGTGATCGCGGGGGCAATATCCAGTTGATCGTCGTGGCGGTGCTGGTCGTCGTCGCGGTGATCGGCTGGCTGGTGATGAGTCGTCACGACGAGGCCGCCATCGCGGCACGCGACGCCGATCGATGCTGGACCGCGACGTGCCGCGATACGATCCTGCAAAGCGGGTACGAGCGGACCACGGGTCAGCAATAGCGTCACGGAGAAGACCCGATCATGACCGGTCCGCGCGCGCTCCGCATCGCCGTCCTGCTGCCCTGCTACAACGAGGAAGCGGCGATCGCGCAGACCGTGGCCGGCTTCCGCGCCGCGCTCCCCGACGCGGTGATCCATGTCTACGACAACAACTCCGCCGACCGCACCATCGAGGTGGCGGAACGCGCCGGTGCGATCGTGCGGCGCGAACGCATCCAGGGCAAGGGCGCGGTGGTGCGGCGGATGTTCGCCGACATCGACGCCGATGTCTATGTGATGGCGGACGGCGACGCGACCTACGACGCCGCCTCCGCGCCGCTGCTGGTCGAGCGGCTGGTGGACGAACATCTCGACATGATCGTCGGCAGCCGCGTCAGCCAAGTGCAGGAATCGTACCGGCGGGGCCACCGCTTCGGCAATGCGTTGCTGACCGGTATGCTGGCGCGGCTGTTCGGGCGCAGCTTCACCGATATCCTGTCGGGCTACCGCGTCTTTTCGCGCCGGTTCGTGAAGAGTTTCCCGTCGCTGTCGGCGGGGTTCGAGATCGAAACGGAAATCTCGGTCCATGCGCTGGAACTCAGGATGCCGTGCGCGGAGATCGAGACGCCCTATTATGCCCGGCCGGAGGGGTCGGAATCGAAGCTGTCCACCTATGGCGACGGCTGGCGCATCCTGTCGACGATCCTGACATTGTACCGGATCGAACGACCCCTCCTGTATTTCGGCGGGCTTGGTCTGTTGCTGGCACTGGTCGCCGTCGCGCTCGCGGTGCCGCTGGTCGTCACCTATGCGCAGACCGGGCTGGTGCCGCGCTTTCCCACCGCGATCCTCGTCACCGGACTGGTGATCGTGGCGGCGCTGTGTTTCTTCGCGGGTCTGATCCTCGATACCGTGGTGCGGGGGCGGCGCGAGATGCGGCGGCTGGCCTATCTGACGTATCCCGCGCCGGGCGCATGACCGTCAGGGCCGCGTGTTAACCCTGATCGTTTCGGGGCGGGGTTGAACTCCCCCGGCTGGCGGGCGACATAGGGGCTCTTCATGCCATCAGAGAGTTCACCCATGCACAATCCGTTCGAGACCGGCGATTTCGCGAGCCCGCTGGCGCAGGCCGGCGTCGGCCTCCAGCAGACCCGGGCCGGTCTGGTGCCGATCGTCATCGAGCAGTCGAACCGCGGCGAGCGCTCGTTCGACATCTTCAGCCGCCTGCTGCGCGAACGCATCGTGTTCGTGACGGGCGGGGTGGAGGATGGCATGGCCAGCCTCATCACCGCGCAGCTGCTGTTCCTCGAATCGGAGAACCCGAAGAAGGACATCTTCATGTACATCAACTCGCCGGGCGGTGTCGTCACGGCGGGCATGGCGATCCATGACACGATGCAGTACATCCGGCCGCGCGTCGGCACGGTGTGCATCGGGCAGGCGGCATCGATGGGCAGCTTCCTGCTGGCATCGGGCGAGCAGGGGATGCGCGTCGCGCTCACCAATGCGCGGATCATGATCCACCAGCCGTCCGGCGGCGCGCAGGGCATGGCATCGGACATCGAGATCCAGGCCAAGGAAATCTTGCGCATCCGTGCGCGGATGAACGAACTCTATGCCAAGTATACCGGCCAGCCGATCGAGGAGATCGAGCGCAAGATGGACCGCGACACCTTCCTGTCGTCGTCCGAGGCGAAGGACTTCGGGCTGATCGACGAGGTGTTCGACAAGCGGCCCATGCCGTCGGAAGACGGCGCGGCCACCGCCTGATCGGCTTCCCGCCCCGTCGCCGCGCCCGGCCGCTCCGTCGCCGGGTAACCAGGCGCGGCCGGTTATCGCTTGTAGAGCCGGGGCGGGATTGCCATATCTGTCGTCCGGCGTGATCCGCCCCTGGATCCGCCCATGCGCAATGTGTCGGTGCGGATGGCGTATCGACCAAGAGGGTTATCTTAATGACGAAGCTGAGCGGTGGCGACTCGAAGAGCACCCTCTACTGCTCTTTCTGCGGCAAGTCGCAGCACGAAGTACGCAAGCTGATCGCGGGTCCGACCGTCTTCATCTGCGACGAGTGCGTGGAACTCTGCAACGACATCATCCGCGAGGAGACGAAGTCGGCGCTGGTATCCAAGAAGGACGGCGGCGTGCCGACCCCGCAGGAAATCTGCAACGTGCTCGACGATTACGTCATCGGGCAGAAGCAGGCGAAGCGCGTGCTGTCGGTGGCGGTGCACAACCACTACAAGCGGCTGAACCACGGCGCCAAGGGTGCGGACGTCGAACTCGCCAAGTCCAACATCCTGCTCGTCGGCCCCACCGGCTGCGGCAAGACGCTGCTGGCGCAGACGCTGGCGCGCATCCTCGACGTGCCGTTCACCATGGCCGACGCGACGACGCTGACCGAGGCGGGTTATGTCGGTGAGGATGTCGAGAACATCATCCTCAAGCTGCTCCAGGCGTCCGACTATAATGTCGAACGGGCGCAGCGCGGCATCGTGTACATCGACGAGATCGACAAGATCAGCCGCAAGGCCGAAAATCCGTCGATCACGCGCGACGTGTCGGGCGAGGGCGTGCAGCAGGCATTGCTGAAGCTGATGGAGGGCACCACCGCCAGCGTGCCGCCGCAGGGCGGGCGCAAGCATCCGCAGCAGGAATTCCTGCAGGTCGACACGACGAACATCCTGTTCATCTGCGGCGGCGCGTTCAGCGGTCTCGAAAAGATCATCGGCGACCGGTTGCAGGGCAAGTCGATCGGGTTCGGCGCCTATGTCGCCACGCCCGAGGAACGCCGCACCGGTGAGGTGCTGCGGTCGACCGAGCCGGAAGATCTGTTGAAGTTCGGCCTGATCCCCGAGTTCGTCGGCCGCCTGCCGGTGATCGCGACGCTGGAGGACCTCGACGTCGGGGCGCTCGTCAAGATCCTGAAGGAACCGAAGAACGCGCTGGTGAAGCAGTATCAGAAGCTGTTCGAGATGGAGCAGGTCGATCTGGGCTTCACCGACGAGGCGCTGACCGCGGTCGCCAAGAAGGGCATCGAGCGCAAGACCGGCGCGCGCGGCCTGCGATCGATCCTGGAGGGCATCCTGCTCGACACGATGTTCGACCTGCCCGGCATGGACGGCGTCGACGAGGTGATGATCGACAAGGACGTGGTCGAAGGCCGCAAGGAACCGATCCGCGTCTATGCCGAGAAGAAGAAAGCGGGCGACGCGGCCTGACGGGGAGGTTAGGGGTCGGCTGACGGGTGGTATGCGGGGGCGGTGAATGACGGCGATTTCGGTAGCTTTGGCTACGTACAATGGCGAACGCTATCTGGAACCGTTCCTTGCGTCCGTGCGGGCACAGGACTGGGAGGACGTCCGTCTCGTCGTATCCGACGATAGCTCCACCGATCGCACGCGCGAGATGGTCGCTGCCCTGTGGGACGGGGCGGCCGTCCATCTCAACACCGCCGCGCGTGGCGTGATCGGTAATTTCAGCAATGCGATGACGCAAACCGGCGGTGGCTATGTCGCGCTGGCGGATCAGGACGATGTCTGGGAACCGAACAAGCTATCGTCGCTGATGCGCCGGATGCAGGAATGCGAGGCGCGCCAGCCGGGGGCGCCGGCGATGGTGTTCAGCGACCTGAAGGTCGTCGATTCCGACCTGAACGTACTGGGCGACAGTTTCTTCCGGTTCACCAGCAAAAGCCTGAAGGCGTCGGCCCCCCGCGATTTCCTGCTCAGCAATCACGTGCCCGGCTGCACCATGCTGATCAACGACGCGCTGATGCGGTTGGCGCTGCCGGTGCCGGCGGAGGTGATGATGCACGACTGGTGGCTGGCGCTGGTCGCGGCCGCCTTTGGGGTGGTCGACAGCGTCGAGGAACCGCTGATCCTCTATCGGCAGCATGGCGCCAACACGGTCGGTGCGCCGATGACGGAGCGGCTGTTTTCCCGCTGGTTCGGTCGTCTGGGCGAACCGCTGCGGCGGCTGGACAGTTGTCGCCGGCAGGCCGCGCTGGCGCGCAATACGCTTTTGGCGTTTCGCGACCGGTTCGGCGATACCGCGCCGCCGGCCGTGCAGGCGACGCTGCGCACGATGCTGGATGGCCATACGGTCGGGCGGCTGCGTGAGATACGGTCGGCCCGTACCGGCGAAACCCGGATGAAGGCCGCGATCGTCGCGGCGATGATCTGACGATCGCCGGTCGGTACGCCGGCCGGGATGCGGCATCGACCGGCGGGTCGAGGATGGCGAAGGTCCAACACGATGTCCGATGATCCGGTGACCCTGCTGATGACCGCGACGGTCGCACCCGCCGGCGGGATGCGGACGATGATCGCCAATGCGGATGCGCGGCGTGACGAGTATCTGCGCGCGCTGACATTCTATCGCGGCATGATCGGGCATGGCATCGACCGGATCCTGTTCGTCGACAACTCGGCCAGCGACATGACCGCGTTCGAGCAGGTGGCGGCCGGCCATCCGATCGATGTGATGTCCTATCCCGGCATCGAATATCCGCCCGCCTATGGGTACGGCTATGGCGAGCTGGCGTTGATCCAGCACGCGATGGACCATGTTCCGTATCTGGGTGATGGCACCGTCGTGAAGGTGACCGGGCGTTATCTGGTGTCGAACCTGCCCAAGGTGGTCCGCGCCCGCCGCGGCGTCGATTTCGCGGGCGACATCTGGAACCGGCGGCGCCCGTGGCTGGACATGCGGCTGTTCATTTGGACGAAGGCGGGATTCGACGCGATCCTCCGCGACCGTTATCTCTCGCTGCGCGACGACGTGAACCGCCTGCCGCCGGAGATGATCCTGTCCGCGCAGGTGCTGCAATCCACCGACGTGCCGGTCCGCACCTACTTCTTCACCGATCCCAAGATATCCGGCCGACGAGGCATGGACGGCAAGGACTGGGGACGCGGCAGTCTGGCGTTGAAGCGGATCGTCCGGGCCGCGACCCGGCCGTTCATATTGGCGACGGGCAACTATGCCGGCGCGACACGCGACAAGGCGGTGCCGCACCGGCGCTGACCTTCATCGCGGCGGCCGCAATCCCGCCGCCAGCGTCACGCCGGCCGCCAGTTGCAGCGCGCCGTACCAGCGCCGCCGGGTCGGGCGTCCACCGAACGGGCGCACCAGCGCATCCACCGCCGCCACGTCCGATCGCCACAGATCGACATGGCGGGTCGGCTGGAGCAGCCCGAGCAACCCGTCGCCGATCATGAACACCGCCGCCATTTCCGCCGCCCGGCGGATGCCGAGGGCGGTGTCGCTCATTTCGCCGGTCGACCCTGCCGTCCGCTTTGCCATGCCTGCATCTCCTCGATCGCGATCGATCGTCTCAACACGCGGGCGTCGGGATCGATCACGACATGCGCCGAGGCGGGCACATTCAACGTCGCACGCCCCTCCGTCATCGGCAGGGTCCGGCGGACGCCGTCGACCGCCAGTTCGACCGGAAGCGGGAAGGGGCCGTTCCCCGGCACGTGCCATGCCAGCGTCAGCGTGTCGCCGGTCCGCGTCGGGATCAGGTCGGGCAGCGCCGCCTGACGCAGGTACGCATCGAAGAACCAGCGATAGTCCTTGCCCGTCACGCGGGCGACGAAGCCCTCATATTCGGTCGTCGAGCCGAAGCGGGGCACGAAGTTGCCGGGTTTCGGATCGAGGCGGCCATAGACGGCCAGCCGGGTCACGTCCCAGAACGCCTTGTCGCCGATCGCCCAGCGCAGCGTGTGGAGCATCCACGACCCCTTGTTGTAGATGTCGAGGCCGGGGCCGCCCTTGTCCGCCTCGTACACCTCCTCCTCGGTGATGACGCGGCCGCGGACGATCGGCACCCGGTTGGCGATGCCGCCGCGCTGGCCGTTCATCATCGCGGCGTACCGCGCCGCGCCCTCGCGCCATTCGCCATAGGCCGGCTGCATGTAGGTGCCATAGCCCTCGTGCAGCCAGTAATCGTCCCAGTTGGCGGCGGTCAGCTGGTTGGCGAACCATTCATGCGCGAATTCGTGCTGGAACAGCCAGTCGAACCCCTCGGCCGCCTTGGCATAGTCGTTGCCATAGGCGTTGATGGTCTGGTGCTCCATGCCCTTGTGCGGCGTCTCGACCACGCCGACCTTCTCGTTGCCGAAGGGGTAGGGGCCGATCGTGCTTTCGAAGAAATCGAGCGTCGGGGCGAACTCGGCGAACAGCTTTTCCGCCTTCGCCTTCTCGCCGGGCAGGTACCAGTAGAACATCGGGATCGTGTTCCCGAACCGGCTTTTATAGGTCTCGGCGATCTCTTCGTACGGGCCGACGTTCAGCGCGATGGCATAGGTGTTGGGGTGATCGGTCCGCCAGTTCCACGTCGTGCGCCCGTCGGGCAGCGTGTCGACGCCGAGCAGCCGGCCGTTCGAGGGGGCCTTCAATCCCCTGGGCACGGTGATGTGCAGCGTCACGCTGCCCGGCTCCCCCTCCGGAAAATCGAAGCAGGGCCAGAACAGGTCGCAGCCATACCCCTCCGCCGTGGTCGCGAACCAGGTCGCCCCGGCCGGCGTCTTCGACCACACCACCCCGTCGTCCCACGGCGCGCGCACCGCGACGTGCGGGGTGCCGCCATAGGTGATGCGCGCGGATACCTTGCCACCCGCCGCGAGCGGCCGGGGCAGCGGGATGGTCAACTGTCCCTGCGGGTTCGACCAGCGCCCGGTGGGCAAGGTGACGCCGTCGATCGCGATCGCGGTGACGGGCAGGTTGCGATCGAGATCGATCACCAGCCGGGCGACCGGTGCCTTCGCGGTGAAATCCAGCGTCGCCACTCCGGTCAGGCGGTAGCTGTCGGGATGCAGCTCGAACGCCAGATCGGCCCGGTCGAACGTCAGCGCGGTCTGTTCGGCCGGGCGGAGGCCACCGGAAACCTTGGTCTGTTCGGTCAGGGCCGGCGTGCCCTTGGCGGGCGGCGTGCCGGTCTGCGCGGCGGCGGCGGCGGGGATGCAGGCGACCGCGATCAGCGATGAAAGTATACGATTCATGACGCATCGTTGCGCACCGCCGATGGCTTGGCAAGACCGGATCACAATCAGGGCGGTGGCCAGATTGATGGATCGTTCGCACATCCCATATAAAGAACCATCGTGGCCCCGATCGGGGCCGACCGGAGTTTGCATGAACCAGTCCTATCCCGTCCTGCCGCTGCGTGACATCGTCGTCTTCCCGAACATGATCGTGCCGTTGTTCGTCGGCCGCGACAAATCGGTCGCCGCGCTGGAATCGGCCATGAACGCCGACAAGGAGATATTCCTCGTCGCGCAACTCGATCCCGCCGAGGACGATCCCGCGCGCGAGGACCTGTACGAGGTGGGCGTCACCGCCACCGTCCTGCAATTGCTGAAACTGCCCGATGGCACCGTGCGCGTGCTGGTCGAAGGCAAGGAGCGCGGCCGGCTGGGCGAACTGACCGCGGGCGAGACGCACCTGACCGCGACGATCGAGGCGATCGCCGATCTGGAACCGGAAGGTGCCGAGACCGAGGCGCTGATGCGCTCGGTCGTCGGCCAGTTCGAGAATTACGCCAAGCTCAACAAGAAGCTGCCGGCCGAAACCGCGGTGCAGCTGGGCGAGATCGACGATGCGTCGAAGCTGGCCGATGCGGTGGCGGCGAACATTGCGGTGAAGGTGGCCGACAAGCAGGCGCTGCTGGTGGAAACCGATCCCGCCAAGCGGCTGGAGATGACCTTTGCGCTGATGGAGGGCGAACTCGGCGTCCTGCAGGTCGAGAAGAAGATCAAGAGCCGCGTCAAGCGCCAGATGGAGAAGTCGCAGCGCGAATATTACCTCAACGAGCAGTTGAAGGCGATCCAGCGCGAGCTGGGCAATGGCGACGACGAGAATGAGGGCGACGAACTCGCCGAACTGACCCAGAAGATCGCGACGCTGAAACTGTCGAAGGAGGCGCGCACCAAGGCGACCGCCGAACTGAAGAAGCTGAAGACGATGGCGCCGATGAGCGCCGAGGCGACGGTGGTGCGCAATTACCTCGACGTGCTGCTCGGCCTGCCCTGGGGCAAGAAGACCAAGGTGAAGAAGGACATCGCCGCCGCACAGGCGGTGCTGGACGAGGATCACTACGCGCTGGAGAAGGTGAAGGACCGTATCGTCGAATATCTCGGCGTGCAGGCCCGCACCAACAAGCTGAAGGGGCCGATCCTGTGCCTCGTCGGCCCGCCGGGCGTGGGCAAGACCAGTCTCGGCAAGTCGATCGCCAAGGCGTGCGGGCGCGAGTTCATCCGCCAGTCGCTGGGCGGCGTGCGCGACGAGGCGGAGATCCGGGGCCACCGCCGCACCTATATCGGCTCGCTGCCGGGCAAGATCGTCACCAACCTGAAAAAGGCGGGTGCCTCCAACCCGTTGTTCCTGCTCGACGAGATCGACAAGCTGGGTCAGGATTTCCGCGGCGACCCGGCGTCGGCGCTGCTGGAGGTGCTGGACCCCGAACAGAACGGCAAGTTCCAGGACCATTATCTGGAGATCGACCTCGACCTGTCGGACATCATGTTCGTCTGCACCGCTAACACGCTGAACCTGCCGCAGCCGCTGCTCGACCGGATGGAGATCATCCGGCTGGAAGGCTATACCGAGGACGAGAAAGTCGCGATCGCCGATCGGCATCTGGTGCAGAAGCAGATCGACGCGCACGGGCTGAAGCCGGACGAGTTCACGCTGACCGACGACGGCCTGCGCGCGCTGATCCAGCAATATACCCGCGAGGCGGGCGTCCGCACGCTGGAGCGCGAGATCGCGAAACTGTGCCGCAAGGCGCTGCGCCGTATCCTGGAGGGCAAGGCGACGTCGGTCACGGTGACGCCGGAGAACCTGCACGAGTTCGCGGGCGTCCAGAAATACCGCCACGGCCTGTCGGAGACGGAGCATCAGATCGGTGCGGTGACCGGGCTGGCCTGGACCGAGGTCGGCGGCGAGTTGCTGACGATCGAGAGCGTGACGGTCGGCGGGCGCGGCGCGGTGAAGACCACCGGCAAGCTGGGCGATGTGATGAAGGAGTCGGTCGAGGCGGCGTGGAGCTTCGTGAAGGCACGGGCGCCGAGCTACGGCATCAAGCCGTCGCTGTTCCACCGCAAGGACGTCCATGTCCACCTGCCCGAGGGCGCGGTGCCCAAGGACGGGCCGTCGGCGGGTATCGGCCTCGTCACCTCGCTCGTTTCGACGCTGACGGGTGTACCAGTGCGGCGTGAGATCGCGATGACCGGGGAGGTGACCCTGCGCGGTCGCGTGCTGCCGATCGGCGGGCTGAAGGAGAAGCTGCTGGCGGCGCTGCGCGGCGGCATCACCACGGTGCTGATCCCTGAGGAGAACGAGAAGGACCTCGCCGAAATCCCCGCCAATGTGAAGGAGGGGCTGACCATCATCCCGGTCAAGCATGTCGACGAGGTGCTGCGACTGGCGTTGACCGAACCACTGGTGGCGATCGACTGGACCGATGCCGACGAACTCGCCGCGCTGCCGCCGCAGGGGGTGCCGGCGGCGGGAGCCGAACTCCACCACTGATGCCGGGTGATGATCGGCGCGACGGGCGGCGGAACGATCCGGTGGGTCGTCCTGCCGTTCGTCGCGACGATCGCCCTGGTCGGTTGACTTCATCGGGGCCGCGCCTGCTATTGAGGGGCTCGTGCGCGTGGCCCGGGCTGCGCGTGGACCATGATTCGTGAAGGGGGTTCGTCCATGAACAAGCAGGAGCTGATCGCGACGGTGGCCGATCATTCGGGACTGGCGCGCAGCGATGCGGTGAAAGCGGTGGAGGCGGTGTTCGACACCATCTCCGTCACTCTCAAGAAGGGAGAGGAAGTGCGTCTGGTCGGGTTCGGTACCTTTTCCGTCTCGCGGCGCAAGGCGTCGGCGGGGCGCAATCCGCGCACCGGCGAACCGATGACGATCAAGGCATCGACCCAGCCCAAGTTCAAGGCGGGCAAGATCCTGAAGGATTCGGTCAACTAACGGCTGGACAGGCGCGGGGCGGCCGACTAATGGCCTCCCTCCGCACGAGGATGGGCGCGTAGCTCAGCGGTAGAGCACACCCTTCACACGGGTGGGGTCACAGGTTCAATCCCTGTCGCGCCCACCATCCTCGGCAGCCACGACACGGCCCGCGTATCCCACTCGGATGCGCGGGCCGTGTCGCGTTCGGGGGGTGGTGTTCGTTCCCATTCCCATTCCCACCGTCATGGCGAGCGCAGCGAAGCAATCCAGCGCCGCATGTGCCGCCCTGGATTGCTTCGCTGCGCTCGCCATGACGGATGGTGGGATAGGGGCCTACAATCCCAGTTGCTTCGCCAGCCAGGTCGCCGCCTGTTCCGGCGTTTCCTTGTCCGCATCGCGGTCTACCCGGTAATTCGCCTGCCGCATCGTCGCCACGTCGATCTTTCCCGCCAGCGGTCGCAGCGCGGCGGTGAAGCGGGCGTCGGCCGCCCGGTCGGGTGCGAGCAGCAGGATCGCATCGTACCCCGGTATCGCCCGGCGCGGATCGGCCAGCACGCGCAGCCGCTCCGCCGCGATCCGCCCGTCGGAGGAGAAGGCGGTGATCGCATCCACCCGCCCGCTGCCGAGCGCGCGGTACATGAAGGTGGGGCTGTACGGCGTGGTCGCCGCGAAGCGCATCGGATAGGCGCGGCGCACCGCCGCCCATTCGGGGCGTTCGAGGAATTCCAGATCGCTGCCCAGCCGCAGGCGCGGCGATTGCGCGGCGAGATCGTCCAGCGTCGCGATCCGCCGCTGCGCCGCGACGCGTTCCGGCATCGCGAAGGCATAGGCATTCTCGAACCCCAGCGGCGCCAGCAGCCGCACCCGGTGCGTCGTCCGCGCCCAATCGGCGATGGCGGCGAGCATGGCGGGGCGGGCCGGCACGTCGCGCCGGTGCATCTCGTTGCTCCAGATCGTGCCGGCATAATCGACATAGACATCGATCGTCCCGCTCGCCACCGCGCCGAAGATCACCGCCGAACCCAACCCGTCGCGATATTCGACGCGGTAGCCGGCGCGTTCCAGCCGCTGCCCGATCAGCCGTGCGAGGATATACTGCTCGCCGAAATTCTTCGCGCCGACCACCACCACCGGGCCGTCGCCGCCACGCGGCCACGCGGGGGCGGTGGCGGCGATCAGCCCGATCGCCAGTGTCACCAGCGCGCCCAGCCAGACCGGGCGGCGGCGGGTGGCGATGCCGCGTTCGACCAGCCCGATGCCGGCATCCACCGCCAGCGCCAGCGCGGCGGCGGCGACGCAGCCGGCCAGCACCAGCGCCCAGCTTTGCGTCTGCAACCCGGCGAAGATCAGGTCGCCGAGACTGGGCTGGCCGACCGTGGTCGACAGTGTCGCCGCGCCGATCGTCCACACCGCCGCCGTCCGCAGCCCGGCGATGGCGACCGGCGCAGCCAGCGGCGCCTCCACCAGCCGCAGCTTCTGCCACGGGGTCATCCCCACCGCGTCCGCCGCCTCGACCACCGCCGGATCGATCCCGTTCAGCCCCGCCACTGCGTTGCGCAGCAGCGGCAGCAGGGCATAGAGCGTCAGCGCCAGCAACGACGGCAGGAAGCCGAGCGCGGGGATGCCGCCCCCGACCAGTGCGGACAGGCTGAGCAATGCGGGAAAGAACAGCGCCAGCAGCGCCAGCGACGGAATGGTCTGGATCAGGCTGGCGAACCCCAGCGCGATCCGCGCCACGCGTGGCCGCCGCGCCGACACGATCGCCAGCGGCGCGGCGATCGCCACCGCCAGCGCCAGCGCCGCCATCGCCAGCAGCACATGCTGCGCCAGCAACGGCGGCACCCGGCCCAGCGCGTCGAGAAAGGCGTTCATGGTACCAGTGCCGCCAGCCGCGCCGCCTGCGCGCGCGGCACGCCGACCAGCGCCTGCGCCGCATCCCCGCCCGCACCGGCCAGCAACGCCCCCGGTGTCTCGTCCGCAACGATCCGCCCCGCCGCCATCACCACCACGCGGGTCGCCAGCAGCAGCGCCTCCGCCATGTCGTGCGTCACCAGCACCGTCGTCAGCCCCAGTTCGTCGTGCAATGCGCGCAGTCGCCGGCCCAGCGCGTCGCGCGTGACGGGATCGAGCGCGCCGAACGCCTCGTCCAGCAGCAGCAGCTTCGCGCCCGGCGCCAGCGCGCGGGCGATGCCGACCCGCTGGCGCTGGCCACCCGACAGTTCGGCGGGCATCCGCGTCGCCACGGCGCGTGGCAGCTCGACCAGGTCGAGCAGCCGCCCGACATCGGCGGGCGGATCGCCCGCCAGCCTCGGCCCGATCGCGATGTTCTCCCCCACGGTCATGTGCGGGAAAAGGCCGATATGCTGGAATACATAACCGATCCGTCGCCGCAGCGCCGGGGCGGGACCGGCGGCGACATCCGTGCCGTCCACCAGCACGCGGCCCGCACTGGGCGGCACCAGCCGGTTGACCATCCGGAGCAACGTCGACTTGCCCGATCCCGACGCACCGACCAGCGCGACGAATGCGCCCGTGTCGATCGCCAGCGTCACGCCATCGACTGCCATGACCGTGCCGTACCGCCGCTCTACCCGGTCCCAGCGGATCGCGGGCGGCACCATGGGGGAAGGGGGCGATTGCATCCGGCGCGACGATGGGGGAAGCCGGTGCGACAAGCAACAAGGGAGAGGGGACGGATGCGCGCGATCCTGATTACCGGCGGCGGCTCCGGCATCGGCCGGGCGACGGCGCAACTGTTCGCCGCGCGCGGCTGGCGGATCGGGCTGGCCGATATCGACGCGGACCGGCTGGCGGCGACGGCGGCGCTGCTGCCGGCGGGGGCGGCGACCTATGCGATGGACGTGTGCGACCGCGATGCGTGGGCGACGATGCTGGCGGATTTCGGGCGGGACGGCGGGTTCGACGTGCTGTTCAACAATGCCGGGATCGCGGCGGGCGGCCCGCTGGCGGCGATGACGGGCGCGGCGATCGACCGGGTGATCGCGATCAACCTGACCGCGATGATCGACGGCGCCCGGCTGGCCTATCCGTACCTGAAGGTGAGGCCGGGATCGTGCCTGCTCAACACCGCGTCGGCGGCGGGCATCTATGGCTCGCCCGGTCTCGCCACCTATGCCGCGACCAAATGCGCGGTGCGCGGACTGACCGAGGCGCTGGACGCGGAATGGGCACCCGACGCGATCAAGGTGCGCGCGCTGATGCCGGGCTTCATCGACACGCCGCTGCTGGATGCGACGCTGGCCGGGTCCAACCGCAGCGCCCGCGACGGCGTGGTCGCCGCCGGGCTGGAGTTCACCGCCGTGGAGCGGGTGGCGGAGGCGGCATGGGCGGCGGTGCATGGAGACCGGCTGCTCTGGCCGATCGGCCCCACCGCCCGCCGCCTGACCTTCGCCGCGCGCTGGCTGCCCGGCCGCCTGCGCGCGAAGCTGAGGGCCGGGCGGTAGCGGCGGGCCTTTCTGTTCAGGGCGAGGGGGCGCCTATTTCCCCGTCAGCCGCCTCGCCAGATCGAAGCTGGTGTGCGGCGGCTGGTTGTAGGCGGTGTTCTGCCACGCCACGCCCAGCCGATAGACCGGATCGTGCATCAGTGTCGCCAGCCGGTAGGTCGTCGGAAACGGCGTGGCATAGATGCGCAGTTCGCGACTGTCGGCGCTGCGCACCAGCAGTTCCTCGCGCCAGTCGCCCAGGATATCGGCGCTGAGGGCGGGGTTCTTCTTGGTGCCGTTGTTAGACTCGGTGCCGTCGGCGATCAGCAGCGGACGCTCGCGGCCCGCCTGCCAGTCCCATTTGTCGATGCGGTTGCCGTCGAGCAGTTCGCGCTGGGCATCGCCGTCCCACCAGATCGCGAAGTTCGCCGCGCGCGGGCGGCCGCCGGGAATCGGCTGGCCATGCACGTCGAACAGGTCGGGAGCATTGGACGCCCAGGTTTCCGCACCGGGATGGCGCGGATCGATATCGGCGGCGAGCCCGCGACCGGTGTCGGTATCGGCGGGCTTGGTCCACAGCACCCGGCCGGTGCGGGCATCGAGCATCGCCGCGCCGATACCGCCATTGCCGCGCACGTTTTCGTGCACGCCGAACTTCTCCAGCCCCGGATTGGCGGGATCGAGATCGGAGACGTGCATCGCGTCGCCATGGCCCAGCCCGCTGCTCCACAGGCCGCGACCATCGTCGTCGATCGCCATCGATCCGTAGATCACCTCGTCACGCCCGTCGCCGTCGACATCGGCGACCGACAATTGGTGATTGCCCTGGCTGGCATAGGCGGCGTTGCCCGGCGCGGCGGAATCGAACATCCACCGCTGCATCAGCTTGCCGCCGCGCCAGTCCCACGCCGCCACCGTCGAGCGCGCATAGTAACCGCGCCCGAACACCGCGCTGGGCCGGCTGCCGTCAAGATAGGCGACCCCGGCCAGATACCGGTCGGACCGGTTGCCATAGCCATCGCCCCACGTCGCCGCCAACGCCGCGGTGGTCGGCGTGAGCGAGGCGGCGTCGCGCGGCGGCGCATAGGGCGCGGTGGCGAGCGCGGCGCCGGTGCGACCGTCGAACACCGTCACGAATTCCGGCCCTTTCAGGATGCGACCGACCAGCGGCGCGACGCGGCGGCCGTCGGGCAGCGTCTTGGCACCGGTGCGGTCGCGCTGGTCGACCTCGCCGTCCGCCGGCGTGCTGCGCCAGTCCGCCGCCGCATCTCCGACCACGCGGCCGGTGCCGTCGACCGTGCCGTCGGCGGTCTTCATCATCACCTCCGCCCGGCCGTCGCCATCGAAGTCGTAGACCAGGAACTGCGTGTAGTGCGCGCCCGAGCGGATGTTGCGCCCCAGATCGATCCGCCACAGTCGCTTGCCGTCCAGCGTATAGGCATCGATCAGCGTCTCGCCGGTATAGCCGGGAAAGGCGTTGTCCTTGGCGATCGTCGGATACCATTTGACGACGATCTCGTACCGGCCATCGCCGTCGAGATCGCCGACGCTGGCATCGTTGGCGGTATAGCCATAGCGTTCGCCGGTCGGCGTCGTCCGTTCCGCCGGCACGTCGAGCGGGATGGGGAGGTACCCCGCCCCCCACACCGGCACCGCCGCCGACCGGCCACCCCGGCCGACCGCCTCGATCGCGTAGCGCGAGGTCGCGGTGCCCGTCCGGTCATGCACGCTGGTGGCGCCGCCGCGATCGATCGTGGTCAGCCGGCGTCCGTCGCGATACAGGTGAAAGCGCGTCGCGGCGGGATCGGTCGCCAGCAGCCGCCACTGCACGTGATTGCCGCCGCCATCGGCCGGCACCGCGACCAGCCCCCGGTCCAGCCGCTCGATCTGTCGGGTGGGCGCTGCCGACGAGACGGCGGGAATCATCATCGTGCCAGCCAGGATCATGGCCGTGAACGTCGGGCTTCGCATCGAATCATCCTCATCCTTGTCCTAACATATGGGCACATTTTCGATATGTTGAAAATAGGCTTGCATCCTGTCCCATCTGGGATATGGCGAAGCACAAGGCATGGAAAATGCTCGCGATGCCGGCCGACGGCGTCGTCAGGGATGGAATACTGGGGAGGTTCAGGGTGAAGACGTTTCGTAACCGGGCTATCGCGATCCGCGGCGCCACGTCGATGATCGCGCTGGTGACGGGCATGGCCGTTGCCCCCGCCGCGACCGCCCAGACCGCCCCGGCCGCCTCCGCCGCGCAGACGCCGACCGATACCACCGGCAGCCAGGCGGTCGATCCCGCGCCCGAAGCCGTCACCACCGTGCAGGACCCGGCGACGCCCGACACGCTGGAGAACACGAACCCCGAAGACATCATCGTCACCGGCACCCGCGCCTCGCTGCAATCCGCGATCGCGCGCAAAAAGAACGCCGGCACCGTGGTCGATTCGATCGTGGCGGACGACATCGCCAGCTTCCCGGACAAGAACGTCGGCGAATCGCTCGCCCGCGTCACCGGCATCCAGTTGAGCCGCGATTTCGGCGAAGGTACGGCGGTGTCGATTCGCGGCATCGAGCCCGATCTGAACCGCGTCGAGATCAACGGCGTCAGCCAGCAGAGCGCCGGCGGCAGCCGCGCCGGTGATTTCCGTGAACTGGCATCGGAACTGGTCAAGTCGATCGATGTGTACAAGGGTTACACCGTCGACCTGACCGAGGGCGGCATCGGCGGTACGATCAGCATCGAGACGCGTCGTCCATTGGAGTTGAAGGCGCCGATCTTCAGCATCAAGGGCGAGGCGCAGCGGCTCGATCTGGCGCGCAAATGGGGGCCGCGTTTCAATTTCCTGGCGGGTCGTTCCGATCTGTTCGGCGGCCGGCTGGGCGTGATGACCAACGTCACCTATTACAAGGTGAAGCTGCGTCAGGATTATATCAGCAATACCAATTGGTCGCGTGTTGCTGATTTCGATCGTTCGACCGAAAAGACGCTGGTCAACCCGACCTATGCCAATTTCGCCACATACGAAAGTTGCTCTGGTGCGACCGGGGCGACGGTGACGGCGGCGACGGCGAACCGTCTTGCCTGTGAAACACAGTTTTTCGACTGGACACCCAACAGCGTCCGCACCCGTTCGCGCACGATCGACGACAACCGGTTGACCGCCGACCTCCAGGCACAATTGCGGCTTGCCGATAATCTGACGATCTGGGGTCAGGCGACCTATGCCCGGCGCGACCAACAACTGCGCGACGCCAACCTCTTCCTCGACGCCAGCAATTACCAACGGTTCAATTTTGATCCGGCATTGGCGGCGAACGCGGCCGGAGGTACATCACGCCCTCGTATCACCGCCGGTACGTTCACTGCGGAGGATCATGTCGTCACCAGCTGGCAGACCCAGCCCAATCAGGTAAACACAGGTACCGCCGCAGCCCCGGTATTCGGTGGCGCCACCAACAATATCGGTATCCAGCGGCGCGACTTCAGCTATCCAGAAACAAGCCTTTATCTCCAGACGGGCTTTACTTGGGAACTAGGGCGGCTGTCCGTCGTCGGTCTCGCATCGCGCAGTAAGTCGGAACGTAAAAGCGATTCGAACCTCGTATCGATCAGCACCGGCGTCAGTGGCGCAACGATCGACCGCCGTAACGAACTGGGCGCGCCGTTCATTGCCTTCCCGACCGGGTTCGATCCCGCCGATCCCAACACTTATGCCACGCCCCGCGTCGGTGCCAATGGCGTCGCGCTCACCCAAGCTGGGCCAAGCATCCAGTATCGCCCCAGTGAAAACGGCAGTTCGGAAGATCAGGCCAAGATCGACTTCGATTACGAAGTCGAATGGGGCCCGCTGCGCCGGATCGAATTCGGCGGCCAGTATCGCAAGCAGGATTTGTATGAATATAATAATGGCGGTGCGCGCATTCTAACCCCACCGTCAGGTACAACGCCGGCGGTGTTCCAGTATAACAACAACGTCAGTTACACGACGATAATTGGCAATGTTCCGGCGAGCGGGCCGGTAGCGAACACCTATTATTTTTCACCAGAAAAGTACGCGCAGTTCATTCGTGATACCAGTAGCGTTCTTGGCGGCGCGCCTATCTACGAAGGGCTGTCAAGTATTCCTGCAACAGCGCCGCGCCAATTAACGTTCCCGCAGTTCGACTTTGCTACCTTGTCACGTTATTATGACTTGTCGAACTTCAATCGCAGTCGTCTCCGCTTCGCCGATGGCCTGCCGCAGATTCCGAACCGCGTCGTGGACGAGAGCATTTATGCCGCCTACCTGAAGTTTAACTTCGAGCAGGAGGTGTTTGGAATGCGCCTGACCGGCAACGCCGGTTATCGTTACGTTCGCACGGAGGACAGTTCGACGGGCAGCAACCGGCGTCAGGAGATTCGCGTCGTTCCTGGCACCGGCGTCAACGGTGTGCCGGCTCAAACGGTCAGCACGCTCGTTTCCGTCGAGCAGGTTACGATCGACAACAGCTATGAAGACTGGCTGCCCGCCGCCAACCTCAATCTGGAGGTGTTCAGCAACCTGTTCGTCCGTGCCACTTTCGCCAAGAACATGGCCCGGCCGCAGCCGGATCGTCTTGCGGCAACCGTAACCTGCAATTTCGACCTCGATGGTGCGATTGCAGGAGAAGACACCTGTACCGCCGGCAATCCCAACCTTCAGCCCTATCGCGCGGACTCCTACGACCTGAACGTTGCCTGGTACCCCAATCAGGACACACTTATCAGCGTGGGTTATTTCAAGAAGGACGTGAAGAGCTTCATCCTCAACAACCAGTCGCGTATTGGCGTCGACCTGTTCGGCGATGGTGGCAGCTTCACGGTCGTGCAGCCTATCAATGGTTTTGGCGCAAAGCTGGACGGCGTGGAACTCAGCGCGCAGACCGCATTCACCTTCCTGCCGGGTTTCCTCAGCGGGTTCGGTGCGTCAGGCAACTTCACCTATGCTCGCGCGATCAATTCGGGTCTCGTCAATCTGGCGACGCAGGAACCGCTGCCCTTCTATCCGGGGCTATCGAAGTACACCTATAATGCCAGCGCGTTTTACGACAAGGACTGGCTGAATGCCCGCATCAGCTACAACAAGCGGAGCAAGTGGCTCGCCGTTGCGGCCCAAGCCGCTGACGGCAACAACCCGATTTTCCGCAAGTCGGAGGCGTTCGTCGATGCCAAGGTGCTGTTCCGGATCAGTCCTCAGTTCAGCGTGTTCGGCGAGGCGCTGAACCTGACCAAGGAATTCACCCAGACCTATATCGATCGGCTTCGTACCGTTGAGGCGTTCTATCCCGGTCGCCGCTTCTTCCTGGGCGCGCAGTTGAAGCTGTGATGCGGGGGGCGGGGTTGTCGTCAGGCTTGTTCCGGCCGTTCGCCTGCCCCTCCACCCCCTCGTTCCCCTGCGGTCGTCGTGCGAGCGACGGTCGCTCTGCCCCGGTGCGATCCGTTCGTGCCGGGGCATTTTTGTGCGCGCTCGCGGTCGTCGTGCCGTCGCCGGTTGCCGGCCGCGATCCGGCGATGCGGGTGTCGGCGTGGCGGGTCGAGGCGGAAAGTCCCGCCGCGCGGGTGCGGGGCGACGGGCGGGTGATCGACATCGATACGCCCGGTGGCCTGACCCTCTGGTATCCCCGCGCGATCACCGGCCCCGCGACGATCGCGTTCGAGGCGATGGCGGTGCAGGCGAGCGGCGCAAACGATCACGTCAGCGACCTCAACGCCTTCTGGATGGCGACCGATCCGGGAGCGCCTGGCGGCTCGCCGGTCGGGCGGCGCTCGGGCAAGTTCGAGGCGTATGACACGCTCCTGACCTATTATGTCGGCATCGGCGGCAACCGGAACACGTCGACGCGGATGCGTCGCTATGTCGGCCGGCCCGGCGACCGGCCGCTGCTGCCCCAGCATGACCGTGCCGATGCACCCGCCTTGCTGGTGCCCAACCGCTGGACGCGCATCCGCCTGATCGCGGACGGATCGCGGATCGCGGTGGAGCGGGACGGCGCGACGCTGTTCACGCTGACCGATGCCGCGCCCTATGCCCGGGGCTGGTTCGGGCTGCGCACCACCGCCAGCCATCTGCGCATCCGGCGCGTCCGCATCACGCATCCCTGAAGGACCGATCCCCATGACCATTTCCCGACGCGATGCGGTGAAGGCCGCGCTGTTCGGCGGCATCGCCACCACCGCATCCGGCATCGCGCCGGGCGTCGGCGCGGCGCTGGCGAAGGGACCGCCCGCCACGCCGGTGCCGCTGCGCTGGATCGACGGCACCGCGCCGCCGCTGCATCTGGGCCAGACGGTCGGCGTCGCTTGGCCGCGCGGGCGGCTGCGCAAGGGTACCGCACTGTCGGTCAGCGCGGGCGGCACGGCGGTGCCATCGCAGGCATGGACCACCGCGACCTGGCCCGACGGATCGATCAAGTGGACCGCGCATGCCATCCCCCCCGGCACCGCGACCGGGGCCCTGACTACCGGGGGCCTGACCGTTGCGCCCGGCCGCGCGGCCCTGCCGACCGGCGCGGTGCGGGTGGAGGAACGTGGCGATGCCATCCTGATCCGGCAGGGACCGGTGACGTGGGAGGTCGCGCGCAGCGGCGACGTGCTGATCCGGGGCGCGCGGCATGGCGACCGGCCAGTGCTGGGGCCGGTGACGCTGGTCGGCGCGGTGCGGCCGTCGATCGAGGGCGCACCGGTCGATTTCACCGGCCGGATCGAGCGGGTGACGATCGAACAGCGTGGCCCTGTCCGCGCGTGCATCAAGGTGGAGGGGATGCACCGGGCGGGGCCGCGCGGCTGGCTGCCCTTCACCGTCCGGCTCTATGCCTATGCGGGCGGCAACCACCTGCGCATCGTCCACAGCTTCGTCTATGACGGCGATCCGGCGAAGGATTTCCTGTCGGCGATCGGTATCCGCGCCGGCGTGCCGATGCGTGGCGCGATGCACGATCGCCACCTGCGTATGGCGGCGGACGGGCCGATGTTCGTCGAGGCAGTGCGGCCGCTCACCGGCCTGCGCCGCGATCCCGGGCCTGCGTTCCGCGCCGCGCAGATCGAGGGGCGGGCGGTGCCGCCGCTCGACCAGATGGCGAAGACGGTACGCGACCGGCTGGAGCGCATCCCCACCTGGGGCGACGTGTCGCTCGAACAGCCGACCGCGCATGGCTATACCATCGTCAAGCGGACGGGGGAGGGCCATGCCTGGATCGATTCCGCGCAAGGCGCCCGCGCGCCCGGCCTCGCCTATGTCGGTGGTCCGGACGGCGGCGTCGCGATCGCGCAGCGGTTTTTCTGGGAGCGCCACCCCAGCGCGCTCCACATCCGCGACGCCGCCACCGATACCGCGACGCTGACGGCGTGGCTGTGGTCGCCGCAGGCACCGGCGATGGACCTGCGCCCCTATCGCGGCGTGATCGGGATGGAGGGCTTCCCCGCGCAGAACGAGGGGCTGGACATCACCTATGAGGATTACGAGCCCGGCTGGGACAGTGCGACCGGCATCGCGCGCACCAGCGAACTGACGTTGTGGGCGCTGCCCGCCACCCCGCCGACCGCGACGCTGGCGGCGATGGCGACGGCGAACGCCACCCCGCCGCAGCTGATGGCGGACCCGGCCAGCCTGCATGCCGCGCAGGTGCTGGGCGACTGGGGCCTGCCCGACCGCTCCACCGCCAACCGCGCCGCGGTCGAGGACCAGATGGATCGACTGATCGATTTCTACGCGGGCGAGGTCGAACGGCGCAACTGGTACGGGTTCTGGAACCACGGCGACGTGATGCACAGCTATGACGGCGACCGGCATCAGTGGAAGTACGATATCGGCGGTTTCGCCTGGGCAAACAGCGAACTCTCGCCCGACCTGTGGCTGTGGTACGCGGCGCTGCGCACCGGCAAGGCGCAGGCATTCCGGCTGGCGGAGGCGATGACGCGGCACACGGGCGAGGTCGACAGCTATCACCTCGGCCGGTTCATGGGGCTGGGCACGCGCCACGGCATCCAGCATTTCGCCGACAGTTCGAAACAGCCGCGCGTCGCCAACGCGATCTATCGCCGCCATTTCTATTACCTGACCGCCGACGAGCGCACCGGCGACCTGTTGCGCGAATTCCTGGTCAGCGACCAGGCGCTGACCACGGTGGAGATCGGGCGCAAGGTCCCCTCCGGCCCGCCCGCGCCGACGCCGCCGGGCACGGTGGAGATGGGCTTCGGCCCCAGCTGGACCGCATTGTGCGGCGCGTGGCTGACCGAGTGGGAACGGACCGGTGACCCGAAATGGCGCGATCGGATTGCGGCGGGAATGGACAGCATCGGGCGCATGGCGCGCGGCTGGCTGACCGGGAGCGCGCCGTTCGAGCTGAAAAGCGGACGCTATCTCGATCCCGGCGCGAAGATCCGGCTGTCGCATCTGTCCGCGGTGTTCGGCGCGGTCGAGATCAATGCGGAGATGATCCAGCTGATCGACGTGCCGCGCTACAAGGCCGCGTGGCTCGACTATTGCCGCTGGTACAATGCGCCGCGCGCCGATTTCGTCGCGAAGTTCGGCCCCCCCGCTGGCCCCCGCAACCTGCGCGAGGGCCATTCGCGGCTGACCGCCTGGGCCGCCCATGCCGAACACGATACCGCGCTGGCGGATCGCGCCGCGACCGAGTTCTTCTCGGGAGAGGCGGGGTTGGGAACATGGTCCACCGACCCGCGCCGCACCATTAAGGATGCATCGGGCGCGTCCGTGGTCGAATGGCCCGGCGTATCGACCAACGCCGCCTCGCAATGGGGGCTGGCGGCGATCCAGTTGCTGGCGCTGGTGCCGGAGGCGATCGATCGCGGCACGATTCCGCCCTGGGCGGAAAAGAACAAGTCGCAACAGGTGTCCTGACCTTTACGCCGGCGGCGTGGTGCATTACTCGGACCAGATAAAATCTGGGAGGATGTATGAAGGCTGGATTTCTTGGAGCGGTGCTGGCGTCGGCAGCGATGATGCTGACGCCCGCCGCCGCGACCGCGCAGCAGGCCGCACCGGCTGCGGCGACGGCGACGTCGACGGTCACCGCGACCGGCACGGTGAAGGCGGGGGCGCCCGGCGCGACGATCGACCGGCGCATCTTCAGCCAGTTCGCCGAGCATCTGGGCTATGGCATCTATGGCGGCATCTGGGTGGGGCCGGGATCGAAGATCCCCAACACGCGCGGCTATCGCAACGACGTGATCGCCGCCCTGCGCGCGCTGAAGGTGCCGGTGGTCCGCTGGCCGGGCGGCTGCTTCGCCGACGAATATCACTGGCGGGAGGGGATCGGCGCGCGGAACAAGCGCCCGGTCAAGATCAACACCCATTGGGGCGGCGTGACCGAGTCGAACGCGTTCGGCACGCATGAATTCATGGACTTCGCCGAATTGCTGGGCGCGGAAGCCTATGTGTCGGGCAATGTCGGCAACGGCACGCCCGCCGAGATGGCGGAGTGGGTCGAATACATCACGTCGCCCGCCGGCACGCTGGCCGACGAACGCGCGAAGAACGGGCGCAAGCAGCCGTGGAAACTGCCGATGTTCGGCATCGGCAACGAATTGTGGGGCTGCGGCGGCAACATGCGGCCGGAATATGCCGCCGACCTGACCCGCCGCTACGGCACCTTCATCAAGGTGCCCGAGGGTACGAAGACGCTGCGGATCGCCAGCGGCGCGAATTCGGACGACTATAACTGGACCGAGGTGATGATGCGCGAGGCGGGCGACCGCATCGACGGCATCGGCGTGCATTACTACACCGTCCCCGGCAGCTGGGGGAAGAAGGGGTCCGCGACGCAGTTCGACGAGGAGGAATATGCCCGCACCCTCTCCAAGACGCTGAAGATGGAGGAACTGATCACCAGGCACGGCGCGATCATGGACAAATATGATCCGAAGAAGCGCGTGAACATGGCGGTCGACGAATGGGGCACGTGGTACGACGTCGAGCCCAACACCAATCCCGGCTTCCTGTATCAGCAGAACACGATGCGCGACGCGATCGTCACGGCGCTGAACATCAACATCTTCACCCGGCATGCCGACCGGGTGCGGATGACCAACATCGCGCAGATGGTGAACGTGCTGCAGGCGATGATCCTGACGAAGGACGGGCAGATGGTGCTGACCCCGACCTATCACGTGTTCGAGATGTACAAGGGCTTCCAGGACGCTACTTTCCTGCCGGTCGAGCTGAAATCACCCTGGTACAACAAGGAGCAGTGGGTGATGCCGTCGGTCAGCACGACCGCCGCGCGCGGCACCGACGGGGTGGTGCGCGTCGCGCTGACCAACGTCGATCCGAACCGCGCCGCCAGCGTCTCGCTGACGCTCGACGGCGTCACCGCGACGACCGCGACGGGACGCGTGCTGACCGCCGCGACGATCGGTTCCTACAACGACTTCGGGAAGGCGGAGGCGGTGACGCCGGTCGCCTTCACCGGCGCGCAGGTGGCCGGCGGTACGCTGTCGGTGACGCTGCCGGCGAAATCGGTGGTGGTGCTGGAACTGCGCTGACCTTCAAGCCCCTCTCCATAGGGGAGGGGCTTTTCTACCCGCCGTCATGGCGAGCGCGGCGAAGCCATCCAGAAGCCGCGCGCGTGACGCGCTGGATGGCTTCGCTGCGCTCGCCATGACGGATAATGGTAACCGGGCCGGGGCGATCGCAATCAACCGCCCGGTGCGAACCCCGTCTGGCGCAACCACGCCGCACACAGCAGCGGCCACAGGCTGACCGGCAGGTCGGGCGTGTCCAGCGCGAACCCGTGCGGTGCGTCGGCGAAGACGTGCAGGTCCGGCGCGCCGCCCTTGGCCACGATCGCGTCCTTCAGCCGGTATGCGTTCGCCACCGGCACGACGGGGTCGTTGCCGGCATAGACGATGAACGTCGGCGGCGGCGCATCCGCCAGTTGCGCATCGGGTTGCAGCAGATCGTACATCGCCTGTTTCTCGGCCGGCGGCAGCGGCGGCTTGTCGGCGACGATGGTGCGCCCCGCCGCGTTGGTCGAGATCGGCGCATAGCCGATCACCGCCACGTCCGGCCGTGCCACCTCCGCGCCCTCCGCCAACAGACACGCCGCGAGGTGCCCGCCCGACGACAGCCCCACCACGCCGACGGTGCCATGCCCCGCCGCCCGGATCATCGCCATCGCCCGGATCGCATCGGCGCGCGAGGCCAGCGGCCCGGTATCGCCGGTCGGGAAACGATGGACCAATACATAGGCGTGGATGCCGAGCGTGTTCAGCCACCGCGCCACCGCGATGCCCTCCCGTTCGACCATCAGTTGCGTATAGCCGCCGCCGGCCAGCACCAGCATTGCCGGGGCATCCATCGCGCCGCCCGCAAAGCCGAACAGCCATGGCCGCGCCACCGCCGTCACCACGCCCTCGTCGGACAGCGTGAACGCGCCCTCGACCGGTTCGTCGTCCCACAACGCCGTCGCGCCGTCCGCCCCGAACATCGGCCCGCTCATGCCACCGGGTTCCGGCCCCAGAGCTGGTCGTAGCGCCAGCCCGACAGGTCCTCGACCACGCGGGCGTTACTCTCGTCGGTGGGGGTGTGGTGGCCGGCGCGGAGATGCTCGATCTCGTCCAGCAGGATCGCATGCGTCTTCGGATCGAGCCGGAACCGCGTGGACACGATCACGCCGAAGATCAGCATCGCGACCGTCCCCAGACCCAGCACGCCGACGATCGCCGCGATCGCCTGCGGGCTTTGCACCGTCGCCTTCGATACGAAGCCCGATGCCTGCATCACCTGTCCAACGAGGATGACGGCCAGCGCCTGGCTCATCTTGCGCACGAAGGTCATCACCCCCGCGAACGCACCCTCGCGCCGGCGCCCGGTCACGATCTCGTCGACGTCGGCCATGTAGTTGTACGTGGCCCACGGAATGTAGTTCAGCGCGCCGCGCCCCAGCCCGGCGAACACCACCGGCAGCCAGAACAGCGACGAGGTGGCGGTATAGCCCGCGCCGTACATGCAGAGGAAGATGAACACCCCGATCGCGAAGCTGAGCGCGGCGAAGCGGTATGCCATCGCCGGCGACAGCCGCAGCGCGAAGTTGATCGCCAGCACCACCGCGACCAGCTGCACGATGTACGTCACGCCGACCAGTTGCCCGACGATCGCGGTCGATCCGGCCAGCGCGAAGATCACGAAATAGGTGAAGGCCGCGTTGTAGATGTCCTGGCTGATGTACCCGCCCAGATACATGCCCAGGTGCAGGCGGAACGCGCGGATGCGCAGCGTCGAGAACAGGTTGCGGTACAAGGCCTGGAACGACGCGCCCAGCGTCGGCCGCTCGCGCGCATCCTCTTCCGCCTCAAGCTCGGGTGGCCGCGCGCGTTCCCAGCTGAACGCATAGAGCAGCCCCGCCGCCCCCATGAACAGGATGGAGAAGATGATGCCCATATACAGGTACGTGTCGGGCGAATCCGGCCCCAGATACGCGATCAGCCATGCCGGCAGGAACGCGGCGGCGATCGCGGAACACTGGCCGCACAGGATGCGTGCGCCGGCGAACTTCGCCTTGGTCTTGTAATCGGTCGCCATTTCGGACGCGAGCGTCTCGTACGGGATGATCTCCATCGCATAGACCATCTCGAACAGGACGTAAGTGACGAGATAATACCAGAAGCTTTGTCCCGACACCCACATGATCGCGAACGCCGGCAGCAGCGGGATCGCGGCGAGGATGAAGAACCGGCGCCGCCCGAACCTCTTGCCCAGTCGCGTCCGGCCGATATTGTCCGACAGATGCCCGATCATCGGGCTGGTGAACGCGTCCAGCACCCGCGCCACGCCAAAGATGATCGTCGCCTGCGCCGCCGACAGCCCGCAGAAGCTGGTGTAGAAGATCAGGATCCACGTGCTGATGACCGCCATTGAGCCTGCGCCCAGCACGTCGTTCGAGCCATAGGCGAGCAGGTTGTACCACTTGACCGGGCGTGAGGGGGCGGTCGGCATTATGGGGGCGGCGGCGATGGGATCGGTGGCCATGCGGTATCCTCAAAAGCCCCTCTCCTTCAGGGGTGGGGTTGGGGTGGGGCGCTTCCCGCAAGCGCGATGCTCTTGGTAAGGCCCCACCCCCAGCCCCTCCCCTGAAGGGGAGGGGGGCAACAGGGTCAGATATATGAGCGCAGGAACTCGCCCAGCGCGACGATCGCCAGGCTTTGGCCGTACGGCATCGAGGTGAGGGCGATGTCCTTGTAGAACTGCATCGTGTCGCCCATCGCGGTGCCGAAGCTGACCTGCTTCAACTCGCCCTTGTCGTCGATATTGGCGAGCACCGCCTGCACCGCCTTGATCCCGACCGCCTCGTAATGGCGTGGCAGGTAACCCTTCCGCACCGCCTTCAGGATGCCATAGGCGAAGCCCGCCGTCGCCGACGCTTCCAGATAGCTGGTCGGATCGACGATCAGCGTGTGCCACAGGCCGCTTTCGTCCTGATGCTTGGCCAGCGTCTTCACCTGCGCCGCCAGCGTATCGATCAGGAAGGTGCGGAACGCGTCGCCGGGTTGCAGGTCGAGCATCTCGATGATCTCGGGGATCGCGATCGTGACCCAGCAATTGCCCCGCGCCCACAGCGCGCCCGCGAAATTGTGCCGCTCGTTGAAGTCCCAGCCGTGGAACCACAGCCCGGTCTTCGTATCGAACAGGTATTTGATGTGGATCAGGAACTGGCGCTTGGCCTCTTCCACATAATGCGGCCGGTCCAGCAGCAGGCCGATCTTGGCCAGCGGCAGCACCGACATCATCAGCGTGTCGTCCCACAGCTCGCCCGGATTCTCGTCGTTGAAGACGATGTGCTGGAAGCCGCCCTCCTCGGTCTTGGGCAGGCCGTCATCGGCCATCAGCCATTCGGCCCAGGTGTCGAGATAGGGGATATAGCTCTGGTCGCCGGTCTGCTCGTACAGATAGGCCAGCGTCAGGAACGGCGACATCGTGTTGATGTTCTTGGTCGGCGTGCCCGCCGCGAACCGGTCCTCGAACCATTTCAGCATCACGTCGAACGCGTGTTGGTCGCCGGTCTGCTCGTAATAGCGGTACAGGCCGAACAGGCCGATGCCGTGGGTCCATTCCCAGTCGTTCCACCCCTTGGTGTCGATGACGCGGCCGTCCTCCAGCCGCAACAGGAACTCGCCCGTCTCGTCCTTGATGTTGACGAGGTTGTCGATCAGCAATGCGATCGCGTCGGTCACCTGCTTGCGCGGGACCTGATGGGTAAGGGCGGCCACGAATTACTCCTTGGGGGTCGATAGGGTGGTGGGGGCGGTGACGGTGCCGACAGGCACGCCGCCGCGAACATGGTGGAGGGTGACGAGTGTCACCGGTTCCAGCGCGGCGCCGGGCGCACCGTCGCCGGTGACGGCGAGGGCGAGCGTGTTGCGGCCACGATGGTTCAGGATTCCCTCCGGCACCGGAAAGGTCCGCTGCGGGCCGACATTGGCGGCGAACTGCCCCATTTGCCAGCCGTTGACGAAGACCAGCACGCGGTAACGCCCCGGCCCCGGCGAACGCGGGGTGGCGGGATCGCCGAACTGGACGCCGATCGTGGCATCCTCGCCCTTCGGCACGTTCAGGTCGAAGCGGGTGCGATACCAGAGGGTGCCGGGCACCGGCGCCTGCGCCGGCACGGTCGCGGCGGTCCAGCCGGCGTCGTCGAAGCCCGGCAGGTGCCAGCCCATCCGTTCGCCATATTGGCCGCCATTGTTGGCGGGGCCGCGCACCGGATCGGGCAGATCCTCGCCGCCCTGCTTGCCCTGGATCTTCCAGGCCACCGGCACCGCGAAGCTGATGCCGCCGGGCCGCGCGATCGAGACGGAGACCAGCCCGCGCGCTTCTTTGTGGAACTCGTCGGAATCGAGGTCCCAGTTATGGCCGTTGTTGCGGACCATCACCGACAGCACATGCTCGCCCGGCGTGCTGGCCTCGGCCGGCAGTACGAACTCCGCGACGCCGGTGGTGATCGGCCGGGGCAGGCCGGTCGGCAGTTCGTGCTGGCCGACCAGTTTCCCGTCCAGCCACAGTTGCAGCATCCCCGCACCGCCCGCGCCATAATGCAGCGCGATCGTCTTCGCCTCGGGCGAGCCGGTGAAACGGCCGCGATACCAGACGTCGCCGTCGTGGAAACCGTAGCCGTCCATCGACAGGCTCGGCTGCCCGGTCGGTGGCCGGATCGTGCTGGCGTTGCGCCCGCCCGCCGCCGTCGCCCACGCGCTGTCGTCGAAGCGGGGATCGGTTTCCGGCGACCCCGGTGCGCTCCTCCACCCGGTCAGTACCGGCAGCGTCAGCGCGCGCGGGCCGGCCAGCGCGGTGCGCGCGACGAGGCTGCCGCTGGCGCTGCGTGTCGTCGCGATCGATTGCCCGTTCCACCGCACGCGGCCGGCACCGGTCCACACCTCCAGCGGCTCGCCCCCGGTGGTGTCGCCGGTCAGCGCCAGCGTCCCGCCCGACAGCGTTGCATGGCGCACGAGGTTCGGCCCGCGCACCAGTGTCGCCGCATCGGGGCGGAAGAAGCGCTGCGCCTCCTTCACCTCGCCGATCAGCAGCGTCAGCGTGGCCTTGCCCCCCTCGATCCGCACGCGGGCGAGGCCGTTATGCGCATAGGTCAGCTTCAGGTCGCGCTTGCCGGCATCCCAAGTCGAGGCGACGTTGCCGTCCAGCACCGTCACTGTCGGCGCGGCGGCGAAGCGCAGCACGGTTTCGCCCTTCTCGCCCGGCCGGCCATAGAACAGCGCGATGTCCTCCGCGCCCCGCCGCAGCGAGGTCTGGAGTTCGGAGGTCGAATAGACCAGCCGCTGCCGTTCCAGATCATATCCCGCCAGCAGCAGCTTGGCGTCCAGCCCGTGCAGTTCGCTGGCGAAGCTGTAGCGGCCATCGGGCAGGTCGGCGGTGATCGTGAAGCTCTTGTCGCCGCCGGCGGTCGACGGCTTGTGCGCCACGAACAGCAGCCGCGTATCGGTGTCGGGATTGCGGTCGTGATAGACCTGCACGTCCGTGGCCGAGACGGTGACGGGTGGTGCCTTCACCAGCTTCGCCAGATCGGCCACCCCGGTGGCGAACTGGCCGAGCTGTTTCAGCTCCAGCGCCTTGTCGCGCAGCACGCGGGGTTCGGAGATCGCCGAGCCGTAATCGTAGGACGTGTACACCACCGGTGCGGGCAGCCAGCCCCAGCTGGTGCCGCCATAGCCCATGTAGAAACTCTGCGCGGCGATGCCGTTGGCGATGTTGGTGCCGTAGAAGACACGCTGATACCCGACGCCGCGCTGGATCGCGTTGCATGGGTACATGCCGTTCGATCCCCAGTAATCGAACCAGCCACCGCCGAATTCCGCGATGAACCCCGGCGTCTTGGGCGAGGCGCTGGCGCCGCCGCGCGCGCCCTCGCCGTACAGGCCCCAGTCGGGGGCGGGGGCGCCCTTGGTCACCTTGTTATGGACGGTGCAGGTCGCGCCCGGATAGCCGTCGAACGCGTAGAGTTCCTGCGGCCCCGGCACGGTCAGCGGCACGGTGGACGACTTGGGCACCCAATAGCCGTTGCGGCCCTGATCGTTGTGGAAGATCGGCACGGTGATGCCGTCGGCGCGCGCCTTGTCGTACAGGTGCTGCATGTAGCGCGATTGCGACGGGGTGGTCAGCGCCAGTTCGTTCTCGATCTGGTGCAGGATCACAGTGCCGCGCCCGTCGTTCAACTGGTGGCGCGCGATGATCGCGTTGATCCGGGTCAGCCATTCGTCGGCCGCCGCCATATATTCGGGATCGTCGCTGCGCGCGCGGCCGCGCTGGTTAACCAGCCAGCCGGGGAAGCCGCCGCGCGACAGTTCCGCATTCACATACGGCCCGGCGCGGGTGATGACGTAGAGCCCTTCCTCCTTCGCCATGTCCAGCACCCGGTCCATGTCGCGGATGCCGGTGAAGTCGTACACGCCCTGTTTCGGGCTATGGTATCCCCAGTCGAAATACAGCGCGACCGCGTTGAACCCGCTCGCCTTCATCTTCTGCAGGATGTCGCGCCACAGATCGGGGGAGGGCAGGCGGAATGGATGGAATTCGCTCGACCAGATCAAGGTCGGCTTGCCGTCGATGATGAACGACCGTTCGTCGAACGCCACGCGCGGTTGGGCGGCGGCCGTCGTTCGCGGTGCGGGTGCCGCGACCTGCGCGGTGGCGGCGGTCGACGCGAGCAGCGCGACGGGAAGGGCGAGGCGGCGCATCAGGCGAGGTGGAACAGCGGCACGAGCGGCCATTCGACGGGCTTGTTGTCCGGCTCCACCACCATCAGTTCGGCCATATGATCCCACCAGCGCCGCATCACCGGCTGGTGCGGCAACGCGTCGCGCGTGTTATCGTCGCGCAGCTTCAGCACCGCGAACAGCGCCAGCGTCTCCTCGTCGAGGAAGATCGAATAATCATAGATACCGGCGGCCGAGATCGCCTCGGCCAGTTCGGGCCAGATTTCGTCGTGACGGCGACGATATTCGTCGATGACGCCGGGCTTCAGCTGCATACGAAACGCGTGGGTAGACATCGGACCTCTCCGTCCGTCGATCATGTGGGACAACGGATCATTATCTGGGAGTCATGCCCGATTGGAGCGGACCCGTCAATCGTTCCTCTCCCCTCCCCTTCAGGGGAGGGACCGGGAGTGGGGCCTTTCCGCGCGTGCTCCGTCTGTTGAAACGCCCCACCCCAACCCCTCCCCTGAAGGGAAGGGGCTTTGTTACCTCTGATCGGCCTTGGCGATCCTTACGTCCTTGCTATCCCGCACCACCGGCTCGCCCGATGCCTTCAGCCCTTCGATCACGATATCGCGCGCGTCCTCGACGATCACGGACGGGCGGGCGTCGGGCATGTCGGTGGACAGCGTCACATGGCGGGCGGTGATGCCGCGCGCGTGGCGGATGTACAGGCCATAGGCGGGCAGGGGGCCGAACATGCTGGGTTCGGGATAGCCGTCCCGCGCCTCCGGCACCGGGCGTGCCGCATCGGTGGCGGAGCCGCCGCCGGCATAGCGGACATCGAGATCGGTCAGCGTCACGTCCTCGACCGGGCTGTCCGCCAGCCCGACGATCGACGCGGCGAAACGCGGATCGATCCTGGTGGCGGTCAGGTTGGCGATCGCGACGTGGCGGATGCGGCCAAGGCCGGTGCCGTCCGGCCCGCGCCGCCGGTCGCCGGTGCGCAGGAACAGCGGTGCGGTCGTCACCTCGTCCATCGTCAGGTTGCGGGCGGTCACCTCCTCCAGCACGCCGCCGTCAACCGTTTCCAGCGCCAGCCCGCGGGACCGCTGGAACCGGCAGTTCTCGATGCGGATGCGGCGGAAGCCGCCATGCGATTCGGTGCCCAGCTTGATCCGCCCCGTCACCCGGTCGCGGTCGGGCGCCAGTTGCTGGGTCCGCTGGCGCGTGCCGTCCAGCAAGGTGCCGGGGTCGAAGCCCGATACCGAACAGCCGGTGATCGTCACATCCTCGCAAGGCCGCGCTTCGCCCAGCGCATAGCTCGCCTTCAGTACGATCGCGTCGTCATTGGGGCTGTTGACGTGGCAGTTGGTGATGGTGACGCGGCGGCAGGCATCGATATCGATGCCGTCGCGGTTGGTGTCGATCCGCAGACCCTCGATCGTCACATCGTCGCAGCCGGTGGCGAGGATCGCGAAATGGCCGCCACGTGCGATCGTCAAGTCCGCGATCCGCACCCGGCGCGCGTTCTTCAGCGCGATCGCCTTGTTGCCGCGCCCGTTCATCAGGCTGCGGTCCGGCTCCAGTTGCCGCATCTCGGTGCCCGTCACGCTGCGCATCGAAGCGGGGTGCGACCCGGCGTTCTTGCCGCCGCCCTTCCACCGCGCGCCCGGCCCCTCACGCGTCAGGCCGATCCCGTCGATCATGCCGGGGCCGACGATCGCCACGTCATGTACCCCGTCCGCCCAGATCAGGCTGTTGTGGAAATGGCTGTGGCCGAAATCCTGATACACGTCGTTGGAGGGCGGTTCGGGCAGGTCGTATCCGCCCGCATGGCGCGCCGGATCGGCCGCCTCGATCACCGCACCCGCCGCCAGCATCAGCGTGACGCCGCTTTTGAGCCGGATCGAGAAACACAGATAGCGGCCGGCGGGGATCAGCACCGTACCGCCCGATCGTGCCACCGCAACGATCGCGCGGTTGATCGCGTCGTGATCCAGCGTCCGCCCGTCACCCTTCGCGCCGAAGGTCCGCACGTCGACCGGCGCAGCGGCGGCGGTCAACAGCGGCACGGCCAGCCCTGCGCCGATCACGGTGCGTCGGTCGATCACGCGATCGACCCGATGGCGAATAACTCGCCCATGGCTCCTACCCGGCGGAGGCCGGAGTCCAGTTGGGAAGCCCGTCGCGATTCATCATTCCCGTTCGCCCAACTGGACCCCGGCCTTCGCCGGGGAGAAGCAGAGGGATGCGCGTGGAACATCGTCACGCCGTCCAGCCGTGCCGCGCGGCGAACGCGGCGACTAGATCGATCCAGACATGCGGTTTGCCGTCGCGCCCGATCAACGGCACGCCGTGGCCGCCCGCCTCGCCGATCATCATCTCCGAGGGAATTTTCGCGGCCTGCAGCGCGGTGAACATGCGGATGCTGTTGGTATAGGGTACCGTCCGGTCGTCGGCGGCATGACAGACGAAGGTCGGCGGCATCGTCGCGGCGACATGGCGTTCCAGCGAGTATCGATCCGCCATCGCGGCATCGGGCGCAGTGCCCAGCAGTTCGCGCTTCGACGGCCCATGCGCGTCCGCCTCCGCCATCGTCACCACGGGGAAGAACATGCCGATCGCCATCGGCCGCGCCGGCAGCGCGTCGGCGGCATCGACCGGGTCATAGGTCTTCGCCGCCGCCTGTTCGCCCAGTCGCCCGACCAGATGCCCGCCAGCGGAGAAACCCAGCGCCAGCACTTTCGCCGGATCGAAGCCCCAGCGCGTCGCCCCGGCGCGGATCACCCGCATCGCCCGCTGCGCATCCTGCAACGGTGCATCCGGCCCGGCCGCCCAATTGTCGTGGGGCAGGCGATAGAGCAGTTCGAACGCGGTCGTGCCGTTCGCGGCATAAAGCTGCGCGAGGTTCGATGGCGCGTTGCCCACCGCGATCCGGGCATAGCCGCCGCCGGGGATCATCAGCACCGCCGTCCCGTTGGGACGGGCGGCGGGCGTCACCTTCAATACCGGGGTCGCGAGGTGGGTCCACGCGATGTCGTCGGCGGGGCCATCGGGCGATCGCTTGACGAACACATCGGTGACGGTGCGCCCCTCGCCACCGGGCACGCCCTGGGGCCAGAGCGGCAGGCGCTGTGCCGCCGTTGCCGGTGCGGGTCCCTGCGCGCGCAGCGGTGCGGCGGCGGCAAGGGCGAGGCCGGAGGCGAGAAGCGTGCGACGGTCCATCGGGTCAGTTTCCTGCCGGTCGCTGGTCGCTGAACGCGACGCTGGGGGCGATCCGGAATGTCTCGGGCGCGGGCGGATGCGCCGGGTCGAACGGCGGCAGCCTGGGGGCGAGCATCGCGGCCAGCGGCAGGCCGGATGTCCGCACCCCCTCCGCCACCGCGCGCGCCAGCACCCAGGCGCCGTAATTGTCATGATGCGTCGCGTCCTTGCCGCCATCGTTAAAGGCGAGGGGCGCGCGGGCCGGCCCTAGCGCCTCGTAAAAGGCGATCGAGGCGGCGTTCAGGTCGATCAGCGGCACCTTTTCCGATGCTGCCACCGCGCGCACCGCTTCGGCATAGTCGGACAGGGTCGGCTTGATCCGGTCGCCGGTCCAGTTGCGCCGTTCGGGCGAGGTGACGAGGATCGGCGTTGCCCCACGCCGCCGGAATTCTGCGACGAAGGTGCGCAGCCAGTCGCGATAGGTGGTCGCGGCGGGGGCATGGGTCTGCGGCCACTGCGCCTTCTGGTCGTTGTGGCCGAACTGGATCATCGCCCAGTCGCCCGGCTTTACCCGCGACAATGCCTTGTCCAGCCGCAACTCCGTGACGAAGGATTTCAGCGTCTCGCCGGATTCGGCATGATTGGCGACCGCGATGTCGGGGCCGACAAACGCGGTCAGCATCTGGCCCCAGCTCGCCGCCGGTTCGAACCGCTGGTCGGTGACGGTGGAATCGCCCAGCAGGTACAGCGTCGGCACCTCGACCGGCGCGATCTCCATCGATCGTACCGCCGCCGTCTTGCCCAGTATCTCCAGCGTCAGCCGGTCGTCCCAGGTGAACGATCCCTGCTCACGGTCCTTCAGCCGCACCGCCGTGCCGCCCGGCGCATTGAGCGGCGGCGGGGCGAGTGCGGGGGTACGGACGTTGACGACGAAGCTGCGCGTCACGCTGCCGCCGCGCGGCACCGCGACGGCATCCAGCATCAACCGCCGGCTTTCCGCCTTGATCGTCGTCACCGATGCGCGTTTCGGATCGCCCAGCGTCACGGTGACGCGGTAGTTGCCCTCGGGCAGCTTCACCGAGAACAGCCGCCGCTCGCCCGGTTCGTGCCCCGACGTGCCGTCATAGGGCGCGGCGGTCATCGGCGTGAACCGTTGCGCGGCGACCGGGGTCGCGAGCAAGGCCATCGCGGCGACGATCAACCGCACGACGGCGTCCGCCGCAACGTCTTCGCGACCGGCAGGCCGGTGCGGCGCAGGCCACCGGCGATCAGCGCGGCGACGCCGTCCGCCCCCGCCTTGCTGAAATGCACGTCGTCGTCGACGCCCTTGGGAAAGCCCGGCCAGTTGTCCGCCGGGGTGGCATGGAGATAGAACCGGCGCGATCCCGCGTCGCCCGCGCGTTCCACCCAGCGGCGCGACAGCGCGGCGAGGTCGATCAGCGGTGTCCTGGTCTGTTCGGCGACCTGTTTCGCGGCATCCTCGTACAGCGGGAAGCTGCGGGGCACGTGACCGTCCCTGAAGCTGCGACGGGTGACGGGCGTGATGATGACGGCCGACGCACCATGCTCGCGCGCCATGTCGATGAAGCGGCGCAGGTTCGCGATGTAATCGGGGATCGGGGTAAAGCGCTCCGCCATCTTCTTGATATCGGCATCGTTGTGGCCGAACTGGATCAGCAGCGTGTCGCCCGGCCCGATGTCGGCGGCGATCCTGTCGAACCGCCCCTGTTCGATGAAGCTGCGCGTGCTGCGCCCGCCGATCGCGCGGTTCTCCACCGGTTGCGGTGTCCAGCAGCGCAACGCCGTGCCCCAGCCGGATTGGGGGGCCTTGTCCGCCTTGTAATCCTGCGCGGTGGAATCGCCCGCGATGAAGATGCGGGGCGCCGGCGCCGCTCCCGTCAGCAACAGCGCGGCGAGCAGCGATCCGGCTTGCTTCACCAACGGTCCATGGGGAATGCGGGTCGGCCGCCGCGGGACGATGGGAATCATGGCTTGCTCGTCAGGCTGGTGGCGGCGGTGCGTAGGCCGGGGGCGGTGGCGGTGATGCGGACAGCACCGCCGCCGCTGCCGCCGCGTACCATCGCCAGCGCGCGGCCGGCATTGGTGGTGCGGGTCGGGCTGGCGAAGGGGGTGTGATCGGTCACGCTGCCATTGTCGAACGCCGCCAATGTACCGCCGCTGACCGCGACCGTCACCGGCACCGCCGCGTCGGGCACGATCACCCCCTTGGCATCGACCACCTCGACCCGGACATAGCCGACCGCGTCGAAGCCGGTGCCGATCGCCTTCGCCTCCGGCACCAGCCGGATCGCCGCCGCCGGGCCGGCGGTCTGCAACCGGTTCTCGGCCAGCTTGCGCCGGCCATCCCAGCCGATCGCGCGAACCTCGCCGGGCGCATAGGTCACCGGCCAGCTGCGCGCGCTGTCGTCCTTGGGGCGGGGCTTGCGCCCTTGCGAGCGGCCATTCACCAACAACTCCACCTCGGGCGCGTTGCTGTAGACCTCGACCGTTTCGGGATGGGCGCTGCGATCCGCGGGCGACCAGTCGGCCAGCGCGCCCGGCCCCTTGGGCTGGGGCAGCGCGACGCCGACCATCGTCGGCAGTTCGCTGATGTCGATCACCTCGGTCACGCGCCGCGCGATCTTGACGACGGGCGTTTCCGACCACCAGCTGGCGCGTTCCCAGCCGATCGGTTTCACCGCATCGGTGCGGTCGACCAGACCGGAGGGGTTGCTGATCGCGGGCCAGCCGGCGCGATCCGCCTCGCCCAGATAATCGACGCCGGTCCACAGGAACATGCCGGCATAGGCGGGATCGTCGCGCACGATCGTCCAGCTCCCGCGGTTCTTGCTGTTCTCGGTCCCGACGATCTTGCGGCTCGGCTTGTCGGCATGGGCCTTGGCCAGTTCGTTCTCGCGGTAGTTCTGGCCGACCACGTCGAGCAGGTCGGCGGTGCCGTTCTCGTAATCATGCGTCACGTTGGGGCGGAACAGCGCCATGGTGACCGGGCGGGATGGGTCCTCGGCATGGAACACGTCGCGCAGGCGGGTGATGATCGACTGCGCGACCAGCGGATAGGGCGTGTCGTGGATTTCGTTGCCGATCGACCACAAGGCGATCGAGGGGTGGTTGCGGTCGCGCCGCGCCATCGCGCGCGCGTCGATGCTCGACCAGTCGGTGAAGAACAGGTGATAATCCTGCGGGTTCTTCGCCACCGTCCACATGTCGAACGCCTCGTCCATCACCACCAGCCCGAGCCGGTCGCACAGGTCGAGAAATTCCGGCCCGAACGGATGGTGCGCGGTGCGGATCGCATTCACGCCCAGCGCCTTCAGGCCCTTCAGCCGGCGCTCGTAGAAAGACAGCGGCACCGCCATGCCGAACGCGCCGCCATCGGCGTGGATCGCGGTGCCCTTCAGCTTGATGTTGCGGCCGTTGAGCCAGAAGCCGGTCGGGGCCTCGAACTTCATGTCGCGGATGCCGAAGGAGACCCGGTCCTCGTCCAGCACCGCGCCATCGTCGGCGACGACGCGGACCACGGCGTTGTGCAGCGCGGGGTCGGCGATGTCCCAGCGACGCGGCTTCGTGACGGCGGCTTGCGCCGACAGGTCGATGGTACGGCCGGCGGGCAGTGCGACGGGGGTGCCCTTGCTGGTGGCGACGCGGCGGCCGTCGGGGCCGAGCAGGTCGACCTCCAGATGCGCGGTGCGATCGGTCGTACCCTGATTCACCACGCTGCTGCGCACTGCGACCGTCGCGGCGTCGGCGGTCAGGGTCGGGGTGGTGACATAGGTGCCGTCGGTATCGACATGCACGTCGCCGCTGACGATCAGGCGGACATGGCGATAGATGCCGCCGCCGGCATACCAGCGCGACGCGGGCTGCGACGAGGTGTCGGCGCGCACCGCGATCACATTGTCGCCGTCCGCCTTCAGGTGCGGGGTAATCTCGTAGCGGAAGCTGGCATAGCCGTTGGGCCGGTGGCCGACATGCACGCCGTTCACCCACACGCCGGACCGTTCCATCACCCCGTCGAACTCGACGAACACGCGCTTGCCGCGCATCGCGGCGGTGACGGTGAAGTGCTTGCGATACCAGGCGACGCCGGTCGGCAGGAACGCCCCCGATCCGGTCGCGGCGGCATGTTCGTCGAACGGGCCGGCGATCGCCCAGTCGTGCGGCAGGTCGACCGCGGTCCAGCCGGTGTCGCCGAACTGCGGCGCTTCGGCCCCGGCCACGTCACCGCGGTTGAAGCGCCAGTCGGCGTCGAACGGCACCCTGTCACCCGCCAGCGCGGGCGTGGCGAGCAGCAGCAGCGGGGCAAAGAGGATGGTGGCCAGTCGTGATCCACCCCACTTTTTTTCCACCCCGGCGGAGGCCGGGGTCCAGTTGGGGGACGTTCCGTGGAAGCCACTCCAGCTATCCCAACTGGACCCCGGCATCCGCCGGGGTGGAGTAGTATGTGGGGCGCCGCTCACCGTGCCGCTCCCGCCTTGGCGATCTCGACCGCGTAGATGCCGGTGCGGCCCTCCATGTTCGACCGGAACACCAGCCACTTGTTGTCGGGCGTGAAGTGGATGTTCGGCTCCAGCTGGTAATTGTGCTTCGACAGGTCGACCAGCCGTTCGGGTTCGAACGTGCCCGGCGCGATCAGCTGGTCGGCATCGGCGGCGTGGATGCCGGCGACGTCGGGGATCGCCTTCGGGGTCAGCAGGTACAGCCATTTACCGTCTTTGGCGTGCGCCACCATCTCGCTGTCGCCGCCGTCGCCCGCGAAGGTCTTCCCGTCCGACGAGGTGTTGTAGTGGACCGACCACTGGTCGCGCTCGACATGATACCAGCGGCGCTTCTTCGTATCGACATCGTAGCCGGCGACCCAGAACACCTGACCGCGCGGGGTCTGCAGATCGTACCAGATCGTCTTGCCGTCCGGGCTCCACCATTCATGGCCGGCGATCTCCATGTTCATGGTGCGCTGGTGGACCTTGGTCAGTTGCGTGCCGTCGGTACGGATCGTCCAGATGCGGTCGACCTTGTGCCACGGTCCTTCGTGGCAGAACATCAGCAGGCCGGGATCGGTCGGCGAGAATTGCAGGTGATTGAGCCAGTCGGTCGCCTTGTGGACGACCTTGCGCTCGCCCGTCTTCAAATTGACCGTGAATATCTCCATCGGAATGCGTGCTTCGAGCCGGTCGTTCAGGCGCACCTCCTTGGCCTCCGCGAAGGGCAGGGGTTTGCCGTCGGGGCCATTGGCGGCGTATTCGGCCTGGTCGGTCTTGCCGCTGCGCCCCTCGCGCCCCGGTTGCAGCGGCATCGCGCGCGCCGCGACCTGGCCTGCCACCAGCGTCTCGTCCGCGTTCATCGTGTCGACCTGCCCCGCGGGCAGATCGATCACCTTGCGCGCCTTGCCGGTGTCGATGTCGGCGGCCCAGAGCTCCAGCGGCTCGCGCTGCCCGTCCGATCCCGCGCCGGCGGTGGGTGCCTTGCCGGTGGCGGCGACGGTGTAATAGGCGGTGCGCGTCTTCTGCCCGGTGAACAGCAGGCGGACGATCTTCTGCCGGACCAGCGGCGTCACGCCCCATGTCTTCAAATCGACGACCGAAATGCCCTCGGCGGTGGAGAACACCATCTTGTCGCCCTGCGGGGTGAAGGCGTTGTAGTTGAAATATAGCGCATAATTGCCGGGAGCATCCGACAGGCGGATGATACGGTGGCCGGTCTTCGCGTCGATCCACGACGCGGGTTTCTGCGCGGGTTTCGACGCGGTCGGCGCGGGCGCCTGCGCGAGGGCGGCGGCCGGCAACGCCAAGGCGAGCAACAGGGACGCGAACTTCATGCACCACTCCTTGGGAAACGCAGGGCGATCTTCGGCCGCCTTCATCCCAGATGATCGGACTCTATCTCACATGATGCAAGCGAATTATGTGGTTTGGAAAAGGTGGGTTCGCGCGGAGACGCGGAGACGCGGAGGAGAAAGGGCGGCGATGGGAGCGCTTGATCTGCTCTGTCGTGATCCGGCGGACTTGTGTCGTTCGGACGCCTGCGGCGTCGGAGGCCAGCCGCGTGCAGCGCCCTCGACTTTCGTCTCCGCGCCTCCGCGCGAACCCGTCTTGTTGTTCGATCAGGCGCGCAGGTTCACCAGCGCATCGCGGGTGATGCGGTCGATGCGGGTGCAGCTGGTCAGTGCCATCGCGACGCGCATCTCCGCTTCCACCAGTTGCAGCATGTGGGTGACGCCGGCCTCGCCCGCCGCCGCCAGCGCATAGACCCAGGCACGGCCGAGCAGCACGCCGTGCGCGCCCAGGGCCAGCATCCGCACCACGTCCAGTCCCGAACGGACGCCGGAATCGGCCAGCACGGTCAACCGGTCACGCACCGCATCGGCGATGGCGGGCAGCGCCTGCGCGGTGGAGGGAACGCCATCGAGCTGGCGGCCGCCATGGTTGGACACGACGATGCCGTCCGCGCCCAGATCGGCGGCGGCGATCGCGTCCTCCCGGTCGAGGATGCCCTTGATGACCAGCGGGCCGTCCCAGCTGTCGCGGATGAATTCCAGATCCTTCCACGACACGGTGGGATCGAAATTATTGCGCATCCACGCGAAGAAATCCTCCAGCCCGGTGTTCTTGCCCAGCACCGGCGCGACGTTGCCCAACTGGTGCGGGCGGCCGCGGACGCCGACGTCATAGGCCCAGGCAGGCCGCAGCATCGCCTGCACCGTCCGCCGGAACGAGCCCGCGAAACCGGATGCGCCGGCCAGCCCCGACCGATAGTCGCGGTACCGCGATCCCGGCACCGGCATGTCGACGGTGAAGACCAAGGTCGAGCACCCCGCCGCGCGGGCCTGTGCCAGCAGGTCCTTCATGAAGCCCCGGTCGCGGATCATGTAGAGCTGGAACCAGATCGGCTGGGTGCTGGCCTGTGCCACCTCGTCGATCGGGCAGGCGGAAACGGTGGACAGGCAGAAGGGGATGCCCGCCTTTTCCGCCGCGCGCGCCGCCTGCACCTCGCCCCGCCGGGCGTTCATGCCGGCGAGGCCGATCGGGGCGAGCGCGACGGGCAGCCGCTGCTCGCGCCCGAACAGCGTCGTCGTCAGGTCCAGCGTCGACACGTCGGTCAGCACCCTCTGGCGCAGCGCGATCGCCTCCAGATCGGCGACGTTGCGGCGCAGCGTCACCTCCGCATAGGAGCCGCCGTCGATATATTCGAACAGGAAGTGCGGCAGCCGCCGCCGCGCGAGTTCCCGGTAATCGAGCGCGGATGCCGCCTTCACCATGGTCGGTGCCTTACTGCAGGTTCACGAACGCGCCGCCATCGACGAGCAGCGAGGCGCCGGTGACGTATTTGGCGAGATCGGAGGCGAGGAACACGATCGGCCCCTCCAGATCGTCGGGCTGGCCGAGCCGGCCGAGCGGGATGCGCGCGGCCATCCGCTCGCGCTTGTCCATGTCGGCGAGATCGTCCTTGTTGATGTCGGTCAGGATCGTGCCCGGCAGCACCGAGTTGCAGCGGATGCCATGCTTGCCCAGCGCGATCGCGGTCGACTGCATCAGCGAATGGAGCCCCGCCTTGGTCGGGGTGTAGTGGGTCTGGTACTCGCCGCCGACCAGCGCGGAGATCGAGGACACCGCGACGATCGCGCCGCCATGACCCTGTTTCACCATCTGGTTCGCGGCGGCCTGCACCATGAAATAGGCGCCGTGCAGGTTGACGCGCATCGTCCGCTCGAACGTCTCGACCGGCATGTCGAGAAAGGCGTGGAACGGGCAGATGCCGGCATTGTTGACGAACACGTCGACCTTGCCGAACGCATCGACCGCCTTCGCCACGAAATCCTTTGCGGTGGCGGGGTCGGACACGTCGCCCTTCACCGACAGGCCGCGCTGGCCCAGCGCCTCGATCTCGGCGACGGCCGAGGCGGCGCCCGCCTCGTCGCGCGAGAAGTTGATGACCACGTCGGCGCCGTGGCGCGCCGCGCCGATCGCGGCGGCGCGGCCGATGCCGGCGGATGCACCGGTGACCAGCACCGTCTTGCCTTCCAGAAGCTTCACGCAAACTCTCCTAACAAAAAAACGGCCTATTTCCTGACCTTGGGTCGGGGTGTCTCGTCGGTCCAGCCAAGATCGCGGCTGATCGCGGTGGCGGTGGCGCAAACCTCGGCGGTCAGCGATTCCATCCGGTCGTCGGCCATGTACTGCGCCGCGCTCGACACGCTGATCGCGGCGACGATCCGGCCGGATGCGTCGCGGATCGGCGCGGCGACGCAGCGGATCTGGTCCTGATTCTCTTCGAGATCATAGGCGCGGCCCGCCGCGACATAGCCGTTCATCCGCTCGGTCCAGACGCCGTAATCCGCCTCCGGCGCACCCGCGATCCGGTCGCCGTCGAACAGCGACTGCCAGCGGCCGGGCGCATCGTCGAGCAGCAGGGCCTTGCCCAGACCGGTCGCGGTCAGCGGCTGACGATCGCCGACGCGGCTGGAAATCTCGACGCGGCGGCGGCCGGGTATCTTGTCGAGATACAGCGCGCGTTCGCCGTCGAGGATGCCGAGATGCACGGTATCCTCCGTCGCCAGCGCGAGATCCTCGATATGCGGGCGGGCGATCTGCACCACGTCCGCCTGCCGCTGCGCGAGGAAGCCGAGTTCCAGCAGCTTCGGCCCGAACTGATAGCCCAGCCGGGGCACGAAGGTGAGGTAGCGGCGATCGATCAGTGCATTGGCGAGGCGATGCGTGGTCGATCGGGTCAGTCCCAGCTTGGCGGCCAGATCGGCGAGCGCGATCGGACCATCGACCACGGCATCCAGCACATCCAGCCCGCGCAGCAGCGTCTGGCTGCCGGGGGGGCTTTTCGCGGCCGTTTCGACGGATTCGGGGTTTGACGGAGAGTTTTTCATTTCGTAATACGCAATTCCATAATGTGGAAGTAAGGCCGCTGCAAGCGGTTAGGGGAGGGGCCATGCGCAGCCATCGTCAGCCATCACGCGGCGGCACCGTCTTGCGGTGCGTGTCGATCGATGCGCGCGGCCTGCCCCTCATGGCCGGAGAAGACGCATGACTTTGTCGAAGATCAAGCATGTTCGCGCGTTCGTCGTGCGCGGCGGCGGCGCCGATTATCACGATCAGGGCGAAGGCCACTGGATCGACGATCACATCGCGACGCCGATGAGCCGCTATCCCGAATACCGCCAGTCGCGACAAAGCTTTGGGATCAACGTGTTGGGTACGCTGGTGGTCCAGATCGAGGCGGAGGACGGCACGGTCGGCTTCGCGGTGACGACCGGCGGCGAGCCGGCGGCGTTCATCGTCGAAAAGCATCTTGCCCGTTTCCTCGAAGGGCGCGACCCGGCGGAATATGAGAAGATCTGGGACCAGATGTACTTCTCGACCCAATATTACGGGCGCAAGGGTATCGTGGTGAACGCGATCTCCGGCGTCGACCTGGCGCTGTGGGACCTGCTCGGCAAGCTGCGGCAGGAACCGGTTTATCACCTGCTCGGCGGCGCGGTGCGTGACGAGTTGCAGTTCTACGCCACCGGCGCACGGCCCGACATCGCCAAGGAACTGGGCTTCATCGGCGGCAAGCTGCCGCTGCACCATGGCCCGGCTGAGGGGCTGGAGGGGCTGCACAAGAACGTCGCGCTGCTGGCCGACATGCGCAGCAAGGTCGGCGACGATTTCTGGCTGATGTACGATTGCTGGATGGCGCTGGACGTGGACTACGCCACCCGCCTCGCGATCGCCTGCCACGAGCATGGCCTGAAGTGGATCGAGGAGGCGATCAGCCCCGACGATTACTGGGGCTATGCCGAACTGAAGCGCAACGTGCCCAAGGGGATGCTGGTGACCACCGGCGAGCATGAGGCGACCCGCTGGGGTTTCCGCATGTTGATGGAGATGGACTGCTGCGACATCATCCAGCCCGATGTGGGCTGGTGCGGCGGCGTGACCGAGTTGCTGAAGATCAGCGCGCTGGCGGATGCCAAGGGCAAGATGGTCGTGCCGCACGGATCGTCGGTGTACAGCTATCACTTCGTCATCACCCGCCACAATTCGCCGTTCGCGGAGTTCCTGATGATGCATCCGGGGCCGACCGAGGTGGTGCCGATGTTCAGCCCGCAACTGCTGGGCGAGCCGGTGCCGCAGAACGGACGGCTGAAGGCGTCGGCGCTCGACAAGCCGGGTTTCGGCGTCGAGCTGAACCCCGAGGTCGCGCTGCACCGGCCGTACACGCATTGACCCATCAAGCCCCTCCCCTCCAGGGGAGGGGGGAATTGCCTCCCCAGCCAAGGACTACCCGATGAAACTTTGCCGTTATGGCCTGAAGGGCGCCGAGAAACCCGGTCTGGTCGACGATGACGGCCGCATCCGCGACCTGTCCGCGCAGGTCGACGACATCACCGTCGGCGTGCTGGCGACGCTGGCCGGGGTCGATGCCGCCGGCCTGCCCGTGGTCGAGGGCAGCCCGCGTTACGGCGTGCCGGTGGCGGGCATCGGCAAGATCGTGGCGATCGGCCTGAACTACCGCGATCATGCGATCGAATCGAACCTGCCGATCCCGACCGAACCGATGATGTTCATGAAGCCGCTGCCCAGCCTGACCGGCCCGAACGATCAGGTGATGCTGCCCAAGAATTCGACGCACAGCGACTGGGAAGTCGAACTGGGCGTCATCATCGGCAAGACCTGCCGTTACGTCGACAAGGCCGAGGCGATGGATCACGTCGCGGGTTATGTGCTGGCGAACGACGTGTCGGAACGCTTCAACCAGAAGCAGCGCGGCACCCAGTGGTCGAAGGGCAAAGGGCACGACACCTTCTGCCCGGTTGGCCCGTGGCTGGTGACCCCGGACGAGATCGGCGATCCGCAGGATCTGGCCATGTCGCTCGACGTGAACGGCGAGCGGATGCAGACCGGCAACACGAAGACGATGATCTTCGCGATCGACGAACTGATCGCGTATGTCAGCGAGTATGTCACGCTGGAGCCAGGCGACCTGCTCATCACCGGGACCCCGCCGGGCGTGGGCGAGGGCAAGAAGCCCGAATCGATCTTCCTGAAGGCGGGCGACACGATGTCGCTGACGATCGACAAGCTGGGCACGCAGACCCAGGCCGTCGTCGCCTGGGCGCATCCGCGCACGGGTGCCGCCGCATGACGACCTTCGCAGGCCGCTTCGACGGCCGTACCGCGATCGTCACCGGCGGCGCCTCCGGCCTCGGCAAGGCGGTGGCCAAGCGCATCGTCGCCGAGGGCGGCAAGGTTTGCCTGTGGGACCTGAACCCCGACGCGCTGGCCGCCGCGAAAAGCGAGGTCGGCGCGACGCATACCGTGGCGATCGACGTGTCCGACCATGCCGCGGTCGCCCGCGCCGCCACCGAAGCCAATGCGGCGCTCGGCGGCCGGGTCGACGTGCTGGTCTGTTCGGCGGGGATCACCGGCGCGACGGTGCCGGTGCACGAATTCCCGCTCGACAGCTGGCTGCGGGTCATCGACATCAACCTGAACGGGTTGTTCTATTGCAACCGTTCGGTGGTGCCGCTGATGCTGGCGAACGGATATGGCCGCATCGTCAACGTCGCCTCGGTCGCAGGCAAGGAGGGTAATCCCAACGCCTCCGCCTATTCGGCATCGAAGGCGGGTGTGATCGGCTTCACCAAGTCGCTGGGCAAGGAACTGGCGGGCAAGGGCGTGATCGCCAACACGCTGACCCCGGCGACGTTCGAAAGCCCGATCCTGGAACAGCTGCCCAAGAGCCAGGTCGATTACATGCGCTCCAAGATCCCCATGGGCCGACTGGGCGAGATCGACGAATCGGCGGCGATGGTATGCTTCATGGCCAGCGAGGAGTGCAGCTTCACCACGGCGTCGACGTTCGACACGTCGGGTGGGCGGACGACGTTCTGAAATTCTACCAGCTCCTCTCCTTCGGGAGAGGAGCGGGGTAGGGCCTCTCCACAAGCGCCGCGTTTGTTGAAGCGCCCCATCTCCAACCCCTCCCCTGAAGGGGAGGGGAGCAAGAAGAAGAGGATCAACCATGGGCAATCCCCTGATCGGCGTCGCCTTCCACTGGCTGGGCGGGCTGGCGTCCGCCAGTTTCTACGTTCCCTATCGGGGCGTGAAGCGCTGGTCGTGGGAAGTGTACTGGCTGACCGGGGGCATCTTTTCGTGGTTGCTGGCGCCGTGGTTCTTCGCCGGCGTGCAGACCAACGATCTGCTCGGCGTGCTGGCGGCGACGCCCGCCCCGAACATCTGGTGGCCGGTGTTCTTCGGCGTGCTGTGGGGGTTCGGCGGGCTGGGTTACGGCCTGACCATGCGGTATCTGGGCCTGTCGCTGGGCATGGCGGTGGTGCTGGGATTGTGCACCGTGTTCGGTACACTGGTACCGCCGCTGTTCCTGGGCGACTTCCATGAAAAGCTGCTGGCGACGACGTCGGGCAACATCATCCTCGCCGGCATCCTGCTGACGCTGGTCGGCATCATCGTCGTCGCGATGGCGGGGGCGCGCAAGGATGCCGCGCTGTCCGACGCCGAAAAGGCCGCAGCGGTGGCGGAGTTCGATTTCAGGAAGGGCATCGTCGTCGCGATCTTCGCGGGCATCATGTCCGCTTGCTTCGCGTTCGGATTGGCGGCGGGCGAGCCGATCAAGGCGCTGTCCGCCGCTGCCGGCACCGGGCCGCTGTGGACGGGGCTGCCGGTGCTGTGCCTCGTCATGTTCGGCGGGCTCATTACCAACGCCTTGTGGTGCGGATACCTCGTGATGAAGAACCGCAGCGCCGGGCAGTGGTTCGGCCGCGGGGTCGCCACCGATCCCGCCGCGCAGACCGCCTCGCCCGAGCATGGCGCCACGTTCGAGCCGGCCGCCATCGCCGCCGGATCGGCCACGCTGGCGAAAGCGCCCATGCTGCGCAACTACCTGCTGTGCGCGGTGGCGGGCATCGCGTGGTATTTCCAGTTCTTCTTCTACACGATGGGAGAGAGCCAGATGGGTACCTACGGCTTCTCGTCGTGGACGCTGCACATGGCCTCGATCATCATCTTCGGTACATTGTGGGGCTTCGCCTTCCGCGAATGGAAGGATGCCGCACCGCGCGTGCGGGGCATGGTGTGGGGCGGGGTCGCGATCCTGATCCTCGCCACCATCGTGATCGGTTATGGCAATTATCGCGGAGCATAACGTCATGCGCGACATCCCGCCCGAGTGGATGCGAGACATCCCGTTCGTCGATGCCCATGTCCATCTGTGGGACCTCGACCATCTCCGCTATCCGTGGCTGACCGGGCCGTTCGGCGACGACGGCCCCAATGGCAGCGTCGAGGCGATCGCCACTACCTATCTGCCTGCCGATTACCGCGCCGAAGCGACGAACTGGACCGTCGCCGGCATCGTCCATGTCGATGCCGGCGCCGACGCGGCGCACGCGCTGGCGGAAACCGAATGGCTGGAGGGACTGGCCGACAAGGACGGCCTGCCGACCGGCATCGTCGCCTTCGCCGCGCTGGACGATCCAGAGGTCGAGACGCTGCTGGCGGCCCATGCCGGGCATGGCCGGGTGCGCGGCATCCGCCATATCGTCAACTGGCACGCCGATCCGCGCCGAACCTATACAGCGCGTGACATCACCGATCATCCCGACTGGGCGCGCGGCTTCGCCTTGCTGGGCAAATACGGCCTGTCGTTCGACCTGCAGGCATATCCGGGCCAGTTTCCGGCGCTCGCCCGGTTGCTGGCGGCGCATCCCGATACCCCGGTCGTCATCAATCATCTGGGGATGCCGGTGGCCGACGATCCCGACGGTCGCGCACAGTGGCGCACCGGCATGACCGCGCTCGCCGCGCTGCCGCAGGTGGCGGTGAAGATATCCGGTTTCGGCTTCGTGCAGCGGCCGTGGCGCGTGGACGACGCGCGGCCGTGGATCGCGGAGACGATCGACCTGTTCGGGCCGGACCGCTGCCTGATCGCGAGCGATTTTCCCACCGACCGGCTGTTCGGTACGTTCGATGCCACGCTGGATGCCTATGGCGCGATCATCGCTGGCTATTCCGAGGATGAACGCCGGGCGATGTGGGGGCGCAACGCGAACCGGGTGTACCGGCTGGGGCTGGGGGTCTGATCCCGCACCCGGCATCCGGCACGGGATCACCCTGACGCCAGCCATCTTGCCCCCCCACGATCAACCCGCTACGACTTGTCCGAGTAATAGGCCGAGGGCCTGCAAGGGAGAGGATGGCCAATGCGCCTGTCGTTGCTGCAATTTCGGGATGGATCGGGTGTGCGGGGCGTCGCGGCGCTGGGCGAGGATCGCGTTCCCCGCCGTGTCACCGGCGTGGAAACCACGCGCGCCCTGGCGCAGGGGGCGATCGATGCCGGGCATGGCCTGGCCGATGCCGTCGCGGCGGCGGGGCTGGGCGAGGTGGTCGATCTTGGCACCGTCACGCTGTTGCCGCCGATCGATCATGACGATCCCGCGCATTGCGTGCTGACCGGCACCGGCCTGACGCATCTCGGTTCGGCGGAGGGACGTGACCAGATGCACCGCGCCGCCAAGGCGGACGCCGCACCGACCGATTCGATGAAGATGTTCCTGATGGGCGTGGAAGGCGGCAAGCCCGCCGATGGCACCGTGGGCGCCCAGCCGGAATGGTTCTACAAGGGTAACGGCCACGGCCTCGTCGCCCCCGGCGCGCCGCTCCGCTCGCCGGCCTTCGCGAAGGATGCGGGCGAGGAGCCCGAGATCGCCGGCATCTATCTGGTGGCGGGCGACGGGACGCCGGTGCGGCTCGGCTTCGCGCTGGCCAACGAATTTTCCGACCATGTCACCGAACGCGGCAATTACCTGTGGCTGGCGCATTCCAAGCTGCGGCCTGCCGCGGTCGGACCGGAACTGCTGGTCGGCGACCTGCCGCAGGAGGTGATCGGCACCAGCCGCATCGTCCGCGATGGCGAGACGCTGTGGGAGAAGCCGTTCCTGTCGGGCGAGGCGAACATGTCGCACAGCATCGCCAATCTGGAGCATCATCACTTCAAATACGGCGTGTTCCGCTCGCCCGGCGATGTCCACGTCCACTTCTTCGGCACCGCTACCCTGTCGTTCAGCGACGGCGTGACGACGCAGGCCGGCGACGTGTTCGAGATCGAGGCGGCGCCCTTCGCGCTGCCGCTGCGCAACCCGATCGCGATCGAGGCGGCGGAACCGGTCTCGGTGAGGGCGCTCTGATGACGATCCGGCTCGGGCTGGTCGGTGTGGGCAAGATCGCGCACGACCAGCATATTCCCGCGATCAAGGCATCGCCTGCCTATGAACTAGTCTGCACCGCCAGCCGGCAGGGCAGCGTCGAGGGTGTCCCCGCCTATACCTCGATCGAGGCCATGCTGGATGGCGAACAGGTCGATGCGGTCGCGCTGTGCCAGCCGCCGCACGTCCGGTACGACGCGGCGAAGCTGGCGATCGAGGCGGGCAAGCACGTCTTCCTCGAAAAGCCGCCCGGCACCACGCAGGCGGAGGTGGTGGCGCTGGCCGATCTGGCGCGCGAGCGGGGCGTGACGTTGTTCGCCAGCTGGCACTCCCGTTACGGTGCGGCGATGGATGCGGCGCGCGACTGGCTCGCCGCCACGACGGTCCACGGCATCCAGGCGGTGTGGAAGGAGGACGTGCGCGTGTGGCATCCCGGCCAGGAATGGCTGTGGGAGCAGGGCGCGCTGGGCGTGTTCGATCCCGGCATCAACGCGCTGTCGGTGCTGACCGCGCTGTTGCCGCGACCCTTTTTCCTGCGTGAGGCGGTGCTGGAATATCCCGCCAACCGGCATGCGCCGATCGCGGCCGATCTGGCCTATACCGATGCCACCGGCTTGCCGATCGGCGCGACGTTCGATTTCCGCCAGCCTGGCCCGCACAACTGGGATGTCCATGCCCAGACCGAAGCGGGCACGATGCTGCTCGCCAAGGGCGGCAACGAACTGTGGGTCGATGGCGAATTGAAGACGACGGAGCCGGAGGCGGAATATCGCGGCCTTTACGCCCGTTTCGCCGCGCTGATCGGCGACGGCGGAGCGGTGGACGCCGATACCGTGCCGCTGGCGCATGTCGCCGATGCCTTCATGAAGGGGCGGCGGGTGACGGTGGAGGACTTCCACTACTGATCCGGCGGGGTCGATTCGATCAGCGGCGGCGCAGCGGAGCCGATTGCCGCCACCGCCCGTTGGGGGATGATGGATCAGACCGGCGGCGACGATATCGAGGAACTGAAGGCGGCCGACGCCAGGCAGGTCCATCGTGCGGTACGCGAGGAAGGCGAGGCGGAACTGGATCGGCCGACCGCATCGCTGTTGTGGTCGGCGCTGGCCGCCGGCCTCGCGATCACCGCGTCGCTGCTGGCGGAGGCGGTGATCCACGACATGACCACGGCGACGCCGTGGCGGCCGTTGCTCGTCAGCCTCGGCTATCCGGTCGGTTTCCTGATCGTGATCCTCGGCCGGATGCAGTTCTTCACCGAAAGCACCATCACCGCGATGTTGCCGCTCGTCACCCGCCCGTCCTGGCGGAAGGCGCGGCGGACATTGCGGCTATGGGGACTGGTGCTCGTCGCCAATCTGGCGGGCACCGCGATCGCCACGTTGGCGCTGACCGGGTTGCCGCTGGTCGATCCGGCGTTGCGGGACGGGATGGTGGCGGTGTCCGCCGCGATCCTCGAACACGATGCGCTGTCGACCTTCCAGACCGCCATACCGGCCGGGTTCCTGATCGCGGGCATCGCGTGGCTGCTGCCCAATGCGCGCGAGCAATCATTCTGGGTGATCGCCACCCTGACCTATATTGTCGGCGCGGCGGGGCTGAGCCATTCGGTGGTGGGGTCGGCGGAGGCGTTCACGCTACTGTGGGCGGGGCAGATCGATGCCGTACGTGCGCTGGGCAGCCTGATCGCGCCGGCAGTGGCCGGCAACCTGATCGGCGGGGCGGGCCTGTTCGCGCTACTCGCGCACGGACAGGTGCATGGGGAGTCGACGGACGGCCCCCCGACGGACAACGGGCGGGGCTGACGGCCCGCCCGGTCATCAGGACCGGGACGGGGCCGTCAGCGGGGCGTGCCGCCGGTCAGTGATTGTCGCGCGGCAGGCCCTTGGTCTGGGCGATGCGCTGGTATTTTTCGGCACCTTCCAGGATCGCGCCGGTATTCATCTGGCCGACGGTGGCGCGCTGGATTTCCTGCCACGGGGTCTGCGAGGCGGGATAGGCGTAGCCGCCCGTCGCCTGCAACGCCGCACGCCGTTCCGCCAGTTCCTCCAGCGGGATCAGCACGTCGGCGGTGCCCTTGTTCAGGTCGATCCGCACGCGGTCGCCGGTGCGCAGCAGCGCCAGCGTGCCGCCCGCCGCCGCTTCCGGGCTGGCGTTGAGGATCGAGGGCGAACCCGACGTGCCCGACTGGCGACCGTCGCCGATGCAGGGCAGCGCATGGATACCTTCGGTGATGAGGTACGCCGGCGGGCGCATGTTCACGACCTCGGCCGCGCCCGGATAGCCGATCGGCCCGGCACCGCGCATGAACAGCAGCGTTTCCGGCGTGATGCCGAGCGCGGGATCGTCGATGCGGTGGTGGTAATCCTCCGGCCCGTCGAACACGACCGCCGGCCCCTCGAACGCTTCGGGATCGTCGGGGTTGGAGAGATAGCGGTCCCGGAATTCGGGGCCGATCACCGATGTCTTCATCACCGCCGCCTCGAACAGGTTGCCCGACAGCACGATGAAGCCGGCATCCTCCTTCAGCGGCCGGTCGAACGGGCGGATGACCTTGTCGTCCTCGATCGTGGCGCCCCGGCAATTGTCGCCCATGGTGCGGCCGTTGACGGTCAGCGCATCCTCGTGGATCATGCCCTGGCCCATCAGCTGGTTCACCACCGCCGGCACACCGCCGGCATGGTAGTAATCCTCGCCCAGATATTCGCCCGCCGGTTGCAGGTTGACCAGCAGCGGCACCTTGTGCCCCTCCGTCTCCCAATCCTTCAGCGGCAGGTCGACGCCGATGTGGCGGGCGATCGCAGCGAGATGGATCGGCGCGTTGGTCGATCCGCCGATCGCGGAATTGACGCGGATCGCGTTGTGGAACGCCTGCTTGGTCAGGATGTCGGAGGGCTTCAGATCCTCGGCGACCATCTCGACGATGCGCTTGCCGGTGCGCCATGCCACTTCCTGCCGGTCGCGGTAGGGGGCGGGGATCGCGGCGGAGCCGGGCAGCGACATGCCCAGCGCCTCGGCCAGCGAGTTCATCGTCGTGGCGGTGCCCATCGTGTTGCAATAGCCGGTCGACGGTGCCGACGACGCGACGAGGCGGATGAATTCCGCATCGTCGATCTCGCCCGCCGCCAGCATCTGCCGCGCCTTCCACACGATCGTGCCCGATCCGGTCCGCTCGCCCTTGTGCCAGCCGTTCAGCATCGGGCCGACCGACAGCGCGATCGCCGGGATGTTGACGGTGGCGGCGGCCATCAGGCACGCCGGCGTCGTCTTGTCGCAACCGATCGTCAGCACCACGCCGTCGAGCGGATAGCCGTACAGCACTTCGACCAGCGCCAGATAGGCGAGGTTGCGGTCGAGCCCGGCGGTCGGCCGTTTGCCGGTTTCCTGGATCGGATGGACCGGGAATTCCAGCGGGATGCCGCCCATGTCGCGGATGCCGTCGCGCACCCGTTCGGCCAGCACCAGATGATGGCGGTTGCAGGGGGACAGGTCGCTGCCGGTCTGGGCGATGCCGATGATCGGCTTGCCGGACCGCAGTTCCTCCAGCGACAGGCCGAAGTTCAGGTACCGCTCCAGATAGAGCGCGGTCATATCGATATTGGCCGGGTTGTCGAACCAGGCACGGCTACGCAAGGGGGTTGGATCGGTCATGGAGGCAGGTCCGGGTTGGATCAGCGGGCGCTGGTCGAGAAGCGATAGACGATGACGCTGCGATAGGTCTGGCCGGGGTCGAGCCGGGCGGAACCGAGCGCGGGCTGGTTGGGCGTGTCGGGGAACACCTGCGGTTCCAGCGCCAGTCCGTCGGACTGACGATAGGCGAGGCCGGAACGGCCGATCGCGGTGCCGTCGAGGAAGTTGCCGGTGTAGAACTGGACGCCGGGCTGGTTGGTGGAAACCTCCATCACCCGGCCGGTGCCCGGCTCCTCCACCCGCGCGGCGAGCCGCATCCCCTTCGCATCGGGCGCGCCGAGGATATAGTTGTGGTCATAGCCCTGGCCGATGCGGATCTGGTCGTCGCGCCCGTCGCGGATGCGGTCGCCGATCACGCGGGGGGCGCGGAAATCGAACGGCGTGTTCGCGACGGAACGGCGCTCGCCGGTCGGGATCAGCGTCTCGCCTACGGGCGTGAACTGCGCGGCGGGCATGGTCAGCACATGGCTGACGATCTGCTTGCCGGATGCCTCGCCCCACAGGTTGAAGAAGCTATGGTTGGTGATGTTGACGATCGTCGGCTTGTCGGTCGTCGCCTTGTATTCCACGGTCAGCGCGTTGTCGGCGCCCAGCGTGTAGGTGGCGGTGACGTCGAGTTTGCCGGGATAGCCCTCCTCGCCATCGGCGGCGGTATAGGCGAGGGTGACGGCGGGGGCGGGGCCGTCCTTCACCGCGACGATCCGCCACAGCACCTTGTCGAACCCGACCTTGCCGCCGTGGAGGGCGTTGACGCCGTTGTTTTGGGCCAGCGTGTACGTCTTGCCGTCGATCGCAAAGCGGCCGTTCGCGATCCGGTTGGCGTAACGGCCAACGGTGGCACCGAAATAATTCGGCGCCTTCAGATAGCCGTCGATGCTGTCGTAGCCCAGCGTGACCTCGGCGATCTTGCCGGTGCGGTCGGGCGCCTCGACCGACTGCAGGATCGCGCCGTAGCTGATGATCCGGGCGGTGACGCCCTTGCCGTTGGTCAGCGTGACCGATTCGACCGCGCGGCCATCGGCCAGCGTGCCGAAGGGGGCGCGTTTCACCTCCGCCTGGGCGGTGGCGGCGCCGGCAAGCGCGAGGGCGGCGGCACCGGCCGCAGGCAGGATGTTCACGTTGGGCTCTCCCTGATCGGCCCGTTCCCGGCCGTTGACGTTGCTCATGCGGACTTATAGTCTGACAAGATGATCGGGGGCAAGCCTCGACGTCGGGGCGCGGCCATGCCAGTGGGCTGGCGATCGCCGGGCAAACCGGAACGTATTCAAAGGGAGGACCGCCAGATGGCCGGACCAGTGGGAACCAGTACCGCCTATACGGCATCGGCCGCGCCGGGGGCCAGTTACGGCCGCGCGCTCGGGCTGCTCGCCAGCCTGTTCTTCATGTGGGGCTTCATCACCGTCATCAACGGGACGCTGCTGCCGCATCTGCGCAGCGTATTCGAACTCAGCTATTTCCAGGCGGCGCTGATCGAAAGCGTGTGGTTCATCGCCTATTTCTTCGCCTCGATCCCGTCGGCCAAGCTGATTGAGCGGATCGGCTACCAGAAATCGCTGGTCGTGGGTCTGCTCATCATGGCGGCCGGTGCGCTCGGCATGATCCTGGCCGCCAGCATCCCGTCCTATGGCGTCACGCTGGTCATGCTGTTCGTGATCGCCAGCGGCATCACGCTGTTGCAGGTCGCGGCCAACCCGTATGTCACCGTGCTGGGGTCGCCTAGGACCGCGTCGTCGCGGCTCAATCTGGTGCAGGCGATGAACTCGGCGGGCACGATGCTCGCGCCGCTGTTCGGCGCGTACCTGATCCTCGGCCGGTCGAAGGGCGGCACCGCGGAGGCGGGGACCGTCCTGACCCAGGCGGAGCGGCTGGCCGACGCGCAGTCGGTCGTCCTGCCCTATGCGCTGGTCGCGATCGTGCTGGTCGTGCTGGCGATCATCATCGCCCGTTTCCCGTTGCCGGCGATGGGATCGGCCACCAGCCGCATCGCCAAGGCGGATCGCAAAAATCATTCGCTGTGGAAGCATCGCAACCTGGTGTTCGGCATCCCCGCGATCTTCATCTACCTGATCGCCGAGATCGGCGTCGGCAACCTGTTCGTGAACTTCGTCAGCCGTCCCGACATCGGCAACATGACCACCGAACAGGCAGGGCGTTACCTGACGTTCCTGTGGGGTGGCATGATGATCGGCCGGTTCGCCGGCTCCGCGATCATGCAGAAGGTGGCGGCTGACAAGGTGCTGGCGTTCTTCTCGATCGGCGCGTTCATCGTGATGTCGATCACGGTGGTGACGACCGGGCATGTCGCGATGTGGTCGCTGATCCTCGTCGGGCTGTTCCACTCGATCATGTTCCCGACGATCTTCACGCTCGGCATCAAGGGGCTGGGGCCGTTGACCGAGGAGGGCTCGGGCCTGCTCATCATGGCGATCGCCGGTGGCGCGCTGGTCGCGGTGCAGGGCTGGCTGGCCGACGAATATGGCCTGCAGCTGTCCTTCGTCCTGACCGCGATCTGCGAATTGTATATTCTCTTCTATGCCTTGTGGGGCAGCAAGCCGACCAACGCCTTCCCGGACGAGGCGGCTGCCGACCCGCAATAATCATTTGGGAAAACATTCCAGCATGTGCGATGTGACGCACAAGCGCCGTGGTGACGGCCGCTCCTGACGGGGCGGCCGTCCCGGCGTCCCCCTGTCAGGGCGAGTGGCCTCCGGCCCCGCCGAAACCGGAGTGACACGATGTTCGACCGCACCTATTACGCCACGCATCCCGACATGATGGAGTGCGTCTCCAACGACGAACTGCGCGACCGTTACCTGATCCAGGGGCTGTTCCGCGACGGTGAGTGCGTGCTGAACTACACCCATGCCGACCGCTTCGTGATCGGCGGCGTCGCGGTGGCCGGCGCGCCGGTGAAGCTGCCGACGCAGACCGAGCCGAAGTCGGCGGAGGGTCATCCCTTCTTGGAGCGTCGCGAGCTGGCGATCGTCAACGTCGGCGAGGTCGAGGGCACCGTGACCGTCGACGGCGAGACGTTCACGCTGGGCAACAAGGACTGTCTGTACGTCACGATGGGCGCGACCGATGTCGAGTTCGCCGGCGCGGGCGCGCGTTACTATCTGGCGTCGTGCCCCGCGCACAAGGCGTTCACCACCCGCAAGCTGGGCATCGCCGATGCCAACGCGCTGGAGCGTGGCAGCCTGGAGGAATCGAACGAGCGGACGATCTTCCAGCTCGTGATCCCCGGCGTCTGCGATTCGGCGCAGCTGGTGATGGGGCTGACCGTGCTGAAGCCGGGCAGCGTCTGGAACACGATGCCCCCGCACATCCACGAGCGCCGCAGCGAGATCTATTTCTACTTCGAGCTGCCGACCGACAACGACAAGGTGTTCCATTACATGGGCGAGGGCGATGCGATGCGCCACATCGTCGTCGGCAACGAGGAATCGGTGATCTCGCCGCCCTGGTCGGTCCATATGGGTTCCGGCACGCGCGCCTATGCCTTCATCTGGGCGATGGCGGGCGAGAATCAGGATTATACCGACATGAACGTCCTCGACATCTGTCAGCTGGCGTAACCGGCACGCTCCCTCCCGTCCGACGGGAGGGGGCGTCGTTCCGCATGCTCCCCCTCGACCCCTGCCGCCACCGGCGGGGGAGGAGATGATGATGATTACCAATCCCTTCGATCTGACCGACAAGGTCGCCATTGTCACCGGCGCGAATACCGGCATCGGTCAGGCCATCGCCGTCGCGCTGGCCGCCGCCGGGGCGGACGTGGCCTGTGTCGGTCGTACCCCGGCCGAGGAAACCGTCGCCGAAATCCGTGCGCTCGGCCGCAAGGCGGAGGTGATATCCGCCGATCTCTCCACGATCGAGCCGGTCGGTCGCGTCGTCGACGAGACGGTCGCGAAGCTGGGCGGGCTCGACATCCTCGTCAACAACGCCGGCATCATCCGCCGCGCCGACGCGGTCGATTTCAGCGAGGAGGATTGGGACGCGGTCGTCGACACCAACCTGAAATCGGTGTTCTTCCTGTGCCAGGCCGCCGGTCGGCATATGATCGCTAACGGCGGCGGCAAGATCATCAACATCGCGTCGATGCTGACCTTCCAGGGCGGCATCCGCGTGCCGAGCTACACCGCGTCCAAGAGCGGGATCGGCGGGCTGACCAAGCTGCTGGCCAATGAATGGGCGGGCAAGGGCATCAACGTCAACGCGATCGCACCGGGCTATATCGCCACCAACAACACCGCGGCGCTGCAGGCGGACGAGGCGCGCAACAAATCGATCCTCGACCGCATCCCCGCCGCGCGCTGGGGCAATGCCGACGATCTGGGCGGCGCGGCGGTGTTCCTCGCCAGCGGCGCGGCGAATTACGTGCAGGGTCATATCCTGGCCGTCGATGGCGGCTGGCTGGCACGGTAACCACGGCCCCCGCCGGTGGCGGGGTAACAAGGCGCCGGGGCGCCGCAAGGGAGTAGGGCATGGCGAAGTTTCTGGCGTTCGGCGAGATCATGCTGCGCCTGTCGCCCCCCGGCCGCGAGCTGCTGATGCAGACGCCCCGGTTCGACGTGTGGGTCGCGGGGGCGGAGGCGAACGTCGTCACCCAGCTGGCCAAGCTGGGGCATGATGCCGGCATCGCCACGCTCGTACCCGACAACGATCTGGGTCGTGCCGCGATTTCCACCCTGCGCGGACACGGCGTCGATACCGGTACGATCGCGCTGGGTGGCGATCGCATGGGGCTGTATTTCGTCACCTCGGGCGCCGGGATGCGTGCGACCGAGGTGATCTACGACCGGGCATGGTCCTCGTTCGCGCAGGCGCCGGTGGCGGCATGGGACTGGGACGCGCTGCTGGCGGGGGTCGACCGTCTGCATCTGTCGGGCATCACCCCCGCGCTGGGGCCGGTGCCGGCCGACAGTGCGATCGCCGCCGCCCGCGCCGCCACCGATCGCGGCATCCCGGTATCGTTCGACGGCAACTGGCGCGGTAAATTGTGGGAGCGATGGGATTCGAACCCACGCGCGATCCTGACCGAACTGGTGGCCCATGCCGACCTGATGTTCGGCAACCACCGCGATATCGCGCTGCTGCTCGGTCGCGACGACTTCTCCGGGGATGGCGAGGACCGCCGCCGCCATGCCGCCGAGGCGGCGTTCGAAGCCTTTCCGCGCCTGCAGACGATCGCGTCGACCGCGCGGCATGTCGAGCATGTCGATCTCCACCGCATCGCCGCGCGCATCGACACGCGCGACGGCACCGCGCAGACCGAGGAGGTCGTGCTGGCCGGGATCGTCGACCGGATCGGCGGCGGTGACGCCTTCGCCGCCGGCGTGCTCCACGCCTTGCGATCGGGACACGACATTGCGCAGGCCGCCGCGACCGGCGTGGCGCTGGCGGCGCTCAAGCATTCGCTGCCGGGTGATGCCGGGCTGTTCCGGCAGGCCGATCTCGACGCCTATCTGGCGGGCGGACTGGACGTGCGGCGGTAGGAACCCCTCACCCGTCTCGCTCGATCGTCATTGCGAGCGTAGCGAAGCAATCCACAGCCCAGCGTGCTACGCTCTGGATCGCTTCGCTGCGCTCGCCATGACGGAAGGGGTCAAGGCGGTGTCTAACGCCTCGCCACCACCCGCCGCACGCTGACGATCTTCACCGGGGCCGACAGAATCTGCCCCGTCATGCCCGGCGGGCCACCGGCGGCGGTCGGGGCGCGGAGGATGCGGCGGACGATGTCCATGCCGGCGGTGACGTGGCCGAACGCGGCATAGCCCAGCTTGTCGCCGCTCGCCGCCGGATTGGCGTCGAGGGTCGGCACCGATCCCACCACGATGAAGAAATCGCCGCGCCCGCTGCCCGGCGCCGCCCGCGCCAGCGAGATCGCGCCATCGTCATGCGTCAGCCCGGTCGTCGTCGTCGGCTCGTGTGCGATCGGCGGCAGGATCAGGTCGCTGCGATTGCGCACGCCGCCCTGGATCAGCCCCGCGCTCTCCCCCAGCGGCATCGCACGGTAGAAAGCGGTACCGTCGAACCGCTTCTTATCGACGTAACGCAGGAAATTGGCGGTGGTGATGGGCGCACGCTCCCGTTCGAGCGCCAGCGTGATCGGCCCCTCGGTGGTGGTGATCGTCACCGCGACGGTCGCATAGGGGCGGGGTGCGGCGGTGGGTGACGGTGCGGGTGCCGGCGGCGGTGCCGTTTGCGGCGCGGCCGCGATGGTGAGCAGCGAACAGGCGAGGAGCATCAGGCGGGCGTTCATGCCACGTTCCTATCCGGTCACGTCGCTTTCCGCCACGCCGCGATCCGCGCGCCTGTTCACCGTGGTGACGTGGCCCATCTTGCGGCCCGGCCGGGCGGTGCCCTTGCCATAGAGGTGGAGATGTTCGCCCGGCGTGCCCAGCACGCCCTGCCAGTCGTCGTCGCCGATCAGGTTGCGCATCGTCACCTCCCGCCCGGTGAGCGCGGTCGATCCGAGCGGCAGACCGCAGATCGCGCGGATATGATTCTCGAACTGCGAGGTTTCGGCCCCCTCGATCGTCCAGTGGCCGCTATTGTGGACGCGGGGCGCCATCTCGTTGAACACCGGGCCTTCGGGGGTCGCGAAGAACTCGCAGGCCAGCACGCCGACATAATCCAGCTCGGCCGCGATCCGGCAGGCCAGCGCGCTGGCTTCCTCCACCTGCGCCAGCACCGCAGGCGGCGCGGGCAGGGTGGAGGTGCGCAGGATCGCGTCATGATGGATGTTGAGCGGGGCGTCGTAGCGGCGGGTATCGCCGTCCTGCCCGCGCACGATCAGGATCGAGAATTCATGCTCGAACGGCACGAATGCTTCCAGCACCGCCGGACCGCCGATCGCCGCCCATGCTTCCGTCGCATCCTCGGGCGAGGAGAGACGCACCTGTCCCTTGCCGTCATAGCCGAAGCGCGCGGTCTTCAGCACCGCCGGGGTGCCCACCTCGACGATCGCGGCCTCCAGCGTGGCGAGGCTGTCGACCGCCGCCCAGCGTGCCGGCCGCCCGCCGACCCGCTCGACGAAGCGTTTCTCCGCAATCCGCTCCTGCGCCGCCGCCAGCGCGCGGGGGTGGGGATGGACGGGCACGCGCTCGGCCAGCCATTCGACCGGCGCCAGCGCGATATTCTCGAACTCGTAGGTCACCACGTCGCAGGCGGCGGCGAAATCGGCCAGCACGATGCGGTTGTGGTAGTCGGCGCGAGTCATGCTGGACGCGGTCTGCGCCGCCACGCTTTCGCGGTCCGGCGCCAGCACATGCGTGCGATAGCCGAGTTGCGCCGCCGCGACGCCGAGCATTCGGCCAAGCTGCCCGCCGCCCAGGATGCCGATCGTGCCGCCGGGCGCGATCATGCCGGGTCGACCGCGACGCCGTCGGTCTGTGCTGCGCGCCATGCCTTCAGCCGTTCCGCCAGCGCAGGGTCCGCCAAGGCGAGGATCGCGGCGGCGAGCAGCGCGGCGTTGATCGCGCCGGCCTTGCCGATCGCCAGCGTGCCGACGGGGATGCCGCCGGGCATCTGCACGATCGAGAGCAGGCTATCCATGCCCTTCAGCGCCTTGGATTCCACCGGCACGCCCAGCACCGGCAGATGCGTCATCGCTGCCGCCATGCCCGGCAGGTGCGCCGCGCCGCCGGCGCCCGCCACGATCACCTGCAAGCCGCGATCGGCCGCCGTCGTCGCGTAATCAACGAGCCGGTGCGGGGTACGGTGCGCGGACACCACCTTCGTCTCGTACGCGACGCCGAGCGTATCGAGCGTCGTGGCGGTATGGTGCATCGTGTCCCAATCGGACGTCGAGCCCATGATGATGCCGACCTGCGCTGTCACATTGCCCTCCACGGAAGCGGGCTGACTAGCGATGCGGGAAGGGCGGGGCAACGGTTGGTTTCATGTCCGATCCGGACCGGGTTGAGGCTGCGTTTGATTGGTTCATCTGCGAATGGCGAGGCAAGGAGACCGAGAATGACACCAAACCCGACTATCAGCATCGATACGACCAACGATACCGCAAGCATCGCTTTGAAAATCCCGGATGGCGCTTACGTCCACATCAATCAGATCGAACTGGGGGATACTGGCTCCCTCACGATGGATCAGGTTGATGCCAAAGCCCGCGCCTTGGCCAGAGAGGCTCTAAAGGCTGCAATCGACGCACTCTGATCGGCAGCGCGACGTCGATGGAAATTCCACCACCCCGGCCTGCGCCGGGGTGGTGGAAAACAGGTAACCTGATCGGCCGATCAACGCTCGCTGAGATAATAGCGGTCGGTCGGGGTCAGGTCATTGTCCAGTTCGTAGACGATCGGCTGGCCGGTGGGGATTTCCAGCCCGGTGATCTCGTCGTCGGGGATGTTCGACAGGTGCTTCACCAGCGCGCGCAGCGAATTGCCGTGAGCGGAGATCAGCACGCGCTGCCCGTCGCGCAGCGCCGGGGCGATGCGATCGTCCCAATAGGGCAGGACGCGGGCGATCGTGTCCTTCAGGCTTTCGGTCTGCGGGATGGGGATGCCCGCATAGCGACGGTCGTTCGACAGGTCGAACGCGCCGCCCGGCTCGCCCAGCGGCGGCGGCACGTCGAAGCTGCGGCGCCAGATCTTCACCTGCGCCTCACCGTGCTTGGCCACCGTCTCCGCCTTGTCGAGGCCGGTGAGGCCACCGTAATGGCGTTCGTTCAGCCGCCAGTGCTTCTCGGTCGGCAGCCAGAGGCGGCCCATCGCTTCCAGCGCGATGTTCAGCGTCTTGATCGCGCGCAGCTGGAGGCTGGTGAAGGTCTGGTCGAAATCGAGGCCCTTCGCCGCCATCAACTCGCCCGCCGCCTTCGCCTCGCGCGCGCCCTGCTCGGTCACGTCGACATCCCACCAGCCGGTGAAGCGGTTCTCCAGATTCCAGCTGGACTGGCCGTGACGGATGAGGACGAGCTGAGGCATACGGTTTCCTTCGAGCGGGAGTGTCATGAACCGCCTTGGAGCGGCAGCGTCATGAACTGGTTGTGCGGGCTGGGCTGATAGTCGGCAAAGGGCGGACAGTCCATGAAACCGGCGCTGCGATACAACGTGACGGCCGGCGCGTGCAGCGCCGCCGTGCCGGTTTCGAGACAAAGGCGGCGATACCCCTGCGATCGGGCAACGACGACGACATGCGCTAGCAGCGCACGGCCCACGCCGGTGCCCCGCGCGGCGGGTGCCGCGCGCATCGATTTCAGTTCCGCCGCCTCGTCGTCCAGCCGCTTCAGCGCCGCGAAGCCGACCAGCATGTCGCCCCGCCACGCCGTCCAGAAGGAGACGCCAGGGGCCGACAATCCGTTCGCATCTAGCGCGAAGGCGAAGTCGCGCATGTGACCGCGCAGTTCGGCCAGATGGTAGGCCAGCAGATCCGCGACATGCGCCGCGCCGGGATCGTCAGGCCGGATGACGAGGTGGTCGGTCATATCCCGTCGATCATGCCGGCCAGCGTCTCCAGCATCGCATGGGCCAGCTTCTTTGACCGCTCGCCGCTCCAGCCGAATTCGGGATCGGCATTGGGGTCGTGATCCTTGAACGGCATCTCCAGCGTCATCGACACCGCGCCGAACCGCTCGGCAAGCTGGTTGGTCGACATCGACAGGTTGGCGGTGCCCGGCGCCGATCGGGGATAGCCCTGCTCGGTCTGAAAATCGGGGGTATGCGCCGCGAGCCGGCGGCCGAATTCGTAGAATTTCCCGCCATGTTCGTCGGTCCAGGACGGGATGCCCTCGAACCCGGCGATGAAGTTCGCAGGGATCGCCTCGTCGCCATGGATGTCCATCGCCACGTCGACGCCGGTCGCATCCATCATCGCGCGCACGCACAGTACCTCGGGACTGCGTTCGGGCGAGGGGGCATGCCATTCGCGGTTCAGGTTCACGCCCGCCGCATTGGTGCGCAGATGGCCGCGCCGGGTGCCGTCCGGGTTCATGTTGGGCACGACGTGGAAGGTAGCCTTCGCCAGCAGATCGCGCGTCACCGGATCGGCGGGATCGGTCAGCCGCTCCAGCGCGCCTTCCATCCACCATTCGGTCATCGATTCGCCGGGATGCTGGCGACCATAGAGCCACACCTGCTTGCGACCGGTGCCGATCCGCAGGTAATCGATCGCCTGTCCGTCGAGGCTCTGCCCCAGTTCGCGGTGCGACACGCCCGGCGCCTGTGCGATCCGGGCGACCAGCGCCTCGTGCTGCTCCATCGTATAGGGCTGGAAATAGGCGAACCACGCCAGCGGCGCCTGCGCGGTCCATCTCCATTCCAGCACCCCGTCGGCATAGCCCGTGTCGAGCATCCGCCATGCCGTCCGGTCGGTCGACCCACGCACCTTGTAACCGGGCCAGCCGAACGGATAGGCCGACCTGCCCGCGTTCAGGATACGGAACACCACCGTCCGCCCCACCGCGACGCAGGCGAGGCGGAAATAGAACCACTGGAAGAAATCCGAGTCGCGATCGGTGGCGATCGACAGGTCGATCCGGGTTTCCGGGCCGCTGTCGTCGATCGAGACGACCTGGATGTTGCCGCCGTCAAAGGCGGCATTGATGGTGGGGACGGGCAGCGCGGGGGCTGAGGTGGTGAGCGTCATTTCACCTCGATAGTGCGCCCCGACTCTCCCGGAAACCCCGTGAACAGCGCGGTCGCCAGCTTTCCGGCCATCATCCCCGCATCGCCGTCCGGCTTGCGCGGGTCGCTGATCGCCTGTGCGCGCCCCTCCCAGACCGGGGACTGGTCGAGCCGGCGCTTGATCGTCACCACCAGTTCGGTCGCGACCAGTTCCCGCGCGCCGCCACCGCCGATCGGGAAGCCGATGCCGCCGCCCAGACCGACGCCGCCACCACGCCCGCCGCCGAACGATCCGCCGCCCAGCCCGACCGTGACCGGCGACTGGCGCGGCGGCCCCAGCCGGTTAGCGCGGTTGAACCCGACAGTCGCCACCAGCAGCGGCTGCGCACCGGGGGCTGGCAGGGTATAACCGTTGCGCAGCAATTGCGTCTCGACCGCGGCGGCATAGGTCTTGAACTCGATGCTGGCGGTGCCGGCGGTCAGCGGCTCGACGCGGATCGTACCGCGGTCGAGCGGGGCGCCCAGATGGTAGCGGATCACCTCGGTCGGGGGCAGCGCACCGCCCGTGGCGCAACCGGACAGCGCGAGGCCGGCGGCGAGAAGGGCGGGGGTAAGCAGGGCGGTCGGGCGGATGGACATCGATACCTCATGAACGTTGCGAAGGCGGAACGCACGGAACCGGTGGTCCGTTGCTTGACTTGAGCGCTTGCGAACACTAGGCGCCAGCACTTTCCGAACCATTCCAACAGAAGCGCGCAACCCATGAAGATCCGCAATTCGCTGAAGTCGCTCAAGGACCGTCACCGCGATAACCGCGTGATCCGTCGTCGCGGGCGCACCTATGTCATCAACAAGACGAACCGTCGGTTCAAGGCACGCCAGGGCTGATTCGCCCGGCCCCGGCCACACGCATGTCGGCGATCATCTTCGACATCGGCCGGGTCCTCTACGACTGGGACCCACGGTTCCTGTACGAGCGTCTCATCCCCAGGGGTGAGGCGCTCGAGTCGTTCCTGCGCGATGTGGTCACCGCGGACTGGCATTTCCAGCATGATGCCGGGCGCGATTTCGCCGATACCTCGGCGGAACTCACCGCGTTGCATCCGCATCATGCCGATCTGATCGCCGCTTGGGGGCCACGGTTCGCGGAAAGCATTCCCGGCCCGATCCCCGGCATGCACGATCTGGTCGCGCGGCTGGATGCCGCCGGCGTGCCGCTGTTCGCGATCACCAACTTCAGCCACGAATTCTTCCCGCCGTTCCGGGCGACGGAGGCGGCGCTGTTCGACCGGTTCCGCGGTATCGTCGTGTCGGGCGAGGAGAAGCTGGTGAAGCCCGATGCCGCGATCTATCGGCTGGCGCTGGACCGTTTCGGCCTGCGGGCCAAGGGAACGGTATTCATCGACGACAATGCCGCCAACGTGGCCGGGGCCGATGCGATGGGGATGACCGGCATCCTGTTCACCGGCATCGACGATCTCGTGCCCCGACTGCGCGCATTGGGATTTCCGGCCTGATCGACCCGTTCAGGGCAGAACCGCCAGTTGTTCGGCATTGGCGCGCATCACTTCGGTCACCAGCATATTGCGATCCAGGGTGCTGCCTTCGACGAAGTCGTCGGTGATGACCACGGTTGTGCCGACATCGGTGATCGCGAACAGTTTTTTGGCGAATTCGGTCGGTAGGCGGATGCAGCCATGCGAATCGGGGAAGCCGGGATTTCGCCCGGCATGGAGCGCGATGCCATCCCAGGTCAGCCGCTGCATGAAAGGCATCGGCGCGTCGTTATACAGATTCGACCGATGCTTCTCGTTCTTCTGCAGGATCGGATAGATGCCGACCGGCGTCGGATTTTCGTCCTTGCCCGTCGATACGCTGGATGCGGCGACCAGGGTGTCGCCGCGATAGACGAAGGCACGCTGCAACGGGATACTGACCACGACGGTGACCGGGTTCATTACCGGATCGACCAGACTGGCATCGGACCAGACGAAGCGGTTGGGTGCCAGCGTCGCCGCGGCGGTTTCCAACGCCATCGTCGCGTCATTGGCATCGCTTGCCTGGGCCGGGGTGGTCAAAACCAGGGTCGCCATGGCGGCGAGGGAGAGAATGCGATTCATCGCAACTTGATCCTTGTTACGCTTTCACTGTCTTGACTTGTCAAACGCATTATGCAGCATTTCGTGCCATGGTCAGGGGCGGGCGAATGGTGTATTCGTTGCGGCAGGGCGAGCCCGGTTCGGGAACAATCACACCGCAACGGGGCGGAATCACCGACATTCCATGCTATTAAGCATGTCATAGGGGCCCACGATATTTTCGGGTAATCGATGCACGATCATGATGCCGCGCGAACGCGCCGCGCCTTTTTATCCAATGGCCTGATCCTGGCGGGATCGCTGGCCGTACCGGGGGCCGTCGCCTCCGCCATCCGTCCCGCCGCCGGGCGCGACAGCGAAACCGCCGCCGCCAACCGTGCCTCCGCACAGCGGATGCCGGCCAGCCCGGTCGTGTCGTCGCGCGTCGTGCGCCCCGAACTGCTGCGCCGCGCCATCGCCTCGCTCGATCGTCACGGCGCGCACATCCGCAAGCGTGACCGGATCGCGATCGCCGACTTCACCGCCGGATCGTCGCAGCCGCGCTTCCACTTCGTCGATCTGGCCAGCGGGCGCAGCGAATCGCTGCTGGTGTCGCACGGCAGCGGTTCCGATCCCTCGCACACGGGCTATGTCCGCCGCTTTTCCAACGATTTCGGCTCCAACGCATCATGCGAGGGGGCGTTCGTCACCGCCGATTATTATGTCGGCAAGCATGGCCGGTCGCAGCGGTTGCAGGGACTGGACCCGACCAACAACAACGCGCTCGGTCGCGCGATCGTGATCCATTCCGCGTGGTACGCCAATCCGGATATGATCCGCACGCATGGGATGCTGGGGCGCAGCCAGGGCTGTTTTGCGGTCGGCGAGGGCGATCTGGATCAGGTCTTCGCGCGGCTTGGCCCCGACCGGCTGTTGTTCGCCGCCAAGGTCTGACGCCCGGATCGGGGGCGGAGATCAGGCGGCGGTCGCCCGCCGCACGATCGGGCCCAGTTGCGCCAGCATCGCCTGATCGCGATGGGCGGGGGCGGTGATGATCGCCTGATCCAGCACCGTATCGATCGGTGACGGCGCACGGGTCGCGGGCAGCATGTCGGCCAGTCGCGCGATCGCGGCCTTTGCCAGCGTGCCGTTGGCGCCGACGCGGGCGAGCACCTCCGCCACCTCGACATGCGCGGTATCGGGTCGCCAGCAATCGTAATCGGTGACCATGCCGAGCAGCGCGTAGGGCAGCTCCGCCTCCCGCGCCAGTTTCGCCTCCGGCATCGCGGTCATCCCGATCACGTCGGCACCCCATGTGCGGTACAACAGGCTTTCGGCGCGGGTGGAGAATTGCGGCCCCTCCATCGCCAGATAGGTGCCACCCCGCGTTACCCCGGCCCCCGCCGCCGCGGCGGCATCGGCGACCAGTGCCGACAGTCGCGGGCAGACCGGTTCGGCCATCGAGACATGCGCGACAAGCCCGGGGCCGAAGAAGCTTGACGCCCGGTGGACGGTGCGGTCGATGAAATCGTCGACCACCACGAACCGGCCGGGCGCCAGTTCCTCCCGCAACGATCCGATCGACGAGATCGCCAGCAGGTCGGTACAGCCCGCCGCCTTCAGCGCATGGATATTGGCACGGGCATTGATCGCGGCCGGCGGCAGGCGATGGCCCCGCCCGCGACGCGGCAGGAAGACGAAGCCGACCGACCCGATCCGCCCGCGCAGCAGCCGGTCGGACGGCGGCCCCCACGGCGTGTCGAGATCGAGCCATTCGGCATCCGTCAGCCCCTCCATCCCGTACAGGCCGGAGCCGCCGATGATACCGATCGTCCACTGGGTCATGCCGGGCATCTCCATGGGTGCCCGGTAGACAAGGGCCGGACCGTCGAGGGGAAGCGGAGGAACGTCAGCGTGCCGCCGTCACCCGCCAGATACGGTTGCCGACATCGTCGGCCACCAGCAGCGCCCCGGCGCGGTCGATCGTCACGCCGACCGGGCGGCCACGGGCATCGCCTTCCGCATCGAGGAAGCCGGTCAGCACGTCGACCGGCTTCGCGCCCTTCACAGGGTAGCCGGTGGCGGTGAACGGCACCCAGGCCACCTTGTATCCCGACACCGGCTTGCGGTTCCACGAGCCATGCTCGCCGACGAATGCGCCCTGCGTCCATCGGTCGCCCAGCTTCGCATCCTTCGCGAAGGTCAGGCCCAATGCCGCGACGTGTGGCCCCAGCGCGTAATCGGGACGCTTGGAATATTGCTGCATCTCCAGCCGCTTCGGCTCGACCCGGTCATCGGGGTAACCGCCCCAATAATACCAGGGCCAGCCGAAATGATCGCCGAATTCGACCTGCGTCAGGTAATCGGGGGCGAGATCGGAGCCGAGCATGTCGCGCTCGTTCACCACCGTCCACAGATTGCCGTTCATCGGGTTCAACGCCATGCCGACGGGGTTGCGCAGACCGGCGGCATAGATGCGCCAGTTCTTGTCGGGCCATACCTGCAGGATGTTGGCGCGGTATTTCTCCGCCTCCATGCCACCCTCTGCGATGTTGCTCGCGGAGCCGACGCTGACGAAAAGCGTCTTGCCGTCTGCCGCCGGAATGACGTTGCGCGCCCAATGGTTGCCGCCGCCGTTCAGCTTCACGATCAGTTCGGGCTTCGCAGTGATGTTGGTCGCCCCCTCGGTATAGGGCACGCGCACCAGCGCATCGGTGTTGGCGATGTAGAGCTGCCCGTCCACTAGCGCCATGCCGAACGGCGAGTTCAGCCCCGACATGAACACCGACCGGGTTTCCGCCACCCCGTCGCCATCGACATCGCGCAACAACGTGATTCGATTGGCGGAGGGGACGCCCGCCCCCGCCTTGCCCATCAGCAGGCCCATCACCCAGCCTTGGATGCCACCGCCCTTGCGCGGCGGGCTGTTGGTTTCGGCGACCAGCACATCGCCATTGGGCAGCACGTACAGCCAGCGCGGATGATCCAGCCCCGCCGCGAAGGCTCCGACGCGCAGGCCGGCGGCGGCGGTCGGCGTGGTGCCGGCGGGCCAGCCGACCACATCGGCGACCTTGACGGTGGGGATGGTCTGCACGCGGGGCGTGGAAATATTCGGCCGGTCGCCCTGCACGGCGGCGATCGGCAGCGTCGCGGTGTCCGGCCAGGCGATATAGGCGACGATCGCGCCCCCGACGACGATGACGAGCGCAAGGACGCGCAGGACGTGTTTCAGCATGGCCGATATCTAGGCGGCATGCGCGGGCGCGGCAATGCCGGGAAGGAAAGACGCGCGGCAAACGAAAGGGGCGCCGGCATGGCTGCCGACGCCCCTTCGTCTCTTGCCGGTCGAACCGCTCAGTCGAGCAGGTCGTAGCGGTCCGCGTTCATCACCTTGGTCCACGCCGTCACGAAATCCGCGACGAACGTCGGCCCGGCATCGGCACAGGCGTAGACTTCCGCCAGCGCGCGGAGTTGCGAGTTGGAGCCGAACACCAGATCGGTGCGCGACGCGGTCCAGCGGTGGTCGTGGGTGCCGCGGGTAGTGCCGACATATTCCTGATCGCTCTCCTCGCTCACCTGCTTCCACGCGGTATTCATGTCGAGCAGGTTGACGAAGAAGTCGGTGGTCAGCTGGCCCGGCCGGTCGGTGAACACCCCGTGCGCCTTCGCGCTCGAATGGTTCGCGCCCAGCACACGCAGGCCGCCGATCAGCGCCGTCATCTCCGGCGCGGACAGGCCGAGCAACTGCGCCTTGTCGACCATCAACTCCTCGGTCGGCACGGTGAAGCGCGTCTGGAGATAGTTGCGGAACGCATCGGCTTTGGGCTCGAGCACCTTGAAGCTCTCGGCGTCGGTCTGTTCCTCGGTCGCGTCGGTGCGACCGGGAGTGAAGGGCACCTCGATCTCATGACCGGCCGCCTTCGCCGCCGCCTCGATCCCGACCGAGCCGCCCAGCACGATCAGGTCCGCGACCGACACGCGCTTGGCGCCCTCGCTCGGGTCCTTGGCATCGAATTCCGCTTTGATCCCCTCATACACCGCCAGGACGCGGGCGAGCTGTTCGGGCTCGTTGACGTCCCAGTCCTTCTGCGGTGCGAAGCGGATGCGCGCACCGTTGGCGCCGCCGCGATGGTCCGACCGGCGCCAGGTCGATGCCGATGCCCATGCGGTGCTGACCAGTTCGGCGATTTCCAGACCGGAATTGGCAATCGCCTTCTTCAGGTCGGCGACGTCGAAGCTGTCGATCGGCTTGTAATCCGCCTTGGGGATCGGATCCTGCCAGATCAGGTCCTCGGTCGGCACTTCCGGGCCGAGGTAACGCTGCTTCGGTCCCATGTCGCGGTGGGTCAGCTTGAACCACGCCCGCGCCCAGGTATCGGCGAAATACGCCGGGTCAGCCCGGAATTTCTCCATCACCGCCCGGTAGGCCGGGTCGACCTTCAGCGCCATGTCGGCGGAGGTCATCATCGTCGGCACGCGCTTGTCGGGCGAATGCGCGCCGGGGGCCAGCGTCTCCGCGGGGTTGCCGACCGGCTGATACTGATGCGCGCCGGCGGGGCTGCGGACCAGTTCGTACTCATGGTCGAGCAGCATGTCGAAATAGGTCATGTCCCACGTGATCGGCGTGGGCGTCCATGCGCCCTCGATCCCGCTGGTGATCGTATCGTCGCCCATCCCGGTGCCGTGAGTCGACGTCCAGCCAAGGCCCTGCGACGCGATGTCCGACCCCTCAGGCTCCTTGCCGACCTTGGACGCATCGCCGTTGCCGTGCGCCTTGCCGAAGGTGTGGCCGCCCGCGGTCAGCGCTGCGGTCTCCACGTCGTCCATGCCCATGCGGCCGAACGTCTCGCGCATGTCGCGCGCCGATCCCATCGGGTTGGGGCAACCGCCGGGGCCTTCGGGGTTCACGTAGATCAGGCCGTGCTGGATCGCCGCGAGCGGCTCCTCCAACGCCATGCCGGCTTCCTCGTCGATCCGGGTCTGGCCGAGCCATTCCTCCTCAGTGCCCCAGTAGATGTCCTTCAGCGGCTCGAACACGTCGGCACGCCCGCCGGAGAAGCCGAAGGTGGGGCCACCCATCGATTCGATCGCGACGTTACCGGTCAGGATGAACAGGTCCGCCCAGCTGAGCGCACGACCGTATTTCTGCTTGATCGGCCAGAGCAGGCGGCGCGCCTTGTCGAGGTTGCCGTTGTCGGGCCACGAGTTGAGCGGTGCGAACCGTTGCGCGCCCGACGACGAACCGCCGCGCCCGTCACCGGTGCGATAGGTGCCGGCCGAATGCCACGCCATGCGGATGAAGAAGGGGCCGTAATGCCCGTAGTCGGCCGGCCACCAAGGCTGGCTGTCGGTCATCAGCGCCGTGATGTCGGCCTTCACTGCCGCGTAGTCGAGCGTCTTGAACGCGGCGCGGTAATCGAAATCGTCGCCCAGCGGACTGACGGCCAGTCCCGGACCCTGCAGGATTTCCAGCGGCAGCGTATCGGGCCACCAGTCGCGGGCGGTGCGGCCCAGCAGCGCGCGCTTCGCGGCCGGCTGCTTGGCGGGATCATTGATCGGGCTGCCTTCGGTGATCGCGTCCATCTCTCTCTCCTCGATCGCACTGATATGCTTCGACCAGATAATGGGTATGGCGGCGAAGCGGCAACGATTTAGCCTGATGGTGTTAAGTGGCTCAATCGATCAAGGTTGCGCCCGCCATCGCATCCCCCGATAATCCGTGCCGATCGCACGATGGCCGGTCAGTCCTCCTCGATCGCCAGCGCGACGGGGGGATGCAGACGCAGGCGGTGGACGCGACGCTCGTCGGCATCGGTGATCTCCAGCTTCCACCCCGATACGTGATCGACGCATTCGCCGACCGGCGGGACCCGCCCCGCCAGCACCGCCGCAAGGCCGCCCAGCGTATCGACATCCTCCTCGGTTTCGCCCAGCCGTTCGTCGACGACCTGTGCCACCTGTTCCAGCGGTGCCCGTGCATCCGCATCCCAGCCGCCGCCGTCGAGCGGGATCAGCAGCGCGGTGGGCGCGTCATCATGCTCGTCCTCGATATCGCCGGTGATCTCCTCGATCAGGTCCTCGATCGTCACCAGCCCCTCGGTGCCGGAATACTCGTCGAGCACCACCGCCAGATGCACCCGCTTCGACCGCATATCCGCCAGTACGTCGAGCGCGCCGCGCGACATCGGCACATAGAGCGGCTCGCGGATCAGGCCCGACAGGTCCTCCGGATGCGGCGCGTCGGTCGCCAGGATCGTGAACACGTCCTTGATGTGGACCATGCCGATGATCGTATCGAGTTTCTCGCGATAGACCGGCAGGCGGCTGTGCCCGGCCTCCGCGAAGATCTGGACAAGGTGGGCGAAGGTAGTCTTCTCCTCCACCGCAATGATATCCGCGCGCGGCACGCCGACATCGCCGGCATCGCGCTCGCCGAAATGGAGCAGGTTGCGCACCATCTGCCGTTCCAGCTGGCTCAGGTCGCCCTTGGCATCAGGGGCGGGATCGCCCTCGTGCCGGTCGATCGCCTCTTCCAGCTGGTCGCGCAGGGATTCCTCGGCATCGTTGCCGAAGATCAGGGATTTTAGCCCCCGCCAGATGCTGTCGCTGTCGCCGCCCGCGGCGCTACTTCGGTCTTCGGACACTTATTCCTCGCGTATCAGATAAGGGTCGGCGATGCCGAGACCGTGCAGTGCCTGCCGCTCGATCTCCTCCATCGCCTCCGCCTCGTCATCGGACATGTGGTCATAGCCTAGCAGGTGAAGCACGCCGTGCACCATCAAATGGGTGGCATGCGTCTCCACTGAAATTCCCCGCTCCGCCGCTTCCGCCACGCAGACACCGTGCGCCAGCACGATATCGCCCAGCAACACCTCGCCATCGTCGGAATTCTGGCTGATCGTGTCGATCAGGTCGGGCTGCACCATCGGAAAGGACAGGACGTTGGTCGGCTTGTCCTTCTGGCGATATTGCCGGTTGAGCGCATGAACCTCCTCGTCCGAGGTCAGGCGCACGCTGACCTCGATCGTGGCGGGGGTGGTGAGCAGGGGGCCGTGCGGCGTCCGCTCGATCGCGGCGCGCGCAGCGCGATCGGCCAGTGCCTCCCAGTCGCCATCGGGCCAAGGGGATTCGCAGGAGAGTTCGATCTGGATCATGCCCGTGTCCTAGCCCAGGTCCGTGTGAATGAAATCGTCGCCCTTGTAGAGCAGGTGGGCGGCGTTGGTCTTGGCGCATGCATAGGCGAAACAGTCACCCATGTTGAGGCGGGCGGGGTGGCCGGTGCCCTTGCCGTAGCGTTGATGGGCGTCGATCGCGTGCCGGGTTGTAGCCTCGTCGATCGCAACTAGGTCGATGCCGACATCGATGCGTAGCGCTTCACAGAGCCGCAGCGCCTCGGGAATGTCATTCGATCCCACCTTGGCGACGGCGCGCACCGCCTCCCACATCGCCAGCGCACTGGTAAGCCGGGTGCGATGGACAGAGATCGTTTCAATCAGGGCAAAGGACTCCGGTTCGTCTTTGATGATCGCGACCAGCGCCGATGCGTCGATAAAGACGGTCAACCGTCTTCCTCGTCGTTCAGCGAGTCATAGAACGCCTTGTCGATGACGACGGTCGGATCGAACTTCAGGGTCGAGGTGCGCCGCAGTTCCGCGATAACATCATGCAGCGATTGCTTAGGCTGATCCTTCGCCAGTTCGTTCGTCAGCGCCAGTCGCACTGCCGCTGTCTTCGTCAGCTGACGCCGTTCAGCCAGTTCCTGGGCCAGCCGGCTGGTTTCCTCATCCTTGATATACAACGATGCCATGTCCGCCTCCGGTATATTCACAGCGTAAGTTGGTATATCCCAGCCGTCAACCGGTGCCGCCGACCCCTTCATAGGCCTCGACGATCCGCCCGACGATCGGGTGGCGGACCACGTCGGCGGCGGTGAAGCGGCTCATCGCGATGCTCTCGACCCCCTCCAGCCGGCGGACCGCGTCGGCGAGGCCGGAGGCCGCGACGCCGCCGGGAAGGTCGACCTGATTGGGATCGCCGCAGATCACCATCCGGCTGTTCTGGCCGAACCGGGTCAGGAACATCTTCATCTGGGCCGGCGTGGTGTTCTGCGCCTCGTCGAGGATCACGAAGGCATCCGCCAATGTCCGGCCGCGCATGAAGGCGATCGGCGCGACCTCGATCTCGCCGCTGGCGATCCGGCGTTCCACCTGTTCGGCGGGCAGGCAGTCGTACAGCGCGTCGTAGAGCGGGCGGAGATAGGGATCGACCTTCTCCTTCATGTCGCCGGGCAGGAAGCCGAGCTTCTCGCCCGCCTCCACCGCCGGGCGCGACAGGATCAGCCGTTGGACGCTGCCGGTAATGAGCTGCGCCACCGCCTGCGCGACCGCGATATAGGTCTTGCCGGTGCCCGCCGGCCCGAGGGCGAAGATCATGTCGTTCGCCACCAGTTCGCGCATGTAATGCGCCTGCGCCGGGGTGCGCGGCACGATCGTCTTCTTGCGGGTGCGGATCATGATGCCCGGGCCACCGCGACCCTGCGCCTCGGCGGAGACGATGCCGTCCAGCGTCGGTTCGTTCGCCATCGCGATCGCGGCATCGACCAGCCCGGTATCGATCTGTTCGCCGCGTTCGATCCGGCGGTACAGGTCGTGCAGCACGTCGCGTGCGATCGCGACCTGTTCGGCGGTCCCCTCCAGCCCGATGCGGTTGCCCCGCGCGGTGATGTAGACGCCAAGCCGGTTTTCCAGCGCGACCAGATTCTGGTCGTATTGCCCGAACAGTTGCGCCAGCGCCTGCGGCCTGTCGAACAGCACCTCGGCACGGGAACGTTCACCCGCCTGGGCGGGTACTGGCTTGCGACTCATGCGGTCCTTTCCGTTGGGTTACGACCCGAAAGGTGGCCACTCGCCCGGCGTTGCGCAAGCACCCGCCGCCGGGGCGACGGGTACGGGCGCAGGATTTCGTCAGGCGGCGGCGCGAACCGTCGCCGACCGGCGCGAGCGGCGGCGCAGCGCGACCCCGCCGAGCGACAGGCCGAGGAACATCGTCGCCCAAGTGGCAGGTTCCGGAACCGCGGCGACCATCGTGCCGCTGACGCGGAAATTGAAGTCGCAGTTCGTGGTGGTCGTGCAGTCGGCATAGGGAACGGCGGTGAAGTAGGCGGTGCCGCCGGCATAGGCATCGCCCGTCAACTGCACACCGGTAGATGTGTTCACCGTCGGCCCGATGCCCACCAGATTGCGGATGTTGGTGCTGCTCAGCGTCGCCGTATAGCGGCTGCCGATCGTCGCCGCGATGCTGGGCAGCAGGATGTCGACAAAGGTGAAGGTCCGCTGGGCAAGCGTCGACGAGACGACGAAGCTGGTGGTGTATAGAGAGGTGCCGGACAGGCCGTCGCCCGACAGGATGTTGAGCGTATAGGCGGAGTTGACGGCGGCCGCGTTCGCGCCGCGCGTGAACTGGAAGCCGATCGACGTCAGGCTGTTGTCGACCGCGGTGAAGCTCTGCCCGACCGTGTTGCCGAAGCTGCCGAGCGCCACCGCGCGCGCGCCGGATACCACTTCGAAGGTCGTGGCGGCGGCCGGCAGGCTGGTCAGCGACAGGGCAACGGCAACGGCGCCGAGCGCCAGCGTGCGAAACGTGGTCATGATCGATTTCTCCCTTTATCGACAATGCCTAGGCGATCGAGATGACCGATTAAAGACTCAGGCGGCCAGCAATCGCCGTGCCGTCCCTGACAGGGACACTGGCCCGGCGGCGGTCAGTTCCACCTCGACCAGATCGCCGATCGCGTGATCCCCCATCAGGTGGACCGATTGCAGCCAGGGCGATTTGCCGAGCATCTGGCCGGGCAGCTTGCCGGGCCGTTCGATCAGCACCGTGCAGGTCCGCCCGACGCTGGCGCGGTTGAATGCCTGCTGATCGCGGCCGAGCGCGGCCTGCAACGCCTGCAACCGTTCGTCCATCACCGCTTCCGGCACCTCGTCGTCCATGTCGGCGGCAGGGGTGCCGGGGCGGGGGCTATATTTGAACGAGAATGCCTGGGCATAGCCGACCGCGTCGACCAGGCTGAGCGTGTCGGCAAAATCGTCGGAAGTTTCCCGCGGGAAACCTACGATGAAATCGCCCGACAGCGCGATATCGGGTCGCACCGCGCGCACCCGGTCGAGCAGGCGGAGATAATCGTCGCGGCCATGGCTGCGGTTCATCGCCTTCAGGATGCGGGTGGAGCCGGACTGCACCGGCAGGTGCAGGAACGGCATCAGGCTTTCGACATCGCCGTGCGCGTCGATCAGCCCCTGCGTCATGTCGTTGGGATGGCTGGTGGTGTAGCGGATGCGCGACAGCCCCGGTATCCGGTCCAGATCGCGGATCAGGTCGTGCAGGCCGCGCCGGTTGTGCTCCTCGGTACCGTCGGTCCAGGCGTTCACGTTCTGGCCGAGCAGCGTGATCTCCCGCGCGCCGGCATCGACCAGCGCGCGCGCCTCGTCGACGATCGCGGCGAACGGCCGGCTGATTTCCGCGCCGCGCGTATAGGGCACGACGCAATAAGTGCAGAACTTGTCGCACCCTTCCTGCACGGTCAGGAAGGCGGACGGGCCGACCCGGCGGCGCGCGGGCAGCCGGCCGAACTTGGACGCGAGCGGCATGTCGGTATCCAGCGCCGCCTCACCGGCGGCGGCCTGCGCGACGAGGCCGGGCAGGTTGTGATAGGCTTGTGGCCCGACCACCACATCCACCTTGGCGCGGGCGACGATCTCCGCGCCTTCCGCCTGCGCGACGCAACCCGCGACCGCGATCATCGGGTCGCGACCGACCTTGCGCGCATCCTTGCGGAGGCGGCCGATGTCCGAATAGACCTTCTCGGTCGCGCGTTCGCGGATGTGGCAGGTGTTGAGCACGACCAGATCGGCCTCGCCCGCCGCTGTCGCGGTCATTCCCTGCGCCGCCATCAGTTCCGCCATCCGCTCGCCGTCATAGACGTTCATCTGGCAACCGAAGGATTTGACGTGGAAGGTCTTGGGTGGGGTCTTCATGACCGTGCCCGTAGCAAGATTCCCATGGCGAGGGGAGGGGCGGCGGTGCCGCGCCGGCGCCGCGTCTCCACGTGACCTATTCGCGGTCGCGCACCCATGCCGCCTCGATCTGCTGCTGCGCCGCCGCCGCGATCGCCTTGCGGCCAGCCGGCGCGATCGGCGGCACGAAGCGGAGATGCGCGGTGAAGCCGCCGCGCCGCCGCAGGACGCGCAGCGCATGGGCCACTCCCGTCTCGCCACCGGTCCATGCCAGTTCCTGCGTCGCCGCGCCGTAATCGATCGCCACCGGCTGCACCCGTACCCCCGGCGGCGCGGGATCGAGCGCAGCGAGCAGCGCGGACTTGAACGGGAGCAGCGTCATCCCGTCGCCCGTCGTGCCTTCGGGAAAGATCGCCACCGGGCGTGGGCCGATCGCGGCGCGCACCGCATTCACTTGCGCGCCTACCGCCATGCGTTCACCGCGCGCGACGAAGATCGTGTCGTTCAGCGCCGCCAGCCAGCCGACCAGCGGGGCGGCACGCAATTCACCCTTGGCGACGAACACCGCATTGGCGAACCCGGCCAGCAACAGGATATCGATCCATGACAGATGATTGGCGAGGATCACCACGTCGCGGGGCAGGGGGGTGCCCATTGTCACCGGCCGCGCACCGACGATCCGCGCGCATGTGCCCAGAAAACGCCGGGGCCAGGGGGAGGGCCGCCGCGCCAGTCGCCAGAGCCCGTGGACCGGCAGCAACGTCAGCAGCAGGGCGGCCAGCGCGATCAGGCGGAGGCCGGCGCGGATCGCCCCCACGTGCGGTCAGTTCTTGCGGTCGAGGCTGACGCCGTAGAGTTCCATCCGGTGATCGACCAGCCGGAAGCCCAGCCGCTCGGCGATCGCCTTTTGCAGCTGTTCCAGTTCCGGATCGACGAATTCGAGCACACGACCGGTCTCGACATCGATCAGGTGATCGTGATGCGCCTCTGGCGAGGGTTCGTACCGGGCGCGGCCATCGCCGAAATCATGGCGATCGAGGATACCCGCCTCCTCGAACAGGCGGACGGTGCGATAGACGGTGGCGATCGAGATGCCCTTGTCGATCGCGGAGGCGCGTTCGTACACTTTCTCGACGTCGGGGTGATCCTCCGCCTCCGACAGGACGCGCGCGATCACCCGGCGCTGCTCGGTGATGCGCAGCCCCTTTTCGTGGCAGAGTGCTTCCAGATCGATATGGCGCGGCATGTCGTGAAATCCCTTCGATACCGTCCCTGTAGGCCGGAACGCTTGTTGCGAAAAGAGATACCGACTCGCAACAAGCCGATCAGGTCGATCCCAGCGCCAGCGAATAGGTGTGCGCGTCATATTGGCGGCCGTCGCGACCGCGATAATAGCCGCGCCGTTCGCCGACCTTGGCGAAGCCGGTGGCACGGTAGAGGTACAGCGCATCGTTATCGGCGCGCACCTCCAGATGCAGAATGGTGACGTCCTGAATCCGGCAATCCGCGACCACCGCGTCCATCAACGCCCGGCCGACGCCAGTGCGCCGGAACGGTGGCGCCACCGCGAGCAGCAGCAGCTCCGCCTCACCCGCGATCGCGCGGGTCAGCGAGAAGCCAGCCGGCTCGTCGTCGACCGTCGCCAGCAACAGCCGCACGCCCGGCATCGCCAATACGCCCAGACACTGGCTGCGCGTCCACGCCTCGCCGAAACGGGGATCGAATGCCGCCGCCATCAGCGCATCGACGATGCCGGCATCGCGGGCATCGCCCTGGCGCAGCGTGATCAGCCGGGTCGCCATCAGCCGGGCAGCTTCGCATCGGGCGCGCGGCCGTAGAGCGGGCGCGGGTCAAGGTCGGCCAGCAGCGTCGGCAGCAGCGGCAGGTCGCGCGCGTCGGGCAGCTCATCGGTCAGATTGTCCGCCATCCCGGCCAGCCGGCGCACGCCGCTGCCCACCGCCGGATGACCCGCCAGCGCCGCGGCGGCGGCGGCGGGGGGCAGTGAAACTACCTCGTCAAGCGGAGTCAGGGCGGCATCGAACATCTGCATGAAGACCTCGCCATGCCCGGCTTCGAGCAGCGCGACGATCCGCGGCGACGGGCGGCGGGCGAGTGCGGCGGCGGCGACCAGCGCCAGCGACGAGAAACCTCGCACCTCGCTGCCCCAGCCCAGCGCCAGTCCGCGTGCCGCGGCGATACCGACGCGTACACCGGTGAAGCTGCCCGGCCCGACATCGACCAGGATGCGCGGGGCGCGGCCGCCACCCGACAGTTCGGCGATCATCGGCACCAGCCGTTCGGCATGGCCTCGCCCGATCTCCTCATACCGTGCCTCGATCACCTGCCCGCCAGCAAGCAATGCGACCGAACAGGCGGCGGTGGCGGTCTCGATGACCAGCGTGTCGGCCTGCACGGCGCTTCCTTCGCGGCCGTTCAGGCGATCGTGTTGAACCGGTCGAACGCGGGGCGCGGCGAGCGGCCGTGCAGCGTCGCACGGTCGCCATGACCCAGCGTAGCGATGAAATTGGTCTTCACCGCCGGCCGGTCGCTGAAGAACGCCTTGTCGACCGCACCCGCATCGAACCCGGACATCGGCCCGGTATCCAGCCCCAGCGCCCGCGCCGCCATGATAAGATAGGCGCCCTGCAACGTCGAATTGCGAAACGCGGAAGCGGCGCGCAGTTCGGCATTGCCGTCGAACCAACTTTTCGCATCGGTATGCGGGAAGAGTTCGGGCAGATGTTCGTGGAATTCATGATCCATCGCTATCACGACCGCGACGGGCGCCTGGCGGATCTTGTCGGCGTTGGTGTCGCTGGCGCAGGCGGCAAGCTTTTCCTTCGCCTCGGCGCTGGTGCACCAGACGAGGCGGGCGGGAAGCTGGTTGGCGCTGGTCGGCCCCATCTTCATCAGGTCCCAGATCGCGTGCAGGTCCGCCGTCGATACCGGTTCGTCGGTATAGTGGTTGAAGCTGCGTGCCTCGGTGAACAGCTGGGCGATCGCGGCGGGATCGATCGCGGTCATCAGACGGCCCTTACTTCGGTGACTTCGGGAACATAGTGACGCAGCAGCTGCTCGATGCCGTTCTTCAGCGTCGCGCTGGACGACGGGCAGCCCGCGCAGGCGCCCTGCATCCGCAGGAACACCTTGCCCTTGTCGAAGCCGCGATAGACGATGTCGCCGCCGTCGTTCGCCACCGCCGGGCGCACCCGCGTTTCGATCAGTTCGCGGATCTGCGCCACGATCTCCGCATCGGCGGGATCGTCGGCGAATGCCTCCTCGGCCGGAACCGAGAAACCGGCGGAGGGGCCGCGGAACAGCGGCATGTGGGCGGTGAAATGATCGAGCAGGATCGACAGCACGTCGGGCTTCACGTCGCGCCAGTCGATCCCCGGCGCGACCGTGACCGACACGAAGTCACGGCCGAAGAACACGCCGGTCACGTCGCCCAGCCCGAACAGCGCTTCGGCCAGCGGGCTGGCCTCCGCCTCCTCGGGCGTGGCGAAGTCGCGGGTGCCGGCATCCATCACCTGGCGGCCGGGCAGGAATTTCAGCGTTGCCGGGTTCGGCGTGGATTCTGTCTCGATCAGCATATCGGGCATGTGGCCCGGCCGGGGCAGGGGATCAACCCGTCGCAGGCCGAAACGATACGTATCCTGTCGTGGAAATCGCGACAGGTCATGGCGGGATCGTCCCGGCATCGCTAGATGGCGGGCATGACGTCCCTGTCGCGCGCGTTCCGCGCTTCCATCCTGCCCTTCCTCCTCGTCTCGACGTCGCCGCTGGTTGCCCAGCAGCGCGCCGCACGACCCCGGCCGGTCCCGGTGGCGACGCCCGCGCCTGCGCCGGTCGCCGTCGATACGACCGCCTGGCTGTACAAGGGCAGCGACATCGCCCCCGATCCGGCGTGGAGTTTCGGTACCCTGCCCAATGGCCTGCGCTTCGCGGTGCGGCGCAACGGCGTGCCGCCGGGGCAGGTGTCAGTACGGGTCGCGATGGATGTCGGCTCGCTGCACGAAACCGATACTGAGCGCGGCTATGCGCATTTCATCGAGCATCTGAGCTTCCGGTCATCGGCCTATGTCCCGGATGGCGAGGCGAAGCGGGTGTGGCAGCGGCTGGGCGCGACCTTCGGGTCGGATTCCAACGCGCAGACCACGCCCACCCAGACGCTGTACAAGCTCGACCTGCCCTCCGCGACCGAGGCGGGGATTGACGAGTCGCTTCACATCTTGTCGGGCATGATGGCGGCACCGGTGATGACCGACGCCTCGGTCGATGCCGAACGGCCGATCGTGCTGGCGGAGCGACGCGAGCAGCCCGGCCCGCAGGTCCGTTTCCAGGATGCGCTGCGCGAGACGTTCTTCGCCGGGCAGCGGCTGGCGGAACGGTCGCCGATCGGCACCGAAAAGACGCTGCTGGCCGCCAACGGCACCGCCATGAAGGCGTTCCACGATCGCTGGTATCGCCCGAGCCGGGCGGTCGTCATCATCTCTGGCGACATGGACCCGGCGCTGCTGTCGCGCCTCGTCGTCAAGCATTTCGCCGGCTGGCGGCCGATCGGCCCCGATCCCGCCGATCCCGATTTCGGCAAGCCCGATCCCGCCAAGCCCGCCACCGCGACGATCGTCGAGCCGGGATTGCCCTCCGTCGTCGCGATGGCGGTGCTGCGGCCGTGGCAGTTCAACGCCGATACGATCGTCTTCAACCAGAAGCGGATGGTCGACACGATCGCCACCCGCGTCGTCAGCCGCCGGCTGGAGACACGCGCGCGAGGCGGCGCGCCGTTCCTCCAGGCGTCGATTTCGCTCGACGATCAGGAACGCTCCGCCAACGGTACCTTCACCACCATCGTGCCGGTCGGCAACCAATGGGATGCCGCGTTGCGCGAGGTGCGCGCGGTTGTCGCCGACGCGCTCGCCAAGCCGCCGACGCAGGGCGAGATCGACCGCGAACTGGCGGATTACGACACCATCCTGCGCACCGTCGTCGAAACCTCACGCGTCGAGGCGGGCGGCAAGCAGGCCGATGACATGGCCGAGGCGCTGGACATCCGCGAGACGGTGACTGCGCCCGCCACCTCCTATGCGATCTTCAAGGATGCGCGGACCAAGGGGATGTTCACCCCCGATACCGTGCTGGCGTCCACCCGCCGCATCTTCCAGGGGGATGCCACCCGCGCGATCGTCAACACGCCGACGCCCGAAACCGGGGTCGCGGCGAAGCTGGATGCCGCGCTGAAGGCGGACGTGACCGGCCTGGCCGGCAAGCGGCGGGTGCAGGCGGCGGTCGATTTCTCCAGCCTGCCGTCGCTCGGCCAGCCCGGCGCGGTTACCGGCCGCACGACGATGGCGGGGATCGGGCTGGAACGCGTCACCTTCGCCAACGGGGTGCGGCTGCTCGTGTTCTCCAATCCGTCGGAGACGGGGCGGGTCTATGTCCGCACTCGCTTCGGCGGCGGGTACGGCGCGCTGCCCGCCGACCGGCCGACCCCGGCCTGGGCCGCTGACAACGCGCTGGTGGCCAGCGGCGTCGGCAAGCTGGATCAGGGCGATCTTGAGACGCTGTCGGCCGGGCGGCGCATCGGACTCGATTTCGGGATCGATGACGATGCGTTCCTGCTGGGTGCGATGACTTCGCCGGCGGATTACAAGGACCAGCTGAAGCTGATGGCCGCCAAGCTGGCCTTTCCTGGTTGGGACCCTGCGCCGATCGCGCGGGCGCGGGCCGGGGCCTTGGCGGCGCAGGCGGGCTTCTCGGCTTCTCCCTCGGGTGTGCTCGGTCGCGATCTGGAAGGGTTGCTGCGTGACGGCGATCCCCGCTTCACCACGCCGACCCCGCAGCAGATCGGCGAGCTGAACCCCAAGAACTTCCGCAAGCTGTGGCAGCCGCTGCTCGCCACCGGCCCGGTCGAGGTGATGGTGTTCGGCGACGTGAAGACCGACGAGGCGATCACCGCGGTCGCCGCGACGTTCGGCGCGATGAAGCCCCGCGACGGCAATCTGCCGCCGGCCCCGGCGATGCGTTTCCCCGCGCATATCGCGACCCCGGTGATCCGCACCCATGACGGCGCGGATACGCAGGCGGCGGCGGTGATCGCGTGGCCGACCGCGGGCGGTGTCGCGGAAATCCGTACCAGTCGCCAGCTCGACGTGCTGGCGCAGTTGTTCTCCGATCGCCTGTTCGAGCGGTTGCGCCAGGCATCGGGCGCCAGCTACAGCCCCTCGGTGCAGAGCCAGTGGCCGATGGGATCGACCAACGGCGGCCGGCTGGTCGCGATCGGGCAGGTCGCGCCCGAGAATGTCGGCCTGTTCTTCCGCCTGTCGCGTGAGATCGCGGCCGATCTGGCGAAGAACCCGGTCGGTGCGGACGAGCTGGAGCGCACCATCAAGCCGATGGGCCAGCAACTGATGCGCGCCTCCACCTCCAGCCAGTTCTGGATGCAGCAGATGGGCGGCGGCACCGTCGACCCCCGCCGCCTGAGCACGATCGGTACGCTGGGCAGCGACCTGATGGGCACGACGCCGGGCGACATCCAGGCGCTGGCGGCACGCTACCTGCGGCCGGAGACGGACTGGACGCTGGCGGTGTTGCCGAAGGGGAAGGAAGCAGCGGCGGTCGCGAAGTGACCAGCTTCTCCCCTCTCTTGCGGGGAGGGGAGAAGCGGGCGCCGGCCGCCTAGCCCTTGTACAAACCTTCCAGTCGCTCGCCATACATCTGGCGGATCACGTGACGCCTGATCTTCAGGCTGGGCGTCAGCTGTTCGTTCTCGATCGTGAAGGGTTCGTCGGCCAGGATGAAGCGGCGGACCCGTTCGGTCACCGACAGGTCGCGGTTCACGCGTTCCACCGCTGCCGACAGTGCCGCGCGGTAGTCCAGGTCGTCCATCAGCGCCTTCGCGTCGCAGCCGCGCCCGGTCCTGGCGCACCATTCCTGCGTCCAGTCGGGATCGGGCACCAGCAGCGCCACCATATAGGGGCGGCGGTCGCCGGCGATCATCGCCTGCCCGATCTCGGGTTGCAGGGTCAGCATCCCCTCCACCTTCTGGGGCGCGACATTGTCGCCCTTGTCGTTGATGATGAGGTCTTTCTTGCGATCGGTGATGCGCAGGCGGCCGGCCGCGTCGAATTCGCCGATATCGCCGGTGTGCAGCCAGCCGCCCCGCAACACCCGCGCCGTCTCCGCCTCGTTGCGCCAGTATCCGTGCATCACCAGCTCGCCGCGCACGAGAATCTCGCCATCCGCGGCGATCACCACCTCGGTATCGGCGAGCGGCGGGCCGACCGTGTCCATCTTCACGCCGGCGGCGGGCCGGTTGCACGAGATGACGGGTGCCGCCTCGGTCTGGCCATAGCCTTGCAGGAAGGTGAGGCCCAGCGACTGGAAGAATACGCCGATTTCCGGATTGAGCGGCGCGCCGCCTGATACCATCGCCTTCAGCCGCCCGCCGAACTTACGGCCGATCTTCGGCTTGAACAGCAGGTCCACCGCCCATTGCGACGGCCGGTCGATCAGCCGCAACCGCCCTTCGTGCCGGCGCGCGCCGATGTCGAGCGCGCGCGTGAGCAGCTTCTGCGGTAGACCGCCCTGCTTCTCGATCGTCTTGCTGATCCGCGTCCGCAGCACCTCGAACAGGCGGGGGACGACGAACATGATCGTCGGCCTCACCTCCTCGATATTGCCGGCAAGCTTCTCCAGCCCCTCGGCATAATAGATCTGGCCGCCCAGCCCGATCGGCACGAACTGGCCGCCGCTGTGCTCATAGGCGTGGGACAGGGGCAGGAACGACAGGAACACCTCGTCCCCCCAGCCGAAATCCTCCGCGATCACCGCCACGCAGCCGCCGACATTGTGCAGGATCGCGCCGTGATGCTGCATCACCCCGCGCGGCGCGCCGCCGGTGCCGCTGGTGTAGATGATGCAGGCAAGGTCGTCGCGCCGGAAATCCGCCCGCGCCGCCACCGTGGCGGGATCGGTCGCGTGGTCGGCGATCAACCGGTCCCATTGATGCACGTCGAGGCTGGCGGCGGGGGCGCGGATCGCATCGATGCCGATCACCGTCTGCCCCTGGTTCGATCGCAGCACGGCGGGCAGCAGCACGCGCGCCAGCTTGTCGGTCGATACGATGATCGCGCACGCGCCGGAGTTTTCGAGGATGTGCAGGTGATCGCGTTCGGTGTTGGTCGTGTAGGTCGGCACCGTCACGCAGCCCGCGGCCATGATCGCCAGATCGGCGATGCACCATTCCGGCCGGTTCTCCGATACCAGCATCACCCGGTCGCCGCGTTTCAGCCCGATCGCGGTCAGCGCGGTGGCGAGCGCCGCCACCTGCCGCGCCGCCTCTGCCCAGCTGGTGGATTGCCACGCGCCACCTTTCTTCGCCCACAGGAACGGCGCATCGCCAAGGTCGTGCGCGCGGGTGAAGAACATGGTGACGAGGTTGGGGAAATGTTCGAGCCTGCGCATTCTGTCTCCGCCCGGCGCATTGCTTCCTGCGCCTGTCATGGTGGTTATTCCGGTGGTCTGCTCAGCAGGCTGCCGACACGCCTGATGTAGGTGACGCGGCCGTCCTCGCCGATCGCCACGCCCTCGCTGCGGGGATCGGCGGCGCCGACCCAGCGGCCGCCGACGCGCTCGATCGCGTTCGCCTTCAGCCCCAGCGGCGCGACCTTCACGGTTTCGCCCAGCGCCTGCAACGCGGGCACCATCGCCTCCAGCGTGGTGCCCTGTTCGGCGGTCGCGCCGGGGCCGGGGGCGTAGAGCAGGCCCATGCCGATCGCGTCCTGCGCGGTCATCTTCCAGTCGAGCACGCCGACCAGCGCCTTGGCGATCTGCGCGATGATGGTGGGGCCACCCGCCGCCCCCAGCGCCAGCCGCACGCTGCCGTCCGGATTGTAGACGATCGTCGGTGCCATCGAGCTGCGCGGTCGCTTGCCGCCCTCCACCCGGTTCGCGACGAGATAGCCGTCCCTGGCGGGCACGGTATCGAAATCGGTCAGTTCGTTGTTCAACGGGATGCCGTCCACCGACAGGCCCGATCCGAAATACCCCTCGATCGTGGTCGTCACCTCGACGACGTTGCCGTGCCGGTCGGCCGTGACGAGATCGGTGGTGCCCGCGACCTCGGACGCCGGTACCGCCAGCCGCCGGGGGGCGCCGGGCGGGGTGCCGACGGCGATGGTCGCGATCGTGCGGTCAGGGGCGATCAGCGCCGACCGGGAGGCGAGATAGCGCGCGTCGAGCATCCCCTTCACCGGCACGCGGACGTAATCGGGATCGCCGATGTACAGGTTGCGATCCGCATAGGCGAGACGCGAGGATTCGGCGAACAGGTGCCACGCGGTCGCATCGTCCTTGCCCAGCGCGGCCATGTCGAACCGTTCGAGCTGTTTCAGGATCATCAGCACGGTGATTCCCCCGGACGATGGCGGCCCCATCCCGCAGATGCGATAGACCCGGTACGTCACGCACACCGGCGGGCGAGCCTTGGCATCGTAGCTGGCGAGATCACCGGCGGTCATCTTCGACGGATTGCGCGCCGCGCCGTTGACGGTGGCGACGATCTTCGTGGCCTGCGGCCCGACATAGAAGCTGTCCGCCCCCAGCTTCGCGATCCGTTCCAGCAGGGCGGCTTGCGCCGGGTTGCGCATCGTCACGTCCGGCTTCACCGGCGTGCCATCCGCCATCGTGTAGATCGCGCGCGTCTCCGCCGTGACGTGCTTGCCATAGCGGGCCATGCCGTTGGCCAGGCGCGGCGTCACGGTGAAGCCATCGCGCGCCAGCCGGATCGCCGGGCCGAAAAGCGTCGCCCAGGGCAGCGTGCCCGCCTGCCGATGCGCCAGCGCCATGCCGCGCAGCGCGCCCGGCACGCCGACGCTGCGCCCGCCCGGCACCGCTTCGGCATGATCCATCGGCCGGCCGGCCGCGTCGTAGAACCAGTCGGCGGCGGCGGCGGCGGGGGCGGCTTCGCGCGCGTCGATCGTCGTCGTCTTCGCGCCGCGGGCGGCATGGCTGACCCAGAAGCTGCCGCCGCCGATGCCGCTGTTCTGCGGTTCGACCACACCCAGCGCCAGCATCGTCGCGATCGCGGCATCGGTAGCGCTGCCGCCGGCGCGCAGGATTTCCACCCCTGCCATCGCCGCGCGCGGATCGGCGGCGCTGACCATGCCCTGGTCCGGACGCGGTGCCGTGTCGCGGGCGGTCGCCGGTGCGAGGGGCAGGAGGAGCGCGAGCAGCGCGGGCAGCGTTTTCATGATCGCAGACCGTAACGTCCCCGCCGCCACGGGCAAGCCGTCAGGCGTCGATTCCGACCGCTTCGGCCATGTGCGCGAAACCGTCGCGCGCCAGCAGCGCATCCAGGTCGCGCAGCATCCGTGCCGGCAGGCCCGGCCCTTCATAGACCAGCGCGGTATAGAACTGGATCAGGCTGGCGCCGGCGCGGATGCGGGCATAGGCCTCGGCCGCGTCGCCGATCCCGCCGACGGCGACCAGCGTGATCGCGCCGCCCGTCGCCCGGCGGAAATCGGCCAGCCGCTGGCGGGCGAGCGGGGCGAGCGGGGCGCCCGACAGCCCGCCCGTCTCCGCGCCGTTGGCGGAGCGCAGCGCGGGGCGGCTGATCGTGGTGTTGCCGATGATGATCGCGTCGACCCGGTGGTCGGCGGCGGCGCGCACGACATCATCGATCCCGGCGGCATCCAGATCGGGCGCGACCTTCAGGAACAACGGCGTATCGCCCCGTGCCTGCGCGCACGCGGCCAGCAGGTCGCGCAGCGCCGCGCCCGATTGCAGGTCGCGCAGGCCCGGCGTGTTGGGGGAGCTGATGTTGATCGTCACGTAATCCGCGACCGGCGCGGCCCCCGCGACGCCCAAAGCATAATCGCCGATGCGGTCGGCGGAATCCTTGTTGGCGCCGACGTTGATGCCCAGCACGCCGCTTCGTTTCGCGGCCTTGGCGTGCGCGAGTCCCGTGGTCAGCCCGTCATTGTTGAAGCCGTAGCGGTTCACCACCGCACGGTCCTCGACCAGCCGGAACAGGCGCGGCGTCGGGTTGCCCGGCTGCGGGCGCGGCGTCAGCGTGCCGATCTCCACCGCGCCGAAGCCGAGGCCGAAGAACCCGGCGATCGCCTCGCCGTTCTTGTCCACCCCCGCCGCCAGCCCGACCGGGTTGGCGAAGTCGATACCCGCCACGCGGCTGGCCAGCCGGGGAAACGCATCCGGCGCGCGGCCCAGCGGGGCACCGATCCGGCCCCACGCCTTCAGCGCCCTGACGGTCAGCAGATGTGCGCGTTCGGCGTCGAGGGCGAAGAGGGCGGAGTGGTAGAAGGCCATGATTGACCCTCTGCCCTGTACGGCGTGAAACGAGAAGGGTGGATCGCCTGTCCGTTCGAACGCCCCCCGCCCGCGCCCTGCGAGTCGTTTGCAAAGATAGCGGTTGATTCGCCCCCCGCGCTGCACCATCTGCCCAATCGGAATGAATTGGTCCGATTAGCTCATGCGCCTGTCCTCCCTTGCCGACTATGCGGTCGTGATGCTGTCCGCTGCCGCCCGCCGTTGCGGGTCGGCGGGGCGGTGCAACGCCACGATGCTGGCGGAGGAAACCGGCGTGCCGTTGCCGACCGCGCAGAAACTGGTCAGCCGCCTGTCCGCGGCCGGCCTGCTGGAAAGCACGCGCGGCACCGGTGGCGGCTTCCGTCTTGCACGGCCGGCGGCGGCGATCAGCCTCGCCGACATCGTCGAGGCGGTGGAGGGGCCGATCGCGCTGACCGCGTGCGTCGACCACCGGGCCGACGATTGCGCGATCGAGGGGAACTGCCGGGTCAAGCCGCACTGGAGCGTCGTCAACGGCGCGGTGCGGGGGGCGCTGGCCGGGGTCAGCCTCGCCCAGTTGTCGGCGCCCCAATCAACGGCCTCCGAGTTATCGGCCCCCAAATTACCGGACCATGTGCCGGATGTGGAGATTGCATGATGGCGACCAAGAACGCCGAAGCCTATGCCGCCGTATCCAAGACGTATGAATGGGGTTTCTCCTCGGACATCGAACAGGAATTCGCGCCCAAGGGCCTGTCCGAGGATACCGTCCGCTATATCTCCGCCAAGAAGGGCGAGCCGGCGTGGATGCTCGACTGGCGGCTGAAGGCGTTCCGCCTGTGGCAGACGATGGACGCGCCCGACTGGTCGAAGCTGAACGTGCCGCCGATCGATTATCAGAACGCCTATTATTATGCGGAGCCCAAGGCGAAGCCGAAGCTCGGCTCGCTGGACGAGGTCGATCCGGAAATCCTGCGCGTCTATGAGAAGCTGGGTATCCCGATCGCCGAGCAGAAGATGCTCGCGGGCGTCGAGGATCTGGACGAGGACGGCCAGCCCAAGCGTCGCGTCGCGGTGGACGCGGTGTTCGACAGCGTGTCGGTCGCCACCACGTTCCGCAAGGAACTGGAAGCCGCCGGCGTTATCTTCCGCTCGATCAGCGAGGCGATCAAGGAATATCCCGATCTGGTCCGCAAATGGCTGGGCAAGGTGGTGCCGCAGCGGGATAATTACTTTGCGACCCTGAACTCGGCGGTCTTCTCGGACGGTACGTTCGTCTATATTCCTGAGGGCGTCCGCTGCCCGATGGAATTGTCGACCTATTTCCGCATCAACGCGGAGAATACCGGCCAGTTCGAACGGACGCTGATCGTCGCCGACAAGGGCAGCTATGTCAGCTATCTGGAAGGCTGCACCGCGCCGATGCGCGACGAGAACCAGTTGCACGCCGCGGTGGTGGAACTGGTCGTGCTGGACGATGCCGAGATCAAATACTCGACCGTGCAGAACTGGTATCCCGGCGACGAGAACGGTGTCGGCGGCATCTACAATTTCGTCACCAAGCGCGCGCTGTGCCAGGGGCGAAACAGCAAGGTGTCGTGGACGCAGGTCGAAACCGGCAGCGCGATCACGTGGAAATATCCATCCTGCGTGCTGGCGGGCGACGGGTCGGTCGGCGAATTCTACTCGGTCGCGGTGACCAACAATCGCCAGCAGGCCGATACGGGCACCAAGATGATCCACCTCGGCAAGAACACCAAGTCGACGATCGTGTCGAAGGGGATCAGCGCCGGGCGCAGCGACAACACCTATCGCGGGCTGGTGCGCGTCGCCCCGACGGCGGAGGGGGTGCGCAACTTCACCCAGTGCGACAGCCTGCTGCTGGGCGACCAGTGCGGCGCGCACACGATCCCCTATATCGAAATCCGCAATCCCTCCGCGCAGATCGAACACGAGGCGACGACCTCGAAGATCAGCGAGGACCAGTTGTTCTACGCGATGTCGCGCGGGCTGGATCAGGAGGCGGCGGTCGCCCTGATCGTCAACGGCTTCGCGCGCGAGGTGCTGAAGCAGCTGCCGATGGAATTCGCGGTCGAGGCGCAGAAGCTGCTGGGGATTTCCCTAGAGGGGAGCGTGGGGTGATACGCTTCATCGTCTTCTGGCTCGTTACGATCGTCTGGATGGCGGTGGCTTTGCCCATCCTGATTTGGAGCGCGTTAACTTTAGAAGTGCCGCTGTGGCCAGAGTTCAGCCCCGACGCTACTACTGAGGGCACGCTGGTCTGGGGCTCAGCAGCCATCTTTTTCTATATCGTTCCCGTGCTGCTTTTTCTGAACAAGAAGGCTTGCCGTCCACCTTCCAAGATATTGGTCACTCATGCTCAAGATTGAAAACCTCCACGCCGAAATCGACGGCAAGGAAATCCTGAAGGGCCTGTCCCTCACCGTGAACGCGGGCGAAATCCATGCGATCATGGGGCCGAACGGCGCGGGCAAATCGACGCTGGGTTATGTGCTGGGCGGACGGCCCGGTTACGAGGTAACCGGCGGATCGATCGAGTTCGACGGGCAGGACCTGCTGGAACTGGAGCCGCACCAGCGCGCCGCCGCCGGCGTGTTCCTGGGCTTCCAGTATCCGGTCGAGATTCCCGGCGTGTCCAACGTGCAGTTCCTGCGCGAGGCGCTGAACGCGCAGCGGGGGCAGCGCGACGAGAAGCCGCTGTCCGGCGCGGAGTTCCTGAAGCTGGCGCGCGAAGAGGCGCGCAAGCTCGACATGGATGCCGAGATGCTGAAGCGCCCGGTCAACGTCGGCTTTTCCGGCGGCGAGAAGAAGCGCAACGAGATGGTACAGATGGGCATCGTCAACCCCAAGTTCGCGATCCTCGACGAAACCGATAGCGGGCTCGACATCGATGCGCTGCGCATCGTCGGCGACGGCATCAACCGCATCATGCGTGCGCCCGACAAGGCGGTGCTGCTCATCACCCATTACCAGCGCCTGCTCGACTACGTGCAGCCCGATGTCGTCCATGTGCTGGCGGACGGCCGCATCGTCCGGTCCGGCGGGGCCGAACTGGCGCACGAACTGGAGCGCGAGGGCTATGCGCAGGTGACCGCGTGAGCGTGATCGAACTCCCCTCCACCCGTGAGGAGGCGTGGCGCTGGGCCGATCCCGATGCGATCGCCACCGCCGCCGCGCTGCCGCGTGCGGCCGTATCGCCGGACGTGGCCGGGCACTGGCTCGACCTGCCGGGCGCGCGGATCGTGGTGCGTGACGGGGTGATCGACACTGCCGCCAGCGACTTGCACCGCGTCGAGCTGCGCAGCGTCGAGGCGGGCGAGCATGCGCTGGGCGCGCGGGCGACCGGCGCCGGCTGGGCGCTGCATCTGGCCGAGGATGCCGCCGCGCATCCGGTGCAGATCGTTCATGTCTCCACCGGCGGGGCCAATCACCTGCCGTCCGAAATCGTACTGGCCGACGATGCCGCCGCGCAGGTGATCGAAACCTATATCGGCGCGGGCTGGGCCAACCGGTATCTGCGCGTCACGCTGGGCAAGGCGGCGCGGCTGATGCGGTCGGTGCGGCTGGTGCAGGATGGCGGGTTCGTCTCCCTGCGGGAGGATGCGGCGCTCGGCACCGGGGCCAGCCTCGTTACCGTATTCCTCGGCGCGGGCGCGGCGGGAACGCGGATCGATGCGACGATCGTCGCGGGTGAGGGGGCGTTCGCCGATTATGGCGGCGCGCTGCTGACCGCCGGCGAACAGAAGCAGGAATGCGCGGTCACCGTCCGTCATGCCGAACCGAACGGCAGCAGCCAGCAGGTGTGGCGCGCGGTCGCCGCCGATCGCTCCACCGCCAGCCTGGCGGCGCGGGTCGAGGTGGCGCGCCACGCACAGAAGACCGACGGCGTCCAGTCGTTGCGCGGCCTGCTGCTGAAGCGGACCGCCACCGTCAATCTGAAGCCGGAACTGGAGATTTTCGCCGACGACGTGAAGTGCGCGCATGGCGCGACGGTCGGCGAACTCGATGCCCGTGCGCTGTTCTACATGGAAAGCCGTGGCATCCCGAAATCGCGCGCGCAGGCGTTGCTGACGACGGCGTTCGTCGCCGACGCGCTCGACCGGATCGGTGACGAGACGGTGCGCGACGCGTTTTCGGCGGATGCCGAGGCATGGCTGGGGCAGGCGTTATGAACGGCACCGCCCCCCTCGACACGCTGGCCGATTTTCCCGCGATCCCGGCGGGCTGGGCGTATCTCGATACCGCCGCCACCGCGCAGAAGCCGCAGGCGGTCGTCGACGCGATCACCCGCGCGTACGGCGAAACCTACGCCACCGTGCATCGCGGCGTATACCAGCGATCGGCGGACATGACGGTGGCGTACGAGGCCGCGCGCGCCCGCGTCGCCCGGTTCATCGGGGCCGGCAGTCCCGAGGAATGCGTGTTCGTGCGCGGCGCGACCGAGGCGATCAACCTCGTCGCGCAATGCTGGGCGGGGACGCAGCTCAAGGCGGGCGACCGCATCATGCTGTCGATGCTGGAGCATCACAGCAATATCGTGCCGTGGCAGATGATCGCCGAACGCGTCGGCGCCGCGATCGATGTCGCACCGCTGACCGCGGACGGCCGCATCGATCTGGATGCGATGGCCGACATGCTGACCGAGCGGCACAAGCTGGTCGCGCTGGCGCATGTCTCCAACGTGCTCGGCTCGGTCCTCGATGTGGAACGCGCGGTCGCGCTGGCGCACGGGGTCGGCGCGAAGATCCTGATCGACGGGTGCCAGTCGGTCCCGCGCGTGCGCGTGGACGTGGCGGCGCTCGGGTGCGACTTCTATGTCTTTTCGGGACACAAGCTCTACGGCCCGACCGGGATCGGCGTGCTGTGGGCGCGGCCCGAACTGCTCGATGCGATGCCGCCCTGGCAGGGCGGCGGATCGATGATCGACCGGGTCAGCTTCCAGCGCACCACCTATGCCCCGCCGCCCGGCCGGTTCGAGGCGGGGACGCCGCACATCGTCGGCGCGCTGGGGCTGCATGCGGCGATCGATTATGTCGACGGCATCGGCCGCGATCGCATCCACCTGCATGAGACGGCACTGGTGGCCCGCACGCGCGAGGCACTGGGCGCGATCAACAGCGTCCGCCTGCTCGGCCCCGCCGACAGCGCCGGAATCGTGAGTTTCACGATCGAGGGGGTGCATCCGCACGACATCGGCACCATCTTGGACGAGGGCCGGGTGGCGATCCGTGCCGGCCATCATTGCGCGCAGCCGCTGATGGAGGCGATGGGCGTGGAGGCGACCGCACGGGCCAGCTTCGGCGTGTATAACGGTCCGCAGGATGTCGATGCGCTGGTCGCCGGCATCGAACGGGTCACGCGAATCTTTGGATAGGAATGACGGCATGAGCGGCTTCGAGGTCGAGGAAGTGGACGGCGTAGCGCCCCCGCCCAAGGCGCGGGTCGATGACGGGGCGGTCCCCGCAGTGCGGGAACGCGACTACCTGTCGGGTTTCCTGGCACAGCGCCCGCGCGAGGATGCGCCCGGCGAACCCGGCGGTGCGCTGTACGAGAGCATCATCGAGGCGTTGAAGGAAATCTACGATCCCGAGATTCCGGTCAACATCTACGATCTGGGCCTGATCTACGGCGTCGACGTGACGGAAAACGGCCATGCCGCCGTCACCATGACGTTGACGACGCCGAACTGTCCGGTCGCGGAATCGATGCCGGCCGAGGTGGAACTGCGTGTCTCCGCCGTGCCGGGCGTCTCCACCGCCGACGTCAACCTGGTCTGGGACCCGGCATGGGACCCGCAGAAGATGTCGGACGACGCCAAGCTAGAACTGGGGATGCTGTAATGGCCACCACGCTGCGCGCGCGGCCCGCCGCGTTGAACCTGACGGCCTCCGCCGAAGCGCGGATCGCCGACCTGATGGCGCGTGCGCCGGCGGGGACGGTGGGGGTGAAGCTGTCGACCCCGCGGCGTGGCTGTTCCGGTCTCGCCTATTCGGTCGATTACGTTGCCGAGGGCAAGCCGTTCGACGAGCGGATCGAGACGCCCGGCGGCGTGCTGTTCGTCGATGGCGGATCGATCCTGTACCTGATCGGATCGACGATGGACTGGGTGGAGGACGACTTCACCGCCGGTTTCGTCTTCGCCAACCCCAATGCCAAGGGCGCATGCGGCTGCGGCGAAAGCTTTACGGTTTGAGCGCGGCGGACTGACGATGGCCGATCTGCCGACCGGCCTGCCGATCCGGCTGGAACCACTGGTGATGCGCATCCTCGCGCCGAATCCGTCCGCCTATACCCACACCGGCACGCAGACGCACATCGTCGGCGACCGCGATGTGGCGGTGATCGATCCCGGTCCCGACGATCCCCGGCATCTCGCCGCGATCATGGCCGCGATCGACGGCCGGCCGGTGCGCGCGATCGTCATCACCCATCATCACCGCGACCACAGCCCCGCCAGCCGCCCGCTCGCCGCCATGACGGGGGCGGCGATCATCGGTGCTGCGCCGTTCGCCGCCGCCGGCGATGCAGGGCGATCCGATGCCTCGTTCGATCACGCCTATGCGCCCGATCGCGTGCTGGCCGAGGGCGATACGGTCGGTGGCGATGGCTGGACGCTGACCGCGCTGGCGACGCCGGGCCATACGTCCAACCATCTGTGTTTTGCGCTGGCTGAGACGCAGGCGCTGTTTTCCGGCGATCACGTGATGGGCTGGGCCACCAGCGTCGTCTCTCCGCCGGACGGCGACATGGGCGCCTATATGGCGAGCCTCGAACGGCTGCTGGAGCGGGACGACCGCGTCTATTACCCCGGCCACGGCGAGGCGGTGGAAAATCCGCGCCGGCTGGTGCGCGGTATGCTGGGCCATCGCAAGCAGCGCGAGGGCCAGATACTGAGGCTGCTGCGTGAGGATGCGCGCGGGATCGGCGCGATGGTCGGGCGGATGTATGCCGGGCTCGATCCGCGACTGGTGCCGGCGGCGGAGCGATCGGTGCTGGCGCATCTATACGACCTCGGCCGGCGCGGGCTGGTGATCGCGGAAGGAGAGACATGGCGGATCGCAGCGTGACCGAACCGGTGGCCCAGCATCTCGCGCAACAGCCGGCACGCGCCGGCATCGGGGCGTTCCTGATCAAGGCGACGGGGGTGGTGCTGATCCTCGTCCTTGCGGTCCTGATCGGCTTGTGGGGTGTGCAGCGTTATGTCGACGAACGGCTGACCCCCGATCCGACGACGATCGCGAGCGCCAGCTTGCAGGGGCTGCGCGAACAGAACCGGCTGTCGGCCTTTGCCGCGCGCTATGTCGCGGTCGTCACCTCGCGCCAGTCCCAACTCGGTTTCTCGACCGAAAAGACGCTCATCATGCCCGGCTCCGTCCGGTACGAAGTCGATCTGGGCAAGCTGACCGAGCGCGACGTGGCGTGGGATGCGGGCACCCGGACGCTGGCGGTGCGGCTGCCCGCGGTCGAGGTGGATGGCCCGCAGGTCGATCTGGCGGCGATCCGCGAATATGGCACCGGCGGCGTGCTGACGACCTTCACCGATGCCGAAGCGCGGCTCGACGCCGTCAACCGCGCGCGCGGCCAGGCCGAACTGTTGCGGCAGGCGCGCGAACCGACCGCGCTACGCCTCGCCCGCGATGCCACCCGTCGCGCGGTGGAGCGCAGTTTTGGCCTGCCGCTGCGCGCTGCCGGGGTGGACGCGAAGATCGTCGTCCGCTTCGCCGACGATCCCGTCGCGAACGGCGAACAATGGGATGTATCCCGCTCGATCGGTGAGGTGCTGGGGAACCGCCGGTAAGCCGGGGGGCGATCACAACCGCGGCAGGGTGACCCCGCGCTGACCCATATATTTGCCGGCCCGGTCGGCATAGCTCGTCTCGCACGGTTCGCTGCCCTTCAGGAACAGGAACTGGCATGCGCCCTCATTGGCGTAGATGCGCGCCGGCAACGGGGTGGTGTTCGAGAATTCGAGCGTGACGTGCCCTTCCCATTCCGGTTCCAGCGGGGTGACGTTCACGATGATGCCGCAGCGTGCATAGGTCGACTTGCCCAGGCAGATGACCAGCACGTCGCGCGGCACCCGGAAATATTCCACCGTCCGGGCGAGCGCGAAGCTGTTGGGCGGGATGATGCAGACATCGGTCTTGCGATCGACGAAGCTGTTGGCGGCGAAATTCTTCGGATCGACGATGGCACTGTCGACATTGGTGAAGATCTTGAACTCGTCCGCCACCCGCGCGTCATAGCCGTAGGAGGACAGGCCGTAGCTGATGCAGCCGTCGCGTCGCTGCGCCTCCACGAAGGGTTCGATCATCCCGTCGGCGATGGCGCGTTCGCGAATCCAGCGATCGGACAGGATGGACATGGCAAAGGCTCCGGCAGGGGATCGTGCCGCTCCTTGCGGCGAAGCGTCCGCCGGTACAAGCGTGGCGTTCGTCGAGGGGAACCGCGCCTCCGGCAGGCAGTTGATTCCGGATGCTGTCCCGCAGCATGGGGCGATGGAGGAAAATCAGGCATGATCCACGCCTTTCGCGCCGAATTGCTGAGCGTGCCCGACGATCCCGCCCATGGCGGCATACCCGTCCACCATCCCGACGGGCTGATGGTGGTGGAAGACGGACTGGTCGTCGCGTTCGGCGCCTTTGCCGACCTTGGCGATCGGTTCGCCGATGTGCCGGTCGAACATTTTCCCGGCGGGCTGATCGTTCCGGGCTTCGTCGATGCGCATGTCCATTATCCGCAGACCGACCGGATCGCCGCGCATGGCGAGCAATTGCTGCAATGGCTCGATCGCCACATCTTTCCCGAGGAACGCCGCTTCGCCGATCGCGCCCATGCCGACGCGGTCGCGGCGTTCTTCCTCGACGAACTGCTGCGCAACGGCACGACCAGTGCGCTGGTGTTCGCCACCGTCCATGCCACATCGGCCGATGCGCTGTTCGAGGCGGCGCTGGAACGGGACATGCGGATCGTATCGGGCAAGGTGCTGATGGATGCGGGGCCAGCGACGCTGCACGACTCCGTCGACAGCGGGCGGGCGGACAGCGAGGCGCTGATCCGGCGCTGGCGCGGGCGCGGGCGGCTGGGATACGCGGTGACGCCCCGGTTCGTCCTGACCTCCAGCGATGCACAGCTTGCGGCGACCGGCGTGCTGGTCGCGGCGCATCCCGAGGTGTTGCTGCACACGCATCTGGCCGAGAACCACGGCGAGGTCGCGGCGGTGGCCGAGCGCTTTCCCGACGCGGCGGACTATCTGGCGGTGTACGACCGGTTCGGGCTGGTCACCGACCGGTCGGTCTTCGCGCACGGCATCCATCTGGACGACCGGGCGCTGGCGCGGATGGGGGCGGCCGGCAGCGGCATCGCCTTCTGCCCCACATCCAACCTGTTCCTGGGATCGGGACTGTTCGATCTGGCGCGGGCGGACGCGCACGGGGTGACGGTGGGGCTGGGCAGCGATGTCGGCGCGGGTACCAGCTTTTCCGCGTTGGCGACGATGGGGGAGGCGTACAAGGTGGGGCAGTTGCGTGGCACCAGCCTCGATCCGTTCCGCGCGCTGTATCTCGCTACCATGGGCGGGGCGCGGCTGATGGGGCTGGGCGAGCGGATCGGTGCGTTGCGGGTGGGGCAGGAGGCGGATTTCGTCGTGCTCGATCCCGCCGCCACGCCGCTGCTGGCGCGCCGCACCGCCGGCGCCACCCTTGCCGAGCGGTTGTTCGTCCTCCAGATTCTGGGGGACGACCGCGCGGTAGCACACTGCTATCTCCGGGGCCGCCGCGCCCACAGCCGACAGGATCACGCATGACCGATTTCCACGCCGCCATCCCCAAGGCCGAACTGCACCTGCATATCGAAGGCACGCTGGAACCGGAGATGATGGTCGCGTTGGCCGCGCGCAATCGCGTCGCCATCCCGTTCGCGTCGGTGGAGGAGGTCCGCGCGGCGTACCGCTTCACCGATCTCCAGAGCTTCCTCGACATCTATTATGCCGGGGCGGAGGTGCTGCGCACCGAGGAGGATTTCCACGATCTTGCCGCCGCCTATTTCGACCGGGCCGCCGCCGACGGCGTGGTCCATGCCGAGATATTCTTCGATCCGCAGACCCATACCCATCGCGGCATCCCGTTCGACACGGTCGCGCGCGGGCTGTTCGCGGCGGTCGAGGGCGCGCAGGCGAAGCACGGGATGACGGTGGGGATCATCATGAGCTATCTGCGCCATCTGGACGAGGACGATGCCTTTGCCACATTGAAGCTGGCCGAACCGTGGCTCGACCGGTTCGTCGGTGTCGGGCTCGATTCGTCGGAGGTCGGCAATCCGCCCGCCAAATTCGCGCGCGTCTTCGCCGCCTCGCGCGAGCGGGGGCTGAAACTGTGCGCCCATGCCGGCGAGGAGGGACCGCCCGCCTATATCCACGAGGCGCTCGACGTGCTGAAGGTCGACCGGATCGATCACGGCAACCGTGCGATGGAGGACCCGGCACTGGTCGCGCGGCTGGCGCGGGAGGCGATGACGCTGACGGTGTGCCCGCTGTCCAACGTGGCGCTGCGCAACGTCGACACGCTGGCGGCGCATCCGATCGACCGGATGCTGGACGCGGGCCTGCGTGCGACGATCCACTCCGACGATCCGGCCTATTTCGGCGGCTACATCGCCGAGAATTTCCGCAGCCTCGCCGCCGCACGCAACCTGTCGCGCGCGCAGGTGGTGACGCTGGCGCGCAACAGCTTCCTCGGTGCGTTCCTGACCGACGCGGCGCTGGCCGGGCATCTCGCCACGCTCGACACCTTCGCCCGCACCCATCCATGATCCGGCGTTTCCTGTCGCTGTTCGAGCCATTCATCCTGATGCTGCTCGGCACGGTGTTGCTGGCCAGCATCCTGCCGCCGCGCGGGGTGATCGCCACGATCGTCGGGGCGGCGGCGGATATCGGCATCGTCCTGCTGTTCTTCCTGCACGGCGCCCGCCTGTCGCGCGAGGCGATCCGGGCGGGGGCGAGCAACTGGCGATTGCACGCGGCGGTGCTGGCGGTGACCTTCGTCGTGTTCCCGCTGTTCGGACTGGGGCTGAGCCGGATCATGACCGGGCCGGTCGCGGCGGGCATCCTGTTCCTGACGCTGCTGCCCTCGACGGTGCAGTCCTCGATCGCGTTCACCGCGATCGCGCGGGGCAACGTCGCGGCAGCGGTGTGCAGCGCCTCCTTTTCCAATCTGCTCGGCATCGTCGTCACGCCGTTGCTGGTGGCGTGGCTGATGGGGGCGGCGGGATCGATCTCGCTGGATTCGATCGAGGCGATCGTGCTGCAATTGCTGGTGCCGTTCGTGGCGGGGCACCTGTTGCGGCCGTGGATCGGTGCATGGGTGACGCGGCAGAAGACGATGCTGACCGTGGTCGATCGCGGGTCGATCCTGCTCGTCGTCTATTCCGCGTTCGGCGCGGCGGTGGTGGAGGGGCTGTGGCATCGCCTGTCGCCAGGCGATCTGGCGCTGGTGGCGCTGATCTGCTGCGTGCTGCTGGCACTGGTGCTGCTCGTCACCTGGGGGCTGGGATCGTTGCTGGGGCTGAACCGCGAGGATGCGATCGTGCTGCAATTCTGCGGGTCGAAGAAGAGCCTCGCCTCCGGCGTCCCGATGGCGGGCGTGCTGTTCGCGCCGGCGCAGGTGGGGGTGGTGCTGTTGCCGGTGATGCTGTTCCACCAGATTCAGCTGATCGCCTGCGCGATGATCGCCCGCCGTTATGCCGAACGGCCGGCTGATCCGACATCATCCTGACCGAAAAAGAAAATATGCCACCGTCCTGTCATCAACGCTGGCTAGAAGTCCGAAGGCGAGGCACGATCGGTTAACCATGGGGTCGCGGAACGACGCGAGACCGGGCGAATCGAACGATATGCATGTTCTGGACAGGGGGTAGTGGCGTGAGCGCGGATTATTGGAACCTGGGGTCTGCCGACTTCAGTCAGGACTGGAGCGACAAGACGCTCATCACCACGACCGGCGACTGGAGCCGGGTACCCGGCATCGTCGGTTTCCTGGGTGATTATTCCACCGGTTCGCCGGCCAACGTCGATCCCAGGACGTTGACGGGCATCACGTCGACCAGCGTCAACGTGTTCGCCAACCAGACCAATCCGACCACGTTCAGCAGCGGCGGCGTCGCCGAGTTCGACATCGCGAACCCGACCATCGCCATTCAGGGTTCCGGCACCGCCGACGCGCCGTATCTGGCGCTGTACCTGAATGCCAGCGGCCGGCAGAACGTGACGCTGAGCTTCAACGCGCGCGATCTCGACGCCAGCGTGGACAACGCCATCCAGCAACTCGCCGTCCAGTACCGGCTCGGCGATACCGGCGTCTGGACCAACGTCTATTACAGTGCCGATGTGACCGAGGGCGGCACCGCGACGAAGGTGACGGAGGTCAGCGTCACCCTGCCGGCCGACGCCAACGACGCGGGCCAGTTGCAGGTCCGGATCATGACGACCAATGCCGGCGGTAACGACGAATGGGTCGGCATCGACGACATCGTCGTGACCAGCACGGGCAGCGGCGGCGGCCTGACCGGCACGCTCGGCATCGCCGACGCCAATGTGGTCGAGGGCAATGACGGCGTTCAGGACCTGACCTTCACCGTATCGCGCACCGGCGGCAGCGATGGCGCGGTCGAGGCGACCTACACGGTCGGCCTGCCCGGCGGGGCCAATGGCGCCGATGCCGGCGACTTTGCCGTCAGTGCGGCCTTTACCGGCAAGGTCAGCTTCGCCGCCGGCCAGACCAGCGCGACGATCACGCTGCCCGTGCTGGGTGACCGGCTGCCCGAGAACAACGAGGCGTTCACCGTCACGCTGTCCTCGCCCACCGGCGGCGCGCAGCTGGGCCGGACGGTCGCGACCGGGACGATCCTGAACGATGACGTGGTCACCCTGCTCGTCGGACAGATCCAGGGTGAGGGGCATCGCTCCGCCTATGTCGGGCAGGAGGTCGTCACCAACGGCATCGTCACCGCGGTCGACAGCAACGGTTTCTATCTGCAGGATTCGGGCGATGGAAATGGCCGTACCTCGGACGGCATCTTCGTGTTCACCAGCACCCCGCCGGAGGTGTTCGCCGGCGATCTCGTATCGGTGGCGGGACGCGTGTCCGAGTTCGTCGGTGGCGTGGGCGGGTTGTCCGTCACGCAGATCGTGACGCCGACGGTCGACATCGCCAGCTATGGCAACATCCTGCCGGCCTCGACGCTGATCGGCGTCGGCGGGCTGCTGCCGCCGACCCAGACGATCGACGACGATCGCCTGACCAGCTACGATCCCGCCACCGACGGCATCGACTTCTGGGAATCGCTGGAGGGGATGCGCGTCACGATCGACAACCCGCTGGTCGTGTCCAACACCAACAGTTTCGGCGAGACGGACGTGGTCGCCTCGCTCGGCAGCGGCGCCACCGGCGTCAACGACCGTGGCGGCATCACCGTGTCGACCGGCGATTTCAATCCCGAGAAGATTCAGATCGACGACGACAGCGCGATTTTCGCGGGATACGCGCCGGGCTACAATGTCGGCGACCAGTTGAGCAGCGTGTCGGGCATCGTCAACTATGCCTTCAACCAGTTCGAGGTGGTGGTGACCGATGCCGTCACCCTGACCAAGGACGTGACGCTGACGCGCGAGACGACGGCGCTGGCCGGCGATGCCGACCACCTGTCGATCGCCACCTACAATGTCGAGAATCTCGACGCGTCCGACAACAAGTTCGATATCCTCGCCGCCAACATCGTCTACAATCTACGGGCGCCCGATGTCATCGGGTTGCAGGAAATCCAGGATGCCAACGGCGCGGCGAGCGGTGGCAGCCTGTCCGGCGCGCCGACCGCCAACGGACTGATCGCGGCGATCGCCGCGCTGGGTTACGGCAACTACAAATATGTCGAGGTCGCTCCCGCGACCGCCAATTCCACCGGTGGCGAACCCAACGGCAATATCCGCAACGGTTATCTCTACAATGACGACCGCGTCGATTATGTCGCGGGCAGCGCGACGCTGATCACCGGCGGCGCCTACAGCAACAGCCGCAATCCGCTGGCCGCGCAGTTCGCCTTCAACGGCGAAACGGTGACCGCGATCAACGTCCACTTCACCTCGCGCGGTGGCAGCGACCCGCTCTGGGGTGCGACGCAGCCGCCGACCGATGCGGGCGACGCCGCCCGTACCGCGCAGGCGGCGGGCGTGAAGGCCTGGGTGCAGGACAAGCTGGCGGGCGATCCCGACCTGAACGTCGCGATCCTGGGCGACTGGAACGGCTTCTATTTCGAGAATGCTCAGACCCAGTTGACCGACCCGGCCCGCGGCGGCGTGTTCACCAACCTGAACACCCTGCTCGCCCCCGAAGAGCGCTACAGCTATCTGTTCGAGGGCAACGCGCAGCAGCTCGACAACATCCTCGTGACCGGTGGATTGCTGGCCGACGCACGCTACGACGCGGTGCATATCAACTCGCAGTTCACCGGCGACCGCCCGACCGACCATGACCCGCAGGTGGCATTGCTGAAACTGGGCAACGGCGCGGCCGCCGTCAGCGAGGAGGTGTTCACCTTTGCCGATAGCGGTCGCGTGCCGGTATCGGCCGACGCCGGGTCGGTCGCCGATGCGGCCTTCTGGTCCGGCGATGCGACCAGCGCGCCGGTCCCCGACATCGTGGTGCACGCCGCCTATGACGATGCGATGGGCGGCTTCGGCGACTGGGTGTTCCGCGACCACCACATGGAACTCCACGCCTATTGATGCCGTATCGCCGACCGGCCGGATCGCGTATCCAGCCGGTCGGTAACCGGTCTGAACGGAAACGATGGCGGAAATGGCGCATCACGGGGCGATGCGGGCGGCGTTCGCCCGTTGTCGCCGGCATTTCATGGCGGCGGCGGGGTTCAGTGCGCTCGTCAACCTGCTCTACATCGTGCCGACGCTCTACATGCTTCAGGTCTATGACCGGGTGGTGCCGACGCAGGGGCGGCAGACGCTGTTCTTCCTGACGCTGGTGCTGCTGTTCGGGCTGGCGACGCTGGCGCTGCTGGACCGGGTGCGCGCCCGGCTGCTGGTGCGCGCCGGGGTGGTGCTGGACGGCGTCGTAGCGCCGGCGTTGCTGGATGCGACGCTGGGACGGCCCGACTCGGCGGCCGCGCGCGCGGCGTTGCGTGATTTCGATACGATGCGCGGCACGCTGACCGGGCCGGGGATGCTGGCACTGTTCGACGCGCCGTGGACCCCGGTCTATGTCGCGGTCTGCTTCCTCGTCCACCCCTGGATCGGCGCGATGGCGCTGGCCGGTGCGGTGATCCTGCCGGTGATCGCATGGCGCAACGAACGCGCGACCGGGGATCGGCTGGCGCGCGCGCAGGCTGCGGCGGGTGTCGCCTATGCCGCGCAGGACAGCCTGCTGACATCGGCAGAGAGCATCCGCGCGCTGGGTATGCGGCAGGCGCTGGTCACGCGCCAGTTGCGCCACCGCCGCTCGATGCTGGCGCTCCAGACCGAGGCGGGGTTCAGGGCGGGTGCCTATTTCACCGCAACGAAGTTCGTCCGGCTGGCGCTGCAATCGCTGGCGCTGGGGCTGGGCGCGCTGCTGGCGGTGAACGACCAGATTTCGGGCGGCGCGATCTTCGCCTCGTCGTTCCTGATCGCGCGTGCGCTGGCCCCGATCGAACAACTGGTCGGAACGTGGAAGGCGGTGGTGCAGGCGCGCGGCAGCTATCATATGCTTGACACGCTGCTCGTTGGCCCCGCCATCGCGATGGTCACGCAACTGCCCGCCCCGCGCGGGGCGTTGCGGCTGGATGGGGTGACCGTGCTGAACGACAGCCGCGACGGCGCGATCCTGAACGCGGTGTCGTTCGATATCCGGCCGGGCGAGGTGGTGGCGATCGTCGGCCCGTCCGGCGCCGGCAAATCGACGCTGCTCCGCGCCATCGCCGGTGCGCTGCCGATCGATCGTGGCACGGTGCGGATCGACGAGGCGGATATCGGTGACTGGGACCCCGAACGGCTGGCCCGCCATATCGGCTATCTGCCGCAGGACTCGGCGCTGTTCGAAGGAACGGTGAAGGAGAATATCTGCCGCTTCGCGACCGAGCTGGGCCAGACGGACGATATCGATGCGGCGGCGGTGGCCGCGGCGAAGAAGGTGGGGGCGGACGCGCTGATCCTGCGGTTGCCGAACGGGTTCGACCATCGGCTGCGGCTGGGCGGGCGGGGTGTGTCGGCGGGGCAGGGCCAGCGGATCGCGCTGGCGCGGGCGGTGTACGGCGATCCCGCGCTGTTCATCCTCGACGAGCCCAACGCGCATCTCGATGCGGAGGGGGATGCCGCCCTCAATGCCGCGCTGGTCGCGTTGAAGGGGGAGGGACGGACCGTGCTGGTCGTGTCGCACAAGCTGAGTATCCTGCCCGTCGTCGACAAGCTGCTGGTGCTGCGCGACGGCCGGGTCGAACTGTTCGGGCCGCGTGACGAGGTGCTGCCGAAGCTGATGCCCGCCAATGTCCGCCGGATGCCGCAGGCGGTGCCGGGGGCTGGCGCGGCATGACCGCCGCCCTGCTCCCCGCCGCCGACGGGCCGGACGACACCGCCGCCACCGGCGATCCGTCGCGCGACATCCGCCACGGGCTGATCGTCGCCGGGCTGTTCTTCGTCCTATTCCTCGGCTGGGCGGCGACGGTGCGGCTAGACGCCGCCGCCTATGCGCCGGGCACGCTGGTCGTGTCGGGGCAGCGCCAGTCGGTGCAGCACCGCGATGGTGGCGTCGTCGGCGCGATCCATGTTCATGAGGGGCAACGGGTGCGGCAGGGCGATCTGCTGATCCGGCTCGCCGCCGCCGACGTGCTGGCGCAGGAACGTGCGCTCGCCGCTCAGTCGATCCGGCTACTGGCGCAGCGGGCACGGTTGCAGGCGGAACAACTCGGGCAGTCGCGCCTGGTCGTGCCCCCCGAATTCGCCGCGCTGCCGCCGGAGGATCGCGAGGAGGCACGGCTGGCGCTCCGCCTTCAACAGAGCGAACTGGCCGCGCGCACCGCCACCCTGTCGGCGCAGCGCGGGGCGCTGGGCCAGCGGGGCGCGCAATCCGGCGAGCAGGGGCGGGGGTACGGCACCCAGGTCGTCTCCGCCGACGAGCAGTTGCGGCTGATCGAACAGCAACTGGAGGCGCTGCGGCCGCTGGCCGAACGCGGGTTCGTATCGCAGACCCGGCTGCGCGAACTGGAACGGGTGCGCGCGCAACTGATCGGCCAGCGCGGCCAATATGCCGCCAGCGTCGCCCAGACGCGTGAGGCGGCGCGCGAAAGCGAGATCGAGGTACTGGAGGCGGAGCGCACCTTCCGCGAACGCACCGCCGCCGATCTGCGCGACGTCGACGGGCGGCTGGGGGACGTGATGCCGCGGCTGGCGGCGGCACGCGACCAACTGGCCCGCACCGATATCCGCGCACCCGCGACCGGGGCGGTGATCGGCCTGACGGTATTCACGCCGGGCGGCGTCGTCGCGCCGGGGCAGAAGCTGATGGATATCGTGCCCGAACGCACGCCGCTGCGCATCCAGGCGCGGATCGCGCTGGACGATGCGGACGACCTGTCGGTCGGGCAGCACACCCGCGTTCGTTTCCCGTCGCTCCACGAACGCGACCTGCCAGATCTCGCCGGGCGATTGACCCGGTTGTCCGCCGATGCGCTGACCGACGAGAAGACGGGGGCCAGTTACTTCACCGGCGAAGTCACCGTGCCGCGTGCCGAACTGGACAAGCTGGGCACGATCCGGGGCGGCGGGTTCGAACTGCGCGCGGGCATGCCGGTACAGATACTGGTCCCGCTGCGCCCGCGTACCGCGCTCGATTACGCGGTGGAGCCGCTGGTCGGCGCGTTCTGGTCGTCGTTCCGCGAGCATTGAGTGTCGATGCCGGGCCGGAATGCGAATGACGTTGCGCGGCCCCGGCAATCGCGGCAGCATCGCCGTATCCCCTTGAAAGGCCGATCATGAACCGCCCCGCCTGCCTGATCCTGCTCGCCGTCCCGATGCTCGTCGCGGCGACGCCGCCCCGCGTGCCCGCCCCGATTGCCGCCGCCGTCGCTGCATCGACGCGGACCCCCGCCAACACCGCCCGCGACCGGTATCGCCATCCGGCCGAGACGCTTGCCTTTTTCGGGGTGAAGCCGACCGATACCGTGGTCGAAATCTGGCCGAGCGGAGGCTGGTATACCGAGATTCTCGCGCCGCTGACCGCACGGAGCGGTGCCTATTACGCCGCCGGACCATGGCAGAAGGGACTGGCCGGCGTGCGCGCGATGCAGGCGAAGGATGCCGCCACCTATGGCCCGGTGAAACTCGCCGCCTTTCCGCCGGAGACGGGGGCGCCCGCCGTACCGGACGGCAGCGCCGATGTCGTCCTCACGTTCCGCAACGTCCATAATTGGCGCTTCGGCGGTGCTGACCGCGCCCGCGCGATGTTCGCCGCGATGTACCGGATGCTGAAGCCCGGCGGCACGCTGGGCGTGGTCGAACATCGCCTGCCCGAGGCGCGCGACGCCGCTGCCGAGGAGAAGAGCGGTTACATGAAGACCAGCAGCGTCATCGGCTTCGCCACGGCCGCCGGCTTCCGGCTGGCCGGCCGGTCGGAGGTCAATGCCAATCCCCGGGATACCGCCGACTGGCCCGAAGGCGTGTGGACCCTGCCGCCGGCCTATCGTTTGAAGGATGTCGACCGGGCGAAATATGCCGCGATCGGCGAAAGCGATCGCATGACGCTGAAGTTCGTGAAACCGCGCTGAAGGATATGCTAGGGGCTGCGGGATGACCGATCCACTTTTCGACCCGCAGACCCTGCCGCGCTTCGCCGACATTACGCCCGACCGGATCGCCCCCGCGCTCGATCGCGCGATCGCCGATCACGAGGCGGCGGTCGCCGCGATCGTCGCCGCACGCCCGACCGGCTTTGCCGAGGCGTGGTTGCCGCTGGAACGCGCCGATGCCGCGCTCGGTGCGATCTGGTCGGCGGTGTCGCACCTGCACGGCGTCGCGGATACGCCCGAACTGCGGGCCGCCCATGCGGCGGGGCAGGCCCGGCTGGTCGAGAATGCGATGAAGGTCGGTCAGAACCGCGACCTGTACGACGTTCTGGTCGGCATCTCGACCGCGCCCGAATTCGCCATGCTGCCGGTCGCGGATCGGGTGGCGGTGGAACATGCGATCCGTGATTTCACCCTGTCGGGCGTCGCGCTGGACGATGGCCCGCGTGAACGATTCGCGGCGATCGCGATCGAACTGTCCGCGCTGTCCAACGCCTTCGGCAGCGCGGTGCTGGACGCCACCGACGCGTGGAGCGAACTGGTAACGGACTCGGCGATGCTGGCGGGCATCCCCGATCCCGCCCGCGCGATGTTCCGCGCCGCGGCGGAGGCGAAGGGGCAGGACGGCTGGCTCGTCACGCTGCAACAGCCCAGCATCAATGCCGTGATGACTTTTGGCGAGGATCGCGACCTGCGTTACCGGGTCTATCACGCCTCGGGCACCCGCGCCTCGGATCAGGGGCCTCATGCCGGCCGGTTCGACAATTCGCCGCGGATCGCGCGTATTCTGGAACTGCGGCGGGAGGCGGCGGCGCTGCTCGGCTTCCCCGATCCGGTCGCATGGTCGCTCGCCACCAAGATGGCGCCCAATGCCGGCGAGGTGCTGGTGTTCCTGCGCGATCTCGGCGCGCGCGCCTGGCCTGCCGCGGACTGCGACATGGAGGAATTGCGCGATTTCGCGGCGACGTTGGGGATTGCCGATCTGCAACCGTGGGACGTGTCGTTCGTCTCCAACCGGTTGCGGCTGTCGCGCTATGCGGTCGACGAACAGGAGGTGCGCGCGCATTTCCCCGTGGAACGCGTGCTGGAGGGGTGGCAGGCGTTGCTCGTCCGGCTGTTCGGTATCCGGCTCGTGCTGCGCGACGACGTGCCGGTCTATCATCCCGACGCGCGCTATTTCGATATCGTGGACGATCGCGGCGAAGTGTTCGCCGGCATCTATATCGATCTCCACGCCCGCCCCGGCAAGCGCGGCGGCGCATGGATGGCTCAGGCCCGGCCGCGCCTGCGCGATGGCAACATCGTGACGCTGCCGGTCGCGTATCTGGTTTGCAATTTCGCTCCCCATGGCGAGGATTCACCGTCGCTGCTCAGTCACGACGACGTCGTCACGCTGCTGCACGAGACGGGGCATTGTCTGCATCACCTGTTCACCCAGGTCGACCGGCCGAGCATCGCCGGCACCAGCGGCTTCGAATGGGATGCGATCGAACTGCCCAGCCAGCTGATGGAGGATTTCGCCTGGGATCAGGGCGTGCTGACCGCGATGTCGGGACATCACGTCACCGGCGCGACGCTGCCGACCGGCCTGTTCGATCAGATGCTGGCGGCACGCCGGTTCCAGTCGGGCATGTTCATCGTCCGACAGGTCGAGTTCGCGCTGTTCGACCTGCTGCTGCATCTGGGGACGCTGGGCAGCGACCCGATGGAGGTGATCGAGGCGGTGCGCGACGAGGTGGCGGTCAACCGTCCCCCCGCGTGGCACCGCTTCCCCCATGCCTTCAGCCATATCTTCGCGGGTGGCTATGCATCGGGCTACTACAGCTATCTGTGGGCCGAAGTGCTGGCGGCGGACGCATTCCAGAAGTTTGTCGAAGCCGGGCTGGTCGACCGGGCGACCGGCGACGCGTTGCGCGTCGATGTGCTGGCACGCGGTGCGACGCGGCCGGCGGCGGAAAGCTTCCGGGCGTTTCGCGGTCGCGATCCCGATCCGGCGGCGATGCTGGTCCGCCATGGACTGGCGACCACCACCACCCGGTAGCCGCGGTCAGGCGGCGGCGCGCGCCTTCAGCAGATCGATGACCGTCGTGGTATCGGCATAGGGCTGGTGGCGCTGCTGGCCGGTCAGGGCATGATCGGCCGCATCGGGGCGGCGGAGGATGGTGATGGGCGCACCGGCCCGGTCGTCGATCAGGCCCATCAGCCGGAACGCGTAGAGCCAGTGCCCCATCGTCCGGTATCCCCATTTCGCTTCGAACAATTCCGCGTTGCGCACCACGCTGTCGAGATGGTGGACCGGGGGCATGTGGTGGGGATGATATTGATGATAGGCGAGACCGCCTTTCATCCAGGCTAGGGGAATGCCGCGATCGCCCAGCGTCTTGGCGAAATCGGTATCCTCGCCGCCATAGCCGACATAGCGTTCGTCGAACCCGCCGGCGGCCAGGAAGGTGGCACGGCGAACCGCGAAGTTGAGCGACCAGAAACAACGATAGTCATCGCAAATCTCGCAGCCGGTTTCGGGTGGCCCGCGACGATCGGGGTGACGTACCGCGACGGCGGCGAACCGCTCGATCGTCCATTTCGGTGCGGTCGCCCCGTCCGGCAGGTACGACACTTCGCCCATCAGCACCCCGTCGAGCCCGGCAAGGCCCACGACGTAATCGCCGATCAGCGTCGGCGCCGGGATGCAGTCCATGTCGAGGAAGATCAGCGTATCGCCGATCGCCGCCTGCGCCGCCGCATTGCGCGCGGCCGCCAGGGGCAGGGCATCGCCCGCGATCGTCAGTTGCCGGATCGGGAAGGGGGCGGGCGGCAGCGTGTAGGGATCAGCCTGCATCACCGCGACGATCAGCTCGACCGGACGATGCGCCTGACGGATCAGCCCCAGCACCATGTTGTGCAGATGCGCGGGCCGCCCGCCGGCCAGCGTCAGCACCGATACGCCGGTCACGCGCCGACCGGCACGGGGGCGGTAACGCGCCACAGCTGGTCGGCCAGCGATTCCAGCCAGTCCGCGGCCTTCGCCGCGGGGCGATCCTCGATCAACGCGCACTGCGCCGCGGCATCATGCCCGGCGAGTGTCTCCGCCAATGCCTGCTGCCACGCCTCCGCCGAGGAGGGAAGATGCGGCCGGGTGGTGGCCACCCCGGCCGCGGCCAGTGCCTGCGCCTTGCGGTGCTGCTCGTCGAAATAGCGCCATTCCGGGATCGCCAGCCATGGCCGCGCTGCCGTCAGGATCTGCTGGCAGGTGGTGTTGCCGGTCGACGCGATCACGAGATCGGCGGCGGCGATATGGTCGGCGGCATTGTCGACCCAGCCGCGATGCTCGATGTTCGCGGGCTCCGTGGCGTGCCAGTCGCGTTCGACCGGGCCGATCGTGATCCAGCGCGCACCGGGTCGGCTGCGCGCGCCGACGCCCAGCGGCGCCTGCCCGAAGCCGCTGCCGCCGCCACCCGCCATCACGAGGATCATCTCCTCCCCGGCATCGACGCCGACCCGCTGGCGCGCCAGTTCGCGCTCGACGACGCGCGTATCGACGCCCAGTCCGCCGGCGAAACAGGTCTTCGCGCGCATGTCCGCGCCCCATTCCAGTTGCGCGAGCGCAAGGTGGAAGGGGGCGAGCAGGCCCGCCGCCCCGTCATAGGCGGCCTGATGACCGGGATCGCCGCGGTCGCCGTGCTGGAGGATTTTGACGTGCGGAACGCTGCAGATGCGGGACAATTGCGCGATCTCGGCGGAGACGTCGCAGATCATCAGGGCGGGGTTCGTCGTATCGAACCAGCCGGCGATCGTCGCCATTGCCCGGCGGATGCCGGGCCAGCCGAGTGGCGCGCAATGCAGCGTCGCAGGGGTGGGGATGTGATCCATCGCCGTCGCCTCGTCCCCGCGCGGTTCGAACAGCGAAGGGATGACGGTGATCGATGCCTGGGGCGGCAGTGCCGGAAAGATGTCGTCACGCGCGCAGAAGATGACGAGCGGCCGGTCCGCCGGCAAGGCATGGGCGATCGCCGCACAGCGTTCGGCATGGCCGCGGCCCTGATGATGGACGAAATAACCGAATGCCTGCTTCATGCCGCCATCATCTCCCGCACCGGCGGTACGATCCCGATCGCCGCCAGCCCCTCCATCACGCCTGCCGCATGGCGACCGCGCACCCGGTTCAACCCGGCACGCGGCGTAAGCCCGTCGAGTTCAACACCGGCATTGCCGACGACGATCGCATGACCGCAGGCCTCCAGCATGTCGATGTCGTTGCCGCTGTCGCCCGCCGCGATGCAATCCGCCAGCGACAGGCCGCGCCGCGCGGCATAGGCGGCGATCGCCGCCGCCTTGCCAGCATGGGGAGCAAGCACGTCGATCAGTTCGCCGTGCGAGAACACCACCCGCGCCGCCAGCCCCGCCGCCGTCAACGCCGTGCGGATCGTCGCCGCATCGGTCGCGTCGCCGAAAAAGCTCAGTTTATGCGGCCCCTCCGTCTCGTGCGGCTGCGCGGTCAGGGCGAGCGGGGCAAGCGCAGTGACCACCGCCGGCCGGTCCCAGTCCCGGTCGAGCGTCGCGGCATAATCGTCCCATTCGTGCCAGCCGCCGGCCGGCGCCGGCAGCATGATCCGCGTGCCGACATCGACGATGAACGCATCGGGTTCGGGCAGTCGCCATTGTGCCAGCACCTTGCGTGCCGCCGCGAAGGACCGGCCGGTGGCAACGACATAACCCAGTTCGCGTGTCCGGTTCCATGCCGCGAACGCCGCCGCGCCGGCGATGCAGCCGGTCAGCGTGTTGTCGATATCGCTCGCCAATAGGCTCGGCATACGCCGCAATCCTGCATAGACCGCCACCGATCCCGCAGCGTAGTTCGCCCAGCTGTAATGGCCGGCATGGGCGCGCGCCGCCCCGGCCAGACGCCGGTGCAGCGCCGCATCCGATATGATCGCCAGACAGGCGGCGCCGATCGCCACCTCGTCGCGCGGATCGACGAGCGAACCATGGCCGACCGTCGCGACGATCTCGCTCGGTCCGCCATGACGGGTCGCGACCACCGGCACACCGGCGGCCGCGGCCTCGATCAGCGTCAGACCGAACGGTTCATGCAGCGCGGGGTTGACGAAGACGCCGCCCGCCGCCGCCCGGCGATAGAGCGCCTCGACATCCGCCTCGTCGTGACGCGCCGGCAACGCGACGCGGCCTTGGAGGGCCGGGTCGGCGCACAGGCGGCGCAACTCGGCGATCACCTCACGCTCCTCGATCGAGCAGCGTCCGTCATCCTGCTGACCGGCCAGAATGACGAGGTTCGCCCGTTCTGCGAGCGTGGGGGTCGCAGCATAGGCGCGGACCAGTGCGGCAAGGTTCTTCTTGCGGACCGGCCGTGCGATCGCCAGCACGATCGGCTTGCCGGGATCGGCCAGCATGGCATCCACCGTATCGATCACGCCGGTACCGCGACCGGCGGGGCGCGATGGCGCGCCGGGCGACAGGCAGTGAAGGCGCGATGCGGCATCGGCGACACCATAGGCGGCGATCTGACGATCGGCCTCGTCGCGGGTCGATACGATGATGGCATCGGCAGCAGCGATCGCGGCGCGCTCTTCCGCGATGCGCACGTTCAGGCCGTCACCGCCGACCTGTTGCGCGCGCTTGTCGATCCCGAGCGCGTGGGGTGTATAGACGAAGGGAATGCCCCAGCGCTCGCGCACCGCCATGGCGATCTCGGCAGCGTCGGCGAAATGCGCGTGGATAGCATCGGGGCGCCGGGGCAATGCCGCCAGATGCGCGTGCAGCGCCGCGAGGAAGGCGGGCCGGTCGGCGAGCAGCGCCTCCTTCTCCAGATAGGCGGTGTTCGCGGTTCCGATCCGGTCGATCGTGATCCGGTCGCCCATCCGCTCTGTGGCCCGATCATGATCCGCGCCCAACGCGGGGTCGTCGAACCGCCGGGTGACGATCGAGATACGCTCGATCTCCGGCATCTCGGCCTGCGCGAGCGCAGCTTCCATGATATAGGCGATGTGACCGCCGGTGTCCGCCGTCAGGCCATATCTGACCGGCGGCGCCTTCAGGCAACCGCCCAGCGCCAGATGCATCACGAACACCATGATCCCCCATTATCGTATCCACGGTGAAACGATAACGGTGACCGAAAAGACCCAAGCCGATGATCGAAAACGACTAATCTAGATTTATCGGTTGGTGGATTTCAGGTCGGGAAATGCGGCGATCAGCGACGCGTGGCGAACCAGATGACGTGAGTCGGCCCCTTGCCGTTGTCACGGGCACGCACCCGAATTTCGTCGACGGCGAACCCCGCCTGGCCCAGGCGGCGGGTGAAGGCGGCGTCGGCCCCCGCCGACCAGACCGCCAGCACCCCACCGGGGCGTAGCGCCATGCGGGCCGCGGCCAGACCGCGCGCGGTGTACAGCCCGTCATTGGCCTCCCGCGTCAGCCCGTCCGGACCGTTGTCGACATCGAGGAGGATGGCATCATATCGGCCGCTACCGCCCGCGATCGCGCCGCCGACATCACCGATCACGATCTCGACCCGGGGATCGTCGAGACAATTGCCCGTGAGTGCCGCCATCGGCCCGCGTGCCCAGTCGAGGATGCCCGGTACCAGTTCGGCGACGACGATCCGCGCATCGGCACCCAGACTGGCCAGCACCGCTCGAAGCGTGAAGCCCATGCCGTATCCCCCGATCAGCAGCCGGGGAGCCGGATGGCCGGTCAGTCGCGCGCACGTCATCGTGCCGAGCGCGATCTCGGACCCGCTCATGCGGCTGCTCATCAGTTCGTTGCGATCGAGCACGATCATGAAATCGTCGCCGCGCCGGAACAGGCGGAGCGGCGGACCGCCCGGCACCTCTGCGGTGCCGAGCAGTTCGCGGGGTGTCACCGCTTGCGGGCCTTGCGTGCTGCGTAACGCGCATCGCGCGCGGCTTTCATTTCGGCTTCAGTCGGGGGCTTCGGGCGCGATGCCTTTTTCGCGGCGGCGGCTTCCAGTTCGGCCTGTTCGGCCGCTTCCTTGGCGGCGCGGGCAGCTTCCTTGGCTTCCGCCTCGGCAGCCAGCTTGGCCGCGCGGCGCTCGGCGGCGGCCGCCTCGCGCGCTTCGCGTGCGGCCTGGCGCGCGGCCACGACCTCGGGATCGGGAGCCGGCTTGGCGCGCAGCTGCTCCAGCGCCCGCTGCCGCGCTTCGCGTGCCGCGGCATTACGCTCGGTGAAATCGGGGGTCTTGTAGGCTGCCATACTCTTTTCCGCTGCAAGTGATGCGATCGCGAGGATCGCCTGAAACACGCCCTCATAGCCGAAACGGCGGAAAAGTCTCGCCTTGCGCGATATCGATCGTCAAAAGCCGTTCGGTCGGCGGCTTGCCATCGGCCTGCTATCGCCCATATTGTGCAGTGCAGCATCGCCGCCGCGGTGCCTGTCAGCGGACGGTCCGCTTCGGAGTGTTTGCATGCGGCGTCTGTCCGATACGATCGATCGCCTGTCCACGATGCGCGACGCGATGAGCCGTTTCCAGCCCGACGACGGCGCCGGCCGGCTGAGCGCCCTTGATGGATTCGGCTCCAATCCCGGTGGCCTGCGCGGCTGGGTCCATGTGCCGGATCGGCTGGCGGCAAAGCCGGCGCTGGTCGTCGTGCTGCACGGCTGTACGCAGACCGCCGCCGGCTATGATCGCGGCTCCGGCTGGTCACAACTGGCCGACGAACACGGGTTCGTCCTGCTGTATCCGGAACAGCAGCGGGCCAACAACCCGAACAGCTGTTTCAACTGGTTCACGCCCGAGGACACGGTGCGCGACGGCGGCGAGGCGCTGTCGATCCGGCAGATGATCGCCACCGTCGTCACCCGGCATGGCATCGATCCCGCCCGCGTGTTCGTCACCGGCCTGTCTGCGGGCGGGGCGATGACCTCCGTGATGCTGGCTACCTATCCCGATGTGTTCGCGAGCGGTGCGATCATCGCCGGCCTGCCTTATGGCAGCGCCAGCGGTGTGGTGCAGGCGCTCGACCGGATGCGGGGGCACGGCGCGGTCGATGCCGAAATGCTGGGCGATCTGGTCCGCCGTGCCTCGCCGCATCGCGGGCCTTGGCCGACGGTGTCGATCTGGCATGGCGGGGCTGATGCGACCGTCCATTCGTCCAATCGCGAGGCGATCCTCGCTCAATGGCGTGCGGTTCACGGCGTCGCCGCGGCCCCGGCGCAGGTCGATACGGTCGACGGCATTCCCCGCCGCCGCTGGCAGGCCGCCGATGGCCGGGTAGTGATCGAGGAGTTCAGCATCGCCGGCATGGGTCACGGTACGCCGCTGGCGACCGGTACGGCGGATGATTACGGCGCGGTGGGAGCGTTCATGCTCGATGCCGGCATCTCGTCCACCTGCCACATCGCCGCGTTCTGGGGGCTGACCGACGACGTGGCGACCGTGGAGGCCATGCCCGCGTCGACCCACACGATCGAGGTTGATCGATCCTCACCGCAGTCCGCACCAAAACCGGCATCCATGCCCTTGTCGGTCGGGCAGGTCATCGACGATGCGTTGCGCGCCGCCGGCCTGATGCGATAGCTGGTCCCGGCGACGCCTCCATCATCACGGGCGAAGTCGTCCTCCGCCCGTGACGAGGAAACGTTCAACCCACTTGGTTTACTGGTCGGCCGTACCCGGCTCGGCCATCTTGCGATGCTGTTCGGCCAGCACCGATCCGGGCGTGACGTTGGCGAGAACGCCTTGCAGCTTGGTCTTCCAGCCCGAGAAGATCGACGGCTTGCCTGCCATCACCGCATCCCAGCCGTCCTTGGCGACATCCACCGGATCGCTCTTGTTGGGATCGGTGCCGACCGACGTGTCGTTCATCCCGCCACGATCGAAAAACTCCGTATCGACCGGTCCCGGCATCAGCGTGGTCAGCGTCACGCCGTCCGCGTCCTTGATCTCGTTGCGCAGCGCTTCGGTGAAGCTGTCGATGAACGCCTTGGTGCCGTTGTACACCGCCTGGAACGCACCCGGAATGTAGCCGGCGACCGATCCGGTCACGAGCACCTTGCCGTCGTTGCGTGCCACCATCGCCGGCAGCACCTGCTGCAACAGGTAGATGGTGCCGGTGATGTTGGTGTCGACGACGAAGCGCCAGTCTTTCACCGACTGGTCGAGAAAGCCATGGCCCAGCCCGTGGCCGGCATTGGCGCACAGCAGGTCGATCCGCCGTCCGGCCGCGGCGGCGATCAGCGTATCGACCCCCTCGATGGTCGACAGGTCCGCCTCGACCGCCTGCACCCCGGTGCCGAACTGCTTCAGATCGGCACCGGCATCGTTGATCAGCGCCTCGTTGGCGACGATCAGGATGTCGTACCCGTTCTTCGCCGCCAGCGTGGCGAGTTCGAAGCCGATGCCGGTCGAGGCGCCGGTGATGATCGCGAATTTGTCAGCCATGTCGATGTCCTCAATTGAAGCCGGGCTTGAGCACGACCTTGGTCACGTTGTCCTGATCGTCATGGAACATCTTGTACCCCTTGGGGGCATCCTCCAGATCCATGCGGTGCGAGATCAGGAAGGTGGTATCGATCTTCCCCTCCATGATCGCGTTGAGCAGCGCGGGCATGTAATGCTGGACGTGGGTCTGCCCGGTCTTGAGCGTCAGCCCCTTCTCCATAAACGCCCCCAGCGGGAACTTGTCGATCAGCCCGCCATAGACGGCAGGCATCGACACGCGGCCACCCTTGCGGCACGCGACGATCGCCTGCCGGATCGAATGCGCGCGATCGGTGCCGAGGAAGGTCGACGCCTTGATCTGGTCGACGACGTTGTCGACGAACAGGCCGTGCGCCTCCAGCCCGACGCTGTCGATCACCGCATCCGGGCCGATCCCGCCGGTCATCTCCATCAGCGCTTCGTAGACCGCACTCTGTTCGAAGTTGATCGTCTCCGCCCCGAACCGCTTCGCCAGTTCCAGCCGCCGGGGGAAATGGTCGATTGCGATCACCCGCGCCGCGCCCATCAGGAACGCCGACTGCACCGCGAACAGCCCGACCGGCCCGCAACCCCATACCGCGACGGTGTCGCCCGGTTCGATCTGGGCATATTCGGCCGCCTGCCATCCGGTCGGCAGGATATCCGACAGGAACAGCACCTTCTCGTCATCCACGCCGTCGGGGATCACGATCGGGCCGACGTCGCTGAACGGCACGCGGACATATTCCGCTTGGCCGCCGGCATAACCGCCGGTCAGGTGGCTGTAGCCGAACAGGCCGGACATCGGCTGGCCGTACAACTCCATGCCGATATCCTGATTGTCGGCGGGGTTGCCATTGTCGCAGGCCGAATATTGATGCTTGCCGCAATGATAGCAGCTGCCGCACGCGATCGTGAAGGGCACCACGACCTGCTGACCCTTTTTGAGGGTGGATTTCGGTCCGGTCTCGACCACCTCGCCCATGAATTCATGGCCCAGGATATCGCCCGACTGCATCGTCGGGATATAACCATCGTACAGGTGCAGGTCCGATCCGCAAATCGCCGTCGCCGTGACCTTGATGATCGCGTCGCGCGGGTTGACGATTTCGGGATCGTCGACAGTATCGACGCGGACGTCGTGTTTACCGTGCCAGGCAAGGGCGCGCATCAGGCCAGTTCCTCTTCACGTTGCCGGGTGTTCATCGCCGCGGTGGCGATCTCGCCCGTTTCCATCAATTGCTTGAACCGGCGCAGGTCGCGCCGCGCCTGGATCGCGGGTTCGCGCTGGAACATCTTGGCGATGATCTTGCCGATCACGCCGCCGGGCGGATCGTAGAGGATCGTTGCGGTGACGACCGTGCCGCGCGCCCCGGCATCGCGAAACTCGATCCGGCCGCTATTGGCGACATCGGCACCCGGTTCGGATGCCCAGGCAATGAACTGGTCCTGTGCCTCGTCGGTGACGAGCGCATCCCATTCCACGGTCCGGCCGCCGGGGGCCTTCACCACCCAGTGCGACCGCTTGCCATCCAGCACGTCGATCCGGTCGACATTCTCCATGAAGGTGGCAAGGTTGGCGAAGTCGCGGAAATAGGCGAACAGTTCGGCGGCGGGACGGTTGATCGTCACCGAACGGCCGATCACCGTTTCGCCCTTGCCGTCGCCGATCCCGGCTGCGGCGATCGCATCGCCCTTTTTCCAGCTGGCGGGTGGGGCGTCGTCGCCATGAGCGACGTTGGTATCCGTCATTTCGACACTCTCCCTTGGCGTCTGCACGAAGCAGGCGATCACCGCCGCCACCGGACGGTCCGGCAGAAGGAGTGATGATCGCCCAACAACGCGCGACGAAGGGATGCTGACGGCCCGAAGCGATTGCGGCTCGACCGGGAAAAGCAACGGTCCGGCGGCAAATAACTCAACTATTGCTGTAGGTTAAGACGATTTCCACCGCCCCGTTTCCATCCATTGCAGCAATGGTCGCATCGGCGTGATCCACGCGAGCCCCGCGACGAGATAGAACAGGGCCTGCGCCACCCAGTGCCAGCCGCCCACCAGCCCGGACAGGCTGGCGACCAGCACCGCCCAGATCGTGATGATCGCGAGGATGGCCAACACGCCGGCGGGTTTGCGCCAGCTCGGGGTCATGACGGCATCGGCCCGGCAAAGGGTGTGTGGCAAGGCATGGCTATGATCCATTCCAGTTCGGTGAGGACGGCGTGAAGCGGTACGTCCCACGGATCGGGCACCAGGCCCGGCACTTCCTGCACACTCCAGGCAAGGCCGATGCGCCAGGCGGCGGGATGATCCGCGAATGCCCGGTCGTAATGGCCCGCACCCTGACCCAGCCGGTTGCCGCACCGGTCGAACCCGACCAGCGGGGTCAGGATGATGTCGGGGACGAGCTCCGTAGCGTCGGCGGCCGGCTGGCGCAGGCCGAAGGGGCCATTGCCGAGCGTACCGGCGGCATCGAGGAAGCGGAGCGGTGTCGCGCGATCGACGACATGGGGCAGGGCGATGGTGCAGCCGGCGGCGCGGGCGATGGCCAGCAACGGGGCCGGATCGACCTCGCCCCCGATCGGGACATAGGCCGTGATCACCAGGCCGGGCACCAGCCGTTCCCGCAACGCGTCGGGCATCGTCATCGTGCGCGGCGTGAAAGCGGCGCGCGCGGCACGCAGACGCAGGCGGAGGGCATGTTTGTCGGTCATGCGTCGACCATCGGGAGGGGGCGGGTGGCGGGACCGCCGTGGCCGTGTGCCGGGTTATCCACTGACGCACGGTACGTCAGGTGGGGACCATGTACGTCGGACCAGGGTCCGGGCAGGGACAGCCCCCTATGGATGATGAATAGCCTCAGGGATAATAAAGGCTCGTACCGGGCAGAACCCGCCACGCCCTATCTAGGATACCGGCGGCGATTGCTCAAGGGCCTGTGCAAGCCCTTCGAGCGTATCGGCGATCCGCTGCAACGCCGATTCGCTGACGGCGGCGCCTTCGGGCGGGCGCTTCTCCACCTCGTCCAGCGCATCGGCCAGCATCAGCGCCACGAACAGCATCGCCCGGTCGGGCTGGCCACCCGCCGCGCGATCGGCGGTGGCCCAGCGTTCGTCGAGCATCCGGCCGAGCAATTGCGCCCGTGCCTCCTCGCCCGCGCGGCAGGCGACGGGGTAGGGGCGGCCACCGATCTGGAGCGTGACGGTGGGCATCAGCGGGTGCCGCCGCGCGCAATCACGTCGTCCAGTGCGGCGACGGCATCCGCCATGCGCGACCGCAGTACGGCATGGCGGCGGGCCAGCGCCTCCGCACTGTCGGTACGGGCGGCGATCGCGGTCTGGATGCGGGAGATCGCCCGGTCGATGCGTTCGACCGCGGGAGAGGTGCCGTCCGCCTCGGTTGCTGTGTCGGTCATGGCATGGCGATTAGGATGCGTGTCCGCCACCGGCAAGGCGTTTCCCACTTGTTGATACGGGAACGGTCGACGCCAGTGGTTGACAGGGGCCGGCCCGGCCCCGCAAAGGCGGCGGCATCCCGGCCCCGGCCCTTTCCGCGGCCGCCCCTGATGGAGAACCACCCATGACGGTCAAGGTAGCGATCAACGGTTTCGGTCGGATCGGGCGCCTCGTGGCGCGCGCGATCCTGGAACGCGGCGACAGCGGGCTGGAGCTGGTCGCGATCAACGATCTGGCCGACGCCAAGTCGAATGCGTGGCTGTTCAGCCGCGACAGCATTCACGGCAAGTATCCGGGCGAGGTCGCGGCCGAGGGCCAGGACCTCGTCGTCGACGGCAAGCGTATCCGCGTGACCGCCGAGCGCGATCCCGCCAACCTGCCGCACAAGGAACTGGGCGTCGATCTGGTGCTGGAATGCACCGGCTTCTTCACCGACAACGTGTCGTGCCAGAAGCATATCGATGCCGGCGCCAAGAAGGTGCTGATCTCGGCCCCCGGCAAGAATGTCGACCTGACCGTCGTCTACGGCGTCAACCACGACAAGCTGACCGCCGAGCATACGATCGTGTCGAACGCGTCGTGCACCACCAACTGCCTCGCCCCCGTCGCCAAGGTGCTGAACGACGCGATCGGGATCGAGCGCGGGCTGATGACCACGGTTCACGCCTATACCAACGACCAGAAGATCCTCGACCAGATCCACCCGGACCTGCGCCGCGCGCGGGCGGCGGCGATGTCGATGATCCCGACCACCACCGGCGCGGCCCGCGCGGTGGGCGAGGTGCTGCCCGAGCTGAAGGGCAAGCTGGACGGCTCCGCGATCCGCGTGCCCGTGCCCGACGGCAGCCTGATCGACCTGACCTTCACCCCGTCGCGTGACACGACCCGCGACGAGGTGAACGCGATCCTGAAGGCGGCGGCGGAAAGCGGCCCGCTGAAGGGCGTGCTGGTCTATACCGACGAGCCGCTGGTTTCGATCGACATCCAGCACACGCCGCAGTCCTCGACGATCGACAGCCTGGAGACGGCGGTGCTCGACGGCAAGCTGGTCCGTGTCGTCAGCTGGTACGACAATGAATGGGGCTTCTCCAACCGCATGGTCGACACCGCCGGCGTGATGGCGTCCTTCCTTTAAGGTGACGGGCACGATCGCCGGCATCGCCCGCCACGGGCGGCCCAAAGGCCCGGTCGAGACAATCGACCGGGTCGCGGTGTCGCTGGATGGCGGCATCGCCGGCGATTGTCGCGGGGTACGCAAGCCCGGCGGGCGCGGCCGGCGTCAGGTGACGCTGATCGAGCGGTGCGACTGGGACGCGGCGGTGCATCAGGTCGGCCACGATCTGCCGTGGTGGGCGCGGCGCAGCAACCTGCTGGTCGACGGGTTCGATCTGCCGCAGGTGCCCGGCACCCGCCTGCGCATCGGTGCCGACGTGGTGCTGGAGGTGACGCGCGAAACCGACCCGTGCGACCGGATGGATAAGCTGGCGCCCGGCCTGTTCGCGGCGTTGCTTCCCGATTGGCGCGGCGGCGCCTGTTCACGCGTATTGGCCGGCGGCACGATCGCCATCGGCGACCCGATCAGGATCGAGGAACCATGACCAAGGCTTTCAGAACGCTGGACGATATTGGCGAGGTCGCCGGCAAGCGCGTGCTGGTGCGCGAGGATCTGAACGTGCCGATGGCGGACGGCCGCGTCACCGACGACACCCGGCTGCGCGCCACGATGGCGACGGTGAACGAACTGGCCGATCGCGGCGCGATCGTGCTGGTGCTGGCGCATTTCGGCCGGCCCAAGGGGCAGCCGAACCCCGAAATGTCGCTGGCGCTGGTGACGAAGTCGTATGAGGCGGTGCTGGGCCGCCCGGTGCGCTACATCGACTGGGAAGGGGCCGAGGAAGCGATCGCCACCCTGCGGTCCGGCGACATCGCGGTGCTGGAGAACACCCGTTTCTTCGGCGGCGAGGAAAAGAACGATCCTGCCGTGATCGACCGGTTCGCCGCACTGGGCGACCTCTACGTCAACGACGCCTTCTCCGCCGCGCACCGCGCCCATGCCTCGACCGAAGGACTGGCGCACCGGCTGCCGGCGTTCGCGGGCCGGGCGATGCAGGTGGAACTGGACGCGCTCGAAAAGGCGCTAGGCAATCCCGAGCACCCCGTTGCGGCGGTGGTCGGCGGTGCCAAGGTATCGAGCAAGCTGGACGTGCTGCGCCATCTGGTGACGAAGGTCGATCACCTCATCATCGGCGGCGGCATGGCCAACACCTTCCTCGCCGCGCGCGGCGTGGCGGTGGGCAAGTCGCTGTGCGAACACGACCTGACTGATACTGCCGAGGCGATCCTCGACGCGGCGGACAAGGCCGGCTGCACCGTCCATCTGCCCTATGACGTGGTGGTGGCGAAGGAATTCCGCGCCAACCCCCCGGTTCGCACCGTCAACGTCCACGAAGTCGCGGCGGACGAGATGATCCTCGACGTCGGTCCCTCCGCGGTCGAGGCGCTGGGCGATGTGCTGAAGAACTGTCGTACGCTGGTGTGGAACGGACCGATGGGCGCGTTCGAGACACCGCCGTTCGATACCGCCACGGTCGCGCTGGCGAAGACCGCGGCGGCGCTGACGCAGGACGGCAGCCTTGTGTCGGTCGCGGGTGGTGGCGATACCGTCGCCGCGCTCAATCAGGCGGGGGTGGCGGACCGCTTCACCTTCGTCTCGACCGCCGGTGGCGCGTTCCTGGAATGGATGGAGGGCAAGGACCTGCCCGGCGTTGCGGCGTTGATGCGCTGACCCGTCACCCGCCGGTCGCACCGGCCGGCGGGGCTTCCTTCAGCAGCGGGATCAGCAGGCGGTTCAGGTCGTCCAGGTCGAAGGCGCGGGCGGCCGCGTAACGGACGATCCCTGCGCGATCGATGATATAGTTGGTCGGCACCGCCCTTACGTTTGCATACTCCCCCTTGACCCGTTTGGCGGGGGTGATCGCCAGCGCGGCAAACAGGGGCTTCATCCGGTACGCGGGCACCGATCCTTCGGTCGTGATCGCGAACACCCGCAATCCGTGCTTTTCGGTCCGCCGGTAATATTGATCGAGCAGCGGCAGTTCGACCCGGCAGGGCACGCACCACGTCGCCCAGAAATTCAGCAGCACCACCCGCCCGCGCAAAGACGACAGCGCCACCTTGCTGCCGTCGAGCAGCGTCAGTTCGGTATCCGGCGCCGGTTGGCCGACCACGATCCTGCCGGCGGTGGCGGGCGTTGCCGTCCAGAGGAGGGCGGCGGCCATCATGACGTTCCACCATCTCGTTATCATCATCGCCGCTCCCCCTCGTCTCCGGCCATTCCCCACCAACACAAGACAGGTGCGTAGTTGCCGCGTCAATCGCGGCGCTTGAACGCCGCGCGGCAAGACGCTATGTTAAACACGTTAAACATCAGGGGTAACGATGCTCGGCGTCAGGCTGGATACGGAACTGGAAGAGCGTCTTGCAGCCGTGGCGCGCACCCAGGGCCGCAGCAAGAGCGATATCGCGCGCGAAGCGGTGCGACGCTACGTCGACCTGCACGACGAGGCGTATCGACGCGAAGCCCGCCGCCAGTCATTGCGCGCCTCGAAGCGCGAGGGCGAGCCTCATGCCGTCTGGGATGCGATCGACACGGATGATACGGCATGGAACTGACACCGGTGGACACCGTCGCCGGCGACATCAGGCACGGTGCGATCGTGCTGGTGGCATCGGCGCCCGACCGTACCGACCGCGCCCGGCCCTGCGTCGTCGTCCAGTCCGACCTGTTCAACGCCACCCATCGCACCATCACCTTGTGCCCGCTGACCGACATCGTCGGCGGCGAGGCACTGTTCCGCGTCGCCTTTTCACCGCGCGAGCATACCGGCCTGACGGTCGAGTGCGAGGTGCAGATCGACCAGATCACCAGCGTCCGCCGCGAACGTATCGTCCGCGTCATCGGCCAGTCATCACCGACCCGCATGGAGCAGGTCGATCAGGCGCTGCGCCGCTGGCTGATGCTGTGATTTCATCGTTTTTCCTACCATCGTCCTTCCCAGGGAGATTTCCATGTCCACGACCGTGACGCCTGCCGTAAAGGCCATTCTCGACAAGTACGAAGCCACCAGCCCGGCGGTGAAGGGCAACCTCGCCCGCATCCTGATGCAGGGCAATCTGGGCGGTACCGGCAAGCTCATCATCCTGCCGGTCGATCAGGGGTTCGAACATGGGCCGGCCCGCTCGTTCGCGGTGAACCCGGCGGCCTATGACCCGCACTACCACTATCAGATCGCGATCGATGCCGGCCTGTCCGCCTATGCCGCGCCGCTCGGGCCGCTGGAGGCGGGGGCCGATACCTTTGCCGGACAGATCCCGACGATCCTGAAGGTCAACAGCTCGAACAGCTGGGCGACCAGCATCGATCAGGCGGTGACCGCCAGCGTGTCCGACGCGCTACGCCTCGGCTGCGCGGCGATCGGCTTCACCATCTATCCGGGATCGGATGGCATCTTCGAGCAGATGGAGGAAATCCGCGAACTGTCCGAGGAAGCCAAGTCGGTCGGCATTGCGACGGTGATCTGGAGCTATCCGCGCGGGGGCAACCTGTCGAAGGACGGCGAGCTGGCGCTGGATGTCGGCGCCTATGCCGCGCACATGGCGGCGTTGCTGGGCGCGCACATCATCAAGGTGAAGCTGCCGAGCGCGCATATCGAGCAGCCCGAAGCGAAGAAGGCGTACGAAGGCACCGACTGGTCGCAGCAGTCCGAGCGTGTTCGTCACGTCGTCCAGTCCAGCTTCGCCGGACGCCGGATCGTGGTGTTCTCGGGCGGCGCGGCCAAGGGTGCGGATGCGGTCTATCAGGACGCGCGCGACATTCTGGCGGGCGGCGGCAACGGCTCGATCATCGGCCGCAACACCTTCCAGCGCAGCCGCGAGGACGCGCTGGCGATGCTCGACAAGCTGGTGTCGATCTACAAGGGCGAGGCCTGATCCGGCCCGGTGGCGGCGCGGCGTATGCCGTGGCCGCCACCAAACGTCATGCGCTTGGCTAGGTCGCGGCTTTCGTCGCGGACGGGGTAGGGTTAGAGGGGGCGGATGATCCAAGACCCCCTCGGCCCGCTCGACCCCGATTTCGCCGCGAACTTCACGCGCGATCTTCGCCGTCCGCCCTGTCAGCTCTATCTCGTATCGCCGCTCGATGTCGGTGGTGCTTTCCCGGACCGGCTGGCGCGCGCGCTGGATGCGGGGCCGGCGGCGGCGTTTCAGTTCCGCGTCAAGGACATCGACCAGCACGAAGCGGCGCGACTGGCCGAACCGTTGCAGCGCATCTGCGCCGACCGGGAAGTCGCGTTCATCGTCAATGATTCGGTCGCGCTGGCCAAGCGGCTGGGCGCGGACGGCGTGCATCTGGGCCAGGACGATGGCGACCCGCGTGAGGCGCGTGAGGCACTGGGGCCGAGCGTGCAGATCGGCGTCACCTGCCACGACAGCCGCCATCTCGCGATGGAAGCGGGCGAGGCGGGGGCCGATTATGTCGCCTTCGGTGCCTTTTATCCGACCACGACCAAGGAAACCAAGCATCGCCCCGAACCGGTGATCCTCAGCTGGTGGTCGGCGGTGTTCGAACTACCCTCGGTCGCGATCGGCGGGATCACGCCGGACAATGCCGCGCCGCTGGTGAAGGCGGGGGCCGACTTCCTCGCCGTGTCCGGTGCGGTATGGGGCGGGAACGAAGCGGCGGCGATGCGCGCCTTTGCCGACATACTCGCCGCGCGATAGGCACGGAGCCAAGCGGGGTGCCGCTCGTTTGATCTGACAGCGTAACAGTCTGATCGGAACATCCATGCGTCGTTTCCTGCTCCTGCTCGCCCTGGGGATTGCCGCACCTGCGATCGCGCAGCCGGAAGTTTCCCGCGGGAAACAAATCCCGCTCGACCGCAATCTGCTGAAGATGCAGGTCGTGCTCGACCGGCTCGGCTTCTCGCCCGGCGTGATCGACGGGCGGGCGGGTATGTCTCTGACCTCGGCGATCAAGGGGTTTCAGGAAAGCCGCGGGTTGCCGGTGACGGGCAAACCCGATGCGCCGACGATGCAGGCGCTCGCGCCCTATTGGGGGACGGAAGCGACCAAGACGCTGGAACTGAACGCCCGGGTGCTCGCGGGGCCGTATCTGCCGGAGATTCCGAAGAGCGAGGTTGATCAGGCGAAGCTGCCCGGTCTCTATTACCGCAGCCCGCTGGAGAAGCTGGCGGAGATGTTCCACACCACCCCGCGCGTGCTGGTGGAACTGAACGGTCCGCAGACGATGCTGACGCCTGGCACCAAGGTGGTGTTTCCGAACGTGCTGCCGACCAGCCGCGCCTATGACCCCGAGCGGACCGACGAATGGCGGGCGACGCTGAACATGCTGAACGTCGATGCGGTGCAGCCCGAGGCGTCGAAGATCGTGGTCGACAAGTCCGACAAGGTGTTGCGCGTCTATGACAAGGCGGACAAGCTGGTCGCACAGTTCCAGGTGACGACGGGATCGCAGCACGATCCGCTGCCGATCGGCAACTGGACGATCAAGGGCGCGGATTATAATCCGAAGTTCCACTACAACCCCGCCCTGTTCTGGGATGCGGACAAGAGCGACGACAAGGCGCAGTTGCCGCCGGGGCCGAACGGGCCGGTCGGGGTGGTCTGGCTGGACCTGTCGAAGAAGCATTACGGCATCCACGGCACCCCCAACCCCGAACTGATCGGCCGCAGCGAAAGCCATGGTTGCGTGCGGCTGACCAATTGGGATGTGGCGCGGCTGTCGGTGATGGCGAAGCCGGGAACGCCGGCCATCTTCCAGGAATAGCCGGGCATGACGAAGCTCGGCTGGGGCATCCTGATCGCACTGGTGCTGGTGGTAGGCGGCTTCCTGTCGATGTTGTCCTTTTCGGGCGACGGCGAACCGGGCGTGCGGGAGCGCTTGCGCCGGGCAAACCCGTTCATCCGTCCATCTGCGTCGCTCGTGATCCCGGTGGCGGGCGTTGCGCCCACCGCGATCACCGATAGCTGGGACGATGCCCGCGAGGGCGGCGCGCGGGCGCACCACGGCACCGACATCATGGCACCGGGCGGTACGCCGGTGCTGGCGGCGGCAGACGGCACGGTCGAGAAACTGTTCGACAGCCGCCTCGGCGGCACTACGCTCTATGTCCGGTCGCCCGATCGACGCATGATCTATTATTATGCGCATCTGTCCCGTTATGCGGACGGGATCGGTGAAGGGGCGGTGGTACGGGCCGGCCAGCCGATCGCCTATGTCGGCGATACCGGCGATGCGGGGCCGGGGAACACCCACCTGCATTTCGGGGTGCAACGGATGCGCGCCGGCGAGGGATGGTGGCAGGGTCAGGACATCAATCCCTATCCCTTGCTTGCCGGAACGGCCGGGCAACGCTAAGTCGCGCCATCGCTCTTTCCAGCAGGTACAGTCATGAAGATCAGCGGCGTGGACATCCGTCCCGGCAACATCATCGAGTATGAAGGCGGCATCTGGCGCGCGGTCAAGATCCAGCACACGCAGCCCGGCAAAGGCGGCGCGTACATGCAGGTCGAGATGAAGAACCTGATCGATGGACGCAAGAACAACGTCCGCTTCCGCTCGGCCGAGACGGTGGAACGGGTACGGCTGGATACCAAGGATTTCCAGTTCCTGTTCAAGGACGGCGATCAGCTGACCTTCATGGACAAGGACAATTACGAGCAGATCACGCTGGATGCCGGCATCCTGGGCGATGCCGCCGCCTTCCTGCAGGACGGCATGGACGTGGTGTTGGAACTGTACGACGAACGCCCGATCTCGGTCGAGCTGCCCTCCACGATCGAGGCAATGATCGTCGAGGCCGATGCGGTGGTGAAGGGGCAGACCGCCTCGTCCAGCTACAAGCCCGCGATCCTCGACAACGGCGTCCGCGTGATGGTGCCGCCGCACATCGGCGCGGGCACGCGGATCGTGGTCGACGTGTACGAGCAGACGTACGTACGGCGCGCGGATTGAGCCGAACAGCGTAGCTATTCGCACGATCCGCCGCCCGCCCGGCGGGCCTTGCCCGGCCGACGGCGGGGGCTTTGCCCGCGACGGCTGCTGACCGCCCCTTACCCCGACCTTCTCCCGAACGGGGGAGGGAGAAAGCAGAAGATCATGCCTTCCCATTCCGGTCTCTTCACCGTCATCGAGCGGGCCGCGCGCAAGGCGGCACCCCGGCTGCGGCGCGACTTCAACGAGGTCCAGCAGTTGCAGGTCAGCCGCAAGGGGCCGGCGGATTTCGTCAGCCAGGCCGACCAGCGCGCCGAGCAGACGATCTACGAGGAATTGTCGCGCGCACGCCCCGACTGGGGGTTCCTGATGGAGGAGCGTGGCGAGGTGGCGGGTGATCCCGACAAGCCGCGCTTCATCGTCGATCCGCTCGACGGCACCTCGAACTTCCTCCACGGCATCCCGCATTTCTGCACCTCGATCGCGGTCGAGGAGCCGATGCCGAACGGCAAGCGTGAGATCACGACCGCGCTCGTCTATCAGCCGCTGACCGACGAAAGCTTCTGGGCGGAGAAGGGGCGCGGCGCATGGCTGACCGATCAGCGGCTGCGGGTGTCCTCGCGCCGTGACATGAGCGAGGCGCTGATCGCGACCGGCATCCCCTTCATGGGCCATGGCGACTTCGTCGAATGGAGCCGCATCTTCGGCGCGGTCGCGCCTGAAGTGGCGGGCATCCGGCGCCTGGGCGCGGCGGCGCTCGACCTCGCCTGGGTGGCGGCGGGGCGATTCGACGGGTTCTGGGAATCGGACCTGCAGATGTGGGACGTGGCGGCCGGGATGTTGCTCATCAAGGAAGCGGGCGGCTTCGTCACCGACTATCGTGGTGGCGACAAGCCGCTGGAACGCAAGGAAATACTTGCGGCCAACGATGCGCTCCACTCCAAGCTGCACAAGCTGGTGGCCGGCGCCCTGCGCTGATGGCGTGATGGCCGCACCCGGTCGGCCTGTCGCCAGTTGCGAGTTATTCTCATGGCTTGCAAACCTTGCCGCTTGGGCTTCACCGGCCTAAAGCGATCACTATCCGTTCGCACTTGCGAGATGCCCATTGGTCGACCTGTCGCAATATCTGCCGATCCTGCTGTTCCTTGGTATCGCGATCGTGCTTTCGAGCGCGTTCGTGTTTCTGCCGATGGCGGTCGGGCGGCTTACCGGCTCGCACAAGCCGAACGAGCAGAAGCTCGCCGAATATGAATGCGGCTTCCCCGCGTTCGAGGATTCGCGCAGCCGCTACGACGTGCGCTTTTATCTCGTCGCGATCCTGTTCATCGTCTTCGATCTGGAGGCGGCGTTCCTATATCCATGGGCGGTCAGCGTGTTCAGCATCGGCTGGACTGCGTGGATCTCGATGATGATCTTTATCGGCGAACTGGCCTTGGGCCTCGTCTATGCGTGGAAGAAGGGAGCGTTGGATTGGGAGTAGTCGACATGCACTCCGGTCCCGTCGAACTCGACCGGCCGGCCGGTGACGGCAGCGTGCTGCCGCCCGATCAGGGGTTTTTCGACAGCCTGAACGGCGAACTGACCGACAAGGGTTTCCTCGTCACCTCGACGGAGGAACTGTTCCAGTGGGCGCGTACCGGCAGCCTGTGGTGGATGACGTTCGGCCTCGCCTGCTGCGCGGTCGAGATGATCCATGTCAACATGCCGCGTTACGACCTCGAACGCTTCGGTGCCGCGCCGCGCGCATCCCCGCGCCAGTCGGACGTGATGATCGTCGCGGGTACGCTCTGCAACAAGATGGCCCCGGCGCTGCGCCGGGTGTACGATCAGATGTCGGAGCCGAAATACGTCATTTCGATGGGTAGCTGCGCCAATGGCGGCGGCTATTACCATTACAGCTATTCGGTCGTGCGCGGCTGTGACCGGATCGTGCCGGTCGACATCTACGTGCCCGGATGCCCCCCGACCGCGGAGGCGTTGCTGTACGGCATCATGCAGTTGCAGCGGAAGATCCGTCGCAGCGGGAGCATCGAACGGTGAGGGCGCCTGCTCCCGCCTATGCCGCAGCGGGTGACACGATCGAGGTCGCGCGCGGCGCGATTGGTCCGGCCCTGATCGACGCGCGCGAGCGGGTCGGCGAGGTCCAGTTGTACGTCCATCGCGATGGACTGGTCGATGCGATGATCGCGCTGCGTGATACGCCGGGGCTGGAATATCAGCAGCTGATGGAGATCGCCGGGGTTGATTATCCCGAGCGGTCCGAGCGGTTCGATGTGGTCTACAACTTGCTGTCGCTGACCCGGAACCACCGCATACAGGTGCATGTCGCGACCGATGAGGAACAGCCGATCCCGTCCGTCACCGGCTTGTGGCCGGTGGCTGGGTGGCTGGAGCGCGAAGTGTATGACCTGTACGGCGTGCTGTTCACCGGCAATCAGGACCTGCGCCGCATCCTGACGGATTATGGCTTTCGCGGCCATCCGTTGCGCAAGGACTTCCCGATGACGGGCTATACCGAATTGCGCTATTCCGAGGAGGAGAAGCGCGTCGTGTATCAGCCGGTGCAGCTGGCTCAGGATTTCCGCACGTTCGACTTCCTGTCGCCATGGGAAGGTGCGGGATATGTGCTGCCGGGCGACGAGAAGGCGGCCGTTCCGGCGGGTGGCCCCGCGGTACCGCAGGCCAAGGGCGCGCAGACGCCGCTGACGGCGGACCAGATCCAGAAGGCGGACACGGCCGGCGCGCCGAAGCAGGCTCCGGCGGCATCCAGCGAACCCTATGCCAAGACGACGGCGGAGAGCACCGCCGATACCGGCAAGGGCGCGCCGCAATCGGACGCGACGCCGAAGCCGAGCGATCCCGATGTCGTTCCCACCAAGGCAGGGCAGAACCAGTGAGTGATGCACCCGTGATCGCCCCGGCGACGACGACGATCGACCCCCATGTCGATCAAATGCTGCATAACGTCAGCGCGTCCGATCCGTCGACCGGCGACGTGACGATCCAGAACTACACGATCAACTTCGGCCCGCAGCATCCCGCCGCACACGGCGTGTTGCGGCTGGTGATGGAACTGGACGGCGAGATCGTCGAGCGGATCGATCCGCATGTCGGTCTGCTCCATCGCGGCACCGAGAAGCTGATCGAGGCGAAGACCTATATCCAGGCTTTGCCCTATTTCGATCGGCTCGATTACTGCTCGCCGATGTGCATGGAGCATAGCTGGGTGCTGGCGGTCGAGAAGCTGCTCGACCTCGAAGTGCCGGTGCGCGCGCAATATCTGCGGGTGTTCTTCGCCGAGCTGACGCGCATCTGCAATCACATGCTGAACCTCGGCAGCCATGTCATGGATGTCGGCGCGATGACGCCGAACCTCTGGCTGTTTGAAATCCGCGAAGATTGCATGAATTTCTTCGAGCGCGCGTCGGGTGCGCGGATGCACCACAATTACATGCGGCCGGGCGGCGTTCATCAGGACGTGCCGCTGAAGCTGCTGACCGACATCGGCGACTGGCTCGACACGCGGTTGCCGCGTCTGTTCGAGGATGCGATCTCGCTGGTCGCGGACAACCGTATTTTCAAGCAGCGCAACGTCGACATCGCCACCGTCAGCCGTGACGACGCGATCGCCTGGGGCTTTTCCGGCCCAATGATCCGCGCGGCGGGCATCCCGTGGGACCTGCGCAAGTCGCAGCCCTACGACGTGTACGACCGGATGGAATTCGACATTCCGGTCGGTACGCGGGGCGATTGCTATGACCGGTTCATGGTGCGCGTGGAGGAAGTCCGTCAGTCGGCACGGATCATGAAGCAGTGCCTGCGCGACATGCCTGAAGGTCCGATCGCGTCGGACGACCGCAAGGTGGTGCCGCCCAAGCGCGCCGAGATGAAGCGCTCGATGGAGGCGCTGATCCACCACTTCAAGCTGTACACCGAGGGCTTCCACGTGCCCGCCGGCGAGGTCTATGTCGCGACCGAAAGCCCCAAGGGCGAATTCGGCGTGTACTTGGTCGCCGACGGCACCAACAAGCCCTATCGTTGCAAGATCAGGCCGACCGCATTCAGCCATTTGCAGGCGATGGACTTCATGAGCCGTGGCCACATGCTGGCGGACACGACCGCCATTCTGGGCGCGATGGATATCGTGTTTGGGGAGTGCGATCGGTGAACGATAGTCACATCCGGATCATGCTGGTGACGTTATCGGTCGTGCTGCTGGCAATCGGCATGGTCCAGCTGATCGTAATCGATAGCGCCGTGGGCGGTTTGGGGTCGATCACGGTAGCGCTCTGCCTGATCGTCGTCGCGTCCTCCACTCGCAAGAAGCAGAATAATGGCTGACTCAGTCCATATCCCCGATGAAGCCGAAACCCGCGCACGTTGGGGCTCGTTCAAATGGAACGAGGAAAACCAGCGCAAGGCGAACGAGATTCTCGGTCGCTATCCCAAGGGGCGCGAACAGTCCGCGTCAATCCCGTTTCTTGATCTTGCCCAGCGGCAGGTCGGGGCGGAGACGCACACGCAGGGCTGGTTGCCGGTGCCGGTGATCGAGTTCGTCGCGCGTGCGATCGGCGTACCGTACATGCGCGTGTACGAGGTCGCGACCTTCTATACGATGTTCAACCTCGCGCCGGTCGGCCGTTATCATGTGCAGGTATGCGGTACTACGCCGTGCATGCTGGCGGGATCGGACGACGTCTTGGCAGCGTGCAAGAACCGCGGACTGGTGAAGGGCGGCACGACGCCTGACGGCCTGTTTACGCTGACCGAGGTCGAGTGTCTGGGCACCTGCGCCAATGCGCCGATGGTCCAGATCAACGACGATAACTACGAAGACCTCGACTATGATCGGACCATCGCGGTGCTGGAAGCTCTGGCCAACGGTCAGACACCCGAGCCGGGATCGACGATCGGGCGGCGGGCCAGTTGCCCGGAGGGCGGGCCGACCTCGCTCAGGCAGATGGTCGACGCCAACCATGATTATCGGGGGGAGTGGGCGTAATGCTCGCCGACAGGGATCGCATCTTCACCAACGTCTACGGGTTTCAGCCATGGAACCTCGACGCGGCGCGTGCGCGGGGCGACTGGGACAATACCAAGGCGCTGCTGGAACTCGGCAACGACAAGATCATCGATGTCGTCAAGGCATCGGGTCTGCGCGGTCGTGGCGGGGCGGGTTTCCCGACCGGCACGAAATGGTCGTTCATGCCCAAGGAGCCGAAGGCGGAACGGCCCAATTTCCTCGTCATCAACGCCGATGAATCCGAACCTGGCAGCTGTAAGGATCGCGAGATCATCCGCCACGATCCGCATAAGCTAATCGAAGGTGCGCTGGTCGCGGGCTTCGCGATGCGGGCGCGGGCGGCATATATCTATATCCGCGGCGAATATATTCGCGAGGCGGAGACGTTGTTCGCGGCGGTGGCGGAAGCCTATGCCGCCGGCCTCATCGGCAAGAACGCGTGCGGGTCGGGCTATGATTTCGACGTCTTCGTCCATCGTGGCGCGGGTGCCTATATCTGCGGCGAAGAAACCGCGATGCTCGAAAGCCTGGAGGGCAAGAAGGGCCAGCCCCGACTGAAGCCGCCATTCCCGGCGGGAGCGGGGCTTTATGGCTGCCCGACGACGGTCAACAACGTCGAATCGATCGCGGTCGCGCCGACGATCCTGCGGCGCGGGGCCGAATGGTTCTCCAGCTTCGGCGCAGAGAATAATCGCGGGACCAAGCTGTTCCAGATCAGCGGTCACGTTAAAAAGCCGTGCGTGGTCGAGGAGGCGATGTCGATCAGCTTCCGCGAGCTGATCGAGACGCATTGCGGCGGTATCCGGGGCGGCTGGGATAATCTGCTCGCGGTCATCCCGGGCGGATCGTCGGTGCCGCTGGTGCCCGCCGCGCAGATCATCGATGCACCGATGGATTTCGACGGACTGAAGGCGGTCGGCTCCGGCTTGGGCACCGCGGCGATCATCGTCATGGACAAGTCGACCGACATCGTCCGCGCGATCAGCCGCATCTCGTATTTCTACAAGCATGAGAGCTGCGGCCAGTGCACGCCGTGCCGCGAGGGCACCGGCTGGATGTGGCGGGTGATGGAGCGGCTGCGCACCGGCGACGCCGACCTGTCCGAGATCGACATGCTGCAACAGGTGACGAAACAGGTCGAGGGCCATTCGATCTGTGCGCTGGGCGATGCCGCGGCATGGCCGATCCAGGGTCTCATCAAGCATTTCCGGCCCGAACTGGAGCGCCGGATCAACGAACGCGGGGGCGACCTCGCACCGATGCAGGAAGCGGCGGAATAATGCCCAAGCTGAAGGTAGACGGGATCGAGGTCGAGGTGCCGGCCGGCGCCACGGTCCTGCAGGCATGCGAAGCGGCGGGGAAGGAAATTCCCCGCTTCTGCTATCACGAGCGCCTGTCGATCGCGGGCAATTGCCGCATGTGCCTCGTCGAGGTGAAGCCGGGGCCGCCCAAGCCACAGGCATCGTGCGCGCTGCCGGCGGCGGATAATCAGGAGGTCTTCACCACCACGCCGATGGTGAAGAACGCCCGTGAGGGCATCATGGAATTCCTGCTGATCAACCATCCGCTCGATTGCCCGATCTGCGATCAGGGTGGCGAATGCGATCTCCAGGACCAGTCGGTCGCCTATGGTCGCGGCGCGTCGCGCTATGCCGAAAACAAGCGCGCGGTGACCGAGAAATATATGGGGCCGATCGTCAAGACGATCATGACCCGCTGCATCCAGTGCACGCGCTGCATCCGGTTCGCCGAGGAAGTGGCGGGCGTGGAAGAGATCGGCGCGATCTATCGCGGCGAGAACATGCAGATCACCTCCTATCTGGAAGAGGCGGTCACCAGCGAACTGAGCGGCAACGTGGTCGATCTGTGCCCGGTCGGGGCGCTGACGTCGAAGCCCTATGCGTATGAAGCGCGGCCGTGGGAATTGCGCCGGACGCTGACGATCGACGTGATGGACGCGGTCGGCACCAACATTCGCCTCGACAGCCGTGGGCGGCAGGTGTTGCGCTGCGTGCCGCGGATCAACGAGGACGTGAACGAGGAGTGGGCGTCGGACAAGACGCGCCATGCCGTCGATGGCCTGGTGCGGCGTCGGCTCGACCGGCCGTTCATCCGGCGTGATGGCAAGCTGGTGCCGGCGAGCTGGGACGAGGCATTTGCTGCGATCGCGGCCGTCCCGCATGGCGGCAGCGTCGCGGCGGTTGCGGGCGATCTGGTCGATTGCGAGACGATGTATGCCGCCAAGGCACTGGTCCGCGCACTGGGTTCCGACCTGCTGGAAGGTCGGCAGACGGGGATGGATTACGACACCTCGTCGCTCGCGGCGGTGAACTTCAACACGACGATCGCCGGCACCGAAGAGGCGGACGCGATCCTGCTGGTCGGCACCAACCTGCGCTGGGAAGCGCCGCTGGTGAACACCCGCATCCGCAAGGCGATCAAGAAGGGCGCGAAGGTCTTCGCGATTGGACCGGAGACGGATCTCACCTACAAGGTCGAATGGCTGGGCGCTGATCTGGCGGTGCTGGGCGATCTGTCGCAGACGGTGCTGGATGCCTTTGCAGGCGCGGCGAAGCCGATGATGATCGTCGGCGGTGCGGCGCTGAAGGGCGCGCATGGCGCGGCGCTGAAGCTGGTCGAGACGCTGGGTCTGGTGAAGCCCGACTGGAACGGCTTCAACGTCGTTCATATGGCGGCCTCGCGGATGGGCGGGCTGATGCTCGGTTATGCACGGCAGGGCGGGATTGCCGACCTGCACGACGCGAAGCTGGCATTCTTCCTTGGCGCGGATGAGGCGGATTTCAGCCGCTTCATCGGATTCAAGGTGTTCGTCGGCCATCACGGCGACAAGGGCGCGGCGGCCGCGGATGTGGTGCTGCCGGGCGCGAGCTATGCCGAGAAGTCGGGCACCTGGGTCAATCTGGAAGGCCGGGTCCAGCGTGGCGAACGCGCGGTGTTCCCACCGGGCGACGCGCGCGAGGACTGGAGCATTTTCCGGGCGCTGTCCGACACGATGGGCGTGACCCTGCCGTTCGACAGCTTCGCGGGCGTGCGCGAGGCGATGTTCACCGAAGTGCCGGCATTGCGCGAACAGGGCCTGGTGTCGTTCGACTGGCAAGTGCCCGCGATCGACGGCAGCGCCGCCGGCGTGCTGACCGGCTATCCGATCAAGGATTTCTATCTGACCAACGCGATCTGCCGTGCATCGCCGACGATGCAGCGCTGCTCGGCCGAACTGGTCCATGGCGAGACGTTCGCGGAGGCCGCGGAATGACCGCTTTCTTCAATACCACCGTCGGCCTGTCCTATAATTGGGCCTGGTTCGTCGCGACGATCATCGGCATCCTCGTCATCGCGCTGCCGCTGATGCTGGCCGTGGCGATGATCATCTATGCCGATCGCAAGATCTGGGCAGCGATGGCACTGCGTCGTGGCCCCAACGTCGTTGGTCCGTTCGGTCTGCTGCAGTCGTTCGCTGACGGCCTGAAGGTCTTCCTGCAGGAAACGATCATCCCGTCGGCGGCGAACAAGGGTCTGTTCCTGATCGCGCCGATCATCACCTTCACGGTCGCACTGATCGTGTGGGCGGTGGTGCCGTTCCAGGCAGGAGTGGTGCTGGCCGACATCAACGTCGGGCTGCTCTATGTCCTCGCGGCTTCGTCGCTCGGCGTGTACGGTATCATTCTCGCCGGCTGGGCGTCGAATTCCAAATATCCATTCTATTCGGCGTTGCGGGCAGCGGCGCAGATGGTCAGCTACGAAGTCGCGATCGGCTTCATCCTGATCTCGATCGTGCTGTGGTCGGGTACATTCAACCTCAGTGGCATCGTAATGGCACAGAAGGGTGTGTTGAACACGCCGATCAACGGCTTCTTCCTGAATCCGCTGCTGTTCCCGATGGCGATCATGTTCCTGATCTCGTCGCTGGCCGAGACGCAGCGGGCGCCGTTCGACCTGACCGAGGCGGAGTCGGAACTGGTGGCGGGCTATCAGACCGAATATTCCTCGATGAGCTTCGCGCTCTACTGGCTCGGCGAATATGCCAATGTCATCCTGATGTGCGTGCTCAACGCGACGCTGTTCTGGGGGGGCTGGTTGCCGCCGCTCGATTGGGCGCCGCTTTATGCCGTGCCGGGAATCATCTGGCTGTTCGCCAAGATGATGTTCTTCTTCTTCGTGTTCAGCTGGATCAAGGCAACGGTGCCACGTTACCGCTACGACCAGCTGATGCGGCTGGGGTGGAAGGTGTTCCTGCCGGTGTCGCTGTTCTGGGTTTTCCTCGTATCGGGCGTCCTGATGTGGATGCGCGTAGGATTCGGGTCATGAGTATCGCGCAATATGTGAAGTCGTTCTTCCTCGTGGAGTTCGTGAAGGCGCACGCGCTGACCTTGCGCTATTTCTTCAAGCCCAAGGCGACGATCAACTACCCGTACGAGCGCAATCCGGTCAGCCCGCGGTTCCGCGGAGAGCATGCGCTGCGCCGTTATCCCAATGGCGAGGAACGCTGCATCGCCTGCAAGCTGTGCGAGGCGGTGTGCCCGGCGCAGGCGATCACGATCGAGGCGGAGCCACGTGACGACGGCAGCCGCCGCACCACGCGCTACGACATCGACATGACCAAGTGCATCTATTGTGGCTTGTGTCAGGAGGCGTGTCCGGTCGATGCGATCGTCGAGGGGCCGAATTACGAATTCTCGACGGAAACGCGCGAGGAACTGATCTACGATAAGAACAAGCTGCTCGATAACGGTGATCGCTGGGAGCGGACGCTCGCGGCAAACCTTGCCGCCGACGCGCCATACCGTTAATGCGCGCCCACTTCGTTCCAACGCCAGGCAAGGGGGCCTGACCGCGTGATCCAGGCAATCGCCTTCTATCTCTTCGCCGTCGTGGTGATCGTGTCGGGCGCGCTGACGATTTCGTCGCGCAACCCCGTCCATTCGGTCATGTGGCTGATCCTCGCCTTCTTCAACGCGGCCGGTCTCATGGTGCTGGTGGGGGCGGAGTTCATCGCGATGCTGCTTGTCATCGTCTATGTCGGTGCGGTCGCGGTGCTGTTCCTGTTCGTCGTGATGATGCTGGACATCGATTTCACCCAGCTTCGGGCTGGCGTGGCGCGCTATGCCGGCATCGGCCTTGCCATTGCGGTCGCGCTGGCGGCCGAGGTGATGATCGCCCTGGGCGCATGGAGCGCGGGTAAGATCGACCTGACGCGCCGCGCCGCGCCGCTCGATCCGACGGTCCCCAATATCCAGGCGATCGGCAATCTGCTCTATACGCGGTACGTCTTCATATTCGAGGCAGCGGGTTTCGTCCTTCTGGTCGCGATGATCGGGGCGATCGTGCTGACCCACCGCGAACGTGGCGGCAGCCGCTACCAGAACATCGCGCGTCAGAATGCGCGGCGTCCGCAGGATGCGACGCGCAACGTTCAGCCGCCGATCGGGCAGGGGGTGCAGTTGTGATCGGGTTGATCCATTATCTGGTCGTCGCCGCAGTGCTGTTCACGATGGGGGTGCTGGGCATCTTCGTGAACCGCAAGAACCTGATCGTCATCCTGATGGCGATCGAGTTGATCCTGCTGGCGGTGAACATCAATCTCGTCGCCTTCTCAGCCTATCTCGGCGATCTCGTCGGGCAGGTGTTCGCGATGTTCGTGCTGGCGGTGGCCGCCGGTGAATCCGCGATCGGGCTGGCGATCCTCGTGATCTATTTCCGCGGTCGCGGCACCATTGCGGTCGACGACGTCAACCGGATGAAGGGATAAACGGTTGATCCTCGCTATCGTCTTTCTGCCATTGCTGGCGGCCGCCATTGCGGGGCTGGGCAACAAGGCTTTGGGTTTCGTACCCACCAAGGTCGTCACGACCGGCGCGTTGTTCGTATCCTGCGCGTTGTCGTGGCCGATCTTCATCGGGTTCCTGTCGGGATCGTCGGTCGCCAGCGTCACGCCGGTGCTGACCTGGATCGTATCGGGCGACATGACTGTCGACTGGGCGCTGCGGGTCGATGCGCTGACCGCGGTGATGCTGGTCGTCATCACCAGCGTCTCCGCGCTCGTCCACCTCTATAGCTGGGGCTATATGAGCGAGGACCCGGACCAGCCGCGGTTCTTCGCCTATCTGTCGCTGTTCACCTTCGCGATGCTGATGCTGGTGACGGCCGACAGCCTGGTCCAGATGTTCTTCGGCTGGGAGGGTGTCGGTCTGGCGTCTTACCTGCTGATCGGCTTCTGGTTCCGCAAGCCATCGGCCAATGCCGCCGCGATCAAGGCGTTCGTGGTCAACCGGGTCGGCGATCTCGGCTTCATGCTGGGTATTTTCGGGACGTTTCTGGTCTTCGGCACGGTGTCGATCCCGGAAATCCTGAATGCCGCGCCGGGGATGGCCGGATCGACGATCGGGTTCTTGGGACACCGGTTCGATACCATGACGGTGCTCTGCCTGCTGCTGTTCGTCGGCGCGATGGGCAAGTCGGCGCAGCTTGGCCTGCATACGTGGTTGCCCGACGCGATGGAGGGGCCGACCCCGGTGTCCGCGCTTATCCATGCCGCGACGATGGTGACCGCCGGCGTGTTCATGGTATGCCGCCTGTCGCCGATGTTCGAAGTCGCACCCGTGGCGCTCGATGTCGTGCGCTTTGTCGGCGCCGCGACCTGCCTGTTCGCCGCGACCTGTGGTCTGGTGCAGACCGACATCAAACGCGTGATCGCCTATTCGACGTGCAGCCAGCTCGGCTATATGTTCTTTGCTGCGGGCGTGGGCGCCTACGGGGCGGCGATGTTCCACCTGTTCACCCATGCCTTCTTCAAGGCGCTGCTGTTCCTGGGCGCGGGATCGGTGATCCACGCGATGCATCACGAACAGGACATGCGGTACTATGGTGGCCTGCGGAAAGAGATTCCGTTGACCTTCTGGGCGATGATGATGGGCACGCTGGCGATTACCGGCGTCGGCCTGCCCGCCGTGTTCGGCAATCCGCTCGGCATCGGCTTTGCCGGCTTCCATTCCAAGGATGCGATCATCGAGGCGAGCTGGGCGGCCGGTCAGCCGGGCGTGTGGTTCGTCGGTGTGCTCGTCGCGCTGCTGACCAGCTTCTACTCGTGGCGACTGATGTTCCTGACCTTCTGGGGCGCGCCGCGCTGGGCCGCCTCGGAGCATATCCAGCATGCGCTGCATGATGCCCATGGGCACGGCACGCATGACGGACATGGCCACGACGACCATCATGCCGATGAAAGCCATGGCAACCCGTCGCACGCCGAGGATTCGGGCGATGCTCCGTCGACCCATGGTCCCGCGCAGCAGGACCTGCCGGCTGGTACGGGTGGCTATCATCCGCATGAAAGCCCGATCCCGATGCTGGTGCCTCTCGGCATCCTGTCGATCGGCGCGGTGGCCGCCGGCTTCGCCTTCCATGGCTATTTCATTGAGCCGGAGTCGGGCGAGCATTTCTGGCGTGGTGCGCTGGCCTTCCGCGAGCACCTGATGCATTCGATGCACGAGGTGCCGGTGGCGATCAAATTGTCGGCGACGATCGCGATGCTGCTGGGGCTGTTGACGGCATGGTACGCCTATATCCGCAACACCGCCTTCCCGGTGGCGATGGCCGAGCAGTTCCGCGTTCTGTACGGCTTCCTGCTGCGGAAATGGTATTTCGACGAGCTATATCATCTGATCTTCGTACGCCCTGCCTTCGCCATCGGCCGTCTGCTGTGGCATCGCGGTGACGAGCAGACCATCGACCGGTTCGGTCCGAACGGATCGGCCTGGCTGGTCCAGTTCGGCGCACGGGGTGCCGCCAAGCTACAATCTGGATATCTCTATTCCTATGCCTTCGTCATGCTGATCGGGCTTACCGCCGCGGTCACCTGGGCCATTGCGGGTTGATCGGGTGATGGACGGCTTTCCTATCCTTTCCGTGATGCTTGCGGTCCCGGCCATCGCCGCGATCGCCTGTCTGTTCCTGTCGGCCGACGGCGCCCGCTGGACGGCACTTGGCGCGACCTTCGTCGATCTCGCGCTCGGCATCCTGTTGTGGCTCAATTACGATATCGGCGGTGCCCAGTGGCAGTTCGCGGAACAGGGCATCCGCCTCGGTTTCTTCAGCTGGGATCTGGGCATCGACGGCTTCGCGCTGATGCTCATCATGCTCAGTGTGTTCCTGATGCCGATCTGCATCGGTGCCAGCTGGCGCTCGGTGACCAAGCGTGTACCGGAATATATGGCGGCGTTCCTGCTGACCGAGGTGCTGATGATTGGCACCTTCGCGGCGCAGGACCTGTTTCTGTTCTACCTGTTCTTCGAAGCCGGCCTGATCCCGATGTACCTGATCATCGGTATCTGGGGCGGGGCGAACCGTATCTACGCGTCGTACAAGTTCTTCCTCTATACGTTGCTCGGCTCGCTGCTGATGCTCGTGGCGATGCTGTACATGGCGGGGACGGCAGGCACGTCGAGCATCCCGGCGCTGCAGGCCTATGATTTCCCGGCGGGCGTACAGACCTGGCTGTGGCTGGCGTTCTTCGCGTCGTTCGCGGTCAAGATGCCGATGTGGCCGGTGCATACCTGGCTGCCCGACGCGCACGTCCAGGCACCGACCGCTGGTTCCGTGATCCTGGCGGGCGTGCTGCTGAAGTTGGGTGGTTATGGCTTCCTCCGCTTCAGTCTGCCGATGTTCCCGGAGGCGTCTGGTCAGCTGACCTGGCTGATTTTCGGCTTGTCGGCGGTGGCGGTCATCTACACGTCGCTGGTCGCGCTGGTGCAGGCCGACATGAAGAAGCTGATCGCCTATTCGTCGGTGGCGCATATGGCGATCGTGACGATCGGTCTGTTCGCGTTCAACCGCCAGGGCATCGAAGGCGCGATGATCATGATGCTTAGCCACGGACTGGTATCGGGCGCGCTGTTCCTGTGCGTGGGCGTGATCTACGATCGCCTGCACACGCGGGAGATCGCGCGATATGGTGGCCTCAGCATCAACATGCCGCGCTATGCGATCCTGTTCCTGTTCTTTACCATGGCCTCGATCGGTTTGCCGGGCACCAGCGGCTTCGTCGCCGAGTTCCTGGCCTTGATGGGAACCTATCAGGTATCGACCTGGACGGCGTTGCTCTGCACGACGAGCATCATCCTGGGTGCGGCATACATGCTCTACCTCTACCGGCGTATCGCCTATGGCGAGATCCCGTCGGACGAGGTCAGGGCGATGCCGGACCTTTCCCGACGCGAGCTGTGGCTGATGGCGCCAATCGCGGCGGTGGTGCTGTGGATGGGCGTGTATCCGGAAAGTTTCCTGGCACCGATGCGTAAGGACGTGGCGGTGCTGCTTCAGCGCATCGACCGTGCGGCACCCATCAGCGACTCCCGTCCGACCGCAGGCAACCCGGCGGCTGCCGCCGCCCATGGCGCGGTACATGCGCCCGAACATGAATCGACGCCCGGGGAGGCGCACTGATGGATTATGCCGCCAATCTCGCGATGACGCTGCCCGAACTGGTGCTCGGCGTCGGCGCGGTCGCGCTGATGCTGGTTGCCGCTTGGGCAGGGCCGGCGTCCACCCGCGCCGTATCGTGGGCCGCAGTCGCTATCCTGTTGGGGGCGGGGATCGCGCTGACCGGTCCGGCGGGGTCGGGCGGCGATGCGTTCGACGGCCTGTACCGCGCGGATGCGTTCTCCACCTTCGCCAAGGTGTTGATCTACGGTGCGACGGCCGTGGCCGTGCTGATGGCGCCCGGATTTTTCCAGCGGACATCAGGTGATGATCTGCGCCCGGAATATCCGGTGCTGTTGCTGCTTTCCGCGGCAGGCATGGGTATCATGGTGTCGGCTTCCGACATGCTGACGCTATATGTCGGGCTCGAATTGCAGAGTCTGTCGGCCTATGTGCTGGCGAGTTTCATGCGGCGCGATACGCGGTCTGCCGAGGCGGGACTCAAATATTTCGTGCTCGGCGCACTGGCGAGCGGTATCCTGCTCTACGGCATCAGTCTGGTCTACGGCTTCTCCGGCACCACGCAGTTCGATGCGATTGCCGGTGCCTATGCGGCACCGGGCCGGTCCATCGGCCTGCTGTTCGGATTGGTGTTCGTGTTTGCCGGGTTGGCGTTCAAGATGGCGGCCGTGCCGTTCCATATGTGGACACCCGACGTGTATGAGGGCGCACCGACCCCGGTCACCGCCTTTTTCGCTTCGGCGCCCAAGGTGGCGGCCGTGGCGCTGGGCGTGCGCGTCGCGGTCGAGGCAATGGGGCCGGCGCTGGCCGATTGGCGGCAGATCGTGATCTTCGCTGCGCTCGCGTCGATCCTGCTGGGCGCAGTGGCGGCGATCGGACAGAACAACATCAAGCGGCTGCTGGCCTATTCGTCGATCAACAACGTCGGCTTCGCGCTGGTCGGATTGGCGGCGGGGACGCCCGAAGGTGTCGCCGGAGTGCTGACCTATCTGGCGATCTACATCGTGATGACGCTGGGCAGCTTCCTCGTCGTGCTGGAGATGCGTGATGCGGATGGCCAGCCGGTCGAGGCGATCGACAGCCTCGCGGGAATGTCGCGGACCCGGCCCGCTCTGGCGGCGGCGATGGCGATCTTCATGTTCTCGCTGGCGGGTATCCCGCCGCTGTTCGGCTTCTACGCCAAATTTGCGGTCTTTGCCGCAGCGGTGGATGCGGGGCTGTTCCCCCTTGCCGTGGTCGGTATCGCAGCTTCGACGATCGGCGCCTACTACTACCTTCGGATCGTCAAGACGATGTACTTCGACGAGCCTGCGACCGCGTTCGTCAAGGGTGACGACGGGCCGTTAACGGGTGGCCTGATCGCGCTGAGCGCCGTGGTGATCTCTCCTTTGGGTTATCTGTTGATCCCCGCATTGGCGGCCTGGAGCCTCGCGGCCGCGCGATCGTTGTTCTGACCGCACTATCGCCCCGAGGGATATGGTGATCCACATCGTCCGGGAGACGGGATCCACCAATGCCGATCTGTTGTCCTTGGCACAGGCGGGGGTAGCCGAAGGATATTGGCTGCAGGCCGAGTGCCAGCTAAACGGTCGTGGGCGGCAGGGTCGTCACTGGGTATCACCGATCGGCAATTTCTACGCCAGCACGCTGGTCCGGGTAAGGCCCGGCGATCCTCCCGCCGCCACCCTGGCGTTGCTGGCGGCAGTCGCCCTGGAGAAGACGATCGGCATATTCCTGGCCGATCGCACGGTGATGACGCTGAAATGGCCCAATGACCTGTTGCTGGCCGATGCCAAACTCAGCGGCATCCTGCTCGAACGGATCGACGATGCGGTCGTGATAGGCATCGGGGTCAACCTTGCCCATCATCCCGATCTGCCTGATCGTGCGACGACCAGTCTGGCCGCGCACGGCGTGAACGTGCTGCCGTCGACGCTCGGCGAGGTATTGGCGGACAGCATGGCGCGCTGGCTGGCCCGGTGGCGGAGTGAGGGGCTGTCGCCAGTGCGGGCACGCTGGCTGGCGCGTGCGCATCCGGCTGGCACGGCCCTGACCGCCCGGCTGCCCGATGGCGGCCGGATCGACGGGCTGTTCGACGGTCTGGATACCGATGGCGCGCTGCTGCTGCGGTTGGCGTCCGGCGAGCGGCGTGTCATCCATGCCGCCGACGTCTTCCTGCTCGAAGGGGCCTGACATGCTGCTCGCGATCGATGCCGGCAATACCAACGTCGTCTTCGCCTTGGTCGAAGGCAGCGATATCCGGGGCCGCTGGCGCATCGCCACCGATCCGCGGCGCACCGCCGACGAATATGCCGTCTGGCTCAGCCAGTTGCTGGCGCTCGAAGGCTATACTCGCGATGTGGTGGAAGCGGTGATCGTCGCCACGGTCGTGCCGCGCGCGCTGCACAATCTTCAGGTGCTGGCGTCCAAATATTTCCGGACGGAGGCGCTGATCGCCGGACGGGCGCCGGTGGAATGGGGCATGGCCATCGACGTCGACGAGCCCGCCTCGCTGGGCGCAGACCGCGCGGTCAACACGATCGCGGCGCATGCGCTGCACCCCGGCGATCTGATCGTGATCGACTTCGGCACGGCCACCACGCTCGACGTCAGCGATTATCGCGGCGCCTACAAGGGCGGGATCATCGCACCCGGCATCAATCTGTCGCTGGACGCCCTGGTGACGGCCGCCGCGAAACTGCCGCGCATCGCGATCGAGGCACCGGCGACGGTCAGCGTGATCGGGCGCAACACGGTCGACCAGATGCACATCGGCATCTATTGGGGCTATATCGCGATGATCGAGGGGCTGGTCGCCCGCCTGAAAGCGGAAGTCGGCCGGCCGGTAACGGTGATCGCGACCGGCGGCCTCGCCACCCTGTTCGAGCGTCATACCGACGTATTTGACCGGATAGAACCCGACCTGACCATCCAGGGACTGGCGATGATGTGGCAAAGCGCCCATATCGGCAGGACCACGCCCCCGCCGGGCGACCATCCGGCGCTTCCGACAAGAAAGATCTGAATGACTCCCAAGAACGAACTTCTCTTCTGCGCCCTGGGCGGCTCCGGCGAGATCGGCATGAACGTCAACCTTTATGGCTGTCGCGGCAAGTGGTTGATGGTGGACTGCGGCATCACCTTCGCCGATCCGGCCTATCCCGGCATCGACGTGATCCTGCCCGATCTGCAGTTCATCGAGGACCGAATCGATGATCTGGTCGGTATCGTGCTGACCCACGGCCACGAGGACCATATCGGTGCGTTGCCGTATCTGGCCGAAGACCTCGGCGTGCCGCTCTATGCGACGCCGTTCACCGCCGGGCTGATCCGGGGCAAGCTGGACGAGGAGGGCATCGCCGATCGCGTCAAGCTGAAGCTGGTCGAATATGGCAAGCGGATCGACCTGAAGCCCTTCGGCGTCACCTTCGTCCCGCTGTCACATTCGATTCCCGAGGCGTCGGCACTGGTGATCGACACGCCCGAGGGCAAGGTGTTCCATTCGGGTGACTGGAAGCTCGATCCCACGCCGGTGCTGGGCAAGCCGGCCTCGCCGGAAGAACTGACCGCGATCGGCGACGCCGGGATCGACGTGCTGGTCTGCGATTCGACGAACGTCTTCAACAAGGAAGCGTCGGGTTCGGAAGCCAGCGTCCGTAAGGGGCTGGGCGAGACGATCGCGCGGGCCAAGGGGCGGGTGCTGGTGACCAGCTTCGCCTCCAACGCGGCACGTCTGCACACCTTGGGTCAGGTCGCGCGCGAAACCGGCCGGCGGCTGTGCGTCACCGGTCGTTCGCTCGACCGGATCCTGAAAGTGGCCAAGGCGACCGGCTATCTGCTCGATTTCCCCGAGACGATCGATCCGGAAGCGGCGATGCGCCTGCCCAAGAACAAGGTGCTGATCGTGGCGACCGGTGGCCAGGGCGAGGCTCGCGCCGCGCTGTCGCGCGTGGCGGAGGGTTCGCACACCATCTCGCTGGACGCCGGCGACATGGTGATCTTCTCGTCGAAGCAGATTCCCGGCAACGAGGTGGCGATCGGCCGTATCCAGAACCTGCTGGCGGGCAAGGGCGTGGAGATGGTCACCGAGCGGCAGGCGCATGTCCACGTTTCCGGTCACCCCGGCCGTCCCGAACTCGCCAAGATGTACGAATGGCTGCGTCCGGATCTGCTGGTGCCCACCCATGGCGAGATGCGGCATATGATGGAGCAGGCCCGGTTCGGGCTGGCACAGGGTGTGCCGAATTCGATCGTGCAGAAGGACGGCGATATCGTCCGGTTGCTGCCGGGGCCGGCGAAGAAGATCGGCAATGCGCCGATCGGACGACTGGTGCTGGACGGCGACGTGATCCTGCCCGCCGATGGGTCGACCGTGAACGAGCGGCGCAAGCTGGCGTTGAACGGCCAGATTTCGGTCGCGGTGGCGATGGGCAAGGATGGTCGGCTGATCGGACGGCCGCAGATCCGGGTGCAGGGCGTACCGGTCGAAGACGAGCGGCAGGCGTTCGTCGACGATGCGGTCGATGCCGCGGCACAGGCGATGCGCGGCAATCGGCGCGGGATCGATCGCCAGCGTGAGGACGTGCGGCTTGCCGTGCGCAAGATCGCGACACGCTGGACGGGCAAGAAGCCGATCGTCGACGTATTGCTGATCGAGGCCTGAATCCCATGCGCTGGACGTCGGCGCTGGCGATCTACATCCTGTTCTGGTCGTTCTCCGTCTTCCTCGTCCTGCCCTTCGGGGTCAGGACGACGCATGAAGCGGGGGGCGACCATGTTCCGGGAACCGCCGAAAGCGCGCCGCACGAATTTCGGGCGGGGCGGATCGCCTTACGGGTAACGGTGGTGGCGACCCTGCTGTTCGTGCTGTTCCAGTTGAATTACCATTACGGCTGGGTCACCCCGCGTGATGTCGATCTGTTCGGCCGAATGGACATGGAAACGCGTTAACACGGCATAGTTTCGCCATACCGCAGTGGTTATGAACGTTCCGCCAGCCAATGGCGTGATCGACACAGGTCCGGCATCATCACAGGTGCCGGCTTGCCGGTCGATGGTAGGTGACGGCGATCGGCGTTCCGATCACCGTCACCTGATCGATCAATCCACGGTCTTTGCCGGTACCGTGTTTTCGTCCGCGATCCCCGCTTCGAAGGAGGCGGAGGAATCGCTGCCATCGGGCTGATGTGCGATCGCCTTGGTCTTGGCGACGGCGGGATCACCCGGTTTGGCGGAACTGCCGCGCAAGCTGAGCAACGCAGCCGCCGCACCCGCAACCGCCAGTCCCGCGCCGATCGCAGCCACGCCCCATTTCCCGCCGACCCGGTCGGTGGCGGTCCTGGCCGCCGCTTTGGTGCGCGTGGCGGCCTTGCGTGCGGGGGTCTGCCGCGATGCCGCAGCGGCGGTACGCTTGGTCTTGCGGGGCTTGGGCGGCGCCTTTGCCTTGACCGGTTCCACCGCAGGGGCGGTGGCCGGCTTCGCCTTCACCGCCCGGGGCTTGGCGGCTGCCGACTTGGCCGGGGTGGTCGAGCGACGACGTGCCGGCTTCTTGGGCGTGGTATCGTCGGCGGGCGTGTCGGTATCGGCCATGATCGGCTCCCTCGGAATGGTTCCGGGAGCGTAACGCCACCATCACGCGATGGTTGCGATCCTAGCGGAAGGGGGGTTCGTTGAAGGCGCGCAGCTTGCGGCTGTGCAACTTGGCGCCTTCGAGCCGCAACTGCTCGCAGGCCTCGATCCCGATCCGCATATGCTCGCTGATCGCGCGTTCGTAGAACCGGTTGGCCTGACCGGGCAGTTTCAACTCGCCGTGCAGCGGCTTGTCAGACACGCACAGCAACGTGCCATAGGGTACACGGAAACGATAGCCCTGTGCCGCGATCGTCGCCGACTCCATGTCGATGCCGACCGCCCGGCTGAGCGAAAAGCGCAACGCGGAGCGGGAATAGCGCAATTCCCAGTTGCGATCGTCGGTCGTCACGATCGTGCCGGTGCGCAGGCGACGTTTCAGTTCGTCACCCGATTGGCCGGACACGATCTCCGCCGCCTTGGCCATCGCCACCTGCACCTCGGCGATGGCGGGGACGGGGATTTCGGGTGGCAGCACGTCGTCCAGCACATGGTCGTCGCGCAGATAGGCATGGGCGAGGACGTAATCGCCGATCCGCTGCGACGGGCGTAGGCCGCCGCAATGGCCGATCATCAGCCACGCTTCCGGTCGCATCACCGCCAGATGGTCGCAGATCGTCTTCGCATTGGAGGGGCCGACACCGATATTGACCAGCGTGATGCCGGTATTGTCGTCCGCCATCAGGTGATAGGCCGGCATCTGGTGACGGCGCCACGCGCTGTCGGTGACGATGGTGTCGACATCCTCGGGCCGCGTGATCATCACATTGCCGGCGCCCGACAGCGCGGTGAACCGGCTGCCCTCGCCAAGCTGGGATGCGGCCCAGCGAACGAATTCATCGACATAGCGGTGATAATTCGTGAACAGCACGAACCGCTGCACATGCTCGGCCGGGGTGCCCATGTAATGGCGCAGCCGCGCCAGGCTGAAATCGGTGCGCAGGCCGTCGAACAGCGCGAGCGGGCGGGTGCCGTCCGCCGTCATCCACAGCCCGTCGGCGATCTCGTCGCCGATATGCGCCAGTTCGGTCGCGGGAAAGAAGCGAGACAGTTCCGACGCGGATACCTCGTCCAGGCTCAACGCGTGGCCGGGATCGAGGACATAGGGGAAAGGTATCTCCTGCCGCCCGGCCACCGCCTCGACGGTGACGTCATAATCCTCGATCAGCAGATCGAGCTGTTCGGTCAGATAGGCGGCGAAGGTCGCCGGCTTGGTCACGCTGATCCGGTATTCGCCGGCCGATACCAGCCGGCCGAACGAGCGCAACGGCGCGGGCCGGCCATGCTCGCCGGCGAACCGCAACCGGATTTCGGGATAGGCGAAGCTGCCGTCGGACCGTGCCGCGGCATCGGGCACGGTCCGATCGGTGAGATAGGCGGTCAGCGCCGCCTGCAACCGCGTGACGGAGGCGGTGTACAGGCGGTCGAGTTCGGCGACGATGGTGGAAGCGGTGGACATGCCCGATCGCTACGCCCCGACGAAGACGGAGGCAAGACACCGCCTCCGCCCCGCCCGCCCGGCGATCCCTACAGGGCGCCCAGCAGGTAATCGCCGGAACTGACGCGAAATTCGCCGGGCTGCTCGACGTTCAGCTGGGTCACCACGCCATCTTTCACCAGCATCGAATAACGCTGGCTGCGGGTTCCCATCCCGAACTTGGAACCGTCCATCGCCAGCCCGAGCGCCGTGGCGAATTCGCCGTTGCCGTCCGCCAGCATGGTGATGCCCGCCGCCTCGGCCTGCTTCGCCCAGGCCTGCATCACGAACGCATCGTTGACGGAGGTGCAGGCGACCTCGTCGACGCCCTTCGCCTTCAGCAGGTCCAGATTGTCGACGAAACTGGGCAGGTGACGCGCCGAGCAGGTCGGCGTGAAGGCGCCCGGCACCGCGAACAAGGCGACGGTGCGGCCCGCGAAGAAGTCCGCGCTGTCGATGCTGTCCGGGCCGTCGTCAGTCACCTTGACGAGGGTGGCGGAGGGAATAGGCTGGCCGATGGCAATGGTCATGATGATCTCCTGAGGTTCGGGCGGCATGTCGATGGGGCACGCCGCCATTTCAAGCGATCATTCCGGCGTGGCGGAGGCGGCCGGCACGCGCTATGACGGCGGGACGTGTCGCAAGCCGCTTATCTTACCGGACAATTCCTGTTGGCGATGCCCGGTATGGGCGATCGCGATTTCGATCGTGCGGTGATCGCGATGTGCGCGCACGATGCCGAGGGCGCGGTCGGGATCGGGCTGGGCGACGTGATCGGGGGGATCGGCTTCCATTCGGTGCTTCGGCAGTTCGGGATCGATCCGGGCGATGCGCCCGACGCGCCGGTCCATGTCGGCGGCCCGGTGGAGGTGCGCCGTGGCTTCCTGCTTCACTCGCTCGACTGGATGGGGCAGGGTTCGGTCGACGTGGCCGGACGCTGGGCATTGTCGGGGTCGCTCGATATCCTGCGCGCGATCGCCGCCGGGGCGGGGCCGCGGCAATGGGTGATCGCTCTCGGCTATGCCGGCTGGGGCGCGGGGCAGCTGGATGGCGAACTGGCGACCCCTGGGTGGCTGCCGGTCAAGGGCGGGATCGACCTGCTGTACGATGTGCCTGCCGCCGACCGATGGCAGCGCGCCTTTGCCGATGCGGGCATCGATCCGCGCCTGCTGGTGAGCGGAGCGGGAACCGCCTGAACAGATATAAAGATATCTTTATATTTGATCGCGGGGGACGAACCTCGTAAGGACGGCTTCATTCATTCGCGTTCAGGAGCATCACTCGTGGCCACCGCACTTGCCGCCGAGACCAACGACTACGTCATCCGTGACATCGGCCTCGCCGATTTTGGCCGGGCGGAAATCCGCATCGCCGAAACCGAGATGCCTGGCCTGATGGCCCTGCGCGAGGAATTCGGCGCATCGCAGCCGCTGAAGGGCGCGCGCATCACCGGCTCGCTGCACATGACGATCCAGACCGCGGTGCTGATCGAGACGCTGACCGCGCTGGGCGCCGACGTGCGCTGGGCGACCTGCAACATCTTCTCGACGCAGGACCATGCCGCCGCCGCCATCGCCGCCGCCGGTATCCCGGTGTTCGCGATCAAGGGCGAGACGCTGGCCGAATATTGGGATTATGTCGGCTCGATCTTCGACTGGGGCGACGAAACCGCCAACATCATCCTCGACGATGGCGGCGACGCCACGATGTTCGCGCTGTGGGGCGCCAAGCTGGAAGCTGGCGCATCGTTCGGCGAGCCGGAGAATGACGAGGAGGTCGAGTTCCAGCGGTCGGTCAAGGCATTCATCGCCAAGCGTCCGGGTTATCTGACCGAGACGGTGAAGAACCTGAAGGGCGTGTCGGAAGAGACGACCACCGGCGTCCACCGCCTGTACGAGATCGCCAAGAAGGGCGAGCTGCCGTTCCCCGCGATCAACGTCAACGATTCGGTCACGAAATCGAAGTTCGACAATCTGTACGGTTGCAAGGAATCGCTGGTCGACGCGATCCGTCGCGCCACCGACGTGATGCTGGCGGGCAAGGTCGCCTGCGTCGCGGGCTTCGGTGACGTCGGCAAGGGCTCGGCCCAGTCGCTCCGCAACGGCGGCGCGCGCGTGATGGTGACCGAGGTCGATCCGATCTGCGCGTTGCAGGCGGCGATGGAGGGTTTCGAGGTGGTGACGATGGAGGACGCGGTGACCCGCGCCGACATCTTCTGCACCGCGACCGGCAATGCCGACGTCATCACCGCCGATCACATGAAGGCGATGAAGCCGATGGCGATCGTCTGCAACATCGGCCACTTCGACAGCGAGATCCAGATCGCCGCCCTGTCGAACTACAAGTGGACCGAGGTGAAGCCCGGCACCGACCTGGTCGAATTCCCGGACGGCAAGCAGATCATCGTGCTGGCCAAGGGCCGGCTGGTAAACCTGGGTTGCGCGACCGGCCACCCGTCGTTCGTGATGTCGGCCAGCTTCACCAACCAGACGCTGGCGCAGATCGAGCTGTGGACCAAGAGCGACCAGTACAAGAACGAGGTCTATGTCCTGCCCAAGCACCTCGACGAGAAGGTTGCGGCGCTGCATCTGGAGAAGCTGGGCGTGAAGCTGTCGCAGCTGACGCCGAAGCAGGCCGGTTACATCGGCGTGCCGGTGTCGGGGCCGTTCAAGCCGGATCATTATCGCTACTGATCCCGTGCCGGTTCCAGTGGGAAGCGGCATCACACGATCGACGGGCGTCGGCTTTTGCCGGCGCCCGTTCTCGCGCAAGGGCGATCCGGGCTTGCATGATATGGACTTTGGCGTAACCCAATGAACCGATCGTGAGCGCAACTGGCAGACCGAACCGATGATCCTTCCCCGTCCATCGGCGCCCTGCCGTGGCGGCCGGCAATGATCGTCATCCCGAATCTGACGGCGGTAGCGATCGGTGCGGTCGTGTTCGTACTGCTGACGGCCGGCGCCGCGCTGTTATTCGTCGGCCTGCGCGCCCGGCGGCAGGCCGTGCAGGTGATGCACGACAATCGCGCGCTTCAGGCGATGCTGCGGACCAGTTCGTCGCTGGCGATGGTGGTGCGCGGCGACGGCCGGGTCGACATGCCGCCCAGCCTGGCCGACTGGTTCGGCCTGACGGTGCAGCCGACCTCGCTGGCGGCGATGCATCAGGGCGATGCCGGACTGACCGCCGACGACGCCGCGATGCTGGAACATGACGTGTCGATCGCCCAGAAATCCGGGCGCCCGTTCGACCGGGCGATGCGGCCGCAGGGGTCGCCGCGATCGCTGACGCTGCGCGGCACCCGCGCGCCGTCCGAACTGGGGCAGGGCGTGATCGTCGTCTGGGTGCATGACGCGACCGAGACGAGCGGCGAGATCGAGCGGCTGCGCGGCGTCAACGCCCGGATGCGCGATGCCTATGACGCGCTGACCGGGCTGATCGAGGCGGCACCGATGCCGATGTGGTATCGCGGTGCCGACATGCGGCTGGCGATGGTCAACTTCGCCTATGTCGAGGCGGTGGAGGGTCGCGATGCCGCCGATGTGATCGCGCGCGGGCTGGAACTGATCGAGGGGTCGGACCGCGGCGGGCCGCTGGCCGGAGCCACCGCCGCGCGCAGTCACGGCCGCCCCAGCGAACAGGTGCTGCCCGCCACGATCGATGGCGAACGCCGGACGCTGCGGGTGATCGACGTGCCGCTGCCGACCGGCGGCGTCGCCGGCTTCGCGGTCGATATCGAGGATCTGGAACAGGCCCGCAGCGGCGCGAAACGCTTCGCCGATGCGCAGCGCGAGATGCTCGACCGGCTGTCGGCGGGCGTCGCGCAGTTCGGGCCCGACCGGGCGCTGGTGTTCTTCAATCAGCCGTTCCGCCGGATGTTCGCGATGCGCGCCGAATGGCTGGCCGACCGGCCGGAGTTCGACCGCGTGCTGGAAAGGATGCGCGAGGCGAACCGCCTGCCCGAGGTACGCGATTTCCCCGGCTGGAAAGCGGAGCGGCGTGGCTGGTTCATCGGTGCGGAGGGCCCGACCGAAGAGAACTGGCATCTGCCGGGCGGGCTCCACATCCGCGTCGTGGCCCAGTCGCTGCCCGAGGGCGGGCTGCTGCTGGTGTTCGAGGACCGGACCGAGCAGGTCCAGCTGGCGAGCGCACGCGACACCTTGCTGCGCGTCCGCACCGCCACGTTCGACAATCTGTTCGAGGCGCTGGGCGTGTTCGCGGCGGATGGCCGGTTGCAGCTGTGGAACAACCGGTTCCGCGCGCTGTGGGATGTGGACGAGGAATTCCTGTCCGGGCACCCCCGGGTCGACGCCTTCGCCGAACGGGTGGCGAGCAAGCTGGCCAGCCCCGGCCGTGCCAGCCTGATCCCCGATCTCGTCCGCTCCGCCATCGCCGATCGCCAGCAACGCGGCGGGCGGATCGCGCTGGCCGATGGCCGCCATTTCGAATTCGGGGCGGTGCCGCTGCCCGACGGCAACGCGTTGTTCACGCTGCTGGACATCACCGACAGCCGCCGTGCCGAACAGGCGCTGCGCGAGCGCGCCAACGCGCTGGAGGCGGCGGACAAGGTGAAGACGCAGTTCGTCGCCAACATGAGCTACGAGCTCAAGACACCGCTGACCTCGATCAGCGGTTTCGCCGAGATGCTGCATGGCGGTTATGCCGGTGCGCTGCCGGATCAGGCGGGCAGCTATGTCGAGGCGATCCTCGATTCGGTCGAGCGGCTGGCGCTGCTGATCGACGACGTGCTCGATCTGACGCGGGGCGACGAGGGGGCCGAGATCGAACGCGGCGATGTCGACCTGGGCGTCGTCGTCCGCTCGGCCGCCAAGGCGGTGCAGCCCGCGATCAAGCGCCACCATATCGATTTCGCGATCGAGGTCGGCCGCTCGGTCGGGCGGGTGCAGGGCGATGCGAAACGGCTGCGCGAGGTCGTCGAGCATCTGCTGCGCCATGCGATGGCGGCGCTGCCGCAGGGCGGGCGCATCCTGCTCCATGCCGACGGTACCGCGACGCGGGCGCGGATCATCGTGTCCGACGACGGGCCGGGCCTCGATCCCGACAGTCTGGCGCGTGCCTTCGACCGGTTTGCCGAACCCAACCTCCAGCCCGGCGGCGAACGCGCGCTGGGGCTGGGTCTGCCGCTCGCCCGGCAGTTCGTGGAGGCGCATGGCGGCACCGTCCAGCTGGTGTCCGAACAGGGGCAGGGTACGCTTGTAACGGTGGAGTTGCCGCGGCGATGACGGTCCTTGCCGATGCGGCGGCGACCCACGCGGTCGGCATCGCGCTGGCCGGGGTCGTGCGGCCGGGTGATGTGGTGACGCTTACCGGGCCGCTGGGTGCCGGCAAGACCAGTATCGCGCGGGGTCTGCTCGCGGCGCTGGGGCTGGCGGGGGAGGCGCCGTCACCCTCCTATGCGATCGTCCAGCCCTATCGTCCGCCGGAGGTCGATCTGCCCGTGCTGCACGTCGACCTGTACCGGCTGGACGACAGCGACGCGGTGGCGGAACTGGGACTGGAGGACGAGCGTAGCGATGGCGTGCTGCTGATCGAATGGCCCGATCGCGCCGGCCCGCGCGCCTGGCCGGAGGCGCTGGCGCTGGTGCTGGCGATCGAGCCGGACGGCACCCGTCGCTTGACAGCGACGGTGCCCCCGGCTTGGGAAGCGCGATGGCCGATCCGACCCTGATGGCGATGGCGCCGCCCCCCGGCGCCGCTGCATTCCTGACGCACCATGGCTGGGGCGATGCCGCCATCGCCCCGCTGGCGGGCGATGCGTCGTTCCGCCGTTACTTCCGGGTGACGGATGGTGCGCGCCACGCGGTGCTGATGGATGCGCCGCCGCCCCATGAGGACCCACGGCCCTTCGTCGCCATCGCGCGCTGGCTGGAGGAGCATGGCTTCCTGGCACCGTCGATCCTGGCGCTGGACGAGGTGCAGGGGCTGGTGCTGATCACCGATCTGGGCGACGTGCGCTTCCGCGAGACGGTGGATGCCGACCCGGCGGGCGAGGTGGCGCTGTACGGCGAGGCGATCGATCTGCTCGTCGATCTGGCGCGACATCCGGCCGGCCCGCTCCCCTCCTATGACCGGGCGGTGCTGCACCGGGAGGCGGCGCTGTTCGTCGACTGGTATTGCCCGGCGGTGGGGATCGAACCCGACCGGGACGGGTATGTCGCGGCATGGGATGCGGTGTTCGATCACGCGATCGCGGCCGCGCCGGTCACCGTCCTGCGCGATTACCATGCCGAGAACCTGATGCTGGTGGGCGAGGGACGGCAACTGGGCCTGCTCGATTTCCAGGACGCGCTGGCCGGCCATCCGGCCTATGACCTGGTGTCACTGTTGCAGGATGCCCGCCGCGACGTATCCCCCGCGATCGAGGCGGCGATGCTGGCACGATACCGCGCGGCGACCGGCGCGGACGCGGCGTTCCTGAACGCCTATCACGTGCTGGGCGCGCAGCGGAACGCGAAGATCGTCGGCATCTTCACCCGGTTGTGGCGACGCGACGACAAGCCCCGCTATGCCGGCCTGTGTCCCCGCGTCTGGGCGTGTCTGGAACGCGATCTGGCACAGCCGGTGCTGGCGCCGGTCGCGCGGTGGTTCGACGCCAATATCCCCGCCGACCGGCGCGGCGATCCGCTGGCGATCGCGGCATGAACCGGCAATTGTCGATCCGCCCCGATCCGGGCGCGCGGGTGCCGCACACCGCGATGGTGATGGCGGCGGGGCTGGGCAAGCGGATGCGCCCGCTGACCGCCACCCGGCCCAAGCCGCTGGTCGAGGTCGCGGGCAAGCCGCTGATCGACCATGTGTTCGATCGGCTGGCGGCGGCGGGCGTGACGCGCGCGGTGGTGAACGTCCATTACCTCGCTGATACGCTGGAGGCGCATCTGCAGGCGCGCGGCGACGGGATCGAACTGGTCCTCTCCGACGAGCGGGCACAGTTAATGGAGACGGGCGGCGGGCTGGCACAGGCGCTGCCGTTGCTGGGCGAGGCACCGCTGTTCGTCGTCAACAGCGACAATCTGTGGGTCGACGGCCCGGTCGATACGCTGAAGCAGCTGGCGGCGCGGTGGGACGGCGATGTGATGGACGCGCTGCTGTTGATGGTGCCGCTGGCGCGGGCGCACAATCATCGCGGCGCGGGCGATTTCCATCTGGGCGGCGATGGCCGCATCACCCGCCGACGGCGGCCGGGCACGGTCGCGCCCTTCGCCTATACCGGCGTGCAGATCATCCATCCGCGCCTGATCGCGGACTGGCCGGCGGGGCCGTTCTCGACCAACCTGTTCTGGGATCGGGCGATCGCGGCGGGGCGTGCCTATGGGCTGGTCCATCAGGGACTGTGGTTCGATGTCGGCACCCCGGCCGCGATCCCCCGGACCGAGGCGTTGCTGATCGATGGCTGATGCCCGCGCCGGGATAGGGGCCGGGATAGGGGCAGGCGGCGTCGCCAGGCCGCGCCTGTACACCATCCCCGCCCACCGCGCCTTCGCGGATGCGCTGGTCGCCGGACTGATGCGCGCGCGCGATCCGCACGAACTGGCACGGGGCATGGTGCTGCTGCCCAACAACCGCGCCGTGCGCGCGATCACCGATGCGTTCGTGCGGGCCAGCGGCGGCGGGCTGATCCTGCCGCGGCTGGTGCCGCTGGGCGATCCCGATCTGGGCGAGGCGGTGGGCGCATCGCTCGATCCGGTCGATGACGAGGCGCCGCCGCCCCCTGCGGTCGCCCCCTATGCCCGGCGCATGATCCTGGCCCGGCTGGTGGGCGAGGAACGGGCGCGGGCCGGCCATCCGGTATCGGGGGCGGAGGCGGTGCGGCTGTCCGGCGATCTGGCCCGGACGCTGGACCAGTTGCTGGTGGAGGAGGTGCCGCCCGCGCGCCTTGCCGAACTGGATCTCGCGCCGGAGCTGACCGAACATTGGCGCCGCGCGCTGGCGACCTTTTCGGTGGTGCTCGATCGCTGGCCCGCCGAACTGGCGCGGCTGGGCGTGATCGACGCGGCGGCGCGGCGGGCGCGATTGCTGGGCCAGCTGGAGCAGCGATGGGCGCGGACGCCGCCGGCCGGGTTCGTGTGCGCGGCGGGGATCACCGATGCCGCGCCGGCGGTGGCGCGGCTGCTGCGCTGCGTATCCGGCATGGCGCATGGACAGGTGGTGTTCGCGGGGCTCGACCTCGACATGCCGGACGCGGAATGGGACGCGCTGATGCCGGCGGAGGGCCGGGCGATCGAAACGCACCCGCAGTTCCATCTTCGCCAGTTGCTGCATCGGATGGGGGTCGGCCGGGGCGAGGTGTCGCGCTGGCGCGGCGGGGGCGAGGGTGCGGATGCCGATGCCGCGCGGGGCAGGGCGATCGCCAACGCGCTGGCACCGGCCGATTTCACCGGCAAATGGACCGATCTCGCCGCCGCCGATCGCCGGCTGACCGGGGTGACCGCCGCGGAACTCGCCACCCCGGCGGACGAGGCGCAGGCGATCGCGCTGGCGCTGCGCGAGGCGCTGGAGGAACCGGAGCGGACCGCCGCGCTCGTCACCCCCGATCGCGCGCTGGCGCGGCGGGTGGCGGTGCATTGCAGCCGCTGGGGCATCGAGATCGACGACAGCGCCGGCCGGCCGCTGTCGCTGGCGGCACCCGGCACGCTGCTGCTCGCCTTGGCCGAGGCCGCGGCGCAGCGGTTCGCCCCACTGTCGCTGCTCGCGCTGCTGAAGCATCCGCTGGTGCGCGGTGGCGAGGCGCGGTTGCCGTGGCTGGACGGGGTCCGCCTGCTCGACCGGGCCTTGCGCGGGCCGCGCCCGCCGGCCGGGCTGGACGGGATCGGCGGCGCGCTGAAGGGGCGGGCGGCGGCGTTCTGGGCGGAAGCCTGCCCGGCGCTGGAACCGGTGGGCAGGACCTTCGCCGCCGGGCCGCAGCCGCTGGGCGGGCTGATCGCCTGCCTGCGCGAGGCGGCGGTGGCGCTGTGCGGCGATCCGCTCTGGTCCGGTCCGGCCGGGCGGGCGGCGGCGGAGTTCATCGCCGATCTGGAGGCGGAGGCCCCCGCCGGCCCCGCGACGGTCGATCCGGTCGAGGTGCCGCAACTGCTGCGCACGTTGCTGGACGAGGTGGCGGTGCGGCCGGCGCAGGGGCGCGGGCATCCACGCCTCGCCATCTATGGCCTGATCGAGGCGCGGTTGCAGACCGCCGACCTGATGATCCTGGGTGGCCTGAACGAAGGGGTCTGGCCGGGGCGGCCCGCCCCCGATCCGTGGCTGGCGCCGCGCATCCGCGCGACATTGGGCGTGATGGGGCTGGAACGCCGGATCGGCACCGCCGCGCATGATTTCGCGCAGGGGCTGGGCGCGCCGCGCGTGATCGTCACCCGCTCGCGCCGCGACGGATCGTCGCCGGCGCTCGCCTCGCGGCTGTGGTTGCGGTTGCAGGCGATGGCGGGCGACCGGTTCGAACGCGATCATGCGCTGGAGGAACGCGCCCGCCTGATCGACGCGGCCGCCGCGCACGAACCCGCCGCCCGCCCGGTCCCGTCGCCGCCCGCGCAGCGCCGGCCGCGCGCGATCTCGGTGACCGAGGTCGATCGGCTGAAGGCGGACCCCTATGCCTTCTATGCGCGCCGGGTGCTGCGGCTGTCGCCGCTCGACCCGGTCGATGCCGATCCCACCGCCGCGTGGCGGGGCAACGCCGTCCACGACATTCTGGAGCAATGGTGGCGGCAGGACGCCTGCGCCCCCGATGCGCTGCGCCCGCGGGCGATGCGCATGCTGGAAACCGCCGAGGTGCATCCGCTGCTGCGCGCCTTGTGGCAGCCGCGATTGCGCGAGGCGATCGACTGGATCGCCGATCAGGTCACCGCCTTCGCCGCCGAGGGCCGTCATGTGCTGGCGGCGGAGGGCAAGGGGACGATCGAGATCGCCGGCGTGACCCTGTCGGGGCGCTATGACCGGCTGGACCGGCTGGCGGACGGGCGGATCGCGGTGATCGACTACAAGACCGGCAAGCCCCCCAGCGCGACGGCGGTGCGCGAGGGGTTCAGCCTGCAACTGGGTTTGCTGGGCCTGATCGCGGAGCGCGGCGGGTTCGAGGATGTGCGCGGGGTGGCGGGCGCGTTCGAATACTGGTCGCTGGCCAAGCGACGCGACGCGTTCGGCTATATCGATTCGCCCGTCGATCCCGACGGGAAGCGCGACCGCATCGTGACCGGGGATTTCACCACGCTGGCGGCGGCCAATTTCACCGACGTGGTGGGCAAATGGCTGACCGGCACCGAACCGTTCACCGCCAAGCTGGTGCCCGATTATGCCCCCTATGCCGAATACGACCAGTTGATGCGGCGCGACGAATGGTATGGCCGTGACCGCTGAACTGCGCCCCCTCCCGCGCCTCAAGGGCGATCAGGCCGCGGCCAGCGATCCGCAGGCGCATGTCTGGCTGTCCGCCTCCGCCGGCACCGGCAAGACGCAGGTGCTGTCCGCCCGCGTGTTCCGCCTGTTGCTGCAGGGGGTGGAGCCGTCCGCGATCCTGTGCCTGACCTTTACCAAGGCGGGCGCGGCTGAAATGGCGCACCGTGTCAACGCCCGCCTCGCCGCGTGGGTGCGGCTGCCCGACACGGTGCTGGCCGCCGATCTCCATGCGCTGGGCGAGCCCGGCGATCCGGTGCAGCGGGGCCGCGCCCGGACGCTGTTCGCCAAGGTGCTGGACGCGCCGGGTGGCGGCCTGCGCATCCAGACCATCCACGGGTTCTGTCAGGGGCTGCTCGCCGCCTTCCCGGTCGAGGCGGGGCTGACCCCCGGCTTCCGCCCGCTGGAGGCGCGCGAGGAGGCGGTGCTGGCGCGCGAGGCGCTGGCGACGATGCTGTCCGATGCCGAGCGCGAGGGGCGCGGGATCGTGGTCGAGACGATCGGCGCGCTGTCGCTGCGGCTGGGCGAGGGCGGGGCGGAATCCTTCCTCCATGCCTGTGCGAAATCGCTGCGGGCGCTGGAGGCGTTGCCGTCCGGGATCGGACCGTGGCTGCGCCGCGCGCTCGACCTGCCGCAGGGCGAGGCGGCGGCGGCGATCGCGGAGGGCGTCGCGGCGCTCGACCTGGCGGCGATCCGCCGTATCGCCGGGGCCAATGCCGCTTGGGGCACCGCGACCGGCCTCGCCCATGCCGATATCGTCGCGCGCTGGCTGACCGGCGGGGCGGAGGCGCGCGCCGCCTCGCTGTCGGAACTGGCCGGGGTGGTGCTGACCGGCAAGGGGGAGCCGCGCAAGACATCGCCCAAGCTGATCGCGGCGGAACCCGATTACGTCGAACTGGCGACCGAACTGGGCACGCGATGCATCGACATCATCTCGCTCGGCGCGCGCATCGGCTATGCCGATCTGCTGGCGGGCGGGCTGGCGGTGGGGCGCGATTATGCCCGCGCCTATGACGTGGCCAAGCGCCGGGTCGGCGGGGTCGATTTCGACGACCTGATCCGCAGCACCGTCGCGCTGCTCGAACAACCGGGCGTCGGCGAATGGGTGCGCTTCAAGCTGGATCAGGTGACCGAGCACGTCCTGATCGACGAGGCGCAGGACACCAATCTGGACCAGTGGCGGATCGTGCGGGCGATCGCCGACGAGTTCTTCGTCGGGCGCGGCGTCCATGCCCCGTCGAGCCGGACTCTGTTCACGGTCGGTGACTGGAAGCAGGCGATCTTCGGCTTTCAGGGTACCAGCCCGTTCAACTTCGCCTGGGCCGAACGCCATTTCGGGCAGCAGGCGCAAACGGTGGCGGGCGACGACGACTGGCCGGAGGAGGAACGCGGCCTGCCGTTCCATCGCCTGTCGCTGACCCAGAGCTTCCGCTCGACCCGGCCGGTGCTGGCCTTCGTCGACGCCGCCGTCGCCGAGGTGCCCGAACCGGGGCTGGGTGCGATCGGCGCGATCGAGACCCATGCCAGCGAGGTGCCGGGATCGGGCAGCGTAACGCTGTGGCCCCCCGTCGTACCGGGCGACCATGGCGAGGACGAGGAAGAAGGCTGGGTGACCGATTCGGTCCGGCAACTGGCGGGCGATATCGCGCGGGCGGTACGCGGCTGGCTGGATGCGAAGACGATGCTGGGCGCGCGCGGCCGACCGATCCGGCCCGAGGATGTGATGATCCTGGTCAAGCGGCGTGGCGACCTCGCCGCGCTGATCGTCGCGCGCCTCTATGCCGAGGGGGTGCCGGTCGCCGGGGTGGACCGGTTGCGGCTGAACGCGCCGCTGGCGGTGCAGGACCTGCTGGCGGCGGTGCGCTTCGCGTTGCAGCCGGACGACGACCTGTCGCTGGCCAGCCTGCTGGTGTCGCCGCTGATCGGCTGGACGCAGGACGAGCTGATGGTTGCGGCACCCCGCAAGGAGGGCAGCCTGTGGTCGCATCTGGCCGATACCCAGACGACCGAACGGCTGGCGCCGCTGCGCCGCATTCTGGCACGCGCCGATTTCACCACGCCCTATCAGTTCCTGGAGGAGTTGCTGTCCGGGCCGCTCGACGGGCGACGCAAGCTGCTCCACCGGCTGGGCGCGGAGGCGCGCGATCCGATCGAGGAACTGCTGGGCGCGGCACTGGCGTTCGAACACACCACGACGCCGTCGCTGCAACGCTTCCTCGACTGGTTCGATCGCGGCGACGTGGAGATCGTGCGCGACCCCTCCGCGCCGCTGGACGCGGTGCGGGTGATGACCGCGCACGGGGCGAAGGGGTTGCAGGCGCCGGTGGTGATCCTGGCGGATGCGTGTGTCGATCCTACCGCCTCGCCGCGATCGGTGCTGCGCTGGTCGCCGGAGGATGGCGCGGCGGCGATCCCGGTGTTTCCGCCACGCGCCGGAGAACGGGGCGGCCCGCTCGACGAGGTGCGCAGCGCCGCCGAGGCGCGCGAACTGGAGGAGCATTGGCGGCTGTTCTATGTCGCGGCGACCCGCGCCGAGGAACGGCTGGTGATCGCCGGCGCGCTGGGCCCCAAGGCGAAGGGGGAGCCGCCGGCCGCCAGCTGGTATGCCGCCGCCGCCCGCGCGATGACCACGCTGGGGGTCCCCGTGGTCGAGGGCGGCGGCGTCCGGCGGTTCGAGGACGGCAAGCCGGTGCCGCCGGTCCGCGGCGAGGCGGCGACGGCGACCCGCGATCCGGTGGGGCTGCCCGACTGGGCGCGGACGCCCGCGCCGGTCGAGGCGCGACCGCCGCGTCCGCTCGCGCCGTCCGCGCTGGGCGAAGACATGGTTTCCGACCCGCCACCCACCGCCGCGATGCGGGCGGCGGCGGAGCGGGGCAGCCTGATCCATGCGCTGTTCGAGCGGTTGCCGGCGGTGGCCGCCGCCGACCGCGCACGTGCGGCGGACCGCTGGCTGGCGCAGGCGGCGGGTATCGGCGAGGCGACGCGGCGGGCGGAGATCGTGGCGGCGGCGCTGCGGGTGATCGACGATCCGGCGCACGCCGCGCTGTTCGGCCCCGACAGCCTGGCCGAGGCGCCGATCGCCGCGACGATCGAGGGCGGGCTGGTGGTGTCCGGCAAGGTCGACCGGCTGCTGGTCGGCGACACCATCCGCGTGGTCGATTTCAAGACCGGCCGGCGCGTGCCCGATACGCCGCCGGATTATCATCTGCGCCAGATGGCGGGCTATGTCGCGGCGCTGAAAGTGATCTTTCCGGGGCGGCCGGTGGAGGCGTCGTTGCTGTACACCGCCGGGCCGGTGCTGGTCACGCTGACCGACGCCGATCTGGCGATGCACAAGCCACGCTATCCCGCCACGGAGCAAAGCTGATCGCCCATGTGTTGAGCGGAACGATCCGGCACCCTAAATCGTCCGGCGAAGGAGTATCACGACAATGGCAACCAAGCAGATCACCGACGCCAGTTTCGAGGCGGACGTGCTGAATTCCGACCGCCCGGTGCTGGTCGATTTCTGGGCGGAATGGTGCGGCCCGTGCAAGATGATCGGCCCCTCGCTGGAAGAGATTTCCGAGGAACTGGGCGAGCAGGTGACGATCGCCAAGCTGAACATCGACGACAATCCCGATGCGCCCGGCAAGTACGGCGTGCGCGGTATCCCGACGATGATCCTGTTCAAAGGCGGCGCCCCGGCCGCGACCAAGGTGGGTGCGGAACCCAAGGGTCGGCTGAAGGCGTGGTTGCAGGGCGAGCTGTAGGCGCCCGACCAGAGTCTCTGAATTCAGCCTTTCTTCCCAATAGAATACGCTTCCCCGGCGAAGGCCGGGGTCCAGTTGGACGAATGCTGGTAAATGGTCAGCAAGGCTTTCCCAACTGGGCCCCGGCCTCCGCCGGGGTAGATAAGCAGGTTCGGGCAGAAAGTCCGGGAAGGGAAACGATCAGCTGCGATAGTCGGCGTTGATCGAGATGTAGCCATGGGTCAGGTCGCAGGTCCACACCGTGGCGCTGCCCTCGCCCAGACCCAGATCGACGCCGATCTCGATCTCGCTGCCCTTCAGGTGCGCGGCCACCGGCGCTTCGTCATAGCCCGCCACGGCCAGTCCGGCCTCGGCCACCTGCGTGGCGCCGAAGCGGATGGCGAGGCGGTCGCGCTCCGCCGGTTCGCCGGCCTTGCCCACCGCCATGACGATCCGGCCCCAGTTCGCATCCTCGCCCGCGATCGCGGTCTTCACCAGCGGCGAGTTGGCGATGCTCATCGCGATGCGGTGGGCGCTGCGGTCGCTATCGGCGCCGGTGACGGCGATCTCGATCAGCTTGCTCGCCCCTTCGCCGTCGCGGACGACCAGCAGGGCGAGTTGATGGCACAGGTCGGTAAGGGCGGCGCGGAAGGCGTCGGCCCCCGCGCTGTCGTCATCGACCAGCGTCGCATTGCCCGCCGCGCCGGTGGCGAACGCCAGCACCGTGTCGCTGGTCGAAGTGTCGCCATCGACGGTGATGCACGAGAAGGTGCTGGTGTTGGCGGCGGTCAGCATCCCTTGCAGGAAGGCGGGGTCGACGTCGGCGTCGGTGAAGACGAACCCCAGCATCGTCGCCATGTCCGGCGCGATCATCCCCGATCCCTTGATGATCCCGACCAGCGTCACCGGGCGGCCATCGACGATCGCGGTGGTCGTCGCGCCCTTGGGATAGGTGTCGGTGGTGCCGATCGTCTCGGCCGCCGCCTGCCAGTCGCAGGGCGTCGCGACGAAGGCCGCGTCCAGCCCGGCCTCGGCGCGGTCGATCGGCAGCGGCACGCCGATCACGCCGGTGGAGGCGACGAACACGTCCGACGGCTGGCATCCGGCATGGGCGGCGGTGCGTGCGGCGATCGCCTCCACCGCCTGTCGGCCCCGATCGCCGGTGAAGGCATTGGAATTGCCCGCGTTCACCACCAATGCCCGCGCCTGACCCAGCACCAGCGCGCGGCGGCACCATTCCACCTCCGGCGAGGGGCATCTGCTTTGCGTCAGGACGCCCGCGACCGCGGTGCCGGGGGCGAGCGTGACGAAGGTCAGGTCGCAGCGATCCCATGTCTTGTACCGCGCCCGCGCGACGCGCAGCTCGACGCCGGCGACCGGCGGCATGGCGGGGAACGGCAGGGCGAGGGGAGAGATGGCGTGGCTCATGACCGGGGGCTTTGCGGGAAAGGACGGGCGCTGGAAAGTCTCAAAAGTCGCATCCTACAGGGGTCCGACAAAGGGTGAGGTGTGACTTTCCGGGGACGACGCGGCGGACATGACCGATCCTTGCCATGAAGGCCGTCTGTAGGACAGCGCCGGCCCCAATCCACGTTTCGATTGCCGGTGCCGGGGCGTGTGGGTTCACGCGAAGAGGCGAAGAGGCGAAGGTGCGAAGGTGCGAAGAGGGGTGGTTCGCGCAGAGGCGCGGAGGGCGCAGAGAAAACCCCGCCCGCGTCAGCGGACTTGCTCATACCCGGTCGAGATACGAAAGCCGCTGCGCGGAAAGAGGCGCAGAAGCCGCGAACGATATCTCCGCGCCCTCTGCGCCTCTGCGCGAATCCACCTTCTTCCCTCGCGTCTTCGCGTCTTCGCGTGAACCATCTTCCCACGCCCCGGCGGGATGGACTGTTTAGCCCATGCTCCCTATGTCCGGGCGCGCATGAACCTGTTGCTGCTCCTGTCTGCCCTGTTGTCCGCCCTGACCGGGATCGGCGGCAGCGTGCGGTCGCCCGACGTGGCGCAGGCGGTGGCGGGACAGTCGGTCGTCGCCGCGGCGACGACGGCGCGGCGCGCGGTGCCGACGCACCGGCCGGCCGATGTGATGCCGCAGGGGTCGCGAATCGCGGCCGTCGTGACGGCGTGGTCGCTGTCGCCGACGCAGCCATTCTGGGCGGCACGCCGCCGCGAATAGCGGGCGGACGCCTTCACCCTGTCTTCAGCGGTCGCCTCTATCGGGGGCGGGCCGCGCTTTTCTCGTTATCAGGAACCCGCCCACATGTTCGGTGGCCTCGCCAAATCGCTCTTCGGGTCGTCCAACGACCGGTACGTCAAGTCGCTCAACCCCATCATCAACAAGATCGCGTCGTTCGAGCCGACGTTGCAGGCGCTGTCCGATGCCGATCTCGCCGCGCAGACGGTGAAGTTCCGCGCCCAACTGGCGGAGGGCACCAAGCTCGACGACCTGCTGCCCGAGGCGTTCGCAACGGTGCGCGAGGCGGCTCGGCGCGTGCTGGGCCAGCGGCATTACGACGTGCAGATGGTCGGCGGCATCGTGCTCCACCGCGGCGAGATCGCCGAGATGCGGACGGGCGAGGGCAAGACGCTGGTCGCGACGCTGGCGTGCTATCTCAACGCCCTGCCGGGCAAGGGCGTGCATGTCGTCACGGTCAACGACTATCTCGCCAGCCGCGACGCGACGTGGATGGCGCAGGTGTACGGTTTCCTGGGCCTGACCACCGGCATCATCGTGCCGAACCTGACCGACGAGCAGCGCCGCGCCGCGTATGAATCGGACATCACCTACGCGACGAACAACGAACTCGGTTTCGATTACCTGCGCGACAACATGAAGTACGAGCGCACCGGGATGGTGCAGCGCCCGTTCAACTTCGCGATCATCGACGAGGTCGATTCGATCCTGATCGACGAGGCACGCACCCCGCTGATCATCTCCGGCCCGACCGACGACAAGTCGGACCTGTACAAGCTGGTCGATGCGGTGGTGAAGCAGTTCGCGCCGGAGGATTACGAGAAGGACGAGAAGCAGAAGTCGATCATCCTGACCGAGGACGGCACCGAGCGCGCCGAGCGGATGCTGGAGGCGGCCGGGCTGCTGGAAGGCGACAACCTGTATGATTTCGAGAACACGCAGGTCGTCCACCACCTGAACCAGGCGCTGCGCGCGAACATGATGTTCAAGGCGGACACGGACTACATCGTCAAGGACGGCAAGGTCGTCATCATCGACGAGTTCACCGGGCGGATGATGGACGGGCGCCGCTGGTCCGACGGCCTGCACCAGGCGGTCGAGGCGAAGGAGGGCGTGAACATCGAGCCCGAGAACCAGACGATGGCCTCGATCACCTTCCAGAATTATTTCCGCATGTATCCCAAGATCGGCGGGATGACCGGCACCGCCGCGACCGAGGCGGCCGAATTCTACGACATCTACAAGATCAACGTCGTGTCGATCCCGACCAACGTGCCGGTGCAGCGGATCGACGAGCAGGACGAATTCTACAAGGACACGCAGGACAAGTTCCGCGCGATCGCCAAGAAGATCGCCGAACATGCCGCGCTGGGCCAGCCGGTGCTGGTCGGCACCGTGTCGATCGAGAAATCGGAACTGCTGTCTGAATTCCTGACCCAGGAGAATGTGCCGCACAAGGTGCTGAACGCGCGCTATCACGAGATGGAGGCGCACATCGTCGCGCAGGCGGGCCGCAAGTCCGCGGTGACGATCGCGACCAACATGGCCGGGCGCGGCACCGACATCCAGCTGGGCGGCAATCTCGATTTCCGCATGTCGGACGAACATGCCGATCTCGATCCCGGCACCCCCGATTACGAGGCGGTGGCCGAGCGGGTGAAGGCGGAGATCGCGGTCGAGAAGGCCGAGGTGCTGGCGGCGGGCGGCCTGTTCGTGCTGGGCACCGAGCGGCACGAGAGCCGGCGGATCGACAACCAGCTGCGCGGCCGATCCGGCCGGCAGGGCGATCCCGGACTGTCGCGCTTCTATCTGTCGCTGGACGACGATCTGCTGCGCATCTTCGGGCCGGACACGCTGTTCGCGCGGATGATGCGGTCGAACATGGACGATGGCGAGGCGATCGGCAGCAAGTGGCTGAGCAAGGCGATCGAGACCGCGCAGAAGAAGGTCGAGGCGCGCAATTACGACATCCGCAAGCAGGTCGTCGAATATGACGACGTGATGAACGACCAGCGCAAGGTGATCTACGAACAGCGCGCCGACATCATGGATGCCGAGACGGTCGGCGACATGGTGAGCGACATGCGCGCCGAGACGGTGAACACGATCGTCGGCGATGCCTGCCCGCCCAACTCCTATCCCGAACAGTGGAACGTGGAGGGGATGAAGGCGCAACTGGCGGACGTGCTGAACCTGTATCCGCCGATCGACGAATGGTTGCAGGAAGAGGCGATCGATCCCGAACTGGTGACCGAGCGCGTGCAGGCCGAGGCGGATGCCGCGATCGCCGCCAAGGCCGCCGATCTGGAGCCGGAGACGTGGGTGCAGATCGAGAAGTCGATCCTGCTCCAGCATCTGGACCATCACTGGAAGGAGCATCTGTCGACGCTGGATGCCCTGCGTCAGGTGGTCCATCTGCGCGCCTATGCGCAGAAGACGCCGCTCAACGAGTACAAGCAGGAGGCGTTCTCGCTGTTCGAGCGGATGCTCGACAATATCCGCGAGGACGTGACGCGGACGGTGGCGCATGCCGATTTCCAGTTCCAGGCGGCCCCCGAACTGCCGCCGCTGCCCGATTTCATCACGACGCATTTCGACCCGTTCACCGGCGAGGACGACAGCAACGACCGCGATGCCGGGTCGCTTGGGTATGTGACGACGCAGCTGCCACCGCTCCAGATGGTGCGGCCCGAGGCGCAGGATCTGGGGCAGGACCCGGCCGAATGGGAAGGCCGCGTCAACCGCAACGCGCCGTGCCCGTGCGGGTCGGGGCGCAAGTACAAGCATTGCCACGGCGCCGTGACGGGGTGAGGTGATCCGTTCGTCGTTGCGGGGGTAGCGCGGCGATCCGGGGCGTCGTGTGTGCGGCCTCTGGATTGCCGCGTCGCTTCGCTCCTCGCAATGACGGAAGAGGGCGGCGGTTGTATTCGAAACGGTGCGGGTTTCAGGATCGACCTGTCCGTTCCGTCATTGCGAGCGTAGCGAAGCAATCCGGCAAGCCGCGCGTGTGACGCTCCGGATTGCTTCGCTACGCCCGCAATGACGACATTACAGCATCGTTACGCGGGCACGCCGTACAGGTCGTGATCGTCGGCATCCTCGATCGTGACGGGGACGATATCGCCGACCGTCAGATGGCCGGCATCGCGCAGGAAGACCTCGCCGTCGATCTCCGGCGCGTCGGCGGCGGAGCGGCCGGTGGCGCCGCCCTCCTCGTCCACCGCGTCGACGATCACCGACAGGGTGCGGCCGACCTTGGCGGCGAGCTTGGCGGCGGAGATCGCGGCGGTCTTCGCCATGATGCGCTGATAGCGCTCCTCCTTCACCTCCTCGGGCACCGGATCGGGCAGCAGGTTGGCGGTGGCGCCCTCGACCGGTTCGAACCGGAAGGCGCCGACGCGGTCGAGCTGCGCCTCGTCCAGCCAGTCGAGCAGGTACTGGAAATCCTCCTCGGTTTCGCCGGGGAAGCCGACGACGAAGGTGGAGCGGATCGCGATGTCCGGGCAGATCTCGCGCCAGCGGTGGATGCGGCCCAGCACCTTGGCGTCGTTGGCGGGGCGCTTCATCCGCTTCAGCACGGCGGGCGCGGCATGCTGGAACGGGATGTCGAGATAGGGGAGGACCAGCCCCTCGGCCATCAGCGGGATGACCTGATCGACATGGGGGTAGGGGTAGACATAGTGGAGCCGCACCCAGGGTGCGATCCGGCCGAGTTCGCGGGCCAGATCGGTCATGTGCGCGCGAACCTCGCCACCGCCCTTCAGCGGCCATGACGCATGGCGCAGGTCGACGCCGTAGGCGGAGGTGTCCTGGCTGATGACCAGTAGTTCCTTCGTGCCGGCGGCAACCAGCTTCTCCGCCTCGCGCAGGATCGCGTCGGGCCGGCGGCTGACGAGATCGCCGCGCAGCGAGGGGATGATGCAGAAGGAGCAGCGATGGTTGCAGCCCTCCGAAATCTTGAGATAGCTGTAATGACGCGGCGTCAGCTTCAGGCCGGCGTCGGGGATCAGGTCGAGATAGGGTGACAGGTGGGCGGGCGCGGCGGCGTGGACCGCCTCCACCACCTGTTCGTACTGGTGCGCGCCGGTGACGGCCAGCACCTGCGGGAAGCGGGCGCGGATCGTCTCCGCCTCCTTGCCCATGCAGCCGGTCACGATGACGCGGCCGTTTTCGGCGATCGCCTCACCGATCGCTTCCAGGCTTTCCTCCTTCGCCGAATCGAGGAAGCCGCAGGTGTTGACCAGCACCACATCCGCGCCGGCATAGTCGGGCGACATCTGGTAGCCGTCGGCGCGCAGTTGCGTCAGGATGCGTTCGCTGTCGACGAGGTTCTTCGGACAGCCGAGCGAGACCATGCCGACGCGCGGCGGGGTGGGGAGTATCGTTGCCATGGGAGCCGAAGCACATAGTGCGGAACGCGCCGATTTGCCAGCGTCGCGCTTTTATGCTCCGCAATGACGATGCTCGCCATCGGTCTCATGTCAGGAACCTCGCTCGACGGCATCGATGCCGCGCTCATTGACACGGATGGCGAGGGGGTGGTGCGCCCGGTCGCGTTCCGGGGCGAACCCTATTCGGATGCGGCGCGTGAGCAGCTGGCGGCGGCGACGGCGATCGCGCTGACCTATGACCGGCCACGCGCCAGCCCGCCGCTGATCGAGGCGGCGGACCTGATTACCCGCGCCCATGCGATGGCGGTCCACAAGCTGCTGCGCGAGGCGCAGGTGGCGCCGGAGGCGGTCGGCGTGATCGGGTTCCACGGGCAGACGGTGGCGCACCGCCCCGATCGCGGCTGGACGTGGCAGATCGGCGACGGCGCGGCGCTGGCGGCGGCATCCGGGATCACCACGGTGGCCGATTTCCGCAGCGCCGACGTGGCGGCCGGCGGGCAGGGCGCACCGCTGATCCCGATCTATCACGCCGCGCTGACCGCCGGACTGGCCCGGCCGGTGGCGGTGCTGAACCTGGGCGGGGTGGGGAACATCACCTTCATCGGGACGGACGGCGCGCTGGTGGCGTTCGACACCGGGCCGGCGAACGGGCTGATCGACCATTGGGTGGGGGAGCAGACGGGCGCGCGCTACGATGTGGGCGGCGCGCTGGCGGCGGGCGGGCGCGTCGACCAGACGGTGCTGGGCGGGATGCTGGACCATCCGTTCTTCGATGCGCCCGCGCCCAAGTCGCTCGACCGCAGCGACTTCACCATCCAGCCGGCGCGCGGGCTGTCGGCGGCGGACGGTGCGGCGACGCTGACCGCGTTCACCGCCGAATCGGTCGCGCTGGCGCTGCCGCACCTGCCGGCGCGCCCGGCCCGGTTGCTGGTGGTCGGCGGCGGCCGGCACAATCCGGTGCTGATGCGGATGATCGCCGACGCCACCGGACTGGTGGTGGAATCCGGCGATTCACTGGGCTGGAACGGCGACGGGGTGGAGGCGGAAGGATTCGCCTATATGGCGGTCAGGCGCCTGAAATCGCTGCCGATCAGCTTCCCCGGCACCACCGGTGTACCGGTCGCGATGACGGGGGGTGTCGTCCATCCCGTATGATCCACGCCCCGTCGATGGCCACCACATTAATCATGGACTAACGCCTGTCTTCGTATAACCCAGATCAACCACGCACCGGGAGGTTGGTCGTTGGAATCGGATCACCGTTATTACGCCCGCCGGCTCATCATCGAGCGCGCCGCCGCCCAGCGCGCGCTGACCGTGGAAGCGCGCGAACGCCGGCTGCAACTGGTGGAAACCTATGAGCGCAAGCTGGAGGCGCTGCGCGCCTGACCGGCGGGGTTCAGTTTCCCGAACGGGGGCGACCGGCTCCGGCGCCGGGCATACCGACATCCCGGCGCACGACCAGCGGATCGGGGCAACCGTCCTTCGAGCGATAGACCGTCTTGATCTCCGTGGCGGGGGGCATGTCGCCAAGTTTCCCGAACGTGCCCGTCTGCTTCCCCTTCACCTGCACACGATCGGCCTTACGGCATTTTTCGGGCAGCGCGCCGGGATTGGGCATCGTGGTGACGGGAAGGTCGGTGGCGATCCGGGCCGGGGCGGTGGCGGGCGACAACGTGACGACAGCCGCGACGGCAACGAGCATCAGGCGCATGGAACTTCTCCCGGAGACGATGGGGCATCCTATCTCCGCCGGGAACCCCGGGTCAATCGGGCGGACCGTCAGCGGAGCGGGCGGGCATCCGGGACATAGGCGTCGATCAGCGCGCCGACATCGTCGGGATGCGCGCCGGTGAGTTCGGGGGCGGCGCGCCCCTGCGCATAGATGAAGCCCTGTACGGGATAGATGCCGCCGCCCAGCCCGTCATTGTCGCGGTACCAGACCTTCACCGACGACCAGTCGTTGGCGGACGATACGTCGTAGAGCGTGACATCCTGTTCGGCATGGCCCCGCTCGCCGTTCTGGCGCGACCAGTTGGCGTGGGTCAGCATCAGCACCCGTTTCTCGACGATGCGGCTGACCACCGCGACATGGCCCATCGGCAATCGCGGCGTCTTGGCGAAGACCATCACCGAGCCGACGCGCGGGCGATGGCCGCGATCGTACCGGCCGGCGGCCTGATCCCACCAGGTCCAGGCATTGCCATAGATCCGGATGCCGGAGGCCGCGCGCGCGAAGGGTACGCATTCGCCGACATAATCGAGCAGCGACTGCGCGGATGCCGGCGCCACGACGGCCAGCGCCAGCATGGCGGGGAGCAGGGAACGGCGGAACGATCGCATGGCGTGCATTATAGGCGGGTTCGCGTGAACCGGGCGTGGCCGCCACCTCTCCGTCGCTCCGTCGTCAGGCCGCTCACCCGGCGACGCCCAGCTGCTGGAGCATGAACGCCTGCCATTCCGCATTCTGGCGGAAGCGTTCGAACCGGCCCGACTTGCCGCCATGCCCGGCTTCCATGTTGATGCGGAACAGCAGGGGGTTGGCGTCGGTCTTCAGTTCGCGCAGCTTCGCGACCCATTTGGCCGGTTCGTAATATTGCACCTGACTATCCCACAGGCCGGTGCCGACATACATCGCCGGATACGCCCTGGCGGTGACGTTGTCGTAGGGGGAGTAGCCGAGCATGTAATCGTAATAGGGTTTCTGTGCGGGGTTGCCCCATTCGTCATATTCGAAGGTCGTCAGCGGGATCGACGCATCGAGCATCGTCGTGACGACATCGACAAAGGGGACCTGCGCGATGATGACGCGGTAGTCGGCGGGCGCCATGTTGGCGATGCCGCCCATCAGCAGGCCACCGGCGCTGCCACCCATCGCCGCCACCCGGTCCTTCGCGGCGTATTTCTGTGCGACCAGATAACGGGTCACGTCGATGAAGTCGGTGAAGCTGTTCCTCTTGTTCAGCAGATGCCCGTCGTCATACCAGCCGCGCCCCATTTCCTGGCCGCCGCGGATATGCGCGATCGCGAAGACGACGCCGCGATCGAGCAGGCCGATCCGCCCCGGATCGATCCCCGGGTCCATCGAGATGCCGTAACTGCCATAGGCATATTGCAGCAGCGGGGCGGTACCGTCGCGCTTCACGCCCCTGGCATGGACCAGCGAGACGGGGATGCGGGTGCCGTCGCGCGCGGGCGCCCAGACGCGTTCGGTGACGTATTTCGCCGGGTCGTAGCCGGGCACGGGCGCGACCTTCAGCACGCGGCGTTCGCCGGTGCGGGCGTTGACCTCGTAGGTGGTGGTCGGCGTGACCAGCGAGCCATAGGTGTAGCGGACCCACGGCGTATCCGGTTCCTCGTTGACGTCGAGCGCCATGCGATAGGCGGGCTCGTCCGCCTTCACCGGGGTGGACACGCCGGCATCGGTCAGCAGGCGGATCATGCGGTTGCCGCCCTCGCGCTGGTCGATCGCGACGAAGCCGGCGAAGGGGCGGAAATCCTCGATGAACACGGTGTCGCTGGCGGGCGTCAGGTCGCGCCAGCCGGCGGTGCCCCTCGCCATGTCGGCATCGGCGACGGTGACGAGCTTGTAGTTCTTCGCATCGCGGTTGGTCCGCACGATCCATCGCCCGCCCAGGTGATCGGCGTGGTAGCGGAATTCACGGGCGCGGGGGGCGATGACGGTGAAGGCGGCGGGCGACGTGGCCGCGCCGGCGACCGGGGCGCAACGCTGTTCGTCGCTGACGGTGGATTGCACCCCGATGCAGACGAAGCGATCGTCGGCGGTGCGGGCGATCCCCATCTGATAGGTATCGTCCTTCTCCTCGTACAGCAGCCGGTCGGCGGTGGCGGGCGTGCCCAGCACATGCGCCTTCACCCGGTAGCCGCGCAGCGTGACGGGGTCCTTCTCGACGTACAGCACGGTGCGGTCGTCCGCCCAGACGACATTGGGTTCGATGTTGGCGACGGTATCGGCCATCACCCGGCCGGTGGCGATATCCTTCACCTTCAGCACATATTGGCGGCGGCCGACGATATCCTCCGCCCAGGCGACACGCTGGTCGTCGGGGCTGACCGCACGGTCGCCGATCGAGAAATAGCTGCGGCCCTTCGCCATCGCGGGCTGGTCGAACAGGATCTCGGCCGGCGCGGTGGCGCTGCCCTTGCGGCGCTCGACGATCGGATAGTCCGCCCCGGTCTGATAGCGCGAGCCGTACCAGTAGCCGTGCTTGCGATAGGGAACGCTGCTGTCGTCCTGTTTGATGTGCGCGACCGTCTCGTCATAGAGCCGGGTCTTGAGCGGGGTGAGCGTGGCGAGGCGGGCATCGGCCCAGGCGTTCTCCGCGGCGAGATAGCCGAGCATGGCCGGGTCCTTGCGGGTATCGTCGCGCAGCCAGTAATAATCGTCGTTGCGGGTGCCGTTGGGGGACGCGACCTGATGCGGGCGTTTGGCGGCGCGCGGCGGGGCATCCGCCTGCTGTGCCGAGGCCGCCCCTGCGATCAACCCCGCAATCAGCAACGCGGCGAGCGCGGTTCCCGCCATGCCCGTTACCGCCGGTCTGCTGCGCCGCATCGTCATCCCCGATCATTCCCTTTTGCCGGCGGCAGCGTAGCGTCAGGATATCGGGTCGCGCAACGGCCGTTCGCGACGCCGTTGGCCGCGCGCGCGGATCGACGACGGGGCGGGGGCGGTTGCGCGGCGGCGGGCGCCCCCCTAAGTCCGTCGGCATGCTGGATATCGATCAGGCGCGTGCGCGCGCGCACGACATCGTCGCCCGCGCCACGGCGGGCGGGGCGGACGCCGCCGATGCCGTGTTCGCGGCGGATGCCTCGCTCGACGTGTCGGTGCGGCTCGGCCGGCTGGAGGATGTCGGCCGGTCGGAAAGCGCCGAACTGGGCCTGCGGGTGTTCGTGGGCCAGCGATCGGCGAGCGTATCGACGTCCGACCTGTCGAGCGATGCGCTCAACACGCTGGTCGAGCGGGCGGTGGCGATGGCCCGGGAAGCGCCCGAGGACCCCTGGGCGGGGCTGGCCCCGGCGGAACGGTTGCTGCACGGCGCGCCGCCGCTGCTGGGCCTGGACGATGGCGGCGACGTATCGCCCGAGGCGCTGCGCGACGCGGCACTGGCGGCGGAAGCGGCGGCGCGCGACGTGCCGGGCGTGACCAACAGCGAGGGCGGCGGCGCCAGCGCCTCGCGTTCGGTCTGGGCGCTGGCGACCTCGACCGGCTTTGCCGGGGCCTATGCGGCGACGGGGTACGGCGTGTCGGCCAGCGTCGTGGCGGGCGAGGGCGGATCGATGCAGCGCGATTACGCGCATCACGCCGCACGCCGCCGTGACCAGCTGGACGATCCCGCCGGCCTCGGGCGCGAGGCGGGCGAGCGCGCGGTGGCGCGGGTCGGCCCCGGCCGGCTGACCAGCGGCGCGATGCCGGTGGTGTTCGATCCGCGGGTCGGCGCCTCGCTGATCGGCCATCTGCTCGGCGCGATCGGCGGATCGGCGATCACGCGGCGGACGTCGTTCCTGCTCGACGCGCTGGGCACGCCGGTGCTGCCCGCCGGACTGTCGTTGCGCGACGATCCCCACCGCCCGCACGGGCTGCGCTCACGACCCTTCGATGGCGAGGGGCTGGCGGTGTCGCCGGTCGCGATCGTCGAGGACGGGGTGCTGGAGACATGGTTGCTCGACAGCGCCGCCGCGCGCCAGCTGGGGCTGGAGCCGACCGGCCATGCCGCGCGCGGGATCGGCGGCGGGCCGGGGGTGTCGGCGTCGAACCTGTATCTCGACGGGGGCCATGTGCCGGTCGACACGCTGCTCGCCGACGTGGGCGAGGGCGTGTACGTGACCGAGCTGATCGGGCAGGGGGTGAACGGCGTCACCGGCGACTATAGTCGCGGCGCGGCGGGTTTCCGCATCACCGGCGGCGTGATCGGCGAGCCGGTCGCCGGCTTCACCATCGCGGGCAATCTGCGCGACATGCTGCTGGCGATCACCGCCGGCAACGATCTGCAATTCCGCTTCGGCACCAATGTGCCGACGCTGCGGGTGGACGGGTTGACCGTCGCGAGCGGCTGACCGGGATGGCGCCGCTGCTGGACGCCGTCGTCGAGATCGCCGCCGCGGCGGGGCAGATGGCGCTCGCGCGCTGGCGCACCGATTTCCGCCGGTGGGAGAAGGAGCCGGGCAGCCCGGTGTGCGAGGTCGATCTGGATGCCGACCGGATGCTCCACGCCCGGCTGTCGGCGCTGTTGCCCGAGGCGGGCTGGCTGTCGGAGGAAACCGCCGATGCGCCCGACCGGCTGGCGCGGCGGCATGTGTGGGTGGTCGATCCGATCGACGGCACCCGCGATTACATCCGCGGGCGCGAGGGCTGGGCGATTTCGGTGGCGCTGATCGAGGATGGGCAACCGGTGATCGCGGTGCTGGACGCCCCCGCCCGGCGCGAACGCTGGTCGGCGACGGCGGGGCGCGGGGCGTGGCGCAACGGCGTGCGGCTGGCGGCGGGGGACCGCATGGCCCTGGCCGGCGCGCGGGTGCCCGCGGACGTGCTGCCCCGCACGGACCGCGATTTCGTGGTGGTGGCCAAGCCGAACTCGATCGCGCTGCGCATGGCGATGGTCGCCGCCGACGAGGCCGATCTGGTCGCGACCCTGCGCTGGGGCAACGAATGGGACATCGCCGCCGCGGTGCTGATCGGCGCGGAGGCGGGCGCGGGGGTGAGCGACGCGCTGGGCGCGCCGCTGGCGTTCAACAAGCGCGTACCACAGGCATTCGGCGTGGTGGTGGCGGCACCGGGTATCCACGACGCGGCGATCGAGCGGCTGGCGGAACGGGCGGCGGCGCTGGCCGGGTAATCCTCAAGCGGGTCGGGACGACATTTGCGTGAGCCATCACGTCATGGCGAGCGTAGCGAAACGATCCAGGGCGTCACGCGCCGGGCTATGGATTGCTTCGCTGCGCTCGCCATGACGAATGGGGGTACGTCATCATACCCCGAAGGATACCACCTTCCTGGCGGCGGTACGGGGTGTTCCGCAGAAGACCTGCCGACAGGGGTGGGGGCGGTCGTCACCCCCTGCCCGGTCAGTGGACGAAACGCGCCACCACGTCGCGGTACGAACGGCTGACCTTCACCTGCGCGCCGGACCCCAGCACCAGGAAGCATTCGCCGTTGGTATGCGGCTTCACCTGCTTGACGAGGTCGAGGTTGACGATCGTCGAGCGGTGGATGCGCTGGAACCGGCGCGGGTCGAGCCGCTTTTCGAGGTCCTTCATCGTCTCGCGCAGGATCAGCGTATTATCGCCGGTATAGATGCACATATAGTCGCCGGCCGCGTCGATCCGCTCGATCGTGTCGACATCGACGCGGAAGATCTGGCCGCGATCCTTGATGTTGATGAGCTTTTCGAACCGGTTGGCGGAGACGTCGCCGCCATCGCTTTCCATGTCGGCGGCGGCATCGGGGGCGTGTTCGGCCAGCACCTCCTTCAGCCGGTCCACCTCCTCCACGCCGCGCTTTTCGGCCAGACGCTGGCGCACCCGGTCGAGCGTGTCGGCGAGGCGCGTTTCCTCGACGGGCTTCAGCAGGTAATCGACCGCCTGCGCCTCGAACGCGCGCAGGGCATGGTCGCTATAGGCGGTGACGAACACGAACAGCGGCGGCTCCACCTCCATCAGCCCCTGCACCACCGAGAAGCCGTCGAAACCGGGCATCTGGATGTCGAGGAAGACGAGGTCGGGCTTGTGGGTCTTGATGGCGCGGATCGCTTCGCGCCCGTTCATGCATTTTTCAATGATCTCCACGTCTTCGTGCGTTTGCAGCCGAAGCTCCAGCCCCTGGATCGCCAGGGGCTCGTCGTCGACGAGGATGGTACGGATGGTCATGCGGCCTCTCTGTTCACGTCTTCCAGCTGGTAGGGAATCTCGATCTCGACCGAGAAACCGCCAGCGGGCATCGAGCGCGTCTCGAACTTCTGGTCCGGCCCGTAAGCCTGGACCAGTCGTTCGCGTATATTGGTGAGCCCGACACCCGTTGAAAGGCTTGGACTGATCCGCGCCTCGTGCAAGCCGGGGCCGGTATCGGATACGGCGATCTGCACCCGTTCCCCGGCGAGCCGCACGCGGACCGAGATATCGGCGCCTTCCTCCTGCGGGGTGACCGCATATTTGATCGCGTTCTCGACCAGGGGTTGCAGCAGCAGCGAGGGCAGGCGCGCGCGTTCGGCACGGGGATCGACCTCGAACAGCGGGCGCAGGCGATCCTCGAAGCGCATCTTCTCGATCTCCAGATACAGCTTCAATGTCTCCACCTCCTGCGCGACGGTGACGTGCGCGGTCGGTTCGTTGGCCAGCGTGTAGCGCAGGAACGAGGACAGCCGCGACAGCATCGCATTGGCCCGCTCGGTCTGCTTCAACAGCACCAGCGTCGAGATCGAGTTGAGCGTGTTGAACAGGAAATGCGGGTTCAACTGGTAGCGCAGCATCGCCAGCTGCGCCGAGGATGCCTGCAATTCGAGCGCGCGCATCTCGTCGATCTGGTTTTCCAGCACGAGGAAGAAGTTGATCGCCACATAGAGCGCCGACCAGCCCGCCAGCACGACGAAGTTCAGGAACAGCGAGCCGGCCACCAGCGTGACGGTGACGCCGGCCGTGCCCGTCTTCAGGAACGAGAAGGAGAAGGCGTTGATGGTCGCGTACAGGATCGTCGCCACCACCAGCGTCGCCACCGCCAGCGGCACGCCGGCGATACGGGGGACGTGCCGGTAATAGCCGTAGCAGGCCGACAGCAGCATCGTGATGCAATAACCGACGATCGCCTCGACGATCACCGGGATGATGAGTTCCAGCCGGAAGCCGTTGGACAGCGACGAGACGCTGCGCAGGAGCAGGTACCCGCCCCAGCCGACCGCCTGCAACGTCCAGAAGGCGCGGGCCTTGTTCTCGAAGAACGGCCGGACGTTGATCGTCCGCCCATGCGGCCCGCGGGCGACATAGGGCGTGGCGGGGGCGGCGGCAGCGGGGCCGGCGGCGGGGGAGGCGGGTAGCGTAGCCATCGATAGAGCGGCTTCTACACGCCCCCGCGCCGTCACGCAAAACGCCGAAGGGCCGCCGTTCCGATGTGGAACGACGACCCTTCGTCAGGCGACCCGGCGGTGGAACGGCCCACCGCCTTCGCGCCGTGGCCGACGGCTCAGAACGAGAAGCGGGCGCCGACGCGGATCGAGTAGAGCGACTGACGCGAGTAGATCGTGTCGGTCGGCGGCGTGTTGGGGGCGAGGTAACGATACTGCGCGCAAGGCTGGCTGGAATTGTTGACCAATACCCCGCTCGCGGCGGTGCCGGTGGGCGTGGCGGCGGCCAGACACTGAACGCGGACGGCGACCTGCGTATACGGGAAGGCGTATTCGCGGATCTGGCCCCAGTTCTTGTTCAGCAGATTGGCGACGTTCTCGATATCGCCGAACAGTTCGATACGCGAGCTACCCAGGCCGGTCGGCAGTTCCTGCGCGACGTGAAGGTCGATCCTGGTGAACCACTTGGCATTGAACGCATTGCGCGGAGCGATCCGGCCGCGATACTTGTCGAGACCCGTGGCGCCGATCAGCGCGTTAAACGTGTCGCGGGTGCCGATGCTGTCATAGGACACCCGGGCGTCGTCCAGCCCGGTCGGCACGTAGAGCAGGAAGCGGCTCTGGTTCTGCACGGTGCCGAACACGGGGCTGCGATTGTTGGAGGCGTCCTGCATCGTGTAGCTGTAGGGGCGGCCGATCCGGGTTTCGCCGAACAGGGCGAACGTCGTCTTGTAATCGCCGAAGAGCGCCGGATTGAACGTCAGGTTATACTTGATGTTGTACTTCACCTGGTCGTTGGCGATGCCATAGGCCGCACCGTTGGCGTCGAGGAACGCCGCGTTGCCATAGTTGGAATTGGCGGTCGACGAGGTCGCCGGCGCCTGATCCTTGATGTCCTGATAGGTGAAGCTGGCACCAGCCGCCAGGCCGAAGTCGAACGTCTTGTCGACGCGGGCAACGGCGACGTAGCTGCGGCCCTTCTTAGTGTTGGTCAGCAGCAGATCGTAGTTGTTGTCCGCGAAGCTGGTGATCGGGCTGTAGCGGGCACGGCCATCCGGCGTCAGCAGGCCGTTAGGACGCACGCGGCCGTCGGTGAAGAACACCTGGTTGCGGACCGACGAATAGAACAGGTCGGCACCGAAGTTCACACCGCCGAGCGCGTCGGGGGCGTAATCGAACGACAGGGTGCTGCGCCACTGCGACGGCAGCTTGAAGTTCGGGTCCAGCGCGTTGACCGGGGGCGGCGAGGTGGGCGAGAGTTGCAGGCTGTTGAGATAGGTGTTCACCGCGCCCGGGATCGACGTGCCGCTGACGTTGGTCAGCGCCGCCGACCCGATCGCCGCAGCGTTGGTGGAACCCGGTGCCGTGAACGTGCCGGCATTGGTCTGCTGGATATCGACCGAGTTGGTCAGGAAGCCGGTGTTCGAGAAGCTGTTCGAGACATAGACGTCCGGCGAACCGCCCGAGAAGATGCCGACACCGCCGCGGATCGACAGATCCTTGATCGGCTTCACCTCGAACCCGATACGCGGCTGCACGATCCCGCGACCGCTGATATAGGCGGTGTTGGGATAGCCGATCCGGTTCAGGAAGGTCTGGTTGAACGCCGGACGCGTATCGCCGCCGTACATGTCGTAGCGCACGCCGTAATCCAGCGTGAACCAGTCGGTGACGCGCCAGTTGTCCTGGATACCGAAGGAATAGGACTGATACTGGAACCGCGCGGCACCATTGGCCGGATCGTTCGAGGGCGTGGCGTTGCCGTAACGCAGGCGCTGGGCATTGCCCGCCTGGAAATCGGCGATCGAGTCGAAGTAATAGTTACCGGCGGTGTTCTGCACGAAGAGGTTGAAGATCTTCGTGTCCTGAACGTCGGCGAAGATGCGCAGGTCATGGTTGCCATGGGTCAGGCGACCCTGCACCAGGCCGCCATAGGTGCGGCTGGTCAGCGCGTTCGACTGGCGCGAGCTGTCCGGACCGAAATACACCGAGGCGTAACCGGGGGCGCATGCCGTGGCGAGATTGGCCGCGCCGCCGGGGGTGGTGCGATCGGAGGTGGGGGCGGCACAGACCTGGAACTGTGCGAAACCACGGCCCAGCACCGGGTCCTGACCGCGCTTATAGTCCTTGTAGAAGCCGCGGACTTCGGTCGAGAACTCGTCGGACCAGTCGCTGTTCAGCTGGAACACACCGGTGTGCAGGCGGTTGGAGCCGATATAGCCGTTCGATTCCAGCCCGAGGCTCGGCGCGGTGACCGAGGCGTTCTGGTTAAACTGGATCGAGTCCTTGGTGTACAGATAGGTCAGCGATGCGCGCTGCGTATCCGACAGGTTGGCGTCGAGACGCGCCGCGAGCCGGTCGTCCTTGTCCTTCGAATTGCTGAGGACGCCGCCCGTCGCGTAATTGTAGCGCGACTGCGCGATGCCGCTGATCTGGCTGACGACGCTGTCGGTCAGCTGGCCACCCGGCAGGGCGGTGCTGGGGATCACGGTACCCGCGTTGGTTTCCAGCGTGCCTTCGGGGATCGGCGTACCGGCGCGGATACGCTCACCGGCGACCATGAAGAACAGCTTGTCCTTGATGATCGGCCCGGACAGCTGAGCGCCGTAATTCTCGATCTTGTAGCTCGGCAGGGTGACACGGCCCGTGGGGACGCCCGGACCCGCCTTGGTCTTCTTGCCGTTCAGCTCGTCCGAGGAATAGGAATAGAAACCGGTGCCGTGGAAGCTGTTGGTGCCTGATTTCAGGATGGCGTTGATGGCGCCGCCCTGGAAATTGCCTTCACGGACGTCGTAGGGCGCAACCTTGGTCTGGAACTGGCCGATCGCGTCGAGCGGCACGGGCGAGCGCCGGGTCGGCAAGCCATCGGGGTTGAGGCCGAAATTGTCTGTTACGGGAACACCGTCGACCGAGAAGCGGTTGAAGCGCGCGTTCTGACCGGCGAACGAGACCGCGCGGCCGCCACCGGGGGTGTCATCCAGCCGGGCGAACGGATCGCGGCGCATCAGGTCGCGCACGTCGCGGTTGATGGTGGCGACATTGGCGATCTGCGCCGCGGTGAGCACGGTCGAGGGACCCTGCGACTGGGTGCCCGCACCACGGATCGACGACGCGGTGACGACGATCTCCGCACCGGCATCGGCATCGCCCGCAGCCAGTTCGACCGGCAGGTCATAGGGCTGGGCGATGACCGTGAAGATGTCGGTGATCTGCTTGGTCGGGAAACCCGGCGCGTTGATCGTGACGGTGAACGGTCCGCCGACGCGCAGGCCGGAGGCGTTGAAATTGCCCTTCTCGTCCGTCGTGGCGGATGCCGTCGTGCCGGATTCGACGTTGACGATCGTCACGGTCGCACCGGCGACCGGTGCATTGTTGGCGGTGACCGCGCCACGGATCGCCGTGGTGGTCTCCTGCGCCATCGCGCCGGCGGGCGCGACGATCGCGATCGCGGCGACGCCCAAGAACAGATTGTTCCGCATCTGAATTTTCCCCTTTTGGGCTGACGCCCCGAACCCCGCGGCATCGCCGCTCTACGGCTACGCCCCTGTGCGTGGATTATGTCTGTTCCATGACAGATGCGAGTCGGTTCCCTCCGCATGTGCAAAGGTTTATGCTGCGTTGCCGAAATGCCACGACAGGATCGGGGCGGCCCGATCGCGAACGGGGGTGGTATGAACGGGCCCCACCCGGCTACGCCGTCTCCGCGCGGGGCCCCGCGACCGGCCGGGGCCGGATGGGCGATGGGATAACCCCCGGCGACGATTACCCAATTTGGGTGAAGGGATCACCCGATGCGGGAGGAACCAGGGCCAGGATCGCGGCGGGGGACGGTGCCGTCATCGGACGGCGAACCCCTTGGCAAACGGGTCGGCGCCGTCGATCCAGATCGTGTTGAAACCGGTGGCGATCGCCGATCCCTCGATCGAGGGGATGATCGCCGCTATCCCGCCGAGGTGCGTCGCCGCCTCCACCCGGCCGATGAAGCGGCTGCCGATATAGCTTTCGTGGACGAAGCGATCGCCCGGTGCCAGCGTGCCGCGATCCGCCAGATGCGCCAGCCGGGCGGAGGTGCCGGTGCCACACGGGCTGCGGTCGATCGCGCCCTCGCCGTAGAAGACGGCGTTGCGGCCGTCCGCACCTTCCCCGCGCGGGGCATCCGCCCATAACACATGGCTGACGCCGCGGATGGTGGGGTCGAGCGGATGCACCGGATCGATCGCCGCCTGCATCGCGGCACGAACGCGGCGACCCATCTCGACCAGCCATTCCGCGCCCATCGCGTCCAGCCCGCGATAGCCGCCCTGCGGCTCGACGATGGCGTAGTAGTTGCCGCCATAGGCGACGTCGACGGTCAGCGGGCCGACCCCCTCGACATCGATCGCCACGCCCCTGGCCGCGACGAAGGCGGGGACGTTGGTGATGCGGACCGCGGTGACGCGGTCGCCCGCCGTCTCATAGGCGATGTCGATGATCCCGGCGGGCACCTCGACGCGCAGCCGCCCCGGTACGGCGGGCTGGATCAGCCCGTGTTCCAGTCCGAAGGTGACGATCCCGATCGTGCCATGCCCGCACATCGGCAGGCAGCCCGAGGTTTCGATGAACAGGATGCCGATATCGGCATCGTCGCGCGTCGGCGGATAGAGAAACCCGCCCGACATCATCGCGTGGCCGCGCGGCTCGAAGCACAGCCCGGTGCGGATCCAGTCGAACCGCGCCAGGAAATCCTGGCGGCGTTCCGACATCGACGCGCCGCGCAGCAGCGGCGCGCCGCCGACGACCAGACGGACCGGGTTGCCGGCGGTATGGCCGTCGATGCAGAAGAAGGTGTGGCGCATCGATCGACGGTATCAGGCGGCCTTGGCGACCAAAAGCGTCGGCCGGGTCGCCGCCGCCTTCTCGACCATCGCGATCACCGCCGCACGGCGTTCGCCCTCCAGCGGATAGCGCGGCGGCAGGACCCGTTCCGAGCCACGGCCCATGACCTGTTCCGCCAGTTTGATCGACTGGACGAGATCATGTTCGGCATCGAGGTGGAGAAGCGGCATGAACCAGCGATAGATTTCCATCGCCTTGGCATGGTCGCCGCGCTTGAACGCGTTGACCAGCTCCACCGATTCCCGGGGGAAGGCGTTGGTGAGGCCGGAGACCCAGCCCTGCGCCCCGAGGTACAGCCCCTCCAGCGCGACGTCGTCCAGCCCGGCGAACAGGACGTAGCGGTCGCCGAACGCGTTCCTCACATCGGTGAAACGCCGCGTGTCGGGGGCCGATTCCTTGATCGCGACGATGTTCGGCACGTCCGCGACCATCGCCAGCACCTGGTTGTCGATCTGGGTGCGATAGGCGGGCGGATTGTTGTAGAGCATGATCGGCAACCCGGTCTGCTCCGCCACGCCGCGGAAATGCGCGGCCAGTTCCTTCGCCTTGGGCACATAGACCATCGGCGGCAGCAGCATGAGGCCGTTCGCCCCCGCCTTCTCGGCCGCCTGCGCATAGCCGGCGGCACGGCGGGTGTCGTATTCGGACACGCCGGTGACGACCGGGATGCGGCCGTCCACCACCTCGACGATCGCGGTCAGCACCGATATCTTCTCGTCGAAGGTCAGCGAGTTGTTCTCGCCCACCGTGCCGAGCGCGATCAGGCCGGTGATGCCGTCGCGGATCAGATCGTCGACCACGCGCTGGGTATCGGCCAGGTCGATCGACAGGTCCTCCCGAATCTGCGTGGTCACCGCCGGGAAAACACCTTGCCAATCGATCGTCATTATCATGTCCCGATACTTGTTTACATGAATCGTATACGATACCACCATGCGGTGATCAAGAAGGAAAACCACATGCGGGGACACAGGCCGTGACGGTGGCGGTGATCGGCGGCGGTGTCGTCGGACGTGCGGTGGCGCTGTCACTGGCGCGTCGTGGCGAACGGGTGACGATGATCGATGCCGCCGCCGACCGGTCGGCGCCATCGTGGGGCAATGCCGGGCATCTGGCGACCGAACAGGTCGCGCCGCTCGCCTCACCCGCGATGATCCGCAGCGTGCCGGGGCGGTTGTTCGCGCGGGGCGGGCCGCTCGACCTGCCGGTGGCGCAGGCCGGGACGTGGTTGCCGTTCGCGATCCGGCTGCTGGCGGCATCCACCCCGGCGCGCTTCGCGGCGGGATCGGCCGCGCTGCGCGGGTTGCTGGCGGGGGCGATGCCGGCATGGCGGCGGCTGGTCACGGCGGTCGACGCCGGCGACCTGCTCCGCGAGGACGGACATTTCGTCACCTGGCCCGATGCCGTCCGCGCCGCGGCGGGGATCGCCCACTGGCGGGCGGCGGATATCGGCACCACCCGGATCGATGCCGCGACCGATGCCGACCTCGCCCGGCTGCGGTCGCTGTCGCCGCAGGTGGCGGCGGCGATCCGCTTCACCGGCAGCGGCCAGATCGCCGATCTCGACCGGCTCGCACAGGCGCTGGACGCGGCGCTGGCGGCGGCCGGGGTCGAGACGGTGTGCGATACGGCGACGCTGTTCCGCGATGGCGACCGGATGACGATCCGGGGCATCGCGGCCGATCGCATCGTGATCGCCGCCGGGATCGGATCGGCCGCGCCGATGGCGGTCGCCGGGCACCGCGTGCCGCTGATCGCCGAGCGTGGCTATCATATCCGGGGGCAGGCCGAGCGGTGGCCCGCCGATCTGCCCCCGGTGGTGTTCGAGGACCGGTCGATCATCGTCACGCGCTACGCCGACAGCGTGCAGGTGGCGGGCTTCGTCGAACTGGGGCGGGCGGATGCCGCGCCGGACCCGCGCAAATGGGCGCGGCTGGAGCAGCACGTCGCCGAACTGGGTCTGCCGATCGCGGGGCCGTTCCGTCGCTGGATGGGTGCGCGGCCGACGCTGCCGGATTATTTGCCGGCGATCGGCCGCTCGACCCGCGCCGACAATCTGTATTATGCCTTCGGCCACCAGCATCTGGGGCTGACGCTGGCCGCGGTGACCGGAGAGCTGGTCGCCGACCTGCTGACCGGCGCCACGCCCGCGATCGACCTTTCCCCCTTCGCCATCGACCGTTTCCGAAAGCTGACGCCATGACCATCGGCAGTTCCGACGCCGCCACCCAGCTTGCCGCGATCACCCCGCCGGCGCGTCGCGTGCCACCGATCGCGCCGGATGAATATGCCGCCCGGCTGGACCGCGCGCGGGCGCTGACCGCGGCGGCGGGGGCGGGGGCGTTGCTGGTCCATACCGGGGCCAGCCTGCGTTACTTCACCGGCGTGCCCTGGGGCGCGACCGAGCGGATGGTGGCGCTGCTGCTGCCGGTCGCGGGCGAGCCGGTGATGATCTGCCCGCGGTTCGAGCGCGGCTCGCTGGAGGCCGATCTGACGATTTCCGCCGATCTGCGGCTGTGGGAGGAGGACGAGAACCCGGTCGCGCTGGTCGCGGATGCCGCCCGCGGGATGGGCGCGGTCGCGGTCGATCCGCTGATGCCGTTTGCCTGGGCGGAACGGCTGCGCGGCTTCGGCATCGCGCTGGTCGACGGCGCGCCGGCGATCGACGGGTGCCGGATGGTGAAGTCGGCGGCCGAACTCGCCTGCCTGACAGAGGCGAAGGCGATGACGCTGGAGGTGCAGGCCCGCGCCGCCGCGATCCTGCGGCCCGGCATCGCCGCGAGCGAGGTGATCCGTTTCATCGATGCCGCGCACCACGCGATCGGGGGTGGCGGCTCGTTCTTCTGCGCGGTGCAGTTCGGCCGCGCGACCGCGTTTCCGCACGGGTTGCCCGGCGACCAGCGCTTGGCGGAAGACGAACTGGTGCTGATCGACACTGGTTGCCGCGTCCACGGCTATCATTCCGACATCACCCGCACCTATGCGTTCGGATCGGTGGCGCAGGACATCCGCGATATCTGGGATGTCGAACACGCGGCACAGGCGGCCGCCTTCGCCGCCGCCGGACCGGGCGTGCCGTGCGAGGCGGTGGACGCGGCGGCGCGGGTGGTGCTGGAGGGGGCGGGGCTTGGCCCCGGCTATCGCCTGCCGGGTCTGCCGCACCGCACGGGCCACGGCATCGGCCTGTCGATCCACGAACCCGCCAATCTGGTGCGGGGCGACACCACGCCGATGGCGCCGGGCATGTGCTTCTCCAACGAGCCGATGATCGTCGTGCCCGACCGGTTCGGGGTGCGGCTGGAGGATCATTTCCATGTCACCGATACCGGCGCCGCATGGTTCACCACGCCGCAGCCGTCGATCGACCGGCCGTTCGGGTAAAGGGCGGGAGCGGGGCGGGACCTGAGCGTGACGGCATGGGATGCGAGCGCAGCTAGAGCCGGATGACATCAGGTCGAACCGGATGTTCGTCATTGCGAGCGGAGCGAAGCAATTCAGGGCGTCCTGGTCCGGCGCTGGATTGCTTCGCTGTGCTAGCCATGACGGAACGGGGTACGCCGATATCAGGGCGTCAGCGGATACGGCCCCTTGCCGCCATCGGCGATGAAGCGGTCGACCCGCGCATCGACCATCGGCAACGGCACCGATCCCAGCGACAGCATGGCATCGTGGAAGGCGCGGATATCGAATTTCGCGCCCAGCGCCTTTTCCGCCTTCGCGCGCCCGGCGAGGAAGGCCAGTTCGCCCATGTAATAGCTGAGGGCCTGGCCCGGCCAGGCGATGTAACGGTCGACCTCGGTCGTGATCTCGTGGGTCGACAGCGCGGTATTGTCCCGCAGGAAGGCCTGCGCCCGTTCGCGCGTCCAGCCCCGCGTATGGATGCCGGTGTCGACCACCAACCGGGCGGCGCGCCACATCTGGTAGCTGAGCATCCCGAACGTCTCGTAGGGGGTGTGGTACAGTCCCATGTCCTCACCCAGCGCCTCGCAATAGAGCGCCCAGCCCTCGCCATAGGCGGAGATATAGGTGTTGCGGCGATAGTCGGGCAGCCCCTCCAGCTCCATCGCGAACGGCATCTGCCACGCATGGCCGGGCGCGCTTTCGTGCAGCGTCAGCGCGGGTAGCGAGTAGAGCGGGCGCGCCGGCAGGTTCCAGGTGTTGACCAGATAGATGCCGGGACCACCGCGCCCGCCGGTGTAGAAGGGCGCGAGATCGGCCGGCACCGGTTCGATCGCGAAGCGGGCGCGGGGCAGGCGGCCGAACCAGCGCGCGGCCTTGCCGTCGAATTCCTTGGCGGTCCATGCCGCCCGGTCGAGCAGCGCCTGCGGCGTCTTCACATAGAATTGCGGATCGGTGCGCAGGAAGTCTAGGAAACCGGGCAGATCGCCCTGCCATGCCACCTGCTTCATCACCTCGCCCATCCGGGTGCGGATTCTGGCGACTTCGGTCAGGCCGATCGCGTGGATCTGGTCGGCCGACTGGTTGCGAGTGACATATTCGGCGATCTTGGACGCGTAATAGGCACGGCCATCCGGCAGATCATAGGCCGCCAGCGTCTGCCGTGCGCCGGGGATGTAGTCGTCGCGCAGGAAGGCGAGCAGCATCGCGTGCGCCGGCACCACCGATGCCACGATCAGCCGCTTCGCCTCCGCACGCAGCGCCGCTTGCGTGGCGGTGGGGATGGTGGCGGGCATGTCCCTGAACGGCGCGTAGAAGGGGGAGGCGTCGGTGCCGCCCGCCTTCACCACCTCCGCCACCCCGATGTCGCGACCCTTGAGCGTGATCTGCGGCGGGGTGAAGCCGCGCTTCAGGCCGGCGCGCATATTGGCGATGTTCTGGTCGAAATAACGCGGGATATCGCCGAGCAGCGTCAGATAGCCGCGATACGCCTTTTCGGTGCGATAGGTCGCGCGGCTGGCATAGCCCAGGTCGATCCAGAAGCTGGTATCGGCGGTCAACGGCTTTTCGTAATCGCGGAACCGCTGTTCGGCGAGCAGTGCGGCGATCTGGCCGCGATAGACGGCGTAGTTGTCGCGGGCCGCCGGCGACAGGCTGGCTGGCGGTATCGCGTCGAGCGCCGCCAGCGTTTCGGTCCACCGCTTGGTCTTGGCCGCCTGCATGGCGGGGCCGACATCGGGCAGTCCGCGTGCCTCGTCCTGCGGTGTGTCCTCGTCCCCCGCCGACAACGTGCCGCGCCACTTGTATTCGGCCGCCGCCAGCGCATCGAACCGCGCATCGGCGCCGGTGGCGGCGGTCGACGCCGGTGGCGTCTGCGCCGCGGCGGGCAGGGGGGCGAGAGCGGTCAGGAGCAGCGCGGGAAGGAGCCTCATGCGATTTCCTCAGGTCACGGCGTCGATGTCGGCGATCAGTTGCCGGGGGATCAGCACGCCATCGCGCAGGCTGACCGCGCGGGCGGCGTGGCGGCGCGATCCGGGCAGGCGCGCGCCCTGTCCCTCGATGCCGGCGAACACCGCCTCGGCCCGCGCCAGATGACCGGCGGCGGCATCGCCCAGGAAACCGGCGGGATCGATCGCGAGGATCAACTCGCCCCCGATCGGCGAGCCCTTGCGGCCCGCGTCGGCGGCCAGCGATTCGGCGCTGGTCAGGTCGCCGATCAGCGGACCGGCGACCAGTTCCACCATCGTCGCCAGCGCGGAGCCCTTGTGCCCGCCGAAGGTGCGCATCGCGCCGGCCAGCACCGTGGCCGCGTCGTCGGTGTCGCCGCCGTCGGGGGCGTGGCCCCAGTCGGTCGGTATCCGCTTGCCGGCGCGGCGGTGCAGCTCGATCTCGCCGCGCGCGACCATCGAGGTGGCGAAGTCGAACACGAACGGCGTGCCGCCGGGACGGGGCCAGCCGAACGCGATCGGATTGGTCCCGAACAGCGGTTTCGTACCGCCGGCGGGGGCGACCCAGGCATGGCTGGGGGTGAAGGCGAACGCGACGAGGCCGTCATCGACCAGCGCCTCGATCTCGGGCCAGAGCGCGGCGAAATGGACCACATTGTTCAGCGCCAGCGCGGCGATGCCGCCCGCCCGCGCCGCCTCCACCAGCAGGGGGCGCCCGGTCTCGAACGCCAGCTGCGCGAAGCCGCCGCCGCCATCGACCCGCACCAGCCCCGGCTTCGGCCGCGAGGCGACGGGCACCGCATCCGGCACCACCACCCCGCTCGCGACGCTGTGCGCGGCGACGAGCAGGCGGTACAGCCCATGGGCGCCGCATCCGTCGCGCTCGCCCGCCACCATCGTCTCCGCCACCGCGGCGACATGCGCGGGCGACAGGCCGACCCGGGTCAGCGTGGCGCGCGCATAGTCGCGCACCTCGGCCAGCGTCATCCGGACATGATCGTCGCTCATGCGGTGGGTGCCGGGGTCGTCGCGGGCTTCGCGGTGAACAGCCGCATCCCGAACACCGGGCCGGCGCTGTTCCGGTCATGCGGCACGACGCGCACCTTCACCTGTTTCTTGCCGCGGGTCAGCGCCTCGGGCAGCGGATAATCGACATCGAAGAACTGGCCGGGCCGATCCGCGTCCAGCGACTGGGTGGCGATGCGCTGGTTGTCGATCAGGATGTCGAAGCTGCGCTTGCGCTCGTCACCCCAATAGGTCGCCTGCAGCATCAGCGGCCCCGGCTTCACCGCCATCGTGAATTCGAAGAACCCGCCGCTGCGCGCATCGCGGCCGGAGCGCCCGCGATAGGACACGGGATAGGAGATGTCCGAGGTCAGCTGGTGATCGCGTTCGGGCTGCATCTCGCCCAGATGCATCACGTCGACCGAGCGGGCGGCAAGGTCCTTCTGGCGGGCCTGTTCCGTCAGGAAGGCGGCTTCCTCCACCTGCCATTCGGCCGCGGTGAAGCGCTTGAAATACACCGCGCTGCGGCGGTCGTGCTGGCGGTAGAAGGGCACGAAGCTGAGGTCGCCGGGGCGGACAAGACCATCGGTTTCATACTGCGCCTGGTCCATCGCGACGGGGCGAAAGCGTGCGATCAGATCGGTGCCGACCATCGCGGGATCGGGCCGGTCCCATGCCCCGTCCGCGCGCCCCAGATCGCCGGCCAGCACCAGCGGGCCGCGCAGCACCGCGACCGTCCGGTCGTCGCCCGGCGTCGCCTCCAGCCGCAGGTCGAGCGGCAGGCGGATGGTGACCGTGTCGCCCTTCTTCCAGCGCCGCTCGACGATGGCATAGCCGCCGGCGCGCGCCGCCGTCACCGGCTTGCCGTTGACGAACAGGTCGGCCGAGGCCGCATAGCCGGGCACGCGCAACGCGACGGGGAAGGTGCCGGGCTTGCCCAGCGCGTCGAAGCGCACCGTCGCCTCGCCCTCGAACGGCCAGGCGGTGGCGAGGCCGACCTTCGCATCGCGCGCGGCCCAGCGCGCGTCGGCGGGGATGTAGAGGTTGACGATCAGCGTGTCGCCGCCTTCCCAGAAGATGCTTTCGCCGTGCTTGGCATGGCTTTCCATGCCGGTGCCGACGCAGCACCAGAATTCCTCGCCGTCCATCGCCGAATATTCGCGCTTCGCCCCGGTCATCAGCGGGGTCATGTAGGTGAAGCCGCCGTTCACCGGTTCCTGCTGCGCCATGACGTGGTTCAGGTGCGCGCGTTCATAATAGTCGAACAGCGCGCCGTCGGGCTGCCACGAATAGAGCTGCCGCGTCAGTTTCAGCATGTTGTACGTGTTGCAATGCTCGCATGTCTGTTCGGTGATGTGCTGTGCGATGGTGTCGGGCGCGGTGAAATATTCGCGGTCGGCATTGCCGCCGATCACGTAGCTGTGATGACGCGTCACCTGTTCCCAGAAGAAGCGGGCGGCGGTGCCATGCGCGGGATTGCCGGTGATCTCGTACAGGCGGGCCAGCCCGATCAGCTTGGGCACCTGCGTGTTGGCGTGGATGTTCGCCAGCTCGTCGCGCTTCTCACTGAGCGGCGTCAGCACCTTCTTGTGATAGATCCGCTCCGCCAGCTTCAGCCAGCGCGGATCGCCGGTGCGGGCATGGAGTTCGGCGAAGCTTTCGTTCAGGCCGCCATGTTCGCAGGCCAGCACCGTCTGCACCTGTTCGTCGTTCAGCGCTGCGAACACCCGCTCGATATAGGCGCCCAGCCCGGTGGCGATCGCCATCGCCCCGGGGTTGGGGCCGATATGGTCGATGACGTCGAACAGACCGGTATAAAGCTTGTGCCAGTTGTAGAACGGCACCCAGCAGCCGTTGAGGTCGAACCCGGCGGAGCGGATGTCGCCGCGCATGATCTCCGGAAAGATCTCCTTGCCGTCGACGACCTGGCCGTCCTTGCGCTTGCGGGTGAAGCCCGCCACATAGCCGTCGCCGTTCTTGGCCTGACACGCGGCGAGCTCGTCGATGATGTAGGCGGCACGGCGCGCGCAGTCGTCGCAGCCGATCTGGGCATGGGTCAGCGCCAGCCCCGACAGGTAATGACCCAGCGTGTGGCCGGCGATGGTATCGCTTTCCCAGCCGCCATAGACCTTTGCCTTGGGGGGCAGGCCGGCGAAGGCATGGAAATTGTGCAGCAGCCGGTCGGGTTCGAGCCGCAGCAGATAGGCGCGGTTGACCTCGACCGCATGGGCGAAATCAGAGGGGCGCAGCCGGACGGCGGAGAGCGGCAGCGCCTTGGCCCTGGCCGGCAGGGCGGCGGTCATGGCGCGGGCGCCGACAGGCAGGGCGGCGAGGGGCAGGGTGGCACCGCTCATCAGGAAGGTGCGGCGACCGATCGACATTTCCATCTCCCAATAATATAGTATACGATAAGCAGGCGGTGGACGATGGTCAACCATGGATGCCGTGTTACCATCGCCGAGGCGAGCCGGGGGAGAATATCAGGCGTGCGTATCGACAAGCTGTTGCCGACTGTCCTGCTGGCGATCCCGCCGCTGCTCGCCGCCGCGCCGGTCGCCGTTCCCCAGGCCCCGGCGGTGCCCGCCGTTCCGCCTGCGCCGGCCGCGCCGACCGAGGATCGCTACGCCGTCGGGGTGTTCGACATGGCGCTGCGCCGCGACACGCAGACACTGGCGCGGCTGGCACCGCGCGGCGAGGGCGGGTTCGATTTCCTGCCGTCGAACCGCGCAGGCGAGCGGCGGGGCGACGGCTATAACCATGTCGGCGACATCCATGTCCGGCTGCGCACCGGGGATGGCGCGTGGCGCGACTATTCCTCCGCGCGCACCCGCCGGCCGGTGCGGCCGCTGGCCCCCGGTGGCGCGGTGATCGCGCGAGCCGACATCACCGCGTCGATGGGCGACGGCTTTCCCCTGACGGTCGAGCGCGCCTGGGTGCGGCAGGACGGGGCGCCCGCGATGCGCATCACCATCGCCAATCCGGGCCAGCAGGCGGTGGAGATCGGCGCGCTGGGGCTGCCGATGGTGTTCGACAACATCATCAGCGGCCGGTCGCTGGAACAGGCCCATGCGCAGGCCAGCTTCGTCGATCCCTATGTCGGGCAGGATGCCGGCTATCTGCAGGTGACGCGGCTGAACGGGAAAGGCCCGGCGCTGCTGGTCGTGCCGGACGCCCGCACCCCGCTGGAGGAATACCGCGTGCTGCGCGAGGCGAGGCGGCAGCCCGCGGGCGACGTCTTCACCGATCGCAGCCCGCGCGAACAGACGTCGGAGGGGTTCTACGACTGGATGGTCGCGAGCAGGGCGATGGCGGGCGAGGTGCCGAACCCCGTCGCCGGCAAGGCGGGGGCGCCGTGGAACCCGGCGAGCGGCTTCACGCTGGCACCCGGCGAGCGGCGGACGATCGGCCTCCGCTTCGTCGCGGCACCCTCGATCCGCGCGATCGAGCCGACGCTGGCAACGGCGGGCCGGCCGCTGGCGATCGGCATCCCCGGTTATGTCGTGCCGACCGACGCACCCGCCGACCTGTTCGTGAAGGCGGGCCAGCCGATCCGGTCGGTGACGGTATCCCCCGCCGGCGCGATGACGCTGACCCCGGCCAGGGCGCCGACCGGCTGGGCGCGCTATACGGTGAAGGGCAGCGGCTGGGGCCGGGCGCGGGTGGCGATCACCTATGCCGATGGCAGCGTGCAGGCGGTGCATTACTATGTCACGAAGCCGCTGGCGCAGGTGTCGGCCGATCTCGGGCGGTTCGCCACGACGCGGCAGTGGTTCGACGACAAGGCCGATCCGTTCGGCCGCGCGCCCGCGATCCTGACCTATGACCGGCAGGCGGACCGCATCGTCACGCAGGACCAGCGGGTCTGGATCGCGGGGATGAGCGACGAGGGCGGCGCCGGCGCCTGGGTGGCGGCGGCGATGAAGCAACTCGACCATCCCGAGCCGGGCGAGGTCGCCAAGCTGGAACGGCTGGTGAATGAAACGGTCGTCGGCAAGCTCCAGATCGCCGAAGGCCCCCATGCGGGCGGGGTGAAGAAGAGCCTGTTCTGGTACGATCCCGCGCGCTTCGGCCGCTATTACGACGTATCCGTCGACTGGAGCACCTGGGCATCGTGGAAGAAGGAACAGGCCGACGATCTCGGCCGGTCCTACAACTATCCGCATGTCGCCGCCGGTCACTGGGTATTGTACCGGCTGGCCCGCAACCATGTCGGGCTGGTCAGCCGCCACGACTGGCGCTGGTATCTGGGCTGGGCCCACAAAACGACGGTCGCGATGATGCGCGATGCACCGCATTATGCCGAGTTCGGGCAGATGGAGGGCGAGATCTTCCTCGAAATCCTGCTCGACCTGAAGCGCGAGGGGATGACCGCCGAGGCGACCGAGGTCGAAGGGCTGATGCGCCAGCGCGCCGATCACTGGCGGACGCTGGCCTATCCGTTCGGCAGCGAGATGGCGTGGGATTCGACCGGCCAGCCGGAGGTCTATGCCTGGATGCGGTATTTCGGCCATGCGAAGGAAGCCGCGATCACGCGCGAGGTGATCCTGGGCTATGACCCCACGGTGCCGCATTGGGGCTATAACGGCAATGCGCGCCGCTATTGGGATTTCCTGTACGGCGGCAAGATCAAGCGGATCGAGCGGCAGCTGCACCATTACGGATCGGCGCTGAACGCGGTGCCGCTGTTCGACGCCTTCCGCCGCGATCCCGCCGACCTTCACCTGCTGCGCGTCGCTTATGGCGGGTTCATGGGCGGGATCACCAATGTCGATCGCGACGGCTTCGCCGCCGCCGGCTTCCATTCGGAACCGGACGTGATGGACTGGGACCCGATGACGGGGGATTATGGCATGGGTTATTTCGGCCATGCCTATGCCGCCGCGACCTATCTGGTGCGCGATCCGGCGCTGGGCTGGCTGGGCTTCGGCGGCACCGTGGCGGAGCGCGGGGACGCGGTGGCGGTGACACCGCACGACGGCGCGCGCACCCGGCTGTTCGTGGCGCCGGCGGGGCAGTGGATCACGCTGGCGGCGGGCACCATCGCCCGCGCCGAATGGCAGCCGGCGCGACGGCGCATCGTGCTGACGCTTGATGCGGCGAGCGCGACGACCCCGGCGGCGCGGCTGCTGGTCGAGGCGCCGGCGGGGGGCGCGGCCTATGCGCCCGATCGCGGCACGGCGGCGCGCGGCATGTGGACCGTGCCGCTGGGCGAGGGGCCGCAGACGGTAACCCTGTCGGCGCGTTGATGGGGGGCGGCGCACCGATGGGCGCGGCGCGCTGGCCCGCCGGCTTTACGGCCGGTCGGCGCCGATCGTGAAGCTGTAGGACAACGGCTTCACCGCGATGCGATAGGGCATGTGCGCCCGGCCATCGAGGTTCCAGCCGGTGTCGCCGCCGACCCCCGCCTGCGCCGCGTCGATCAGCAGCGTGCCGTCGCCGTGCGGGCGGATGTCGCTGCTGTGCCGGGCGGTTTCCAGATCGTCATAGGGGAAGGGCAGGGCGTTGACCGACAGCGGCCGGGCGCCCGTGACGCGCAGCCCCGGTACGCCGGCACCGGTCAGCGCGATCCAGCGCACATCCTGCTTGCTGCCCGACTCCTGCGGCCGGGCATAGCCGTGATACTGGTCGGCCAGCGCCCCCTGCCAGATCGCGACCAGCCCGCCGGTCTTGCGGTCGGCATAGGTTTCGTGCGGTCCCCGTCCGAACCAGCGGACCCGGTCGAGCGCGGCGGGCGTGCGGAAGGCGAGGCCGACGCGCAGCGGATCGGGGAGCGTGGTGCGCAGCGGGGTGAAATCGACCTCCGCCCGCACCGTGCCGTCCGCCGCCATCGTCCAGCGGGTGACCGTCTTCACCGATCCGACGCCCATGTCGTGGCGGACGACGATCGCATCGCCCTCACCCGCGACCCCGTCGACGCGGCGGTTCCGGGAGAACTGCTTCCACATCGCATGGCTCTTCGGCACGCCGCTGCCGATGTCGTTGTCGGTCGGCGCGCGCCAGAAATCGGGGGCGCCGCCGGTCAGCAGCGTGCGGCCCCCGCGCGCATAACGGCGGACGAGGCCGGTGGCGCGATCGATCTCCAGCACGGCGTCCCCCGCCGCCAGCCGCAGCACGTCACCTGCCGCGATCGGCGCGACGGTGCCGGTGGCGGCGGCCGGTTCGCGCGGGGCTGTCAGCGGAAACTGTTCCCAGCCGACGACATGGCCTGCCGCGACCATTGGGATCGCCCCCGGCTTCGCGCGCGCGCGCAGTACCAGGATACGTTACGAGCCCGCATCGCGCGCGGGTGGCGGGGTGAAGGCGAGGGGGGCGTGGCCGCCGGGCGCCACCACCGGCGTGGGGATCGTACCGCTGGCGACGGCGCGGCCATCCTCCATCATCGTCCAGTCCAGCGTGAAGCGCGACAGGTCGATATGGTCGTGCCGGTTCTCGACCGCGTATCCGGGCCGCATCTGCGCGAAGGCGATTGGCGACTGGACCTTCGCCAGCTCGAAATATTCCGGGTCGGGCGTGCGGTCCGATCGGATCACGCCGTCGCCGACCGGGCTGTCGTCACCGCCCTTGTTGGCGAAATCGGGCCCTTGCGCGAAATAGTCGCGGCCCGCCTTGTCCTTCAGGATGATCGTCTGGTCGACCCAGTCCCATACGAAGCCGCCCTGCAGCTTCGGGTAGCGCCGCATCACGTCCCAGTAATCCGCGAAATTGCCCAGGCTGTTGCCCATCGCGTGGGCGTATTCGCACAGGATCAGCGGCTGGGTCGGGCCGGGTTGCTGCGCGTAATCGGCCAGTTTCCACACATCGTCGTACATCGGCGCGAAGATATCGACATAGGTGTTCACCGGGTGGCGCCAGCCGCTCATGCTCCAGCCGAGGAAGCTGACGAGCCGCGACGGGTCGCGCGCTTTCACCCATTTCGCCGCCGCCTCGAAACTGGTGCCGATGCCGGTTTCGTTGCCCAGCGACCAGAAGATGATCGACGGATGGTTCTTGTCCCGCTCCACCATCCGTTCCACCCGGTCGAGATGCGCGGCGCGCCATTCGGGCTTGTTGCCGAGAAGGACGGCGGAATCGTTGTCGTTCTGCTGCGACAGGCTGAGATAGCCGTGGCTCTCGATATCCGCCTCGTCCATCACGTACAGGCCATATTCGTCGGCGAGATCGTACCAGCGCGGATCGTTGGGATAATGCGAGGTGCGGACCGCGTTGACGTTCGCCTGCTTCATCAGTTCGATATCGCGGCGCATCGTCGCCTCCGAGACGATGCGGAAGCTGTGCGGATCATGTTCATGGCGATTGACGCCGCGGATCATGATGCGACGGCCGTTCACCCGCACCTCCCCGCCCGCGATCTCGACGGTGCGGAAGCCGATGCGGCGGCTGGTCGCCTCGATCAACCGGCCCTTCGCATCGACCAGTTCGACCAACAACGTGTAGAGGTCGGGCGTCTCCGCGCTCCACGGCCGGATCGCGGGCAGGGTGGCGTCGAGGGCCGCCTTGCCGCCCGCCACTGGCGTCTCGCGGGTCAGCAGCGGGCGCTTGCCGTCGAGCAAGGTGGCGCGCAACCGGGCCGTCGGGTCGGTCGTGCCGGCGACGTCGACCGCCAGCGTCAGGCGACCGTCGCGATAGGCACGGTCCAGCCCGGCGCCGACCGACAGGTCGCGGATGCGCGTGGCGGGCGCGGCATACAGGGTGATGCCGCGTTCGATGCCGTTGACGCGCCAGAAGTCCTGATCCTCCAGATAGCTGCCATCGGCGTAACGATAGAGTTCGATCGCCACCGTGTTGCGGCCCGGCCGGGCGGCGGCGGTCACGTCGAACTCCGCGGGCATTTTCGAATCCTCCGAATAGCCGACCCGGACGCCGTTGACCCAGATGTAATAGGCGGCACCCGCCGCCCCGACCGTCAGCAGCAGGCGCCGCCCCGCGAAATGCGCGGGCACGGTAAAATCGCGCCGGTACGATCCGACCTCGTTCAGCGTGTGATCGATCCATGGCTGGTTGCGCGGAAAGGGATAACCCGAGCCCACGAACACCGGCCCGCCATGCCCCTGCGCCTGCAGGATGCCGGGCACCGTCACCGTGCCCCAGCTGGATACGTCGTAGTCGGGCCGGTGGAAATCCGCCGGCCGCGCCTCCGGCGTGGGCGACAGATGGAAGCGCCAGTCGCCGTCGAGCGACAGGTGATACCGCGACCGGCGCACGTCGCGCGACAGGGCGCCCGCCCGCGTCTCGAACCCGTCGAAGGTCGCGTGCATCGGCTCCGCGCCTTGGCGGATTACCTCGGGCCGTTCCCATTCGGCGGGGGCCGGGACCTGCGCCGCCAGCGGCATGGCGACCGCCGCGAGGAGGAGGGCGATGGTCGGGTAGCGGCGCATCATATGGGTCTCCGGTCGCGGCGGGCGGCGCATCGGCCCGTGCGCCTTGACCCACATGACGGGGGGGCAGGTCAAGCCGTCGCGGCACCCGCCGCCGCGACGATCGCCGCCCATTCGGCCTCGTCGATCATGCGGATGCCGAGATCGGCGGCCTTCTTCGCCTTCGATCCCGCGCCGGGGCCGGCAACGACGAGGTCGGTCTTTTTCGAGACGGAGCCGGAAACGTGCGCGCCCAGCGTTTCCGCCTGTGCCTTCGCCTCGTCGCGGCTCATGGTTTCCAGCGTGCCGGTGAAGACGACGGTCTGGCCGGCGATGGCGGAGGCACGGGTTTCGTGGACGACGTCCTGCGGGTCGACCTGCCGCAGCAGATCGGCGACGACGGCGCGGTTATGCGGCTCCGCGAAGAAGCCGAGCAGCGCGTCGGCGACCTCCGGGCCGATACCGGCGGTGTCGATCGCCGCCACCAGCGCGCGGCCCCGCCGCAGCACGAACTTGCGTTCCGGCTCGCCGATCGCGGGCACGGTGGCGCCGCGGACGCGCAGGGCGGCATGGATCATCGCCGCGAACCGCCTGGCGGATACATAGCGCCGGGCGAGATCGCGTGCGGTGATCTGGCCGACATGCCGGATGCCGAGCGAGAAGAGGAAGCGATCCAGCGCGATGGTGCGGCGTTCGTCGATCGCGGCGAGCAGCTTGTCGACCACCAGCTCGCTCATCCGTTCGCGCGCGATCAGCGCATCGCGGTGCGCGTGCAGGCGGAAGATATCGGCGGGGGAGGCGATCAGGCCGTCGCGGAAGAACTCCTCCACCCGGACCAGCCCGAGGCCGACGATATCGAACGCGTAGCGCGAGACGAAATGGATCAGCCGCTCGACCCGCTGTGCCGGACAGACGAGACCGCCGGTACAGCGGACGACCACCTCGCCCTCGCCCCGTTCCGCGAGGCTGCCGCATTCGGGACAGGTATCGGGGAAGACGAAGGCGGGGCGGTCGGCGTCGCGGGTCAGGTTCTCGACGATCTGCGGGATCACGTCGCCCGCGCGTTGCAGGACGACCCGGTCGCCGACGCGGACGCCGAGCCGCTCGATCTCGTCGGCGTTGTGCAGCGTGGCGTTGGTGACGACGACGCCGCCGACCGTCACCGGTTCCAGCCGCGCGACCGGGGTCAGCGCGCCGGTGCGGCCGACCTGGATGTCGATCGCGTTGAGCGTCGTCTGCGCGCGCTCGGCGGGGAATTTATGCGCGATCGCCCAGCGCGGGGTGCGGCCGACGATGCCGAGCCGTGCCTGCCAGTCGAGGCGGTCGAGCTTGTAGACGACACCGTCGATGTCGAAGGGCAGGTCGGCGCGTTCCCGCTCGATCTCGCGGTACACGGCGACGGCGCCCGCGGCGTCATCGACGCGCGTGAAGGCGGCGGCGATCGGGAAACCCCAGCGGCGCAGATGGTCGACGAGGTGGGTCTGCGTGTCGGCGGGCACCTCGCTCGCCTCGCCCCAGCCATGCGCCAGAAAGCGCAGGGGCCGGCCGGCGGTGACGGCGGCGTCCTTCTGGCGGAGTGAGCCGGCGGCGGCGTTGCGCGGGTTGGCGAACTGGCGCGCTTCCTTGCCGGCGGCGGTCGCCTCGGCGAGGAGGCGGGCGTTCAGCGCGGTGAAATCCGCCTTGGCCATGTACACCTCGCCGCGCACCTCGAAGATCGCGGGCGCGCCGGTGATCCGGTCGGGAATGTCGGCGATGGTGCGGACGTTGCCGGTCACATCCTCGCCCGTGGTGCCGTCGCCGCGGGTCAGCGCCTGCACCAGCCGGCCATCCTCGTAACGGAGCGAACAGGACAGGCCGTCGATCTTGGGTTCGGCGGTGAGGGCGACGGGTTCGTCGTCCGACAGTTTCAGGAAACGGCGGACGCGGGCGACGAATTCGATGATATCCTCGTCCGCGAAGCCGTTGTCGAGGCTGGTCATCGGTCGGGCGTGGCGGACCTTGGCCAGGTGGCCGGCGGGGGTGGCCCCGACCTGCGTGTTGGGCGAGTCGGTGCGGATCAGGTGGGGGAATGCCGCCTCGATCGCGGTATTGCGGCGGACCAGTGCGTCATAATCCGCGTCGCTGATCTCGGGCGCGTCCTCATTATGATACAGGCGGTTGTGACGGGCGATCTCTGCGGCCAGCGTTTCCAGTTCGGCGGCGGCGGCAAGATCGGATTCGGGCAGCGGGTCCATGATCGCGGGGGTATCGGCGGTGGCGGAAGGCCGCAAGGTCAGGCGGTTTCCAGCAGCCGATCGGCCTGCGCCCGCGCCTCGTCCGTCACGGTGGCGCCGGACAGCATCCGGGCGATCTCCTCCCGCCGTTCCGCCTCGCCCAACTGGCGGACGCCGGTGCGGGTGACGGTGCCGTCCGACGACTTGGCGATCAGCAGGTGCGCCGCGCCACGCGCCGCGACCTGCGGACTGTGGGTGACGACCAGCAACTGCGTGGCGCGCGCGAGGCGGGCGAGGCGTTCACCGATCGCGGAGGCGACCGCGCCGCCGACGCCACGATCGATCTCGTCGAACACCATCGTCGCGGCCCCGCCCTGATCGGCCAGCGCGACCTTCAGCGCGAGGATGAAGCGTGACAATTCGCCGCCGCTGGCGATCTTGGTCAGCGGGGCGAAAGGCGCACCGGGGTTGGTCGAGATTTCGAATTCGACCCGGTCCTTGCCGGCACCGGACCAGCCCTCCGGCGATTGCGTGGCGACGACGGTGCGGAAGCGGGCGGCGTCCAGCTTCAACGGCGCCAGTTCGCCCGCGACGGCGGCATCGAGCCCCGTCGCGGCGGCGACGCGCCGGGCGCTGAGCGCGGTGGCGGCCTTGTCATAGGCGGCACGGGTGGTGGCGACGGTCTTTTCCAGCTTGGCGATACCGCCTTCGCCGGCGTCGAGTCGTTCGAGCCGCGCGGTCAGTTCGGCGGCGAGGGTGGCGAGGCCATCGGGCTGGACCCGGTGCTTGCGCGCCATCGCGCGCAGTTCGAACAGGCGGGCCTCGTCATCCTCCAGCGTGCGCGGATCATAGGCGAGCGCGAGGCGCGCCTCGTGCAGCCGTTCCTCCGCCACGCCGCTTTCGGCCACCGCGCGGTCAATCGCGGCGAGCGCATCGGCGAGCGCGGGATGATCCTCCGCGACGCGTTCGAGGACCCGGGCGGCCTGACGCAACTGGGCGAGGCCGCCATCGGAGCCGTCGAGGAAATCACCGATCGCGGCGAGATCGCCCGCGATCTTCTCGGCGCGCTGCATGGTGCGGCGCTGGTCGGCGAGGGTTTCCTCCTCGCCGGGCTGAGGGTTCAGCTTGTCGAGTTCGGCGACGGTGTGTTCGAGCCATTCGCGGTCGCGCGCGGCAGTCTCGATTTCCGCCCGGGCGGTGGCCAGATCGGCCTCGGCGGTGCGATAGGCGATCCATGCGCGCGCGACCTCCGACGGATCGCAGCGGCCGAACGCATCGAGCAGCGCCCGGTGGCCCCGCGCGGCGAGCAGGCCGCGATCATCGTGCTGCCCATGGATCTCCACGAGTCGCGGCGCGATTTCGCGCAGCAGCGTGGCGGAGGCGGGCTGATTGTTGATGAACGCGCGGCTGCCGCCATCCGCCTTCACCACGCGGCGGACGAGCAGGGGTTCGCCGGGCTCGACCTCGACCCCGTTGCCGTCGAGCAGCGCCGCCAGCGACGCATCGGGGGGATCGAAACTGGCGGTCACCACCGCCTGGCCGGCGCCGTGGCGGACCAGCCCGCTATCGCCGCGCCCGCCCAGCGCCAGCCCGAGCGCATCGAGCAGGATCGACTTGCCGGCACCGGTCTCGCCGGTCAGCACGCCGAGACCGGCACCGAAATCGAGGTCCAGCGCCTCGATCAGCACCACGTCGCGAATGGAAAGCGCGGTCAGCATCGGCGGTGATGTACGCCGGTTCGCGATGGATTTGAACCGCTTTTGTTCCGGGGCCGCCTTATTGGGGTGTCGGCTGGCCGGGCAGGGTGGCGGCACCCGCTCCGGGGCCGACCGGGGCGGCCCCGCCGGGACCGGTCACCGGCGCGGTCGATGGCTGCACGGTGCCCGGCACCGCATCCGGCTGCGCATTGCGGGTGGTGTCGGTGCTGAGGCCGGGGAGCGAATTGGGTTTGGTGCCCGGTGCGACGATCGGCGTGCCGGGGGCGACCAGCGCCGCCTGCTGTACCGGATGGTCCTTCATCAGCTTGTAGGCGTGTTCGTACCAGTCGCTGCCGGGATAGTTCGCACCGAGTACCGCCGCGGCCTTTTCCGCCTCGGCCGGAACACCCAGGGCCAGATACGTCTCGGTCAGGCGCATCAGCGCCTCGGGCGCATGGGTGGTGGTCTGGTACCGGTCGACCACGCTGCGGAACCGCATGCTGGCGGCAAGCCACTGGCTGCGCGCTTCGTAGAAGCGGCCGATCTCCATCTCCTTGCCCGCGAGATGGTCGTTGACCAGATCGATCTTGAGCCGCGCGTCCGATGCATAGCGCGTGTTGGGGTAACGGCGGGTCAGTTCGCCCAGCGCGTCGAGCGCCTGACGCGTGATCCGCTGATCGCGCGTCACGTCCTGGATCTGCTCGTAATAGCCAAGCGAAATCAGGTAATAGGCATAGGGCGCATCGCGGTTGCCGGGATGGACCGAGATGAACCGCTGCGCCGACTGGATCGACGCGGTATAGTCCTTGGCCAGATAATAGCTGAACGCGCTCATCAACTGTGCCCGGCGTGCCCAGATCGAATAGGGGTGCTGACGCTCCACCTCGTCGAACAGGACCGCGGCCTCCTTGTACCGGCTCTGGTCGAGCCGACGCTTGGCGGTGGAATAGAGCGTGCCGACATCGCGGGCGATATAGGGCGTGTCGCCCTTGGCCGCTTGGTTGCGGGCGCAGCCGGCGACCGGAAGGGCGACGACGGCAAGAAGCGCAAGGGCAAGCGCGCGGGACTGGGGGATACGCATCGGCAACCGCCTTAGCGCAGCGGACAGCGCCCGAACAATAGGCTAGACGATGCCGAAGCGGAGCGGGCGGCGCCCCCGCGCGTTCCGTAATGATCTTATGTCAGATTTCGAGGGATTCCATGCCGGCAACGCTGCTCCACACCCACCGCGTCGAGAAACCCTGGGGCCGGCGCGACCTGTATCCCGGCTTCGACGATGTCGAGGGCGGCGGTGAGCCCGTGGGCGAGGTGTGGTTTCAGGCACCGGGCGATACCGCGCCCGATCTACTGATCAAATATCTATTTACGGGCGAGAAACTGTCGGTGCAGGTCCATCCCGACGACGAGGAAGCGCACAAGCGCGGCCTGGCGCGCGGCAAGGACGAATGCTGGACGATCCTGTCGGCGACCCCCGATTCGACGATCGCACTGGGGCCGAAACAGGCGATCGGGGCGAACGAACTGCGCGACTCCGCGCTCGACGGATCGATCGAGGACAAGCTGGACTGGGTGCCGGTGAAGGCAGGCGATTTCTATTATGCGCCGTCGGGCACGATCCATGCGATCGGCGCGGGCCTGACCCTGATCGAGGTGCAGCAGAATTCGGAGACGACCTATCGCCTCTACGATTACGGCCGGCCGCGCGAACTGCATCTGGATGACGGCGTCGCGGTGGCGCATCTCGATCCCTATCGGCCGATCGTGTCGCCGGGGCCGGCGGGCGACCCTCGCACCGTGCTGGTCGAGGGCCCGAAGTTCGTGCTCGAACGCTGGACCGGCGGCACGCATCCGGTGGCGCTGCCCGAAGGGCTGACGGCATGGATCGTCCCGATCAAGGGCAGCGGCGAGGTGGCCGGCGTCGCCTTCAAGGCGGGCGAATGCGTAACGGTGACCGGATCGGAGACGATCACGGCCAGCGAGGATGCTGATTATCTGTTCGCCTATCCGGGCACGGTCCGCCTTTGATCGTGACGGGGGGTGGGGGCTGTCTCCTCCACCCCTTTCCGCGATAAAGGTTCGGCCGGCGACCGGTGAGGATCAGGCGTCGAGCGGGTAGAGCGCCGCCGCGATCGGGCGGCCTTCCTCGCGGAGCATACCCCAGGCCCGGGCAGCGGCACGACTGTCCATCGCCTCCAGCCCGATACCGCGCGCGTCGAGCGCGCGGACCAGTGACAGCGGCGGGCGGATCAGCCCGGCGCCGGTACCCAGCACGATGAACTCCGGTTTCGGGTCCAGCGCTAGTTCCAGCGCCGCGATCGTCAGTTCGGCCAGCGGTGGCGGCGTCCAGTCGCTGGCACGATCGATCGTCAGCAGCAGCGACGGCGCGACCGTCACGTCGTCGAGGCGATAGCCCGCGGTGGTGAAGCCACGGATCGCCGGCCCGTTCACGGGCTGACCGCGTTCCATCCTCATCGCACCATCCTCACGCTGGCCTCAACGTTCCCGTGGGACGATCCGCTCCGCATCCGGGACGCGGCGTTTATCTAGCGTACCGGGCTTTTCGCGGTTGGGTTCGGCGCGAAGACCGAGCGTGATGAGCAGTGACGACGAGACGTAGATCGACGAATAGGTGCCGACCACGATGCCCAGGATCATCGCGGCGGTGAAGCCGCGCAGCACATGCCCGCCGAGCAACAGGAGCGCGCCCAGCGCCAGCAGGATGGTGAGCGAGGTCATGACGGTACGCGGCAGCGTTTCGTTGACCGACAGGTTGATGATCTCGCGCATCTCCATCTTGCGATAGCGGCGCATGTTCTCACGAATGCGATCGTCGATCACGATCTTGTCGTTGATCGAATAGCCGATGATCGTCAGCACCGCCGCGACGGTGTTGAGATCGACTTCGAAATAATTCCGCATCAGCGCGAAGAATCCGAGCGTCATCAGCAGATCGTGAACGATCGCCACCACGGTCGAGACGCCGAACTGCCATTCGAAGCGGAAGATGGCGAACAGTGCGATGCCGAGGATGGCGAAGAACACGGCCATCCCGCCCTTCCATCTCAGTTCATCCGATACCTTGCTGCCCACGGTGGAATAACGACTGAAAGTCGCACCGGGGAATTCGCGCGCCAGTGCCGCTTCGACCTTGCGAACGACGGCGTTGGTGGCGCCTTCATCAGCGCTGTTCTGGACCGGCAGGCGGATTGTGACGGTGCGCTGGTCGCTCGACTGCTGGAGCGCAGCCTGGCCGACGCCCTGCGCATCCACCACTTCCCGCACCCGGTCGAGCGAGGGCGGGGTGGGGAAGCGTTCCTCGATCGACAGACCGCCGACGAAGTCGACGCCCATGTTCAGACCGCGCAGACCGACCAGCGAGACGGCGATGATCGACAGCGCCAGCGTCAGTCCGAAGGCCCATTTGCGCCAGGCGACGAAATCGATGTTGGTGTCGTCGGGGACGAGCTTGAGAAGTTTCATGGGGCCGCTCGCCTTAGATGTTGATCGTCTTGGGCTTGGTGCGGCGAATCCACAGCGCCACCAGCATCCGGGTGAAGGTGACGGCGGTGAACACCGACGTGGCGATGCCGATCAGCAGCACGACCGCGAAGCCCTTCACCGGGCCTGACCCCAGCACCAGCATGATGACGCCCGAGATCGCGTGCGTCACGTTCGCCTCGAAGATGGTGCGGCTGGCTTCCCTGTAACCCAACTCCACCGCCTGCACGACGCTGCGTCCGCGATGCCGTTCCTCGCGGATGCGTTCGTTGATGAGGACGTTGGCGTCCACCGCGGTGCCGATCGTCAGCACGAAGCCGGCGATGCCGGGCAGGGTGAGGGTGCCGTTGAGCAACGCCAAGACGCCGACGATGACGAACACGTTGATGACGACCGCGAGGTTCGCATAGAAACCGAACCGGCCATAGGTGACGAGCATGAACGCCACCACCAGCGCCACCGCGACGGCGGAGGCGAGGACGCCGGCGCGGATCGAATCCTGCCCTAGTTCAGGGCCGACGGTTGATTCCTCGATCACCCTGAGGTTGATGTCCAGCTTGCCGGATCGCAGTGCGATGGCGAGCTGGTTGGCCGATTCAACGGTGAAGTTGCCCGAGATCGAGGCGCGACCACCGAGGATCGGTTCGTTGATGTTGGGAGCCGAGATCACCTGATTGTCGACGATGATGGCGAACGGCTTGCCGGTATTTTCCTGCGTCACGCGCGCGAAGCGACGACCGCCGGCCCCGTCGAAGGTGATCGCCACCTGCGGCAGGTTATCCTGCGGGTCGAAGGTCTGCGACGCGTCGATCAACTGGTCGCCGGAGATGATGACCGAACGCTTCACCGCGATCACCGGCGGGCCGGCGGGGTTGCCCGGATAGGGCAGGATCTGGCTGCCGACGGGTGCCTGCTTCTTTGCCAACTGCTCCGGCGTCGCGGTCAGGTCAACCAGCTTGAATTCAAGCCGCGCGGTCTTGCCGAGCAGGTCCTTCAATGCCTGTGGATTTTGCAGGCCCGGGACCTGCACGACGATGCGGTCCGTCCCCTGACGGATGATCGTCGGCTCTCGCGTGCCCAGTTCGTCGATACGACGGCGTACGACCTCGGTCGCGTCGCCCATGGCGGTATCGATCGCCTGACGCAGGCCTGCCTCGGTCGGGCGCACGACAAAGCGGCTGCTGTCGACGACCTGAATGTCCCATTCACGCTGGCCGGTCATGCCCGCGCCACCGCCGGTGATGGTCAACAGGCGTTCGCGCGCGGCGTCGACCTGCGAGGGGTCGCGCAGCATGAACGATAATTGACTGTCGCGCGTGGAGATATCACCGATCGCGATGCGCGGCTTGGCGCGGCGCATCTCGGCGGTCACCTGGTCACGCATCGCCTCCAGCCGCGAATTGGCGAGATCGGCGGTGTCCGCCTCCAGCAACAGATAGCTGCCGCCCGCCAGATCGAGGCCGAAATTGATGTGGGGGACGCGGGAACCCAGGCCGGCGGTTACCCGCTCCGGCAGGAAACTCGGGATCGCCAGCGCGACCAGCACCGCCAGCGTGGCGATGATCGACCACACCTTCCAGCGCGGAAAATCCAGCATCAGTCGTTCGCCGGCTTCGCGGTGGAGCTCGTGATCTCGGCCAGCGTCGACTTGACGACCTTGACGCGGGTGTTGGCGGCGATCTCGACCTCGACGAAGATGTCCTCGACCTTGGTCACCTTGCCGACGAGGCCGCCGGCGGTGACGACGCCGTCACCCTTGCGCACCGCGGCCACCGACTGCTGCAACAGCTTGATCCGGCGCTGCTGCGGGCGGATCATCAGGAAATAGAACACGACGAAGACGAGCAGCAGCGGCGCCAGGCTGAGAAACGAGGCGATCCCACCGTTCGCGGCGGCGCCGCCGGTCGTCTGGGCGTAGGCAGAGGGAATGAACATCGGACCCGTTTATGGCTGATCGGCGAAGGCACAGGCCCCTCGCGCACGAACCGGCCCGCTACCACCCGCAGCGGGCCGTGGCAACGGGCTGGCGGGGCGATGCCGGAGTGACGGGATCGGGATCATCAGGACGCCGGAGCAAGTCGGTGCAATCGGACGCTTGCATCCGTCCCGGAGCGCGCGTAGAGGCCGCGGCTCTGGAGCGTACCGGCCCTGTCGGCACGGCTCCATCGGTCGGGGCGTAGCGCAGCCTGGTAGCGCATCACACTGGGGGTGTGGGGGTCGCAGGTTCGAATCCTGTCGCCCCGACCAAATTATTCGAAAAACTTGGCGGCGGGATGGTTTTTGGGCGTCACGCCCGGCAATCACGCGGTAACCGTCGTGCACACGTCATGCCGGTACTCGCAGGAATGCGGGTACCGTATAATGCCGCATCTTTTCGAAGCGCATCTTATGTCGGGAGGCGAGTTCTTCCGCCGCGCGGGTGGCGCCTGCCACCAACCCGTAATCGTCGAATACGATCAGCCCGCCCGGCACCATATGCGGCATCAGATGGTCCAACGCGAACGCAGTCGGCTCATAGACATCGACATCGAGATGCAGCAGCGCGATACGCAACTCGGGCCTGCGACCGAGATAATCGGGCAACGTATCGAAGATATTGCCTCCATGAAGATGAACGTTGCCGATTCCCTTGTCGGCGAACAGGTTCATCAGCGTCTCACGGGCAATGCCTTCTCCTCGCTCGCGCTCGAAATTTTCGATGAAGGCCCGGTCGTCGTGGCTCTCCACGCCGGCTAGCGGAAATGCGCCGAAGGCATCGAAACCATGCACCTCGCGCGAGGCGTCATTTTCAAGCAAGCTGCGGAACGTCGCAAAGCGCATGAGGGACGCTCCCTTGTAGACGCCCAGTTCCACCACTGCGCCCGGCATGTCGACGATCTGCCGATAGAGCTCGAAATGGGCGAGCAGCTTGCCCATTCGCCCGACTTTTCCCCGCAGGAAGAAGGTGTTCTCCGCTTCGGAAACGGTGTCGGCAGGAGCGGGTACATAGGTCATGGCACATTCTCTCGTGGGTCGACGGGAGACGCCGCATGGGCATCCTCTCCTCAAATCTAGCGGATTTTCCCACGACGCCCGGCGATGGGTAGGAAAATTTTTACCACGTACGCCAATCGGGTTCGGGGCGGTTGCTATAAAGGAAAGAGCCTCGGCATTCCTCGAAACGTGCGTCGGTCTGGAGCGACATGAAGTACCACCGCCTCACCGACAGGTTTCGGGACCTTCCCACGGTCGGACCATCGGCATGAGAATCCTGCTGTATTTGCCGGTCGTGACGCCCTGGTGGTTCAGTGCCATCGTCGAGCCGATCCTGCGCCGGCTGGTGACGGTCGCCGACGTGCATGTGCTGGCCCCGATACCATGGCGGAACACCGGCCTTGGTCACAACGAGCTGGTCAGTTGCAGTGATCTGCCGAACGTCCAATGGCACATCATCGACAGCGACGATCACCCCAGCCTGCGCACGGCGCCGATCGAGCGTGACGATCTGCTGGCGTACATCCATGCCCTGTCACCGGATATCGTGCTGTGTCGAAGCGCGGACTTCGCCACGGCCCGCGCATTTCCGGGGACGGTCCGCTATCTGATGGAGGTCGCCGCCACACCGTTCTGGGTAGTGCCGACGGTCATGATAACCGACCGGCCGTTCGCGAACGGCGTGATGCCCGATCTGGATGCCGCCGGTCGCGCCCGGCTCGACGCCCTGATCGCGCCGCTATGGGCGGACATGCATGCTCAACAGGATCAGGTGACACCGGATCGCCATGCCGTGTTCGATCAACTCGGCATTTCGCCGGACAGGCCAGCTTTCCTGCTGCCGCTGGAATACGAGCATGAGGAGAATTTCTTCCGCCAGCATCGCCCGGACGGTGTCGGCAGCGAGCAGATGCTGGCGACGATCGCCGCGGACATCACCCCCCATGGGACGCTGGTCGTGACGGATCACCCACTGAACGTGCTGCACGTCGACAGGACGGCACTGGCGGACCTCGTTTCGGGTCTGGGCGATCGGGTGATCCTGGCGCCCGCCGGTGTCCTGGGCGTTTCGAGCACGGCGGCATTGGCCCGGTACACGGCCGGGATGCTGGTCGGGGATTCGAAAAGCTTCGCGCTGGCGGCCGCCTTCGGCGTCCCGACGATGCGACGCTCCAGCTTTGCCAGCGCGGAATGGCTCAACACCTATTCGGACATTCCTGCCTTCGTCGACGATGTATGCCGTGGCGATCCCCGCACCCCATCCGCAGCGGCGACCCGGACATGGTTCGCCTATCACTTCGCCAATGAAGCCTTCAATCCTGGAAGCCCGGCGCTATCGGGAGAGGAAATCATCGATCGCTGCTGCCGGACCGTCAACCCCGCCCGCTGGGATGCGGGAATGGCGCGGGTGCACGCCGCCAAGCCGGAGCAGGTCCATTGACCGCGCTCGTCGCCCGGCAGCCCCGGTCGTTCGCCGCCAGGGCGGCACGCGATTGGTTCGCGGACGTCATCGCCGGCGAACGACAGGCGCTGGAGATGTTCGAACGCAGCATCCCCGACAGCGTCACGGCGGTGGTCGCGGCGATTGCCGCGCAGCGTCGGCCGATCGCCTGCCTGGGTGTCGGCAAATCCGGGCTGGTCGCGGCAAAGGTCGCCGCGACGTTCTCCAGCCTCGGCACCCCGGCCTTTTTCCTGAACGCGGCCGAAGCGGCACATGGCGATCTGGGCGCCGTGCAGGATGGCAGTCTGGTCCTGCTGTTCTCCAACAGCGGCACGACGGATGAGATCATTCGCATCCTGCCGATCCTGCGCGCGCGGAACTGCACGTTGATCGGCGTGGTCGGCCGGGCTGATTCCCCGCTGGCCCGCGCCGTTTCGCATCTGATCCCCGCCACGATCGGGGGCGAGGCGGATCATATCGGCATGGCGCCGACCGCGAGCACGACGCTGCAGATGGCCATCGGCGATGGTCTGGCGGTGGCGGTCAGCCGCGCCCGCGCCTTCACCCGTGAGGATTTCCTGCGTCACCATCCCGCGGGCCTGCTGGGCCGGCAGATGGTGCCGATCCATGCCGTGATGCGCACGGGGATGGAATTGCCGGTGGCGCTGCCGTCCGCATCCGTGGCCGAATTGCTGGCGGTGATGTCCGGTGGGCGGATGGGGGCCGCCTGCATCGTCGATCACGAGCGCCGGCTGGTGGGTCTGGTGGTGGACGGCGACATCCGCCGTCACCTTCAGGCGCGCCACGACGTCTACACCACCCCCGCCCACGCCCTGATGCAATCCGAACCGCAGGTGATCGGTCTGGACGCCAGACTGGGGGAGGCGATGGTCATGATGCGCGATCGCGCCGGCGGCCTGCTGGTCCTCCCCGTCACCGATGCCGATGGACGCCTCCACGGCATGCTGCACGTCAACGATATCCTGAACGGTTGAACCCATGAAATCCATCGCCTTCATCCCGGCCAAGGGCAGCAGCGACCGCGTTCCCGGCAAGAACACGCAGGTCCTGGACGGAGACTATCTGTTCAAGCGCAAGCTTCGTCAGGCGCTGGAATGCGCCGCGATCACCGAGGTCTGCCTCGATACCGAAAATGACGCGCTGGCCGAACTGGCCAGCGACCTGCCGGTGTCGCGCCTGTCGCGCCCCGCCGAACTGGCGACCAACGCCACCGATGGCCATGCGATGTTCGCATGGGAATGCGCGCAGCGGCCGGATGCCGATCTGTGGGTGCAGTTGCTCTGTACCGCACCGTTCATCACCAGCGACACCATCAATCGCGCGATCGCCGCGCTGCTGGCCGATCCGCAGGCGGACAGTCTGGTCGGCGTCAGTCGTGGCAAGCAATATTGCTGGGATGGCGACACCCCCGCCTATGGCACCGGCCGCGTTCCCAACAGCGTCGATCTGCCGGCGACCGTGGTCGAGGCGATGAGCCTGTACATCGTGCGCAACACCGGCAACGGCCCGCCCACCCGCCGCTTCGGCACCAGGCCGATCCTGTTCGATCTCGATCCGCTGGAGCAGATCGACATCAATCTGACGCAGGACCTGGTCTTTGCGGAAACCGTGGCCGCCGGGCTGCGTGCGCCCGAAGTCGCCCGGTTTCGCACGCTGCTGCCGCACCTGAGTTCGTCGATCCTGTCCGACATCGCCAAGGAGCGGGGGATGAAGGTGGTATTGCCCGCCGCCCTGCGTCCGACCAGCGGCGGCAAGTTGCTCGGTCGCGCCAAGACGCTGGAGCTGACGGCGCTGGCGGTACGGCCGGACCGTTCCCCCGGCGGGCCGTGGAACGGCATCTACGACGCGCTTCAGTCCTATCGGTTCGTGCGGCCCGGCGATGTCATCATGGTGGCGAGCGATGTGCCGGAACACGCCTATTTCGGCGATCTCAACGCCAATCTGGCGATACGGTCGGGCGCGGTGGGCGCGGTGATCGACGGGGCGACGCGCGATACCGCGGACGTCCGGGCACTGGGACTGCCGGTCTACGCCCGCGGCCAGACCTGCGACGACATCAAGTACGAGGGCACGGTCAAGGCGATGAACCGCCCGATCGCGATGGGCGGTGTGCCGATCAGCAACGGCGACGTGGTGTTCGCCGACGAGGTCGGAGTGGTCGTGATCCCGCGCGATCGGTGGGACGAGATCGAGGAAGCCGCCTGGGAGGTGCTGGCGAACGAGGCGCGCATCCGTATACAGGCGGCACGCGGTCGCGACGTCGGGGCCATCCTTTCCGAATGCGGGCAATTCTGATGGCGGTGGCGATGAAGACGGTGACGGTCGGCGCGATCGAGATCGCCAACGACAGGCCCTTCGTGCTGGTGGCCGGCCCCTGTCAGATGGAAAGCCGCGCGCATGCCTTGGAAACGGCGGAGGCGCTGACGGATATCTGTGCCGGGATCGGCATCCCCCTGATCTACAAGAGTTCGTTCGACAAGGGGAACAGGACCTCGCTCGATGCCCCGCGTGGCATCGGCCTGTCGGCGGCGCTCGACATCTTCGCCGAGCTGCGGGAGCGTTTCGGCTGTCCGGTGCTGACGGATGTCCACGATGTCGAGCAATGCGCGATCGTCGCGGAGACGGTCGACGTTCTGCAGATCCCCGCCTTCCTGTGCCGGCAGACCGATCTGCTAGTTGCCGCGGCCCGCACGGGCCGGGCGATCAACGTCAAGAAGGGGCAGTTCCTTGCCCCATGGGACATGACGAACGTCGCCGCCAAGCTGGCGGGTTCCGGCAACGAGCGGATCATCCTGTGCGAACGCGGCGCCAGTTTCGGCTATAACACGCTGGTCAGCGACATGCGGTCGCTGCCGATCATGGCATCGACCGGATATCCGGTCATGTTCGATGCCACGCATTCCGTGCAGCAGCCGGGCGGGCAGGGCGGCAGTTCGAGCGGACAGCGCGAATTCGTCGCGCCGCTGGCGCGGGCGGCGATCGCGGTCGGCGTCGCCGCCGTCTTCATCGAAACCCATCAGGACCCCGACGCCGCCCCCAGCGACGGGCCGAACATGGTGCCGCTGCGCGACATGCCGTCCCTGCTGCGTCGGCTGAAGGCGTTCGACGATCTTGCCAAGCAACCGGGCTGATCCGGTTCAGCCGGTGCCGGCCGGCTGGCGCAGCACCGCCCTAACATGGTCCGCGATGCGGCGATCGCGGGCCAGCAACAGCCCCGTGGCGGTCGATCCCGGTCGATAGGGCGTCCCGTCGAGCCGCTCGACCACGCCACCCGCCTCGACCAGCAGCAACGCCCCGGGGACATGGTCCCATGCCAGCGTTCGCCAGTATAGCGCGAAGTCCCGGCTTCCTTCCGCGACCAGCACATATTCATGGCCGGCGCATCGCATGGTCGGCACGACCGTACCGATCCGGGTCTCCAGCGCGGCTACCGCGGGTGCCATCTCGTCCGGCATGGCGAACCGGCTGACGATGCCCGTCCAGTCTCGGGCGTCGTCGGCCGGCAAACCCGTATCGATCCCGGTCCCGTTGCGGCGGGTACCCCGACCTTGTCTGGCGGTCGTCATCCGGTCGGCTAGCGGGTCGTAAATCCACGACGCGATCGTGGTCCCGTTCTCCAGCAGCGCCACCATCACCGCAAAGGGCGCGCGGCCCGCGGCGAAATTGGCGGTGCCGTCAATCGGATCGACGATCCATACCAGCCCGTCGTCCAGCGTATCGAGCAGCGCGGGCAGAAGGGCGCAGCGTTCCTCGCCGATGAACCGCGCTTCCGGCAGCAACGATGCCAGTGCTTCGGCCAACGCCGCTTCCACCGCATGATCCGCCACGGTGACGATATCGCCCGGTGCCTTCTCTGCGATGTCCTGATCCCGCAAGGCGCGATAGCGGGGCATGATCTCCCGCGCGGCGATCGTGCGTATCAGGGCCTCGACCCTTGCGGAAAGCGTGTCATCCACCGTCATAGGTCACCTGGATCGAGGTCGCCGGCGTCGGCGCCCATGGCATTACCGTTGCCCGCCCACGAAGACGATCGATCAATTTCATCCCATCGACCGATGTCATCCCCGTCCGTTGCGGTGTCGACAGCGATATGCCCGGCCCGCCGTTCCGGTCATTGTCGCACGACGATCCGGGGCAGGGCGTCGATCGGCTCGATGGTGATCGCGCGGAACCAGGTTTCCGCCCCTTCCGATTGCAACTGGATATGCCCGTGCGTCAGCGGGCGTCGACTACCGTCGGGGGCGATCGTCGCGATGTCGGTGATCTCGGCGACCGGCACGCCGTTGACGACATGGATGGCGCGCTCCCCCAGCACATAGAGGTCGAGCGTGTTCCACTGCCCCGCCGGGCGTTCGGCGTTGGTCGCGGCCTCGACGTTCCAAGTCGGGGTGTTGTTGACCATGTCGATCCGCCGGCCACCGACCCGGAACCGCAGGTGCGGCGCGATCAGCGACGGATCGGTCGTGACGCTGGTCCGCCCGCGCACCTTGCCGCCGACCACCACCGCCATGCCGGTCGAACCCTGCATGATCTCGAACTCCATCGACGGGCGCCATGTGCCGAACACCTCGCCGGGTGATCCATGCGTATGATAGAGCAGGCCGTTGTTGGGCGGTTGCCCGATCCGGGGCGCCCACGTCCTGTCCCCCCAGCGATATTGCAGTCGCAGATGATAATCGCGCAGGTCGGCGCGGTGGACCAGGCTACCCCAGGTTCGTCCCCTGATCCAGATGGCGGGGGCACCATCGATCCGGCGGACCGCGAAATCGGCATCGTCGCTGCCGCCCCGCACCGCGCCTATCGGCCGTGCACCGGGATCGGCGCGATAGGTCAGCGCGGGATCGGCATAACCCAGCCAGCCCCGCCAGTCGTTCAGGGTGCGCCCGTCGAACAGCCTCACCCGCGTTCCCGTGGCGCGGGGCAGATCGGTCAGCACCAGCTGCTGGGGTGTCGCCGCCGGTTCGCTGCCGGTCGTCTGCGCCTGCTCGGGCGCGCCTTGCGCCGGCACCGCGACCGGCGCCAGCGCAGCGAGCGAAACGAGCGATAACAATCGGTTCCTGCGCATCGGCATCCTCTCGTCCTGCCGGTTCATGTCAGTGCCGGCGTTGCGGTACTATGGCGTATCACCAGCTCGTGACGCAACGTCACCTGCCGGCAGGGGCTGTCGACCCCGCGCAGGATATCGACCAGCAGGTCGACCGCGCGGCGGCCGATCATCCCCTTGGGCTGCGCGATCGTGGTGAGCGGCGGGTGGAAATACCGGGCGAGGGGCAGATCGTCGAACCCGACGACCGATATGTCCGCCGGACAGGACAGGCCGGCTTCGCCGATCGCGCCCAGTGCGCCCATCGCCATCTCGTCGCTGAAGCAGAAGATCGCAGTCACCCCCTGCGCCAGCAACCGACGGGTCTGTTCGAAGGCCGATCCGGCGGCATAGTCGCCGATCCCGATATGCAGGGCATCGCGCAGGCCGTGGCGTTCGGCGGCGGCCACCGCGCCGGCCAGGCGATCGCGGCTGATCGGGCTGACTTCGGGGCCGGTGATGACGCCGATCGTCCGGTGGCCGAGGTCGATCAGGTGTTCGATCGCCTCCGCGCCGGCGGCCGCATTGTCGATATGGACGCTGGGTACGCCGAGATCGGGGCTGTATTCGCAGCCGTTGACGATCGGAGCCGCCGCGCCTTTCCGCACCAGCAGCGCCGCCAGACTGGCGGGCAGCCGGTGGCCGAGGAAGATCAGCCCGTCGACCTCGCGGCGCGACAGCATGTCGGCATATTGATCCTCCACCTCGGGATCGTGGCGCGTATCGCCGACCACGACCGAATAGCCCGCGTCCCGGGCCGCTTCCTCCGCCCCGCGGATCACGCTGGCGAAAAAGGTGTTGGAGATATCCGGCACGGTCAGCAGGATCTTCGCCGCGCGCAACGTGCGCAGGCTCCGCGCCGCGACATTGGGCGCATAGCCGGACGCGCGGACCACGGCGAGCACGTGCCGGCGCGTGTCCTCCGACACCTGTTCGGGCCGGCTGAGCACGCGCGACACCGTGGCGGTGGAGACGCCCGCCAATGCGGCCACTTCGATGATCGTCGGCATATCCCGGCCTCTGTAACCCGTGATCGACCATGTCGATATACCGGTGATGTAATCCTTTACATCGGTTTCGCGGCCTCGTAGCTTGATGCTCGACAAGCAGGATAACTGCGATCGGAGAGGTGCGAATGGCGGTTGCATATGATGCATCCCACGCGACAGGCGTAAACCCGGCGGGCGGCATGCTGACCGGGCGACTCAGCGCACTGATGTTCATGCAGTTCTTCGTATGGGGGGCGTGGAACGTCACCCTCGGTCTGGTCATGCAGACGGTCGGGATCGGCAACCTGATCGGCAACGCGTTCTCGGTCGGCCCGATCGCGTCGATCGTCGGATCGTTCCTGCTCGGCATGGCGGCGGCACGTTATGTCAGCCCGCGGATGCTGATGGTGATCCTGCATCTGGTTGGCGGCGCGATCCTGTTCGCGCTGCCGTCGTTCGTGACCCCGGCGGCGGGCGGCACCTTCGTGTGGCTGCTGCTCGGCTATATGATCCTCTATATGCCAACGGTTGGGCTGGCCAACACGATCGCGCTCAAGAGCTTTGGCGATCGGACCGACAATTTCCCGTTCGTCCGCGCGTTCGGCACGCTCGGCTGGATCACCGCCGGCCTGATCGTCGGCTGGGCCGGCCTGTCCGCCAGCCCGCAGATATTCCGCGTCGCGGCGGTCGTCTCGGTCGCGCTGGGATTCTACAGCTTCACGCTGCCCCATGTCGCCTCCGATGCGCCGCGGGACGAAAGCGTGATCCGGCAGGTCTTCTGCGTCGAGGCGTTCGGATTGCTGCGGCAGCGGTCGTTCCTGATCTTCATGACCTGCGCGACGCTGATCTCGATCCCGCTGGCGATGTATTACGCCTATGCCTCGCCCTATGTCGGCGCGACGGGGATCGCCAATGTCGGCGGCACGCTGGCGATCGGGCAGATGTCCGAACTGGTCTTCATGTTCTCGATGCCGTGGCTGTACCGCCGGTTCGGGGTGAAGCCGCTGCTGCTGGTCGGGATGATCGCCTGGGCGCTCCGTTATGCGCTGTTCGCGATCGGTGACGGCGGCTCGTCGTTATGGGCGGTCTATCTGGGCGTGGCGCTGCACGGCGTCTGCTACGATTTCTTCTTCGTGGCCGGGGCGATCTACACCGGCACCGTCGCCACCCCGAAAGGCGTCAACGCGCAGGCGCAGGGGATGCTGACGCTGTTCACCTATGGCGTCGGCATGTTGCTGGGGTCGCAGATCGGCGCGATGCTCTATGCGCAATTGCCGGCCGCGCCCACCATCGCCGACTGGCAGCAGATGTGGTGGTATCCCGCAATCGCCGCGGCGGTGATCGCGCTGCTGTTCCAGTTCACCTTTCGCGACGATACGGGACGGGAGGTCGCGGCATGACGGCGATGAAGGGGCCGGCGATCTTCCTGGCGCAGTTCCTGGGCGCGGAGCCGCCGTTCGATACGCTGGGCGGTCTGGCCGAATGGGCGGCGGGGCTGGGCTATGTCGGCGTCCAGATTCCGTGCAGCCCGCAACTGATCGACCTGACGCTGGCGGCCGAAAGCCGCGACTATTGCGACGATCTGCGCGGTACGCTGGCCCGGCACGGGATCGAGATCACCGAGCTGTCGACGCATCTGCAGGGGCAGCTGGTGGCGGTCCACCCGGCCTATGACGCGCTGTTCGACGGGTTCGCGCCGCCCGAACTGCGCGGCAAACCGGCGGAGCGGCAGCGATGGGCAGTCGATCAGGTGAAGCTCGCCGCCCGGGCCAGCGCCAATCTGGGCCTGTCCGCCCATGCGACCTTCCCGGGCGCGCTGGCCTGGCCCTATGTCTATCCCTGGCCGCAGCGCCCCGCCGGCCTGATCGAGGAGGCGTTCGCCGAACTCGCCCGCCGCTGGACACCGATCCTCGACGCGTTCGAGGCGGCGGGCATCGATTGCGCGTTCGAGGTCCATCCGGGCGAGGACGTACATGACGGGGCGTCATGGGAACGTTTCCTGGCGGCGGTAGACCATCATCCACGGGCACGCCTGCTGTTCGATCCGTCGCATTTCGTGCTGCAACAGCTCGATTATCTTGATTTCATCGACCGCTATCACGACCGGATATCGTGTTTTCACGTCAAGGACGCCGAGTTCAATCCGACTGGGCGGTCGGGCGTCTATGGCGGGTACGAGAACTGGGTCGATCGCGCCGGGCGGTTCCGGTCGCTGGGCGACGGGCAGGTCGACTTCTCCGGCGTCTTCAGTCGCATGGCGCAATATGGCTATGCCGGTTGGGCGGTGCTGGAATGGGAGTGCGCGCTGAAGCGGGCCGAGGACGGCGCGCGGGAGGGCGCGCCCTTCATCCGCGATCACATCATCCGGCTGACCGAACGGTCGTTCGACGATTTCGCGGCGAGCGGCATTGACCGGGCATCAATCCGCTCGATCCTCGGCCTGTCGGGGGAGGGCGCATGACGCGGCTGCGGCTGGGCATGGTCGGCGGTGGGGAGGGGGCCTTTATCGGCGCGGTCCACCGCATGGCCGCCGCGCTCGATGGCGACTGGCAACTGGTCGCGGGCGCGTTCAGCCCCGATGCCGGGCGCAACACCCACACCGGGGCGCAGATCGGGCTGGACCCGCAGCGCGTCTATCCGTCGCTCGACGCGATGATCGCCGGGGAGCGGGCGTTGCCGGCGGACGAGCGGATCGACGCGCTCGCGGTGGTCACGCCCAATCACCTCCACGCACCGATGGCGATCGCCGCGCTGGAGGCGGGGTTCGCGGTGCTGTGCGAAAAGCCGATGGCGATGAACGTCGCCGAAGCCAAGGCGATCGCCGCGGCGGCCGAAGCCAGCGGCAGCCGGTTCGCGCTCGCCTTCACCTATAGCGGCTATCCGCTGATCGAGGAGGCGCGGCTGCGCGTCGCGCGCGGCGATTTCGGTGCGATCCGGCTGGTGCAGGTCGAATATCTGCAAGGCTGGCTAAGCCTGCCGATCGATAACGACGGCAACCGGCAGGCGGCATGGCGCACCGATCCCGCGCGGGCGGGCATGGGCGGATGTCTGGGTGATATCGGCACCCATGCATTTCACCTCGCCGAGCATGTGTCCGGCCTGTCGGTGGAATCGGTATCAGCGGACATCGCGACGCACGTGCACGGGCGGCGGCTGGACGACGATGTCAGCGCGTTGCTGCGGTTCGCGGGCGGCGCGCGGGGTGTACTGAAGGCCAGCCAGGTCGCGGCGGGGGAAGAGAACGGGCTGCGCCTGCGCATCCATGGCGAGCGCGGCGGGCTGGACTGGGCGCAGATGGAGCCGAATACGCTGACGCTGCGCTGGCTGGATCGGCCGGCCGAGGTGGTGCGGACCGGCGGGCCCGGCCTGCATGACGGGATCGCCGCGCTGACGCGGACCCCGGCGGGCCATCCCGAAGGCTATATCGAGGCGTTCGCGAACCTGTACCGGGCCTTCGCCGCGGCGATCCGGGGCGATGGCGATCGCCGCTTCCCCGGCGTGGTCGACGGGTTGCGGACGATGCGGTTCATCGAGGCGGTGATCGCCAACGCCCATGCCGACCGGAAATGGACACCGATCGATCCAGGAGAGACGGAATGAAGCTGCTGATGGTCATGGGTGTGGGTGTCGTCGCGGCGGGGGCATCGGTGATCGCCTCCGCCCCAACCACCGCCCAGGCGCCGGCGAACGCGCCGCCCGCCTTCGCCGCCTGTCGCGCGTGCCACACCGTCCAGAAGGGCGGGCGCAACGGCATCGGGCCGAACCTGTACGGCGTCGTCGGGCGCGACGCGGCGGCGGTACCCGGCTTTCAATATTCGGCGGCGATGAAGGCGGCGAAGCTGCGCTGGACCGACAGGACGCTCGACGAATATCTCGCCGCGCCGTCGAAGAAGGTGCCCGGCACGCGGATGCCGATCGCGACGCCCGATCCGGCCAGACGGGCCACGATCATCGCCTATCTGCGTGCGGAAGGCGCGAAGTGACGGACGTGTCCCGCCGCACCCTGATCGCCGCGGGGGCCGCCGCATCGCTGCTGCCCGCCGGGATCGCCGCGCAGCGTCGTGGGGGCAACGCGGCCCGCTTCTCGCTGGGCTATGCCCCGCACGAGGGCAGCTTCGCCAGCCGGGGCGGGCGGATCGAACAGATCGCCTATGCCGCCGATCAGGGCTTCACCGCGTGGGAGGATAACGAGGCCGCCACCCGTTCCGTCGCCGATCAGACCGCGATGGCGAAGGCGCTGTCGGATCGGGGCATGACGATGGGCGTGTTCGTCGCCAGCATGCCGCAATGGGCAAAGTCGCGGCCGTTGCTCGGCGCTGAAGACGGGGCGGAGCGCGAGGGGTTCCTGGCCGACATCCGTGCCTCGATCAGTGTCGCCAAACGCCTGAACGCGACACGGATGACCGTCGTCACCGGCTTCATGGACCCGAAGGTGCCCGTCGATATCCAGACCGCGCGGGTGATCGATGTGATGCGCCGCGCCGGCGATATCGTCGCGCCGCACGGCATCGCGATGGTGATGGAGCCGCTCAACACCCGGACCAATCATCCCGGCGTGTACATGCAGACGGTCGCGCAGGGTTATGCGGTCGCGCGCGGCGCGAACAGCCCGGCGGTGAAGGTGCTGGCCGATCTGTATCACGAGCAGATCCAGTCCGGGAACCTGATCCCGACGCTGGCGACCTGCTGGGACGAGATCGGCTATATCCAGTTCGGCGACAATCCCGGCCGCAAGGAGCCGACGACGGGCGAGATCAACTATCGCTCGATCGTCAGATGGCTGCGCGCGAAACGCTATGCCGGCGTGATCGGCATGGAGCACGGCAATTCGGTGCCGGGCCGGGCGGGCGAGGACCGCCTGATCGCCGCCTATCGCGAGATCGATGCGGCATGAGGGGGAAAGCGATGACGATCCGTTCGCTGGCCGGTCCGGCGCTGGTGCTGGCAACGACCATGCCCGCCACGGCGCAGGAGAAGCCGGGTTTCCGGGATACGCCGATGCTGCCCGGCGGGCAGTGGCGCGTCCATGACGCCGACCGGCCCGCCCCGGTGGTCGTGGCCCCGGCGGCGGTGCCGGGCGGTGCGCCTGCCGATGCGGTGGTGCTGTTCGATGGCCGCTCGACCGATGCGTGGCGCGCCGAACGCACGATGTGGCCGGTCGAGAACGGTGCGCTGACGATCCCGTCGCGCGCGCGGAGCGGTGGCGAGAACAATCTCGTGTCGCGGCAGGATTTCGGCGACGTCCAGCTTCATCTCGAATTCCGGTCGCCCAGTCCGCCGACCAAGGCGTCGCAGGATCGCGGCAACAGCGGCATCTGGTTCATGCAGCGTTACGAGGTGCAGATCCTCGACGGCTATCGCAACCCCACCTACGCCGACGGCACGGTCGGCGCGGTCTATGGCTGGAAACCGGCGCTGGTGAACGCCGCGCGGCGGCCCGGCGAATGGCAGACCTACGACATCGTGTTCGAGCGGCCCCGCTTCGCCGCGGACGGCACGCTGCTGCGCCCCGCCTATGTCACCGCGATGCTGAACGGCGTGCTGGTGCAGAACCATCAGGCGATGCTGGGTACCACCATCTGGCGACAGGTCGCCGGCTACAAGGCGCATGGCGACGCCGCGCCGATCCAGTTGCAGGATCACGATTCCCCCGTCGCGTTCCGCAACATCTGGGTCCGGCCGCTGACCGCGGCGGCGATCGCGCAGGATTTGACGGAGCAGGGCCGATGATCGATCGCAGAACCGCCCTCGCCGGGGTCGTCGCCATGTTCGGCACGACCCTGTTCGCCCCGATCGCCCGCGCGGCCGGGGTCGTGCAGGCCGCCGGGGTACCGGCCGCCATCCCGGCCATCAGTGAAGGCCCACCCAGCATCGCCGTGTTCACGCCGGGGCAGCGGGCGCTGATGACCGCCCTCAGCGAACGCGTATTGCCGACCACCGATACCCCCGGTGCGATCGCGGCGGGGGTGCCGGCCTATATCGAGAAACTGCTCGCCGACTGGGCGATGCCGGCGGACCGGGTACCGATCATCGCCGGGCTGGACGCGATCGAGGCGCGCAGCCAGCGCGATCATCGCATCCCCGCCGCGCAGGCGACGCCCGTGCAGCAAGACGCGCTGCTGACGCTGGCGATGAACGACCGGATCCCGTCCGGCGGCGAGTTCTTCGAGGCGTTCCGGCAGCTCGTCATCACCGGCTATTACACGTCGGAGATCGGCATGACGCAAGAGCGCGAATACCTGCCGGTGCCGGGCGAATATAACGGCGCCTTTCCCTATGCCCAGGTCAACAAGGTGTATTCCGCATGATCCTCAGCCGTAGAAACCTGCTCGTCGGCACCGGCGCGATCGCGGCGTCGACCCTGGCCCCGGCGGCATCCGCCGCGCAGCTGAAGGCGATCGGGCTGCAACTCTACACCGTGCGCGACCTGTTCGCGAAGGACCCGGCGGGCACGCTCGCGCAGATCGCGCGCATCGGTTACCGCGAGGTCGAGTTCGGTGGCGGCGGCTATGACGCCATGGACCATGCGATGCTGCGCCGGACGATGGACCGGCTGGGGTTGACCGCCCCGTCCGTCCATATCGGCTATGACGCACTGCTCGGGCAGTTCGACCGGTCGGTGACGATGGCGAAGACGCTGGGCGCGGCCACCGTGGTGCTGCCGTACATGACCGACGAGCATCGCACCGAACAGGGCTGGGCGACGGCGCTGCCGAACATCGACCGGTTCGCCGCCGACCTGAAAAAGGCCGGACTGGGCTTCGCCTACCATAACCACGATTTCGAGTTCACGATCCGGCCCGGCGGGGTCAGCCTCTACGACCGGTTGTTGCGGGAAACCGACCCCGCGCTGGTGAAGCTGGAACTCGACCTGTACTGGGCGGCCCATGCCGGCCAGGATTTGCCGGCGCTGATCGGCCGGCTGTCGCCACGCCTGTACGCCTATCACGTCAAGGACATGCGCCCGGATCGCAGCATGACCGCGGTGGGGCAGGGGACGATCGATTTCGGCGCGCTGTTCGCCCTGAGGGGCAGTGCGGGCGTCCGGCATTTCTATGTCGAGAACGATCAGGCGCCCGCGCCCTATCTGCCCGACGTCACGACCAGCTTCCGCACGCTTCGCGCCCTGCGCTTCTGACCGGCCACCGGAGAACAGATCATGGTTTCGACCAACAGGTTCGACGCGATCGTCATCGGATCGGGCGTCAGCGGCGGGTTCGCCGCGAAGGAACTCACGGAAAAGGGCCTGCGCGTCCTGATGCTCGATCGCGGCCGGATGGTCGAGCATGGCGAAGGCTATACCTATGACGGCAAGCCCGCTTACGAGATACCGGCCCGCAACATCATGCCCGCGCCGCTGACGGACAGTGATTATTTCATCGCGAAGCATGGCTATGTCGCGCCGAGCAACCGCGAATTCTACAATAACGACCGGCTGAACCCCTATGCCTATGACGAGGGGAAGAAGTTCTACTGGATCAGGTCGGGGGCGGTCGGCGGCAAGTCGATCATCTGGGGCCGCTGGTGCTTTCGCTGGAGCCCGGAGGATTTCGAGGCGAACAAGCGCGACGGCATCGATGGCGACTGGCCGATCCGTTATGACGACGTCGCGTCGTGGTACAGCTATGTCGAGAAATATATCGGCGTGTCCGGCTCGCGGGAGAACCTGCCCTATCTGCCCGACAGCGAGTTCCAGCCGCCGATCCCGATGAACGTCGCCGAGAAATGGCTGAAGCAGGGGCTGGAGACGAAATTCCCCGGCCGCAAGCTCATCAACACGCGGCTGTCGAACATGACGGAGGACAAGCCGGACCAGAACCGGACGAAGTGCCAGTTCCGCAACCAGTGCGGCAACGGCTGTTCGTTCGGCGCCTATTTCTCGACCCAGGCGGTGACCTTGCCCGCTGCGCGCGCGACCGGGCGGCTGACGCTGCGATCCGATGCGGTCGTCACCAGCCTGGATTACGACGCGGCGCGCCAGCGCGTAACCGGGGTCCGCTTGATCGATGCGAAGACGGGACAGGCGGAAACGGTGCAGGCCGATCTGGTCTTCCTGTGCGCCTCCGCGATCGCGTCCACGCAGATCCTCCTCAACTCGCGCGCGCCGGGCAGCGATCGCAGCTATTTCGACGCGAGCGGGACACTGGGTCGATACGTGATGGATCACATCTTCCGCGTCGGGATCGAAGGCGAGATTCCCGGCATGGACGAATTCATCGAATATGGCCGCCGTCCGGGCGGCGTCTACATCCCGCGTTTCCGCAACATCGGCGGCGACGAGGGCGTCGGGTTCAAGCGCGGCTATGGCTATCAGGGCAGCGCGCGGCGCGACGTGGCGGCGCCGGTCGGCTTCGGCGCATCGATGAAGCAGGGCTTGCGTCGCTACGGCCCGTGGCGGTTCAGCATGGGCGCGTTCGGCGAATGCCTGCCCTATGCCGACAACCGCGTGTCGCTGCACCCCGGCAAGGTCGACCGGTTCGGCGTGCCGCTGGTCCGCTTCGACGTGCGCTTCCGCGACAACGAGCTGCGGATGATGGCGGATGCCCGCATCCAGGGCGAGGCGATGCTGAAGGCCGCGGGACTGACCAACGTGACCAGCAGCGAGAAGGAACACGTTCCCGGCGACGCGATCCACGAAATGGGCGGCGCGCGGATGGGGCGCGATCCGCGCCGTTCCGTCCTCAACGAATGGAGCCAGGCCCATGCCGCCTCGAACCTCTACGTCACCGACGGCGCGCAGATGGCGTCGATCTCCTGCGTGAACCCGTCGCTGACGTTCATGGCATTGACCGCGCGGGCGGCGGATCATGCGGTTCGCACGTCGTTCAAGGGCGGGGGGCGGGCTTAGGCCGGATGCGTGGCCGGGGCCATTGCCCCGGCTCCACCGGTCATGCATTGTCGGGCGGACCCAGCCAGTTACGGAGACCGCATGTTGAAGCGCCTGATCTTGTCGAGCCTCCTGATCTCCGCCTCCGCGATCGCCGCGCCTGGCCCGACGTCGACCACGCCGACCTTCGACGTGAAACGTATCTCCCGCGATATCCAGACCCTGTCGAGCGACGCCTATGAGGGGCGCGGGCCGGCGACGGCGGGAGAGGACAAGAGCATCGCGTATATCGCGGCGCAGATGCGGGCCGCCGGCCTGAAACCGGCCGGCGACAAGGGCGGCTGGTATCAGAACGTCCCGCTGCTGAAGTCCGATATCGTGGGTACGCCCGCGCTGTCGCTGCGCTCCGACGGCGGTACGCAGGCGCTGACCCAAGGCAACGAGATCGCCGTTCGTGCGGCGCTGACCGGCCAGCAGGCCGTCGCCATCGCGAACGCGCCGCTGGTCTTCGTCGGTTACGGCGTGCGCGCGCCCGAGCGGCAGTGGGACGATTTCAAGGGCGTCGACCTGCGCGGCAAGATCATGGTGGTGCTGGTCAACGATCCCGATTTCGAAGGCGGCGAGGGGCGGTTCGGCGGCAAGCTGATGACCTATTATGGCCGCTGGACCTACAAGTACGAGGAGGCGGCCCGTCAGGGGGCGGCCGGCATCCTGATCGTCCACGAGACGGCGCCCGCCTCCTATGGCTGGGCGACGGTCAAGAATTCCAACACCAACACGATGTTCGACATCGTCCGGGCCGATCCCAAAGCATCGCATACCCCGATGGAAGGCTGGATCCAGCGCGATCTGGCACAGCGGCTGTTCAAGGCGTCGGGCCTCGATTTCGAGGTGGCAAAGGCGGCGGCGCGCCGCGCGGATTTCCGGCCGATGCCGCTGAAGGCGACGCTCGACGCGCGCTATCAGGTGAAGTCGGAGGTCATCACCTCGCGCAATGTCGCGGGCGTCGTGCCTGGTGCCGGCCATCCGGCCGAGACGGTGATCTATTCCGCGCATTGGGATCATCTGGGCGTGGGCCAGCCCGATGCGACCGGCGATCGCATCTATAACGGCGCGCTCGACAACGCGTCGGGCGTCGCGGCGCTGCTGGAACTGGCGCGCGCCTATGCCACCGGGCCGAAGCCGGATCGCTCGATCCTGTTCCTGGCGGTGACCGCGGAGGAGAAGGGGCTGCTGGGGTCCGAATACTACGCCGCCAATCCGCTCCGTCCGCTCGCCACCACGGCGGGGGTCATCAACATGGACGGCCCCTTCGCCGTCGCGCGCACCACCGATTTCAGCATCTCCGGTGCGGCGCGGCTCGACCTGCTGACCATGCTGACCGATGCCGCCGGGGCGCAGGGACGGCGGTTCACCCCCGATGCCCGGCCGGAGGCGGGCAGTTTCTACCGGTCCGACCATTTCCCGTTCGCCAAGCGCGGCGTGCCCGCCGTCTCCTACGATGCCGGACAGGATCTGGCGGTCGGCGGCACGGCGCGCGGCAAGGAACTGGCCGATGCCTATGTCCGCGACAAATACCACCAGCCTGCCGATCAATATGATCCGAACTGGGATACCGGCAGCGTGCAGAGCGACATGTCGATCCTGTACGCGGTCGGCCGTCGACTGGCGGACCAGCCATTGTGGCCCAACTGGTCGTCCGACAGCGAATTCCGCGCGCTGCGTGATACCACCGCGTCGCAGCGACCGGCGCGGTAGGCGGAGCGGTAGGCGGAGCGGGTAACCCCCCTCCGCCCGGCCCGCGACCGGCCGGTCAGGCGAGCGGGCCGTTCGCCACCGGCGGATCGAAGACGGGGGTGCCGTCGGCGCGGTAGACGATCGGTTGCACGCGGGTGTGGCGGTTTGGATCGAGCAACGGATCGCCCTTGATCGTCGCATAATCGCGCGCGTGGAAGACCAGCATGTCGCGACCGCGTTCGTCGACGGTGAAGCTGTTGTGGCCGGGGCCGTACACCTTGTGCGCGGGCGAGGTGGTCATCACCGGCGTCTGGCTCTTGGTCCAGGCGGCCGGGTCCATGATGTTCGCGTCGTCGCGCGCGGTCAGCATCCCCAGGCAATAGCGGGCATCGGTCGCGCTGGCCGAATAGGTCATGAACAGGCGTCCGTTGCGCGCCAGCACCGCCGGCGCCTCGTTCACCTTGTAGCCGCGGATTTCCCAGTCCAGCGTCGGCACCGACAGGCGGGCCGGCTTCGCCGCCAGCGTCAGCGGCGTGGCCAGCGGCGCGAGATAGAGGTTGGAGTTGGTTTCGATCCCCGGTTCGCGCTGCGCCCACGCCAGATAGCGGGTGCCGCGATGGACGAAGCTGGTGGAATCCAGGTTGAAGCTGTCCCACGGCGTTTCCAGCTGGCCCAGGACGGTCCATGTGCCCGTCATCGGATCGGCGCCGTCGCAGACCACGGCATAGGTGCGGATGCGGAACACATCGGCGCCACCGCCGCTGGGGCCGGCGGCGAAGTACATGATCCAGCGGCCATCGATCAGGTGCAGCTCGGGCGCCCAGATATAGCCGGACATTGGTCCGCTCGCCTGATGCCGCCACAGCACGGCTTCCGTGGCGGTGGACAGTCCGGCGATGGTGCGCGACCGGCGCAGCACCAGCCGGTCATATTCCGGCACCGATCCGGTCAGATAATACCAGCCGTCGGTATGGCGGAACACCTGCGCATCGGCGCGCTGGCGGACCAGCGGGTTGACGATCGGCGCGGACGGGACGGCCCGCGCCAGGGCCGGCGCGGCGGCGGTCAGCGTGGCGCCGGCCAGGAACAGGCGGCGGGACGGGTGGATCATCGGGAGGCTCCTGCGCGTCGATCGGTCAATACCGGGAATGGGGAAGGGATGGTCATCGGGCGGCGGGCCAGCCGTCCGCGTCCCAGCGCAGCCGGAGCAGCCGCAACGTCGGCGTGCCTTTGTTCTCGCGATCATAGGCGTGGTAGACGAGATAGTCGGTGCCGTCGGCATCGCGGAAATGACCGGCATGGCCGGGGCCGCGGAAGCGATCCTTCTCGGGCAGGTCGGCGCGCAGCAGCACGGTGCCGCCACCCGCCATCATCGTGCTGCCGTCCCTGCCCAGATACGGGCCGGTGACCGCGCGGGACCGACCGACCACGGTGTAATAAGTGCTGGCATTGCCCTTGCAGCAATAGTCGTAGGACGCGATCAGCCAGTACCATCCGCCATGATCGACGATGAAGGGCGCCTCCACCGGTGCCGGTGCGCCGGCCGGTGCCGGGCGGCGGGCGATCGATACCGGGCGGGTGCCGGCGTTCAGCAGCTTGCCGGTGGCGGGATCGAGCGCGAACAGCTTCAACCCGCTCCAGAAACTGCCGAGCGCCAGCCAGTGCCGGCCGTCGCGACCGGCGATGAAGTTCGGATCGATCGCGTTATAGTCGTCGGACCGGGTCGACATGACCACCGGTCCCTCGTCACGCCAGCCGTAACCGGGTTTTGCGGGGTCGAGCGTCGGGCTGGTCAGCAATCCGATCGCGGAGCGGTTGGAGCCGAAGGTGGAGATCGAATAATAGAGGCGATAGCGGCCGCCGACACGGGAAATATCGGGCGCCCAGGCATTGCCGGCGCCGGGGATGGCACGGGTCGCCCAATCGGGCAGCGCGGCGAGCGGGGTCGCCGCCTTTTCCCAATGGACCAGATCGCGCGATACGCGGTGCGCGATGATCCGGTCGGGGCCATCGCCCAGACCGGTGGAATAGACGTGATAGGTATCGCCTTCGCGGATGATGACCGGATCGTGGGTGGGCGCGATGTCGCCCGCCAACCGGTCGTTCAGCGTCGCGGCCGCCTTGTCTGGCGCCTTGTCGGGCATCGGCATCTGTGCGGATGCGCTGGTGGCCGCCAGTGCTGCGGCGAACGCGATCGATCGCATGTCCGGCATCACCGATACACCGCTGTACCAATCAGGGCCGTCCCGTCGGCATCCTGTACCCACACCGGTCGCGCGATCATATTCCTCCCCCGGATGCCGGCTGTGCCGGTGCTTATTTGTCGGACATTAGGGTCGTCGGCGCGGTCAGGCAATATCCGGCGTTATCCACGCCTTGGCGATCGGCTGGTCGGCGGGCATCCGGTCACGACGACGACAGGGGACTGCGCGCGGAACGATGACGCGGCCCGCGCCGTATAGACCGCCTTATCACTCAGGTCGCAAAGGCTCGACAGGATGCCCATCAAGATACTCGCCGCATCGCTCGCGCTTGGCCTCGCCGTCGCTGCGGTCGCCACCCCCGCGACGGCGGCCGAGGTTTCCACCCACATCCTCGACCTGTCCCGTGGAACGGGGCGCGGCGGCGTGCCGGTGACATTGGCCAGACAAGCGCCGGACGGCGGCTGGACGATCGTCGGTCGGGGCACCACCGATGCCGAGGGACGGGTGCGTCAGCTGGGCGAGCCACGGGCGATCGGCGCAGGGATATACCGGCTGCAATTCGACATGGCCGGTCGATCGGCTACCGCCGCTGCACCGTTCTTCCCCGAGATCATCCTGACGTTCCGCGTCACCGATGCCGCCGCGCATTATCACGTGCCCGTCGTGGTCAGCCCCTATGGCTATTCCACCTATCGCGGCAGTTGATCCCGGCGTGTCCGGTCACGGGCGTTTCAGGGCAAGGGGCAGGCCGGCGACGATCAGGTCGACCGCCTGCGCACGGGCGGCGACCGACTGGTTGATCCGCCCGGCCACGTCGCGAAAACGCCGCGCCAGTGCGTTGTCGGGGACGATGCCCCAGCCGACCTCGTTCGTGACCAGCACGATCCTGCCTTGCGCTCCGGCCAGTGCGTCATCGAGCCGTGCGACATGCCGATCGATATCCTCGTCACCCAGCAGCAGGTTCGATGCCCACAGGGTCAGGCAATCGACCAGCAGCATCGCGCCCGGCGCATCGCAGCGGATGATCGCCGCGGCCAGATCGACCGGTGCCTCCACGGTGCGCCAGCGTTCGTCGCGATCGGCACGGTGGCGTGCGATCCGGTCGGTCATCTCCGCGTCGAACGCCTGTGCGGTGGCGATGAAGGTCAGCGGGCCGGATGCCCGTTCGGCCAGTCGCTGGGCATGACGGCTCTTGCCCGATCGCGCGCCGCCGATGATCAGCACGATCCGGCCCGGCATGTCGTCGTCGGTCGTCGCTTCCATCATGTCGCATCCCCGGATCGCCGCTTGTACCGCGCGGTCGCTTTGCGGATAGACGCCGCGATGCCGAAAGACCAACCAGCCGCCGGGCCGAACGGCACATTCACCTTCCACGGCGGCCGGCAGGATGCGGCGCGGCGCCGGTTCGCGGCGGCGCCGCAGCCATGGCTCGACCTGTCGACCGGGATCAATCCGGTCGCCTGGCCGATCGAGCGGATCGGTGCGCCCGATAACGGGCCGCTGCCGCTGCGCGAGGCGCTGGACGGATTGTGTCAGGCCGCCGCCCGCCATTTTGGTACCGGCCGACAGGCGATCGTGGCCTTGCCGGGCAGCGAGATCGGACTGCGGCTGCTTCGCCATCTCGACCTGCCACGGCCCTGGCGGATCGTCGTGCCGACCTATCGCACCCATGCCGACGCGCTGCCGGGGGCCGAACCGATCGAGGTCGCGCTACTGGCGGCGGAGGCGGAACGCGGTGGCACGATCCTGCTCGCCAATCCCAACAATCCCGATGGCCGGGTGTTGCCCCCGGCGATGCTGGTCGGGATCGCTCATCGGCTGGCGGCGCGGGGCGGGATGCTGGTGATCGACGAGGCGTTTGCCGATGTCGCGCCGGATATCGGCGTGTCGCCGTCGCTGACGGCGGACGACCGGGTGATCGTGATGCGGTCGTTCGGCAAGTTCTTCGGGCTGGCGGGGGTGCGGTTGGGGTTCCTGAGCGGGGCCGCGACACCGGTCGCTGCGATGGCGGCGATGCTGGGCGACTGGCCGGTATCGGCGCAGGCGATCGCCTGCGGTACCGCCGCCTATGGCGATCCGGACTGGATCGACACCACCCGCCGGCGGCTGGCGGCCGACGCCGCCACGATCGACCGGTTGCTGCACGATGCCGGCCTGTCGGTGTCGGGCGACTGTCCGCTGTTCCGGCTGGTGGAATGCGACGATGCGGCCGCGCTGTTCGAGCGACTGGGGCGGGCGGGGATATTGAGCCGGCCGTTCGACGACCGGCCGGATTGGCTGCGGCTCGGCCTGCCCGGCGACGCGGCCGGGTTCGAGCGGCTGGCACGGGCGTTGCGCCATCGCTGATCCCGTCGCCCTCGTCGCGCTTGCGGTCGATGCGGCGGTCGGATGGCCGGACCGGCTCTATGCGCGGATCGGCCATCCCGTCGGTGGCTTCGCGCGGCTGATCGGGTGGTGCGAGACGTGGGGGAACCGCCCAACTGCGCGTTTCGCGACGCGGCGGATCATGGGGGTGGCGACGATCGCGCTGGTCGTGGCGGCGGGGGCGGGGGCCGCGTGGGTGGCGGCGACGGCGGCGCGTGCCGCGCTAGGCCCGGTCGGATGGCTGGGGGTGGCGCTGCTCGCCTGGCCGGGGATCGCGCAACGCAGCCTCGACGATCATGTCCGCGCGGTCGCGGTCGCACTGGAACGCGGCGATCTGGCTGATGCGCGCACGGCGGTGGCGCGGATCGTCGGTCGCGATGTCGCGGCGCTGGACGAAGCCGGGGTAGCGCGCGCCGCGATCGAAAGCCTGGCGGAGAGTTTCTGCGACGGCATCGCCGCGCCGACCTGCTGGCTGCTCGCCCTCGGGCCGCCGGGACTATGGGGGTACAAGGCGATCAATACCGCCGACAGCCTGATCGGGCACCGCGAGCCCCGGTGGCGCGCGTTCGGCTGGGCGTCCGCCCGGCTCGACGACGCGGCGAACCTGATCCCGGCGCGGCTGGGCGGCGCCCTGATCTGTCTGGCGGGCGGGGGCGGCTGGCGGATCATGCGGCGCGACGCCCGCCGCCACGCATCCCCCAATGCCGGCTGGACCGAGGCGGCGATGGCGGGGGCGCTCGGCATCCGGCTGGCCGGGCCGGTCGCCTATGACGGGGTGATCGCGGACAAACCGTGGATCGGCGACGGTCGCATCGGGCTGACCGCGCGCGACGTGCGCCGGGCGCTGACCGTCTATCGCCGCGCCTGTGGGCTGTTGTGGATCGTGGCGGGGGTGATCGCATGGGCGCGATAATGTTGCAGGGCACCGGGTCCGATGTCGGCAAGTCGGTGCTGGTCGCCGGACTGTGCCGGGCGCTGGCCAATCGCGGGCTGGTTGTCCGGCCGTTCAAGCCGCAGAACATGTCGAACAACGCCGCGGTGACAGCCGGGGGCGAGATCGGCCGGGCGCAGGCCACACAGGCGCTGGCGGCACGGGCGGAGGCGCATGTCGACATGAACCCCGTGTTGCTGAAACCGCAGGGCGACCGCACCTCGCAACTGGTGGTGCGGGGGCAGGTGCGCGGCATCCTGCGCGCGGCCGACTGGCGCCGTGGCCGCGAAGGGTTGATGCCGGAGGTACTGGACAGCTACCGCCGACTGGCGGCGCAGGCCGATATCGTCGTGGTCGAGGGCGCGGGCTCGGCGGCGGAGGTGAACCTGCGCGGCGGCGACATCGCCAATATGGGCTTTGCCCGCGCGGCCGGGGTGCCGGTGGTGCTGGTCGGCGATATCGACCGGGGCGGGGTGATCGCGTCGCTGGTCGGCACCCACCGGGTGATCGATCCCGCCGATGCGGCGATGATCGCCGGCTTCCTCGTCAACAAGTTCCGCGGCGATCCTGCGCTGTTCGCGGAGGGGCTGGCCACCATCGCGGGGCATACCGGCTGGCATAGCTATGGGCTGGTGCCGTGGCTGACGGCGGCGGGACGGTTGCCCAGCGAGGACGGGGTCGTGCTGCAGAAAGCGGCGGCGCGGGGCAGCGGGGGCAAGGCGATCGTCGCCTGTCCGATCACGCCGCATATCGCCAATTTCGACGATCTGGAGCCATGGCGGCTGGAACCGGACGTCGAGCTGGTGATGGTGCCGCCGGGGCAGCCGATCCCGGTCGAGGCGGATCTGATCGTGCTGCCCGGATCGAAGGCGACGATCGCCGACCTGCGCTTCGTGCGCGAACAGGGGTGGGACATCGATATCCTCGGCCATCGCCGTCGTGGCCGGCCGGTCATGGGGCTATGCGGCGGCTATCAGATGCTGGGGCGGACGATCGCCGATCCGGCGGGGATCGAGGGGCCGGCGGAGACGGTGCCGGGCCTTTCGCTGCTGGACGTGTCGACGGTGCTGGACGGCGCCAAGACGCTGACCCGCGTCGCCGGGGTCGCGCGGGGCGAACGCTTCACCGGCTATGAGATCCATCTGGGCCGGACGACGGGCGGCGATGCCGCGCGGCCGGTCGCGATGTTCGACGATGGCCGGCACGACGGGGCGACGAGCGCGGACGGACTGGTCGCGGGCAGTTACGTCCATGGCCTGTTCGGCATGGCGGCGCAGCGCCGGGCATGGCTGACGGCGGCGGGGCAGGGGCCGGATCAGGCCGCCGACGTCGATACCGCGCTGGATGCGATCGCGGCGGAACTGGAGGCGCATGTCGATATCGACGGCCTGCTGGCGCTCTCAGCGCGGGCCGAGCACCGCCAGCACGACTAGCAGCCCGGTCTCGACCAGTTCGATCCCCGCGCCGTGCGCGTCGCCGTTGATCCCGCCCAGCTTGCGCCGCAGCCACAGCGCATAGGCTAGGATCAGGACCGGTGCGGCCAGCAGGACGGGGAACACCACCCCGCCGCCCGCGAGCAGCAGCCCCCAGCCGATCGGGTCCCGCCGCCGTACCGCGCGGGCGACCGTCGCGCCCAGCCCCTGCGTGACCGGCGGCAGCCAGCGTGCCCAGCCGAGCGGCCCGATCCGTGCCGCTGCCGGGATCAACACGATCGCCCACCCGATCGGCGCGCAGGCATGGAGCAGCACCAGCTTCGCCAGCAATTGCAGGCCCAGCGTCACCACCCCGAAGCTGCCGACATGCGGGTCGGCCATCACCGCCAGCAGGCGGGTGCGGTCGCCATGCGCCGCGCCCAGCCCGTCCGCCAGATCAGCGAGCCCGTCGAGATGCAGCGCGCCGGTCACGCCCACCCACATCGCCAACGCCGCCAGCGCGCCCGCCCATGGATCGATCAGCGCACCCGCCCCTCCCGCCAGCGCGACGCACAGGCCGATGACCAGGCCGACCAGCGGATAACAGCGGATCGCCGCCGCGAAATCCGCCGTCGATGCCGTCACCGCAGGCACAGGCAGGCGGGTGAGGAACCCCAGCGCCAGCAGGAACCGCCTCACGCCAGTCTCACGATCTGGGCGACGGGTGGCGTGTCCGGCCACAGCCGCAGTGTGACGATCCCGGCATAGGGCAGCGCGAACGTCCAGGTCTGCCGTGCATCGAAACCGCACGATACCGCCAGCGCCGCGCGGATCGCGCCGGCATGGGTGACGACCAGCGTCCCGTCTACCAGGGCGGGGATCGCCGCACCGACGCGTTCGACCAGCGCCGACCAGCGTTCGCCACCGGGCGGCGGCGCCCCATCGGGATCGGCCCAGAAACGGGCCAGCGCGTCCGGGTCGAGGTCGCGGGGGTGCCGACCGTCCCAGTCGCCGAAATTCAGTTCCCGCCAGCGGGCGTCGCGCCCGGCCACCAGCCCGTGCGGACCGCTGATCGCATCGGCGCAGGCATGGGCACGGGCAAGGTCGGAGGCGACGATCGCCACCGGCATCAGCGACGCGGCGACGGCGACGCAGGCGGCGATCCCCGCCGGGGTCGCCGGCGGATCGCCATGACCGATCATCCGGCCCGCGCCGTCGGGTTCGCCGTGCCGCATCAGATGGACGATGCGCGGCGCGGTCACGCGGTCGCGACGCCCGCCTCGGCAAAGGTCGCCATGCCGTCATGCGCGGCCACCGCGGCGCGGACCAGCATCGCCGCCACCGCCCCCCCGCTCGCTTCGCCCAGCCGCATGTCGAGCGCGAGCAGCGGTACCAGCCCCAGTCGGGCCAGCAGCCGGACATGGCCCGGTTCGGCGGAGACGTGCCCGGCTAGGCAATGATCGACGATGCCCGGCCGATGGGCGGCCAGCGGCGCGACCGCCGCCGTGCCGATGAACCCGTCGAGCAGCACCGGGACGCCGTGGCGGCGCGCCGCCACCACCGCCCCGGCGATCGCCGCGATCTCCCGCCCGCCCAATCGCCGCAGCGTCTCGAACGGATCGGTCGCCTCCGCGCGGTGGCGCAGCAGGGCGGCGTCCACCGCCGCGATCTTCGCGGCCAGCGCCGTACCCTCGACGCCCGTGCCCGGTCCCACCCAGTCGCGCGCGGTGCCGCCGAAACCGGCGGCGCACAGCGCGGCGGCGGCGGTCGAATTGGCGATCCCCATCTCACCCGGCACCAGCAGGTCGAGATCGGGCGACACCGCCGCAGCCCCGGCGTTGATCGCGGCGAGGCAGTCGTCTGCATCCATCGCGGGCATGATCGTGAAATCCGCGGTGGGCCGGTCGAGGTCCAGCGCCACCACGCCGAGCGCCAGCCCGGCGGCGGCGGCCAGCGCGTTGATGGCCGCACCGCCGGACTGGAAGTTGGCGACCATCTGCGCGGTCACCTCGGCCGGAAAGGCGCTCACCCCGCGCGCCGCGACGCCGTGGTTGCCCGCGAAGACCACGACGCGGCCATGATCCAGCCGGGGCCGGGCGCGGCCCTGCCATCCCGCCATGAACAGCGCGATCTCCTCCAGCCGTCCCAGCGATCCCGGCGGCTTGGTCAGTTCGGCCTGACGCCGTGCGGCGGCGGCGCGGCTGTCGGCGTCCGGGGGACGCAGGGTCTCGATGGCCGCGACGAAATCGGCGGGCGAGGCGAAGACGGTCATTCGACGACATACCCCTCGGGCGGGGTACGGGTGATGAAATGTCCCTTCACCCCCGCCGGCCATTGTTTGAAGGGCACCTGCCCGGTGTCGCTGGCGGCGAAGTGCGCGGCATATTCCAGGATCGCGCGTGCCGCCTCCGCATCGGCGGCGAACCGGCCCATGACATAGCCGACCTTGCCGGGGCCGCGCAGATGCACCGTGCAGAACTCCGTGCAGGCGAACAGGCACGGCATCGCCTGCACCGCGACATCGGCAAAGGCCGGATCCGCCGCCCGCGCCGCGACGAGCGCATCGAACAGCAGCGCGCCGCCACGACGGCCGGCGGGGTCGTCGCGTTCCTCCTTGCTGAACCGGCAGGTGTTGCACACCACCACGGCGGGTGCGTTGTCGACGGGGATCAGTTTCATCAGAATTCTATTCCGGCCTGCGCCTTGATCCCGCCGCGGAAGGGATGCTTCACCTGCGTCATCTCGGTCACCAGATCGGCGGCGTCGATCAGGGATGGCGGGGCGTTGCGGCCGGTGACGACGACGTGCTTCATCGGCGCCCGGTCCATGACGGCGGCCACGACTTCCTCGACCGGCAGATAGCCATAGCGCAGCACGATGTTCAGCTCGTCCGCGATCACCATCGCGATCGTCGGGTCGGCGATCATCCGGCGCACCTCGTTCCACGCCGTCCTGGCGACCGCGATATCGCGGGCGCGATCCTGCGTGTCCCAAGTGAAGCCCTCGCCCATCGGGCAGAAGCTGACGAGGTCGGGAAAGGCGTCGAAGATCGCCCGTTCGCCCGTGGTCATCGCACCCTTCACGAACTGGACGATGCCGACCTTCATCCCGTGCCCCATCGCGCGCACGGCCATGCCGAACGCGGCGGTCGACTTGCCCTTGCCGGGGCCGGTATGGACGATCAGCAGGCCCTTCTCGCCGGTCTTGCTGGCCATCATGTCGCGCCGGGCGGCCTGGATGCGCTGCATCTTTTCGGCATGGCGTACCTCGGCGGCGGGGTCGTCGGTCATGGTCGGCTCCATCCCACGACGCGGCTCGCGGCGCGGCCGAACAGGTCGGCGGCTACCAGCCAGAACACCGCCTGCGTCGCGATCGCGGCAAGGCGGAACTGCCACAGCAATGTCGCGGGGAAATCGGCGGGCACCTCATCGATCGACGGCAGCAGCAACTGCCCGGCCGCGACGATCGCGACATAGGCGCCACCGGCGATCATCAGCCGGTCGGTCGCCGCGACCCGTGCAGCCATCGCCCGGTGGAGACGACCGGCGGCCACGGCGGCGGCGATGGACAGCGCCAGCATCGCGAACCAGGCGGCGGTGCGCAGCCGGACGGTTTCATGCAGCCCGACGGCGGGCGGCGTCGGCGGATACTTGATCGCCGGAACCAGCACGACGACCACGAAGGCGGCGATCGCCAGCATCAGCGCCAGCGTGCGCGGGGCCGTCTGCCCGACGCGGCCGTACAGCCCGCCGAACACGATCGCGAACAGCCCGCCCAGCGCGGTGCCGTACAGCCCCATCGCGGTGAACAGTCCCCAGGTCTTCTGCACGGCACGGCGGACCAGCTCGGGCTCGGCCGCCATCCCGGCCATCGCATGGCGCGATTCCAGGGCGATGGCGGCATCGATCCGCGGTTCGGCGAACAGCAGGGCGAAGCTGGCGGCAACGAACGCACCGGCCAGTCCGGCGAGCATCCCCCGCCAGAGCAACGTCTTCATCATGTAGCTTCCCCGACGGGATCAGTGGCAGGGAAAGCCCAGCAGATGGCGGCCGTCGTGCACATATTCGTGCACGTACTTGCCCTCGAACAGCGCGAAGGCGCCCTGTTCGGTGCTGACGAAGTACAGCAGGATCAGCGCGACCACGGCGGCGAACACCGCCCATGGCATGATGTCCGCGATCGGGATGGGGCGGGCGATGCCGCCGCCTTTGCCATCGAGGCGATCGTCGAAGGGTATGGAAAGGCCGGTCGTCACAGGCATGCTCCTGCCGGGAATACGCGCCCGGCGCGGGGGGTGGAGGTGCCGGGCGGGGTCTGGCTCTCGACAGGGACGAACCCGTCGATCACAGTGGCGCGACCGCGCCGGAATTTCACCGGCTTCCCGCCCGGCTCCGATGCCCGCGACTGTGGCCGCTGCGCCGGGGCACGTCAATCGATCAGGAGCATTTTGCCGGTGTCGACCCATCTCGTCCTGCTGTGCGCCGGGGCCACGGCATCGTTCCGCGCCGCCCGGTTTCCCGATCCGGCCGAGCCGCTCGACGAGGGTGGGCGCGCAGCGGTGCGGCGGTTCGTACCCGGTGGGCGACGGTTCGACCGGTGCCTGATCGCCCCCGGCATGGCGGCCCGCGACACCGCCGCGCTGCTGTCGCTCACGGGGGAGGATGAGCCGTCGTTGCGCGACATCGATGCCGGCGACTGGACCGGCGCGGGACTGGACGAGGTGGACGGCGCGGCGCTGGCCGCCTGGCTGGCGGCGCCCGAAACGGGTGCGCCGGGTGGGGAAAGCATGGCGGCGGTCGCCGACCGGGTGGGGGCGTGTCTGGACGGGCTGGCGGCGGGCAGCGTGCTGGCCGTCACCCATGTCGCGGTGATCCGGGCGGCGATCGCGCACGCGCTGGGGATACCGGTCGCCGCCACGCTGGGCATCGACGTGACGCCGCTGATGCGGGTCACCCTGTCGCGGCACGGGCACGGGCGCTGGCGGCTGCAGGAACTGCGCCGGGCGTGACGATCGCTGGAGCGTGATGACGTGAAACCTGTCTATCCGTCGTTGCTTCGCTACGCTCGCAACGACGGGATAGATCAGGCGGATGTCATCCCGGCTCAGGCGGGCGATCGACGCAGCAAATAGGTATCCATGATCCAGCCATGCGTCGCCCGCAGCGCGGCACGGCGGGCCCGCAGCGTCGGCCCGACTTCGCCCAGCGGCCCGGCCGCCAGCGCCTGTTGCGCCATGCCGAGATAGGCACCCCACCAGATCGTGATCCCCGCCGGGTCGATCGTCTCGAACGCGCAGCCGCCGTCGAGCATCACCGCGACCGTATCGACGCCCTCCGGCCACCCCCGTTCCCGCAGTCGCCGGCCGGTGGTGATCGTCACCGGTGCGGCGACGGTATTGAGTGGAATGGCGTGCGCGGCGGTCAGCGCCTGCAGGCTGGTGATGCCCGGCACCACGCTGACCCGCATCGCCATGCCGTCGGCGCCCAGCCGCTGCGCGATCCGCAAGCTGCTGTCGTACAGCGAGGGGTCGCCCCAGACGAGCAGCGCCAGCCGCCCGCCCTGCGGCAGATGGGTCTCGATCGCATCGGCCCATGCCTTCGCGATGGCGTCGTGCCATGCCTCTACCGCCTCACCATAGGGGGCGGCATCGTCACGCTCGGGCAGGTCGAACAGCACGACATGCGTGTCGGGCATCGCCACCGCCGCGCACAAGGTCTGGCGCAGGTCGAGCAGATCGGCGGTATCGGCGCGCTTGCGCGGCAGCAGGATCAGGTCGGCGGCCTGCATCGCCCGTTCGGCGGCCCGCGTCAGATGATCGGGATTACCCGTACCGATTCCGATCAGGTGCAGGTCGATCATGCCGCGTCCGGCAGCAGCGGGCCGTACACGACCAGCGCGGTCGCATCCGACATCCCGGCCGCCAGCGTGGCGGCGAGCGCCGCGATCGTCGTCCGGGTCAGCCGCTGATCGGGATGGCCGACCCGCTCGGCGAACAGCGCGGGCGTATCGCCCGGCAGGCCATGCGCGATCAGATCGGCGGCGAGCGCGGGAAAGGTCCGCTTGGGCATGAACACGATGGTCGCCGCGTCGGGGTCGGCCAGCGCCGCCATGTTGCGTTCGGCGGGCAGGGTGCCGGTCACGTCGTGGCCGGTCACGAACTGCACCCGGCGTGCCGCCAGTCGACGGGTCAGCGGGATGCCCGCCGCTGCGACGGCGGCCTGGCCCGCGCTGATCCCCGGCACGATCTCGAACCCGATGCCGGCGGCACGCAGGGCGGCGATCTCCTCCTCCAGCCGGCCGAAGATGCCCGGGTCGCCCGCCTTCAGGCGCACCACCCGCGCGCCGGTTCGGGCATGGTCGACCAATAGCGTCGATACCTCGCGCTGGCTGGGGGAGGGCCGCCCGGCCCGCTTGCCCACCGCGATCACCGCCGCCCCCGGACGGACATGGTCGAGGACCGGCCCCGCCGACAGATCGTCGAACAGCACGACATCGGCGCGGCGCAGCCGGTCCACGGCCTTCAGCGTCAGCAGGTCCGGGTCGCCCGGCCCGGCCCCGACAAAGGCGACGAAGTCCGTCATGCGCCCGGCTCCGTACCGGCGGTGATGAGGTGGAAGAAGGTGCCCGTCACATGGCCCCGCACCGATCCCGTATCGAGCAGTTCGTCGCCATTGGCGTCGGTCACCCGCGCCAGCGGGGCATCCGGCTGTTCGATGATGGTGGAATAATGGAACTCGTGACCCGCCAGCACCGCACCGGCGGGCAGTGCCGCGATCGGCTGGTGCAGCACCGCACGGCGATAGCCCAGATGAAGGCGTCGTTTGGCATAGCTCGTCACCAGCCCGATCAGCCCCGCCATGCGGTGGCTCACCCCGTCGCCGTCGATCAACGCCTCGCCCAGCGCCATGTACCCGCCGCATTCGCCATGCACCGGGCGGGTCGCGGCATGGGCGTGCAGCCCCGCGCGGAAGCGTTCGGCGGCGGCCAGTGGTCCGGCATGGAGTTCGGGATAGCCCCCCGGCAGCCAGACGAGGTCGGCGGCGGGATCGGGCGCCTCGTCGGCCAGCGGCGAGAACGGCCGGATCTCGGCCCCGGCGGCGCGCCATCCCTCCAGCAGATGCGGATAGACGAACGAGAAGGCGGCATCCTGCGCCAGCGCGATCCGCTGTGCCGGGGGGATGAGCGCCGCCGCCGACACCGGGCGGCGGGGCGCTGTGGCGGCGATATCCTGCAACGCCGGCAGATCGACATGATCGGCGATGAAGGCGGCATAGGCGGCGATGCGAGCATCCAGATCGGCATGTTCCCCCGCCTGCACCAGCCCCAGATGCCGTTCGGGCAGTTGCAGGTCGCCGCGTCGCGGCAGGCAACCCAGCACGCGGATGCCCATCGCCGCCATCCCGGCGCTTGCCAATGTTTCGTGGCGCACGCTGGCGACGCGGTTCAGGATCACGCCCGCGATCCGTACGCTCGGATCGAACCGCGTGAAGCCCAGCGCGGTCGCAGCGGCGGACTGTGCCTGGCCGGATATGTCGATCACCAGCACCACCGGCCAGCCCATCCGCCGGGCGATGTCGGCACTGGCGCCGTTGCCGGCCGCACCGGGGCGGGCCACCCCGTCGAACAGCCCCATTGATCCTTCGGCGAGGATCAGGTCGGCATCGTCCGCGCGCGATGCCAGGGTGTCGAGCTGCGCCCCCGCCATCGCCCAGCTGTCGAGGTTGAACGACGGCCGCCCGCTGGCGGCGCGGTGGAAGGCGGGATCGATATAATCCGGTCCGCTCTTGAAGGGCTGGACCGTGACGCCCCGGTCGCGAAGCGCGCGCAAAAGCCCCAGCATCACCGTCGTCTTGCCCGTGCCCGACGATGGCGCGGCGATCATCAGGCCGCGCGTCATGCTTCTTCTCCGGCAAAGGGTGACGCTGCCGATTGCGGTCGGAAACGACGGTCGTACCCCCCGGCGTACAGGCTGCTCTCGTCGAAATCGCGTGCATCCAGCACCCCGCCGACCAGGATCAGCGCGGTCCGCTCCGGCCCGCCCGCCGCCGCGGCGGCGATGGTCGACAGCGTGCCGCGCGCGATCCGCTGGTCGGGCCAACTGGCACGCCACACGATCGCGACCGGGCAATCGCCGCCGTAGAACGGGGTCAGCGCGTCCACGATCCCGGGCAGGCGATGGATCGACAGATGGATCGCCAGCGTCGCGCCGGTGGTGGCGAAGGCGGTCAGCGCCTCGCCATCGGGCATCGCGCTCGCCCGGCCGGTGGTGCGCGTCAGCACCACCGATTGCGCCAGGCCGGGCAGCGTCAGTTCCGCCTCCAGCGTCGCGGCGGCCGCGGCGAAGGCGGGGACACCGGGCGTCACGTCGAACGGGATGCCCAGCGCGCGCAGCCGGCGTAGCTGCTCGCCCATCGCCGACCAGATCGACAGGTCGCCCGAATGGAGCCGTGCGACATCGTAACCGGCGGCATGGGCGCGGGCGATCTCGTCGATGATCTCGTCGAGCGACAGCGGCGCGGTGTTCACGATCCGCGCATCCGGCGGACAGTGATCGAGCAGCGCCACCGGCACCAGCGAGCCGGCATAGAGGCACACCGGCGCCGCGGCGATCAGGTCGCGCCCGCGCAGGGTGATGAGGTCGGCGGCACCGGGGCCGGCGCCGATGAAGTGAACGGTCATGCGGGGCTTTCGCAGGAGGATCGGGGGCAAGGGGATCGGGGGCAAGGGGATCGGGCGATCGCGCAGGTCGCGAGGCGGTGGGGATCGATGCGGCGCGTCACGATCAGTCGCGCTTCCGGACCGGCGGCGACCAGTGCGCACGCCTCCGCCACGCTGCCGGTGCCGCGGGCGCGCCGGCTGGCAGCCGACCGGGTCGGGGTGACGGTCCCCCGCAACGCATCGTCGTCGATCGGTATCAGGGCAACGCCCAGCCGCGCCGCCAGAGGTGCGAGCAGCGCGGCGCGATCGGCGGGAGCCGCCACCACGTCGGGGCGATCATGGCCCGCCGCCGCCAACGCCGCGGCCAGCGCAGCCGCCAAGGCAGCCGGCGTCGCCCCCGCCCGGCACCCGAAACCCGCGACGATCACAGCACCGCCCGCCACTGCACCACGGGATAGGCCGCGCGCCAGCCGCGCCGCGTGCCGAGCGGCTGCGCCTCGGCCAGGTCGATCCGCAACAGATCGCCGCCATGCGTGGCGTGCCACTGTGCCAGCAGCATTTCCGATTCCAGCGTGACGGCATGGGCGACGATCCGGGTGCCGGCGGGAAGCGTGGCGGACAGATGGTCGAGCAGCGCCGCCGACAGGCCGCCGCCGACGAACACCGCCTGCGGGGCCGGGCCGTCGTGCACGATCGCCGGTGCTTCGCCCGCCACGACCGTCAGCCGCTCCACCCCCAGCGCGGCGGCGTTGGCGCGGGCGCGGGCGGCGCGAACGGGATCGCGTTCGAACGCGACCGCGCGGGTGGATGGGTGGGCGAGCAACCACTCGATCGCGATCGATCCCGATCCGGTGCCGATGTCCCACAGGGTCTCGCCGTGACGGGGGGCCAGCGCCGACAGCGCCAGTGCGCGGACGGGGCGCTTGGTGATCTGCCCGTCATGGTCGAACCAGTCGTCGGCGATCCCCTGCGCCACCGTCACGACCGCACCGGTCCCCGCCACCTCTACCGCCACCGCCACCGGATGCGCGATATCGGTGAAGTCCAGCGTCGCGGCGCGGGCATGGCGGATGCGCTCGCGCGGTCCCCCCAGCGCCTCCAATATCGTGACCGCCGATTTCCCGAAGCCCTGCGCCGCGACATAGGCGGCCAGGGCCCGCGCCGCATCGCCATCGCGGACCAGGGCGATGACCCGGACGCCCGGTGCCAGATGCGGTCGTATCCGGGCGCACGGTGCGGCGTGCAGACCCAGGCAGATCACATCCTCCAGCGGCCAGCCGCACCGCGCCGCCGCCAGCGCGAAGGTGGAGGGGGCAGGGTGGGCGATCCATTCGTGCGGCGACAGGTGGCGCACGATCACGCTGCCCGCGCCGAACCAGAACGGGTCGCCCGATGCCAGCATCACCACGCGCCGCCCCCGCCGGGCGAGCAGCGGCGCGATCCCCGCCGAGAACGGCACCGGCCACGCCTCGACCGGGCAGGCGATGTCGGGCAGAAGGGCCAGATGGCGCGGCGCCCCGATCACGATCTCCGCCGCGTCGATCGCGGCGTGGCTTGCCGCGGACAGGCCGGCGGGTCCATCCTCGCCGATCCCGACGATCGTCAGCCACGGACCCTCACCAGCCATGTCGCCTGCCCCTCCGCCGCATATCCTGATCCTGGGCGGCACGACCGAGGCGAGCGCGCTGGCCGCCGCCTGTGCCGCGCGCGGCATATCGGCGATCCTGAGCTATGCCGGGCGGACCGCCGCGCCCGCGGCACAGCCGGTGCCGGTGCGGATCGGCGGGTTCGGCGGCATCGACGGTCTGGCAGGATATCTGGCGGTGGCCCGGATCACGCATCTGGTCGACGCGACGCATCCGTTCGCCGCGCGGATCAGCGGCAATGCGGTCGCGGCGGCCCGGATCGCCGGCGTGCCGTTGCTGGCGCTGACCCGGCCGGCATGGCGACCGGTTACCGGCGACCGCTGGACCGGTGTCGCCGATATCGCCGCGGCGGTCGGCGCGCTGGACGGGCCGGGCCGACGCATCCTGCTCGCGCTGGGGCGGATGCACGTCGCCGCCTTCGCGGCACGACCGCAGCATCATTACCTGCTGCGTTTCGTCGATGCGCCGGCCGTGCCGCCGCCGTTGCCGCATCACACGCTGGTGGTGGATCGTGGGCCGTTCACGCCGGCGGGCGACCGGGCGCTGATGACGGCGCACCGCATCGACCTGATCGTCGCCAAGAACGCCGGTGGCACCGGTGCCGCCGCCAAGCTGGCCGCCGCCCGTGCGCTGGAATTGCCGGTGCTGCTGATCGATCGCCCCGCCATGCCCGACCGGGCGGCGGTGGAGGATGTGGCGGCGGTGCTCGACTGGCTGGATCATGATATCGATCGCGGCGTGTAGAGCAGCGGCCCGGCGGAGCGGTCGATCAGCCGCGTCCGGCTCGATCCGATGATGACCATGGTGCGCATATCCGCCATCTCGCCGCGTGCCTGTGGCAGCGGCACGATCCGCAGGCTCTGCTCGGGTGTCGTCACCGCGCGCGCGAACAGCACCGGCCGCGCGTCGTCGCACGTCTCGCGCAGCACCGCGAACGCCCGGTCCAGCCCGTCGGGTCGGGCGCGGGAGCGCGGGTTGTAGAAGGCGATGGCGAAATCCGCCGCCGCCGCCAGTGCGATCCGCCGTTCGATCACGTCCCACGGCTTCAGATTGTCGGACAGGTTGATCGCGCAGAAATCATGCCCCAGCGGCGCGCCCGCCGCCGCGCTCGCCGCCAGCATCGCGGTGATGCCCGGCAACACGCGGATATCCAGATCGCGCCAGTGAACCGGTCCCGCCTCCAGCGCCTCGAACACCGCCGCCGCCATCGCGAAGACGCCGGGATCGCCCGACGACACCACGACGACGCGCCCGCCCGCCGCCGCCAGCCGCAGCGCATGGCCCGCGCGGTCGATCTCCACCCGGTTGTCCGACGGATGGAGCGTCAGCCCCGCCCGTGGCGCGACCCGCGCGACATAGGGGATGTAACCGATCACGTCGCTGGCCTGCCCGATCGCCTCCGTCACCTCGGGCGTCAGCATTCGCGCCGCGCCCGGCCCCAGCCCGACGATGGCGAGCCATCCCGCGCTCATGGTCGCCGCCCCTGGCCGTGGATCAGCAGGATCGAGAAATAGGGCGCCTCGTCCGCCGCCGCCGCCAGCGGGGTGACGCGCTGTTCGGGCATCGCGGCATATTCGACCAGCCATGCCGCCTGCGTCCGCCCCGCCGCCGCGACCGCACGGCGCAGCTTGGGCAGGTGGCGGCCGATCTTCATCACCACCAGCGCGTCGGTATCGGCGATGCGGCGGGCCAGTTCTTCCTCGGGCAAGGTCGCGGTGGCGATCGTCAGCACGTCGTCACCCCAGGTGATCGGCCTGCCGGTCGCGGTCCAGGCGCCCGACATGCCGGTGACGCCCGGCACCACCACCACCGGCACCCGGCCGGTCAGCCGGCTGTGGAGGTGCATGAACGATCCGTAAAAGAACGGATCGCCTTCGCACAGCACCACCACGTCGGCACCATCCCCGGCCAGTCCGGCGAGATGGCGGGTGCAGTCGGCATAGAAGGCGGAGAGGCGTTCATTATAGGCCGGATCGTCGACCGCGATCTCGGTCGTGACCGGATAGTCCATCGCGAACTCGATCACGTCGGGCCGCAGCATCCCGTCGACCAGCCGCCGCGCCCGGCCGGTGCGCCCGGCCTTGCGGAAATAGGCCAGGTGGCGGGCGCCGCGCACCAGCCGGTCGGCGCGCACGCTCATCAGGTCGGCGGCGCCGGGACCCAGCCCGACGCCATGGATCGTGCCGGTGGCGGCGATGGTCATTCCACGTCGCTCGCCAGCGCGTTGATCGCGGCGACGGTCACCGCGCTGCCGCCCGGTCGCCCCGCCACGATCGCGCACGGGACCGGGCGCTCCGCCCATAGCGCGTCCTTCGATTCCACCGCGCCGACGAAGCCGACCGGACAGCCGACGATCACGGCGGGGCGGGGGCAGGCGGGATCGGCCAGCATGTCGAGCAGGTGGAACAGGGCGGTCGGTGCATTGCCGATCGCGACCACCGCCCCGGCCAGATGCGGTCGCCACAATTCCAGCGCGGCGGCGGACCGCGTGGTGCCCATCGTGGCGGCGAGCGCGGGCACCTGGGGGTCGTGAAGCGGACACAGCACGGCATTGCCGGCGGGCAACCGCGCACGGGTGATCCCCTCGCTCACCATCCGCGCATCGCACAGGATCGGTGCGCCATCACGCAACGCCGCCCGCGCCGTGGCGGCGAAACCGGTGGAGAAGCGGATCGAGCGGGCCAGATCGACCAGCCCGGCGGCATGGATCATCCGGACCGCCACCGGTTCCTCGTCGGCGGCGAAGCCGGCCAGATCGGCCTCGGCCCGGATGATGGCGAAGGAGCGGCGATAGATGGCGGCGCCGTCGGTTTCATAGCTATGGGGCACGGGAGGTACTTCCGAAAAGGGCGGCCAACTGGTCGGGGGAAAGCCCGGTCATCACCGGCGGATCGCCGGCACGGGCGTGGCGGGCGAGGTCGAAGCGGCCGTCGCGACCGGTCAACACGATGTCGGCCGTCCGCGCCCGCGCGCAGCCCTTGGCGCAGCCGGAGACGTGCACCCGGTCGCCCACGAACGGCGCCAGCCGGATCGCCAGCGACCGTGTCGCGACGCTGGCCTGCGGGCAGGCGGGCGCACCGACACAGGCGTCGATCGCAAGCAGGCGGGGATCGGGGCGGGGCAGGCCGGCGGCACCGGGCGCCACCCCTTCGAGGATCAGCCGCCGCCACGGCGTCAGCCGCACGCCGGTCAGCCCCGGCAGGTCTGCCAGCGCCAGCGCCGCCGCCGCGTCGATCCGCCCGAACGGCAGGCCGATCGCCGTGCCCAGCGGATGCGCCCCGATCGGCGGTGGCGCCGCGAGCGCAGCGGGGGCGAGCGTGCCGGTCGCCCATCCGGGTAGCGGCGCGGCATGGCGCGCCATCCGCCCCGCCGCGATGCCGTCGCTGGCGACGAACCAGCGGGCCAAGGCGATCAGCGCGGTCGCCTCGCCCCCCGTCGACACCGCCGCCCCGGTCGCCCGTCCGTCCGCGCGGATCATCAATCCGTCATTCCGGCTACGCTCGATCCTGAAATCGGCGGGACTGTCGGCCAATGTCCGCACCGCGCCGGCATCGATCGCGATCCCGACCTTGCCCGGCAGCGGCGGCAGATCGTCCAGCCGGTCGTGCAGCGCCGCGGCGATCCGGTGCGTGTCGTCACCCGGTTGCCAGTCGGGGGAGAGCAGCAGCGATCGGGCGTCGCGTACCGGATCGGGATCGACCAGCCCGGTCGCGATCAGCGCGTCGCGCGCCGCGTCGCAGGTGGCAGGCGACAGCCCGCGCAATTGCAGGCCCGCCCGGCTGGTCAGATCGATCGCGCCGTTGCCATGCTCCTGCGCCACCTCGCCCAGCACCCGCCACTGCGCGATCGTCATCCGCCCGAACGGCGGCCTGACGCGCAGGAGCAGCCCGTCACCCGCCGCCATCGGCGCCCAGGCGGTGGGGCACCATCCGCGCACGATCGTCATGCGATGTCCGCCAGGATCGAGTTGCGCCGCGTCGGCCACAGGCCCGACCGGTGCAGCGCCGCGAACCGCGCGCGCAAGGCTGCCAGCGCCGCCGGATTGGCCGCCGCCATGAAGGCGCGCACGTCGTCGCGGCCCAGCGTGGCGTCATGATAGAGGTCGATCAGTTCCGGCCCGACCACCCCCGCCAGATGCGCGAAGCTGCCGAGATGATCGAGCGTCGCCGCGATCTCCGCCGCGCCGCGATAGCCGTGGCGCATCATGCCGTCGATCCAGGCCGGCTGGGCGGCGCGGGCGCGCACCACTCGCGCCACCTCTTCGCGCAACGCCCTGGCGCGCGGACGGGCGGGATCGCGCGCATCGAGGTGATAGAGCGCGGCGTTGCCCCCCGTCACGCCCTGCGCGGCGGCGAAGCCGGCCTCGTGCCCCGCATAATCGGCGGCGAGCAGCAGGTCGGTTTCGGGCAGATCCTGCATATGGACGAAGGCGTCGGCGGCGGCGACCCGCGCGCGCAGCCCCGCCGCATCCGGCACGCCCTCCGCGTCGAAGGCATGGGACGATGCCGCCAGCCATGCCTCGCCCGCGCGCATCCGTGCGTCGTCGGTATAGGTGTCGCCCGCCTCCTCGATCCCCAGCCCGTAGCGGCCGGGGGCGGGGCCGTAGACGCGGGGGGCCGGCGCATGGCCGACGAACGGGTTCCAGTCCGCCGGCTCGTCGCGGGTCGCCAGCGCCCGCACCGCCTGCCCGAACAGCGCGCACAGCGGCGCGAAGGTGTCGCGGAACAGCCCGGACACCCGCAGCGTCACATCGACGCGCGGCCGGTCGGCCATCGCCAGCGGCAGGATCTCGACCCCGGTCACCCGGCCCGACCCCATGTCCCATACCGGCGCGGCGCCCAGCAGGTGGAGCGCCATCGCGAAATCCTCGCCTGCGGTACGCATCGTCGCCGATCCCCACAGGTCGACCACCAGCGTTCGCAGATAGTCGCCGTGGTCCTGCAGATGCCGCCGCACCAGTTCGTCGGCCAGCCGCTGCCCCTGCATATGTGCCGCGCGCGACGGGATGGCGCGGGGGTCCAGCGTATAGAGATTGCGCCCGGTCGGCAGCACGTCGCCACCGCCACCGCCACGGTACGGCGACCCCGCCGCCCCCGGCGCCACCCGCCGCCCCGCCAGCGCCGCCTCCAGCCCCGCCCGCTCCGCCGCGCCGCAGGTACCGGTGCCGAACACGTGCAGGCCGTCGCCGAAGCGGCTGTCCTTCACGTCGCACACGAACGCGTCGATGCGGGCGATCGCCTCCGTCGCGCTGCCGGCGTCGGCCAGCCCCAGTTCGGCGGACAGGCCGATCGCCTGCGCCTCGGCGGCGATATCCGCCTGCAACCGGTCGCGCCGGGCAGGGTCGAGCCCATCGGCGGTCGAGAATTCGTCGAGCAGCAGTTCCAGTCGGCCCAGCCCCGCACCGCTGCCCGTCGTGACCAGCGGCGGCGGCAGATGGCCGATCGTGACCGCGCCGATCCGTCGCTTCGCCTGCGCCGCCTCGCCCGGATCGTTGACGATGAAGGGATAGACGACCGGCAGGGGACCGGTCAGCGCCTCGGGCCAGCAGTCATCGGACAGCGCCACCGCCTTGCCCGGCAGCCATTCCAGCGTGCCGTGCGCGCCCATATGCACCAGCGCGTCGATCCGCCGCGCGCGCAGCCACAGATAGAAGGCGACATAGGCGTGGCGCGGCACCCGGCTCAGGTCGTGATAGTCGTCGCTCCGCGCCGCCGGCCGCCCCCGCTCGGGTTGCAGCGCGACCAGCGTGTCGCCGCGCATCGTCGCGGCAAAGGCGAACATGCCATAGCCGGCATCGGGATCGTCCTCCGCGTCTCCCCATGCCTCGGCCAATTGGTAACGCAGCACCGCCGGCAGCCGCGCGAGCGCCGCGCGATAGTCGTCCAGCGGCCAGTGCAGCCGCTCCCCGGCCAGCGCGGTGGCCAGCGGCGCGCCACCCGCGATCGCCTCCGCCGAGGCCAGCGCGTCGAGCCCGACCGCATGGGCCATCTGATGATGCTTGCCCGGATAGGTCGACAGCACCAGGGCGACGCGCCGGTCGGCGGGAGCGGTGCGCGCCAGCTTCACCCATGCCGCCACCCGGTCGACGATCGCCGCGACCCGTGCGGGATCGGCCCGGTGCGCGCGGCGCGCATAATGCAGCACCGGGTCGCGCAGCCGTTCCTGCTTGAAACTGACGACGCCCGCGAACAGGCGTCCATCGATCTCGGGCAGCACGACGTGCATCGCCAGATCGGCGGGGGACAGGCCCCGCGCGCTGATCGCCCAGTCCCGCGCGGTCGAGGTGGCGAGCGCCACCTGCATCACCGGCACCCCGGCCGCGTCGAGCGGCGACGCGTCGCCGGCATCGCCCCGCCCGGAAAAGGCGGTGGCGTTGACGATCGCCGCAGGGGCCAGCGCCGTCACCCAGCGCGCCAGCCAGCCACGCGCCGCCGGTTCCTTCAGCGACGGCACGAACAGCGCGACGGGATCGAAGCCGCGCGCCGCCAGCGCCCGCTGCAACGCCGCGATCGGATCGAGATCGGCCGCGAGCAGATAGGATCGATAGAAGATCAGCAGGATACGCCCGCCGGGTGCGGTTTGCGGCTGCATCATCGCGGCGGCGGGGCAGGTGACGCCTTCACCGTCGATCCAGGCGCCGACATTCGCTGGCGCGGCGGCCATGCGTACCGGTCCGCTGTATAGCCCGGCCGCCGCCGCCAGTTCCGCCAGCGCCGCCTGTGCCGCCGCCGCGCCCCCCGCGTCGCACGCCGTCGCCAGCCGGTGCCGCGTCGTCGGCGTCACCGTCGATGCCGCCGCCAGCCGGTCGTCCTCGCGCCCGTCCGCGGCCAGCACCGCCAGCGCGATCCCGCGTGACCGGGCGAGCTGCTCGACCTGTTGCAATCCATAGGACCAGTAGGACCGCCCGCCGATCAGCCGGATCAGGATGGCCTTCGCCCCCGACAGGGTGGCATCGACATAGGTGTCGACCGACAGCGGATGCGTGAGATCGGCGAGATTGGCGAGCCGCAGCGACGGCAGCGCCGCGCCGGCCGCCGCCGCCGCGTGCCACCCCGCCGCGAAGGCGCCCAGATCGCTGTCGGAGAAGGAGAGGACGACGAGATCGGCGGGCGGCTGACCCAGATCGCGCGGGGTCGCCGTTTCCTCCAGCCCGTGGCTCTCCCGAAAGACGACGTGCATCGTGCCGCTCAGCCGTTCAGCACGGCCCCGATCGTGGCGGCATCGATCCGGTCATGCTCGGCGATCACGACCAGCGTGGTCCGTCGTGCCTCGTCCATCCGCCACGGCCGGTCATACTGGATGCGGACCCGGGCGCCGACCGCCTGGACCAGCAGCCGCATCGGCTTGCCGCGGACGGCGGCATAGCCCTTCACCCGCAGGATATCGTGATCGCCCGCCAGCGTCTCGATCCGGGCGACCAGCGTCGCGGGATCGTCGATCTCGCCGGCCTCGTGGACCAGACTGTCGAAATCGTCATGCTCGTGATCGTCCTCACCGTCGTGGTGCGAGGGGCGGGCGGCGATATCGTCCTCCGCCGCCGCGTTCAGGCCCAGGATCACGGCGGGGTCGATCACGCCATCCACCAGTTCGACGACGGGAACGGGGCGCGACGCCTCCGCCGCGATCGTGGCGCGGGCGGCGGCGACGCCCTCCGGCCCGGCCAGATCGGCCTTGGTCAGCAGGACGATGTCGGCACAGGCCAGCTGGTCCTCGAACACCTCGGACAGCGGCGTCTCGTGGTCGATGCCCGGATCGGCCGCCCGCTGCGCCGCCAGCGCGGCCAGATCGGGGGCGAAGCGCCCGGCGGCGACCGCCTCCGCATCGGCCAGCGCGATCACGCCGTCGACGGTGATGCGCGACCGGATCGCCGGCCAGTCGAATGCCTTCAGCAACGGCTTGGGCAGCGCCAGCCCGGATGTCTCGATCAGGATATGGTCGGGGCGCGGCGTCATCGCCAGCAGGTGTTCGACGGTGGGGATGAAGTCGTCCGCCACGGTGCAGCAGATGCAGCCATTGGCCAACTCGACCACGTTTTCCGCCGGGCAATCGGGGATCGCGCAACCCTTCAATATGTCGCCGTCGACGCCCAGCGTGCCGAATTCGTTGACGACCACCGCCAGCCGGCGGCCGGCGGCATGGCGGATCAGATGGCTGATGAGCGTCGTCTTCCCCGCCCCCAGGAATCCGGTGACGATGGTGACGGGGACTTTAGCGAGATTCGGGGCAGGACTCTGGGCGGAATCGGACACGGTGTTTCCTTCGCGAGCGCAATCGACGACGAGGCGGCGGGGCTGCACGAAGGCCGATGGGCGAACGACGGACGGATGGCTCGAAGGCCGCCCGCAGCGCGCATCGATGCGACCCCGGCCGCATGGATTCGTCGCTCAGACGGAACACCGTGCTCCGGCCATCCCCTGGACCCGAGCAAGAGCGACCGTTACGCCGGCAGGTTTCCTGGCTCGCGGGTCATCGTTCCGGTCACGGTCTTCCCAGCCGGGCGAACCCGATGCCAGTGGCCGCCTGCCCATTGCGGGGCAGGCATGTGTCCGTCACTCGCCGCTTACAGTTGCAGGGACAGCCGCGGATTCGAAGCAGCGCTTCTCACCGCATTCCCATTTACGCCCTTGTCGGGCACCGACGCGATCTGATGGTCCGGTGGAACCGGGCCGATGCAGCGCTTACCGGCTGGCAACGGTCTTGCCAATCGCGTAGCGGCCGAATTTCGGACACCCCGGTGCCGGATCGTCGATGGCGACATCGTGCCGGAACCGGCCTTTTTCAGGTTAAGGACAAATTGCCCGTTTCCAGCGATGTGCCTCAAATGATGCAATATTATTTCAGGTTGATGGGTCCCGGACGTGATCGGGTGCCCGTCGAGGCCGAAGGGCTGGACGAAGCGCGCAATGCCGCGGTCCGCTATCTCGGTGAATATCTATCCAGCCATCCGGGCTTTGCCGACGAGGGGCATTGGCAACTCAATGTCGAGAACGACGTCGGGCAATCGCTGCTGCACGTCATCATCGCCACGGTGGTGCCGCGCGGTTCGGGAACGGCGGGCGCGACCGGGAACTGACGTCCCCGGCCCCGGCCCCTCATCGGATGCTAATAAAAACGGATATCGTCCAGCGTGACGCCCAGCGTCGCGCCGGGCGGTCGCGTCGCGCCGATCTCCACCGTCACGATGTCGGTGCCGGTCCACGCCGTACCCGCTTTGCCGGTGCGCATCATCGGGCTTAACGTGGCGAACGGCACCTCCACGGTCTTCCAGCCCGCCGTGCCGTCGATGGTGGTCGACCAGCTGCCGTTGGGCGCGTTCAGGCGCAGGGTGTAGCGGCCGGGTCCCCTGATATCGAACCGCACGCCCTGGTATCCGCGCACGTCGACCGGGGTCACCGAACCACGCGTCAGCGGGATCGCGACCCCGGCATAGGCATCGTCCTTCATCGCCATCCGCGCGGACAGCAGTAGCGCGTGGCCGCCCCCTGCGCGGGGCACGATCTGGCTGATCTCCACCGTCCGGTCGATCCCGCCATCGCCCGTCTCCAGCCGCAGCGTATCCAGCGTGCTGCGCCCGTCCGCCCGTTCGAAATCGTCGAGCAGGGGCGCGACCTTCACCGGCGGCAGGAATGTCGCGCGGTTGCCCGCGGGCAGGGGCGGCGCCCCCTTGCCGAAGACGAGGCGGCCGTCGATCACCACCTGCGACACCTTGTGGACGTCGGCGATATCATCCCATGGGCGGCCGTCGATCAGGATCAGGTCGGCGCGCTGCCCGGCCGCGATCGTGCCGCGATCGCCGTCCAGCGCCATGATCCGTGCGCTGGTGGCGGTGCCCGCGACCAGCGCCTGCGCCGGGGTCAGCCCGGCCTGCACCAGCAGTTCCAGTTCGCGCAACGTCGAGATGCCGTGCGGCGTGTCGGGCATCCCCGCGTCCGTCCCCAGCCCGATCGGCACTCCCGCGTCGAACATCGTCTTCACATTGGCCAGCGCATGACCGAACTTGGCGGTGCCCTGGCGATAGCGCGGGGTGGTGGTATCCGCAGGGACGCCCGCCTTGTCGGGATCATAGACCGCCAGCGTTGGCGCCATCGCCATCTTCGCGGTCACGACGGTGGCAAGCGTCGCGGGATCGATCGGCCGGTCCTGCAATCCGTGCGCCAGCGCATCGATCCCGGCCCGGGCCGCGATGGCACCGCGATCGACCGTGACGGTATGGGTCAGCACCTTCAGCTTCGCGTCGTGCGCGGCGGCGACCAGCGCCTTCAGCGTGCCCTCGTCCATGCTGGTGTTGTCAGGGGCCAGGCCATAGCGCCAGCCATCGGTGAACGCCTTGATGAGGTCCGGGCGGTACGGCTTCAGTCGCTCGATCGCGGCGCGGGCGGCCTGCGGCGTGTTGATCCAGATCGTGGTCGACTGGTCTGCCCAGTCCGCGCCGTGCCCGCCGGGCGTGCTGATCCGCGCGGCGAAATTGACATGCGGCGCGACCAGCGATGCCAGCCACGCCCGGCGCGGCGCATAGCTTTCGGGCTGTTCGTGGAAATCGTTCACCGTCGTCACCCCGGCGGCGACATAGGCGGTGGCGATCTGCGGCGTCGTGTCCGGCTCGCCCGCCGGGGTCCAGTGGGTATGCAGGTCGAAGAAGCCGGGGAGCAGCGCCTTGCCCCGGCCGTCGATGATCCGCACGCCGGCCGGGGGCTTCAACCCTGGTCCGACCCGGACGATGCGGCCGTCCTCCACCAGCACCGTCGCGATGCGCGGCGCCGCGCCGGTGGCGTCGAACACCGTCGCGCCGACGATCGCCAGGCTGCCCTCCTTCGGCGCGGCGATCGACGGGGTGGCGATGGCGGCGATCCCGCCCAGCAGCAGGGCGGCGGTGGTGCGGATCATGACGGTTCCTTCGTTCATCAGAAACGATGGCGGATATTGGCGTACCAGTAACGGCGCGTCGGCGTGTAGAGCGTACCCAGATAGCCGTTCGAGGACAGCGACGGTTTCTCGTCGGTCAGGTTGCGTACGCCCAGCCGGATGCTGGTGCCGGCCAGCGTGCCGCCGGTGAAGCGGTATTCGCCGTACAGGTTGCCGGTGATCTGGTCGTCGACGATCCACGGATCGCCCGCGCTGTCGATCAGGCCGGTATCCTCGACGCTGCCGATATATTGCGTGAAGCCGCTCAGCGTGACGTTCTCGATCGACCAGGTCAGCGCGCCCGACCATTTCCACGTTGGTCGCGAGTTCTGCCGGCGCAGGTCGCCGCCGCCGGTGATTGCGGTGCCGGCGTTGATCTGCCCCGCCTCCCGCGCTGCCAGCAGCGCGGCGATGCCGGGGGAGGGGTCCTGATAGAATTTCAGCAGATGCGCGATGTTGAACGACGCGCTGAAATCCCCGGCCCCGGTGTTGCGCACCTGATAGATCGCGTTGAAATCCAGCCCCCGCACCGTCTGCGGCAACAGGTTGGCATAGCGATCGGTGACGTACAGCACCTGTCCGGCGGGCGTCAGGTTGGTGCCGTTGAACGCGGCGATATCGTCCGCCGTCGGCGCGGCGCGGACGACGTTGGGGTTGGTCTGCCCGCTCTGGCGCAACAGATAGTCGAGCGTCAGGGCGTTGCCCTCGCCGAAGATGCCGACCAGCCCGGTCTGGCGCACCTGCCAGTAATCGCCGGTCAGCGTCAGCGATCCCAGCCCGGCGGGCAGCGGCGGCTCCAGCACTGCGCCGAACGACAGCGTCTCGGCACGTTCGGGATCGAGATCGGGGTTGCCTGATCGTTGCGCCGTCGTCGTCTGTGCCCGCGCGCAACCGGCGAAACTGGTGATCCGCCCGGCGCGCAGATCGGCCTCGCAGAACGTATAGTCGGTGCGGGTGTTGGTCCGCGTGACCAGGGCGGCGTTCACCTGTTCGATGTTGGGCGCGCGGAACGATTTCGCCCATGATCCGCGCAGGCGGATGCCGCGCACGATATCCCACGCGCCCGCCACCTTGGGTACCGCGATGTCGCCGAAATCGCTGTACCGTTCGAACCGCCCGGCCACCTGCAGACTGAGCGATCGGATGAGGGGCACGTTCATTTCCGGCGACACCACCGGGATCGCCAGTTCGCCATAGGCCGCGAACACCTCGCGCTTGCCGCTGGTGTCGGGGTTGATGCTGGAATTGGCGAAGTCGCCTACCGGGATCGCGGTCGCCGAATCGCGGAAGGTGATGGTGCCGTCGATCCGTGCGTCGCGGTCGTCCAGTTGGGTCTCGCGCCGCGCCTCGATGCCGGCCGCGAAGCCCAGGTCGCCGCCCGGCAACGTCAGCAGATCCTGCTTCGACAGGCGGAAATCGAACGTCGCCAGCGTCGATTTGGTGAAGCGGGTCAGGGACTCGCGGATCGCGTCGATCGTCGACTGGCGGTTGGGGGTGGCATCGCCGATCGATGGCGTCGCCAGCGTGCCGCCATTGAACACGTTATAGGCATCGGGCGTCGACAGGCCGAGATAATAGGCCAGCTTAGTCCGCGAGATATTGTCGCTCACGTCGCGCACCGTCGCCTCGGAATAGCTGCCGGCGGTTTCCCAGTTGAACCCGTTCGCCTCGCCCCGCAGCCCGAACAACCCGCGATACTGCTGGTTCTTGACCGATACGTTGATGTTGCCGAGGTCGGAGAAGGAATAGTTGCGGATCGTGACCGGCAGGCCGGCGGCGGGGACGTTGGTGCCGGCGATCCGGTTGGGGTTGGCGGTGCCGTCGGCAAAGGTCGCCGCGCCGAACGGATTCCAGTAGTTGCTCGCCGCCACGGTGATCGGGATCGAGGTCAGCGTCTGGATCGGGCTTTGCTGCGCGTGGGTCTTGCCGCGATAATAGCCGCCCTCCCAGAATGCCGTGACGCTGTCGTCCAGATCGAAATGCCCGGTCAGGAACAGGTTGATGCGGTTGAGCGAGGGGATGACGCTGGTATTCTGCGCCTGCGTATCCTGCCGCAGGTCGCGGTCGACCCCCGCGGTCGCCAGCGCGCCGTCGTCGATGCACAGCCCGTTGCCCGTCGCCACCTGGCACCCGGCAGAGGTCGTCGGCTGGATATGGAACAGCCCCGATGCGCTGGTCAGCGCGGTCGTCGTGCCAGATGCGGTGCGGCGTACCGTACCGAAGCCGGCCGGCGTCTGCGCGGACAGCCACGGCGTCGTCACGCTGCGCCCGTCGAGCGAGGTCGACGCTTCGAACCGGGTGCCCGCGAACAGTGCGCGCTTGTCGGACGAGGCGGTGAAATCCTGCTCGGTGGTGTCCAGCCCGGTGCCGCGATCGTAATTGGCGAACAGCGTGATATTGCCGCGCCCGCCCGCGAAATTGCTGCCGAACACGCCATTGGCGTTGAATTCGCGGAACCGGGTGCCCTCCGCCCCGCCATACTGGATCGACAGGTCGCCACCGTTGAAGTCGGATTTCAGCACGGTGTTCACCACGCCCGCCACCGCATCCGCGCCATAGATCGCGGCGGCCCCGTCGCGCAGCACCTCCAGCCGTTCCAGCCCGTTCACCGGGATCGCATTGGTGTTGTAGGTCAGCACCGGCACCAGCTGGTCGTTCGCCTGGCTGGTGGGGTGATTGACGACGCGCCGGCCGTTCAGCAGGACCAGCGTGTTGCCGATCCCCAGATTGCGCAGGTTGACCGATCCGATGTCGCCGCGCGCCGAATTGCTGCTGCCCGGCAGAAAGGCGCTGTTGAACGTCACGTCGCCGAACTGCGGGATCGACCGGAACAGCTCGTCCCCCGACACCGCGCCCGATGCCGCGATCTCGCGCTGGCCGATCACCGTCACCGGCAGCGCATCGTTGACCTTCGCACCCCTGATCTGCGAGCCGACCACGACGATGTCGTCCGCCGCCGTCTGGTCGCCGTCCTGCGTTTCCTCCACCGCCGCCGGTGCCTGGGCCGGAACGCCCTGCGCCGCGACCGGTGGGGCGATCGCCGCCATCGCCGCCGCGATCGTGCTGGTCCGCAGCGCAAGCGCCGTCCGTTGCCAACTCCGTGTCATTCGATGGTCCCCCGATCATGGTGGCGCCGCTCGTCATGCGATCGGCGTCTCTCACCCCGTCAGACGCAACAAATGCCAATGGCCGGACCTTTGACAGAAAATTTTTGTTTAGGGCGATGCCGGCCGGCCGGTGAACCGGTGACCGCCGGGGGCTTTCCCGTCGTCCCGCCGCCGTCCGGCTTTTTATGGGGTGCGTTCCGCAAACGCCTCCCGCATGGAGAACCGATGCTCGTCATTCTGGCCCTGTCGCTCGTGGGAAGCTGCCTGTTGCCGTTCGTCGCCCGCGTCATGGGGCGCGGCGCGGGATTGGTCGTGGCGATCCTGCCGCTGGGGCTGCTCGCCGCGTTCGTCAGGATGGCGCCGGTGGTGGAGCGCGGCTGGGTGCAGGCCGAAACGCATCGCTGGGCACCGGCGGTGGGGCTGGACCTGACGCTGCGGCTGGACGGCTTCTCGTTCCTATTCTGCCTGCTCATCACCGGCATCGGCGCGCTGGTGGTGGTGTATGCCGGCGGCTATCTGACGCTGAAATCCAAGGCGCAGCGTGCGCGCTTCTTCACGTTGATCCTGTTGTTCATGACCGCGATGCTCGGCACCGTGCTGGCCGACAACCTGTTGCTGCTGGCGATCTTCTGGGAGGCGACGAGCATCCTGTCGTTCCTGCTGATCGGGTTCGACGGCCGCTCCGCCCGTGCCCGCCGCGCCGCGGTGATGTCGTTGCAGGTGACGGCGGGCGGCGGCCTCGCGCTGCTGGCGGCGGTGGTGATGATCGGCCATGTGCTGGGCAGCTATTCGTTCAGCGGGGCGATCGATCGCGGGGCGGAACTGGTCGTCAGTCCGTGGGGCGCGCCGATCGTCGTCGCGGTGATGATCGCGGGCTTCACCAAATCGGCGCAGTTCCCGTTCCATTTCTGGCTGCCCAACGCGATGCAGGCGCCGACCCCCGCCTCCGCCTTCCTCCATTCAGCCACGATGGTGAAGCTGGGCATCTATCTGCTCGCCCGGTTCGAACCGACGATCGCCGCCACCGGCTGGGGCCGCACGGTGATGATCGTCGTCGCGTGCATCACGATGCTGGTCGCCGCGGTGCAGGCGCTGCGGGCCGAAAGCTTCAAGGCGGCGCTCGCCTTTTCCACCATGGCCTCGCTAGGCATCCTCGTGCTGCTGGTCGGGCTGGACGGGCCGACCGCGACGGTGGCGATGATCGGTTTCCTGCTGGCCCATGCGCTCTACAAGGCGGCGCTGTTCTTCTGCGCCGGCTCGGTCCTCCATGCCACTGGCGTCGGCTCGTTGCGCGCGCTGGGGGGGCTGGCCCGGCGGATGCCGATGACGGCGATCGCCTGCACCGGCGCCAGCCTGTCGATGGCGGGCATCCCGCCTTTCTTCGGCTTCATCACCAAGGAATTCCTGTTCCAGGCGCAGATCGAGAGCAGCTGGGAAAGCGTGCCGATCGCGGTCGCGGTGCTGGTCAATGCGGTGATGGTCGGCGTCGCGGCGGTCGTCACGCTGAAGCCGTTCTTCCTGCGCCCGGCCGAACCAGTGAAGCTGGAGCATCGCGAAAGCTTTTCGCTGGGGATGCCGCCCCTGCTGCTGGCACTGGCGGGGCTGACGATCAGCCTCGATCCCGACTGGATCACCCGCGTCGCGGTCGGCCCCGCGGTCGCCGCCGTCTATCGCCGGCCGATCGAGGTCGATGTCGCGGTGTGGCACGGCGTCACGCCGATGCTGATGCTCAGCGGCCTCGTCGTGCTGGTGGGCGTGGCGATCGCGGTGTTCTGGCGGCGCATCCATCTGTACCTGCGCAGCCACGACCAGTTCGAACGCTTCGGGATCGAGCGGATGTGGGAACGCTCGTTACGCCTGCTGCTGCGCACCAGCGCCGGGTTGGTCCGCTGGACCGAACATGGCGATCTGCGCATGGTGCTGGGCACCGCCATCGCCGCGATAATCGCGATCGTTGCGTGGTCGGTGGCGTCCGTTGGGGCGCCGTTGCATCTGCCGTCGGGCGATGCGCCGGTGCGGGTGGCGGACACGCTGGTCGCGCTGGCGGGCGTGGCGGGGGCGGTGGTGGCGGCGCGGGCGCGCAACCTGCTGGTCGCGATGCTGGCGGTGGGGCTGACCGGGTTCGCGGTGGCGATCACCTTCATGACGGGCGGTGCCCCCGATCTGGCGATCACCCAGTTCACCGTGGAGGCGCTGATCGTCGTGCTGCTGACCGCGCTGCTCGTCGTCCTGCCGCTCGATGCCCCGCGCACCCGCAGCGGCCGGCAGCGACTGGTCGACTGGGTGCTGGCCGGTTCGCTCGCGCTGCTGCTGCTGGTCGCGCTGGTCGATGTCGCCACGATCGGTCATGGCGCCGCCCCGTCCGATTTCTTCGCGCGGATGAGCTATGTCGCCGGCAAGGGGCATAACGTCGTCAACGTCATCCTCGTCGATTTCCGTGGCTTCGACACGCTGGGCGAAACCACGGTGATCGCCGCCGCCGCGTTGCTCGCCACCTCGCTGCTGGCGCGGCGCACTGCGACGGCCCATGCCGGGGAACCGGTGCGCGCGGTGCATTTCAGCTTTGCCGTCGCCGCCGCGCCGCTGTTCTGGCTGCTGCTCGCCGCCTCGGTCGTCATCCTGTGGCGCGGGCACGACCGGCCGGGCGGTGGCTTCGTCGGCGGGCTGGTCGCGGCGCTGGCCTTTGCCGTGCTGTCGCTGGCGCGTGGCCCCGCCGCCGCCGGGCACAGCCTGCGCCTGTCGCCGCGCACGCTGGTCGGCGTCGGGCTGGCCACCGCCTTGGTCAGCGGCCTGCCGGGGATGATCGGTGGTCGCCCCTATCTGACGCATCTGTGGTGGGAGCCGGCCGGCTTCCCGAAACTGAGCACGACGATGACGTTCGATCTCGGCGTCTATCTGGTCGTGCTGGGGGCGGTGCTGGCGTTCTTGTTCGGGTTGCAGCGGGAGGCGACACGATGACCCTGATCCAGGCGCTTGCCGCCGCCGCGATCGTCGCCTGTGCGCTGCACATGGTGTTGTCGCGCAACCTGATCCGCATCCTGCTGGGGCTGGCGTTGCTGTCGACCGGCATCAACCTGATGCTGTTCGTCGCGGGCGGCATCGCCAGTCGCCAGCCGCCGCTGATCCGCGAAGGGGCGACGGTACTGGAGGCATCCGCCGATCCGCTGGCCCAGGCGCTGATCCTGACCGCGATCGTCATCGGCTTCGCGCTGACCGTCATCTTGGCCGCGATCGTGCTGCGCGGCTGGCGGGCGACGCGCTCGCTCGATGCGCGTGCGCTCGGCGCGGTCGATCAACCGGCCGATCCCGATCCGGTGGAACCGGCATGACCGATTCGCTGCTGCTGATCGCCCCGGTCGGGCTGCCGCTGCTCGGTGCCGCCGTCGCGGTGCTGCTCCCCCATCGTCCGCGCGTCAGCGAGGGGTGGACCGGCCTCGTCGTCGCGCTCACCGCGCTGGCATCGATCGTGCTGTTCGTGCGGTCGATCGATGGCACCGGCCCGGCGATCGCCGTGTTCGGGGATTGGCCACGGGGGATCGGGGTCGGTTTCGCCGCGCGCCTGCCGGGGACGCTGCTGATCCTCGTCGTGGCACTCGTCGCCACGGCGGCGGCGATCTATGCACGCGCCGATATCGGCGATCGCCGGCGGCGGGCGGGGCATGATGCGCTGATGCTGGCGCTGGTCGGCGCGGTGAACGGTGCGCTGCTGACCACCGATCTGTTCAACCTGTATGTCTGGTTCGAACTGGCGCTGGTCGCCGCGCTCGGCCTCGTCACGATCGATCGCCGGCGCGAGCAGATCGGCGGCGCGATGCGCTATGCCGCGTTCGGGATGATCGCGGCGACCGCGATCCTTGCCGGCATCGGCCTCGTCTATGGCGCGACCGGCACGCTCGACATGGCGACGCTGGCGGCGATCCTGCCCGCCCGGCCGCCCTCGGTCGCGCTCGCCGTCGCCGGTGCGTTGATCCTCGGCGGCTTCGCGCTGAAATCGGGGCTGGCGCCGCTCCATGTCTGGCTGCCCGCCTCCTATGCCGCCGCGCCGCTGACGGTCGCCGCCGTCTTCGCCGCGCTGATGACCAAGATGGGCTTCTATGCGCTGATGCTGGTGATCGCGGGGGTGTTCGGCGCGGCGGCGGCCCAGTTGCTGCCGGTGCTCGCCCTGCTGGCGGCGGCGACGATGCTGCTGTGCGCGCTCGCCGCGCTGGCGCAGACCGACATGCGGCGCCTGATCGGCTATCACGTCGTCGCGCAGGTCGGCTACATGGCGGCGGGCGTATCGCTGGGGACGGCGGAAGGGCTGGCGGCCGCGACTTTCTACATGATGCATTCGATGATCGTGCAGGCCAACCTGTTCCTCGGCATCGGCGCGATCCGCCGGGCCAGCGGCAGCTGGGACTTGAAGCGGGCCGGCGGCATGATCCGGTCCGACCGGCTGTTCGTCGCGCTGTTCGCGGTGCCGATGCTGTCGCTGGCCGGCATCCCGCCGCTGTCGGGGTTCTGGGCGAAGCTGTTCGTACTGCGTGCCGGGATCGCGGCGGGCATGGGCTGGCTATCGCTGGTGGCGCTGGTCGCGGCGCTGCTCACGATCATCTCGGTCGCCAGCCTGTGGGTGGAGACGTGCTGGAAATCGCGGCCCGCCGATCGTCCCCCCCGGGATGTGCCGCCGGCGATGCTGGCCGGCATGGCGGTGCTGTCGGCGGCGACGCTGGCGATCGGCCTGTATCCCGAACCATGGTGGCGGGTCGCCGAACTCGCCGCCGCCACGCTGAAGGGGATGGGGGCATGACGGTGCTGCGCAAGGCCGTCGCGGTGCTCGCGCTGGTCGCGGCGTTCCTGTGGGACCTGATCGTCTCGTCGTTGCGGGTCGCCGCCGTGGTGCTGCGACCGGCTGTCGCGACCCGGCCCGCGATTCTGGTGATGGAGACGGACCTGCGCCGGCCATGGGCGGTCGCGCTGCTCGCCTATCTCACCTCGCTGACGCCGGGATCGACCTGCCTGCACGTATCCGGTGACCGTCGCCGGCTGTACCTGCACCTGCTCGACACGCCCGATCATGCGGCGACGATCGCGCGGTTCCGTCGCCTCTACGAACGCTGGGTCGCGGAGGTGGAGGCATGAGCGGTATCGATGTCGCCGCCGTCGCCGCGGTGCTGGCGGTGGTGTTGTGCGTGGCGCTGGCGCTGGCCGGCTGGCGGATGCTGTGCGGCCCGACGATCGCGGACCGGTTCGTCGCGTTCGACATGCTGACCGCGGTCGCGGTCGCCTTCTCGGCGCTGACCGCGGTGGCAACGGGGCGCAGCGCTTTCCTCGACGTGGCGCTGGTGCTGGCGCTGGTCAATTTCGTCGCCACCGCCGCCTTCGCGATCTTCCTCGAACGAAAGGGCAGGGGATGACGACGCTAGCCGGGATCGTGCTGATGACGTTGGGCGTCGGCTTCCTGCTGGTCGCCGCGATCGGCCTCGTTCGCCTGCCCGATGCGCTGCAACGGATGCACAGCGCCACCAAGGCCGGCACGCTGGGCACCGCGCTCGTCATCCTGGGCGCGATGCTGCTGGGGGAGGTGGCCCGGCCGTCGACCGGGCTGCTGACCATCCTGTTCCTGCTCGTCACGCTGCCGTTCGGGGCACAGCTGCTCGGCCGGGCCGCCTATCTGTCGGGCACGCCCCTGACGGGGATCGGGGACGATCCGCTCGGTCCGGAGATGGACATGGAGGCGGAGGCGGATCGTCTCGAAGACGTGATTACCAGTTCACCCCCAGCCGGGCGTACAGATACCGGCCGTTGAACCCGAACGGCGAGTAATAGGGGAAGCCGAGCGTACCGGTGCTGTTGTTCGCCGGGATCGTGCGGTCGGGATACACGTCGAACACGTTGCTGACGCCGATGCCGATATTGGCGCCCTTCGTCGCGGCATAGCGGAGTTCCAGATCGGTGATCGCGTGCTTGCCGGTATGCACGTCCGCCGCCGGGGTGGTGCCGGGCTGGTTCACGTCGCCATAATAGGTTACGCGGGCCAGCGCCCCCAGCCGGTCGAGCGACCAGTCGATCGTCCCCGTCACCTTCTGCTGCGGCGTGCCGTCTTCCAGCGACAGGATCCGGCTGCGCGCGAACAGCGTCGGCGCGGGGTTCAGCGTCGCGGTGGAGGTGGGCACCCGCGTCACCTTCACGTCGTTGATGTTGCCCGCCAGGGTGAAGTCGAACGCGCCCGCCGCCCCGGTCCGCAGGCGGTAGTGCGCGACCACGTCGATGCCCTTGGTCGTGCTCGCCAGCCCGTTGATGAAGAAGCGCGCGGCCGTCACGCCGGACGGCGCGAGCAGCGCCGCGACCTGTGGGCTGAAGCTGGCGTTCAGGTTTTCCGACAGGCCGATCTGGTTGCGGATGCGGATGCGATAGGCATCGACCGTCAGGTCGAACCCGCCCGCGCGCACCACTGCGCCGGCCGAGAAGTTGGTCGACTTCTCCGCCTCCAGCTGCAACCCGCCAAGCCCGGTGCCGAGCGGCGAGGTCGACGGCGTCGTGATGGTCAGCACCGGCACGCCGTTCTGCACCACCGACGCGGTCGAGGTGAAGAACTGCTGCTGGAGCGATGGCGCGCGGAAGCCGGTGGAGGCGGTGCCGCGCAGCGCCAGCCACGGCGCGATGTCGTAGCGCAGCGAGGCCTTGCCCGTCGCGGTCGAGCCGAAATCGGAATAATCCTCGACGCGTCCGGCCAGCCCGACCAGCAGCTTGTCGGTCACCTGCGCTTCCAGATCGACATAGGCGCTGGCGTTGCGGCGCGATCGCTCCAGCTCGTTGTCGGCGCTGAAGCCGGGGAAGCCCTGCGCGCCCGCAGACACCCGGCTGACCGGGCGGGAATTAGGCTCACCCGCTTCGATCTTGTAGCCCTCGCGCCGGCCCTCGATGCCGAACGCGACGTTGAGCGACTGGAACACGTCGAACTTCCGCGTCACGTCCAGCCCCGCGATCCACTGGTCATAGATCAGCCGCCCGGCATAGAAATCCCGCTGCGATGCGTTGCCCGCCGCGAAATTCGCCGAATTCAGGGTGTTGAAGGAAATGAGGTTTCGGCCATAACTCACGTTGAGATCGGCATTCCATCCCCCGAAATCGCCCCGCAGGCCGGTCGCGGCGTTGATATCCTTCGACTTGGTGTTGATGATCGGCAGGAAGCCATTGGGATATAACGTATTTACGTTGTATCCGTTGGTCACGCCGGGCAGGCGGGGAAAGGCGGCGCTCTTGGTGTCACGGTCCTGATAGCCGCCAAACGCGTAGAGACTGACCGTGTCGGTCAGCGAGGTGCCGGCGTTCACGTAACCGGTATACTGGGTGACGGCGGGGTCGCCGTACCGCCCGGTGATGCGCCGTGGATTGACTCGCGTGTCGATATCGGCCCGGTTGGTCGGCTGGCGCTTCATGTACTCGCCGGACACGGTGACGAAGCCGTCGCTGCCGAACCCGATGCCCTGCCAGGCGGAGGCGGTGACGGCATGTTCGCCCGTCACGTGCCGGCTGTTGTTCGCGGTATCGACCTGCGTGTCGTAGAAACCGTAATTCACCTGGGCGCCGCCACCCGACCGGGCCTCGCGCAGGCGCAGGTTGACGACGCCGGCGATCGCATCCGATCCGTATTGCGCCGACGCGCCGTCGCGCAGCACCTCGATCCGGTCGAGCGCCACGGTCGGAATGGTGTTCAGGTCGACCGCCGCCGATCCGCGCCCGACCGTGCCGTTGGTGTTGAGCAGCGCCGCGGTATGGCCACGGATACCGTTGATCAGCACCAGCGTCTGGTCCGGCGACAGGCCGCGCAGCGTCGCGGGGCGGATCGCGTCGGTGCCGTCATTGGCGGCGGGGCGCGGGAAATCGATCGACGGCGCCACGGCGGCCAGCGCGGTCGCCAGTTCGGTCGTGCCCTGGCGTTGCAGGCTCGCCCCGCTCAGCACATCCACCGGCGAGGCACTGTCCAGCCGGCTGCGACCGGCGACGCGGGTGCCGGTGACGACGATATCGTCGCCCTCGTCCGCCGTCGTCGCGGCATCGGCCACCGGCGCGGCCTGTGTCGCTTCCGTCTGCGCCGCTCCCGCTGGCGCGGCGTCCTGCGCTGTGGGCGTTGGGGGTACGGGCGCCTGCGCCGCAAGCGCCGCCGCCGTAGCTGTCGTCAGCAGCAGTTCACCGATCATCATGGCCAAACCCTTTATCGTCCTGCCGCGTCGTCGGCATCGGGGCGGCGCTGTAGGACAGCACCAAGGCCGTTTCGTGGTAGAAATACTTGCACGGGCCGACAGGGCGGTTTGCGGACCCATGGTCGCCGCGCCCGCGTTATTCTTGCCTACTTCGTCAGATCGGGGACCATCCGCATGACCAGATACGCCATCGCCGCCGCCCTGCTGCTCGCCGCCTGCGGATCGTCCGAAGACGGGCAAGGCAACGGTGCGGAGGAGGAAACCGCCGTCGCGCCGATCGAACAGACCCCCGCCAACCTGTATGCGGACCCCGGCAACATGGTCGTCCCGCTCGATCCGCCCGGCAACGCCGCCGCCCCCACCGTCCTGCCGACCCCTTCGGCCGCGCCGGTCGCGGCGATTCCCGTGGCTTTTCGCGGCCGGTGGGGGATCGGACTGACGGACTGCGACGCCACGCGCGACGATGCCAAGGGGTTGATGACCGTCACCGCCGATACGCTGCGCTTCTGGGAATCCCGGGCGACGCTGGCGGAGGCACGTATCGAGGGGGCGACGACGCTGGTCGCCACCCTGTCGTTCAGCGGCGAAGGCCAGACGTGGCGCGAATCGACGCGGATGGTGCTACAGGACGACGGCCGTTCGCTGGTGCGCGACAGCGCTGGAGACGGGCAGGGCGGCGGTCAGGGTGCCACGACGCATTATACTCGCTGCCCGGCCTGAACAGGGTCCCAGAACCGCGCCTATAATAGCCATATCCGCATCCCCGATCCGTCATATTCTGTGAACCGCTCCGTGTGTCATTGGTTGACACACGCCGTGATTTTTGCCATGCTATCACGATGGTCATTCAACGTCTGTCGCGTAACATCTCGCTCACACCAGAGCTGGGAGCGTTCATCGACGAGCAGCTTGCCGCCGGCGAATATGGCAATGCCAGCGAGGTGGTTCGTACCGCGTTGAAATTGCTGCGGGATCAGGGCGGGCAGCTTGTGCCGGCCCCCGCGACGGCCGCATTCTCCGGCGAATGGCCGATCGGCGGCGGCGAATGCGGCGCGCTGATTCGCGCTTGCGACTGGAGCGCGACCTCGCTCGGTCCGGTCGATCGGTGGCCGGCCGAATTGCGCAGCGCCGTGACCAACATCGTCAACTCCCCGATCGCCAAGGTGCTGATGTGGGGGCCGGATCATCTGCTGCTCTACAACGACGCCTATCGCGCGATCGCGGGCGACCGGCATCCCGTCGCGCTCGGCAAACCGGTGGCGACGATGTTTCCGGAGGTGTGGGAATGGAACCGCACCGTGCTGGCGGCCGCTGAACGGGGTGAAGCCGTCTCGCATCACGACCAGCCGATCACCTTCCATCGCGCCACCGGTCGCGAAACGCTGGACCTCGATCTGTTCTATACGCCCGTCTATGCCGCCAACGGACAGGTGGGCGGCGTGATGTGTACCGTCGTCGACAATAGCGGGCGGTTGCGGGCGGAGCGTCGCGTCGCGGCGAGCGAGGCGCAGTTGCGCGCTGTCACCGATGCGGTGCCGATGCTGGTCGCCTATGTCGATCGCGATCACGTCTATCGCTTCGCCAACGGCGCCTATCGCGACCTGTTGGGCATCGATCCGGCGACGATGATCGGTCGCACGATTCGCGATGCGGTGGGCGAGGAATTCTATGCCAACCGCCGGCCCTCGATCGATCGCGCGCTGGCGGGCGAAACCCTGGAAAGCGAAGCGATCATCCCGCGCCTCGACGGCAGCGCGCGGCGGTTCGAGTTGCGCTACATTCCCGACATCGCGGCCGGCGGCACGATCGCCGGTTGCTACGTCTTGGGCATCGACATCGAGGAGCGCGCCGCGCGCGAGGCGGCGCTGACGGTCAGCAACGCCCGTTTCCGTACTGCGATGGATGCCGTCCACGGCGTGCTGTGGACCAACACCCCCGATGGCCGGATGCTGGGCGAACAGCCGGGCTGGGCGCAGCTGACCGGGCAGTCGCCAGGCGACTATCAGGGGTTCGGCTGGGCCGATGCCGTCCATCCCGATGATGGCGCCGCCACCCTCGCGGCGTGGAACGCGGCGGTCGCCAGCCGGTCGATGTTCGTCCATGAACATCGCGTCCGTCGCCATTGCGGAACGTGGCGGACCTTTGCCATCCGGGCGCTGCCGATCATCGGCGACGATGGCGATATCCTCGAATGGGTCGGCGTCCATACCGACATCACCCATCGCCGCGCCGCGGAGGCGGCGTTGCGCGAACAGGCCGAGCACCTGTCCCGGCAGGTCCGCCACCGCGAACGCGCCGAGCAGCAGCTGCGACACCTGAACGACAATCTGGAAGCGCGGGTGATCGCCGAGATCGAAAGCCGCCGCCAGACCGAGATGAAGCTGGCGCAGGCGCAGAAGATGGAAACGGTCGGCAAGCTGACCGGCGGTGTCGCGCATGATTTCAACAACCTGTTGCAGGTCGTGTCGGGCAATCTGCAATTGCTCGCGCGTGACGTCGCCGGCAACGACCGGGCGGAACGGCGCGTCGCCAACGCGATGGCCGGCGTGTCGCGCGGATCGAAGCTGGCGTCGCAACTGCTCGCCTTCGGCCGGCGGCAGGCGCTGGAGCCGAAGGTCGTCAACGTCACCCGCTTCGTCAACGGCATGGACGATATGCTGCGCCGCGCGATCGGCGAGGGGGTGGAGGTCGAGACGATCGTCGGCGGCGGCCTGTGGAACACCTTCATCGATCCGGCGCAGATCGAGAACGCGCTGCTCAACCTGGCGATCAACGCGCGCGACGCGATGGAGGGGCAGGGCAAGCTGACGATCGAGCTGGGCAACGCCCATCTCGACGATGCCTATGCCCGCACCCATGACGAGGTGATGCCCGGTCAGTATGTGATGCTCGCCGTGTCCGACACCGGCAGCGGCATGGCGCCGGAGATCATCGACAAGGTCTTCGAACCCTTCTTCTCGACCAAGGGCGAGGGCAAGGGGTCGGGGCTTGGCCTGTCGATGGTCTACGGCTTCGTCAAGCAGTCGGGCGGCCATGTTAAGATCTATTCCGAGGTTGGGCACGGCACCACCATCCGCCTCTACCTGCCGCGCGCGATGGAGAGCGAGGATGTCGAGGTGCAGGTCGATCACGGCCCGATCACCGGCGGCAGCGAAACCGTGCTGGTGGTGGAGGACGACGCGGAGGTGCGCGCCATCGTCGTCGAGATGCTGACCGATCTCGGCTATCGCGTGCTGAAGGCGGTGGACGCGACGAGCGCGCTCAGCGTCGTCGAAAGCGGCATTCCGATCGACATGCTGTTCACCGACGTCGTGATGCCCGGCACGCTGAAAAGCCCCGAGCTGGCGCGCAAGGCGCGTGAGCGGCTGCCCGATATCGCGGTGCTGTTCACCTCCGGCTATACCGAGAACTCGATCGTCCATGGCGGCCGGCTCGATGCCGGGGTCGAACTGCTGTCGAAGCCCTACACGCGTGAGGCGCTGGCGCGGAAGTTCCGCCATGTCCTGGGCAACCGGGGCCAGCGCCAGCTTGCCGCCCTGTCCCAAACCAGCCTGTCCCAAACCAGCCTGTCCCAGGCCAGCCTGTCCCGCACCGCCGCTCCCGTCGCGGCCGAACCCGTGGCACCGTCGCGCGGGATCAGTGTGCTGCTGGTGGAGGATGACGAGATGATCCGCGCCAGCACCGCCGAAATCCTGATCGAACAGGGCTTCACGGTGCTCGATGCCGCCAGCGCGGAGGCGGCGATGACGATGCTGCGCGCGAATTCGATCGACGTGCTGGTCACTGATGTGAACCTGCCCGGCCTGTCCGGCCCGGAATTCGCGGACCGCGCCCGCACGCTGCGCCCCGACTTGGGGATCGTGTTCGCCACGGGCGATACCGCGGCGGTGCTGGCGGAGGCGGAGGCGGTGATGCTCGCCAAGCCCTATGGTGCCGATGTGCTGGTCCGGGCGGTCAATTCGGCGATGGCGCGCCGCCCGCAGTCGCCGGTCGCCCCGCTGGTGATGCCTGCCTGACCGGCAACGTGATGGATTTGTCATGATCCGGTCACCCCGCGGATGGCCGGCCGCCGGTAGAGGGGGGCCACCAGATCGCGAGATCGGCGCTTTAACTCCCGGAAGCGTCGTAGGGGCCGGCGGAAGGCACGACCTTCCGCCGGCTTTCCCTTTTCGGGTTGTCGGGATAGGGCGATGCCGGTGAGCGTGATGCGATGAGCCGCAAGATCCTGATCGTCGAGGACGACGCCTCCACGGCCGCGTATCTGGCCAAGGGACTGGCCGAAAACGGCTATGCGGTCGAGATCGCGGGCGATGGCCGCGACGGCCTGTTCCTGGCGAGCGAGGGGGTGTTCGACCTGATCGTCGCCGATCGCATGTTGCCGGGGCTCGACGGCCTGTCGATGGTCGGGGCGCTGCGGGCAGCGAAGGTGGCGACACCGGTGCTGGTCTTGTCCGCGCTCGCCTCGGTCGACGATCGCGTCGACGGGCTTCGCGCCGGTGCCGACGACTATCTCTGCAAGCCCTTCTCCTTCGCCGAACTGTCCGCCCGGATCGAGGCGCTGGTCCGCCGTGCCGATCGTGCCGCCACCGAACCCCAGAAGACCCGCCTGTCGGTCGGCGATCTGGAGATCGACCTGCTCGCCCGCCACGTCACCCGCGCCGGCCGGCCGATCGCGCTGGGCGGGCGCGAGTTCAACCTGCTCGAATTCCTCGCCCGTCATGCCGGGCAGGTCGTCACCCGCACGATGATGCTGGAGAAGATCTGGAACTATCATTTCGATCCCGGTTCCAACGTCGTCGACGTGCATATTGGCCGCCTGCGCCGCAAGCTGGAGGACGGGTTCGGTTCGCCGATCCTCCACACCGTGCGCGGTGCCGGCTATCGCCTCGCCGCCGACGGCTAGGGGCGCTCGTCGCGCATGAGGCTGTCGGTCACCGCGCGCATCGCGCTGCTGGCGATCGCGCTGGCGCTGGTGTCGAACCTCGTCCTCGTCGGGTTCGTCTGGAAATGGACGCATGACGATGCGATCGCCGCGACCCGTCGCGAGATGACCGAACAGTCCGATGCGCTGCTGGCGATCTGGCGGCGCGAGGGGTTGCGGCCCCTTGCCGACGCGGTGCGCGACGCGAGGCCGCCGGGCGATGTGTCGCTGGTCGTCGCCATCCTCGATGGGCGCGGCCGCCGGCTGGCCGGCTATGCGCCGCCACGGGTCACGGTGCCGCTGCACGCCACCGCCTTCCACGTCGCGCATCTCGCCGACACCGGGTCGTGGGGGCAGCATGATACCGGCTACATCCTGCGGCCGATCGGCCGGAACTGGCTGCTGACCGGCCGCACGCTCGACGTGATCGAGGCGGAACAGCGCGCGATCGAAGGCGCGCTGGCGCTGGCGGTCACGCTGTCGCTGGCGCTCGGCATCGGCGCCGGCCTCGTCCTCGCCCGCTATGTCGGCGCGCGGCTCAACCGGATCGCCGGGGTGATCGAGGCGGCGGGGGAGGGTGATCTGTCCCGCCGGGTCGAGATGGTGGCGGGGGGCGTCGATTCGTTCGACCGGCTGGCGGCGCGGCTGAACGCGATGCTGGGCAAGGTGGAACGGCTGATGGCCGAACTCCGCGTCGTCACCGACAGTCTGGCGCATGATCTGCGCTCCCCCCTCGCGCGGTTGCGGACCAAGGCCGAACAGGCGGTGGTGGCCGGCGATCCCGCCACACGCGATGCGATGCTGGGCGGGCTGCTCGCGGAAACCGATCTGGTGATGCGGATGCTGACGATGGTGATCGAGATCAGCCGGTCCGAATCCGTGTCGCGCGACCGGTTCACGCTGGTCGATCCCGCCGCGCTGGTCGAGGAGATCGCCGACCTCTACGGTCCCGTCGCCGAGGAGGCGGGCCTCAGCTTCACGGTCAGGGTCGATCCCGGCCTGCGACCGGTACGGCTGCACCGCGAACTCGTCAGCCAGGCGATCACCAACCTGATCGACAACGCGCTGAAGCACGGCGCCGGCGGCGGGGCGGTGATGCTGCGGGCCGGCACCGCCCCGGGTGCGATCACCATCCAGGTCGAGGATCGCGGCCCCGGTATCGCCGCCGCCGACCGGGCGCACGCGCTGCGCCGGTTCGGCCGTCTCGATACCGCCCGCACCACGCCCGGCGCCGGGCTGGGCATGACCCTGATCGAGGCGGTCGCGCGCCTGCACGACGGACGGCTGGAACTGGATGACAATTCGCCCGGTCTGATCGCCCGTCTGCTCCTGCCGGTTTGAGGGAATATTCACTTTTATCGTGTAGAACCAAATGGTCAGCGAGGTTGCCATGGTTCCCCCCACCTTCACGATCGACACCGATCCCGCGCGGGAATTCCTGCATCTCACGCTGACAGGCGACTGGGATCAGCCGACCGCCGAGCGGTTCGGGCTGGAGGTGACGAAGGCGATCCGGGGCATGGTGGCAGCTGGCGCGCGGCCGGGCCATTTCCTGACGCTGCTCGACATGAGCCGCAAGAACATCCTGCCGCAGAACGTCGCCGCCGAATTTGCCAAGATGATCCGCCCCGATTCGCCGTCGAAGCGGATCGCGATGGTCGTGTCGGGTGCCGTGCATCGCATTCAGGCGAAGCGGATCGGCAACGAGGATCGGCGCCGCTGCTTCGATACGGAGGCCGAGGCACGGGGATGGTTGTTCACGCCCGACGACGCGGTGCCATCGCCCGCCGCGGAAGGCTGATCGGGCGTCCGGGCACGCAACTCCGGGCTTCCTCCGTGCATTGTTGCCGGTCATGGATGCCCTGACCGCCTTCGGCCTGTTCGCCGTTACCTTCATGCTGATCTGCTATGTGCTGGAGGATCGCGCGCCGTTCTGGACGTTGCTGTTCGCGATCGGCTGTCTGATGGGATCGGCCTATGGCTTCCTGCAGGGGGCATGGCCGTTCGGGGCAGTGGAGTTGATCTGGTTCGTGGTGGCGCTGCGCCGCTGGACCATGCTTCGCCGCGCCGCGCGGGCCGGGCTTGTCCATCCGCTGGCCGCCGCCGGATCGGAACCCGCTGCTTGACTTGATGTTTCACGCCCCCTAACGACGGTCTACCCCGAGCCACCGGCTGCCGGCGTCGCATTTTTGCGCACGTCGCATTTGTGCGTTTTGCATCGGTGGGGCGGATCAACGCGTCGAGATAGCGATTGTGCGGCCATGCCGATCGCTGTGGAGCTAGGAGAAACATTCCATGGCACGTATTGCGGGTGTCAACATCCCGACCAACAAGCGCGTGGTGATCGCGCTGACCTATATCCACGGTATCGGTCCGGCCAACGCCAAGAAGATCACCGAGAAGCTGGCGATCGCGCCGGAACGTCGCGTGCAGGACCTGACCGATCAGGAGGTTCTCCAGATCCGTGAAGCGATCGATGCCGACTACAGCGTCGAGGGCGATCTGCGCCGCACGACCGCGATGAACATCAAGCGTCTGATGGATCTCGCCTGCTATCGTGGCCTGCGCCACCGTCGCGGCCTGCCGGTCCGCGGTCAGCGCACGCACACCAACGCGCGCACCCGCAAGGGCAAGGCGAAGCCGATCGCGGGCAAGAAGAAGTAAGAAAAACGTCCGGGGGACGTTTTTCACTTCTTCTCCGTCGGAGACAGGTCCGGGGCAGACGGCCTCCCTGTCTCCGTACCACGATTTCAAGGTCAGGAATTTCCAACAATGGCACGTGAACCGCAGCGCATTCGTCGTCGCGAGCGCAAGAACATCACCGCCGGCGTCGCGCATGTGAACGCCAGCTTCAACAACACCATGATCACGATCACCGACGCGCAGGGCAATGCGATCTCGTGGTCGTCGGCCGGCATGATGGGCTTCAAGGGCTCGCGCAAGTCGACGCCGTACGCCGCCCAGGTCGCTGCCGAAGACGCCGGCAAGAAGGCCGCCGAACACGGCGTCCGCACGATCGAGGTCGAGGTCAAGGGTCCGGGTTCGGGTCGCGAATCGGCGCTGCGCGCGCTGCAGGCGGTCGGTTTCCAGATCACGTCGATCCGGGACGTCACGTCGATCCCGCATAACGGCGTTCGTCCGTCCAAGCGTCGCCGCGTCTGATTTCGGGCTCGCCGGCTGACGAGCCGGCGTCCTTTTACTATCCGAGGCCGGCGCCCCCCGGCCTCCAACCCAGGGGAACCCCGTGGCTGTCAACGCAAAGAACTGGCAGGAACTCAAAAAGCCGAACGGCCTGGAGAAGAAGGGCGGTGACGGCAAGCGGAAGGCGACCTTCGTGGCCGAGCCGCTGGAGCGTGGCTTCGGCCTGACGCTCGGCAACGCGCTGCGCCGCGTGCTCCTCTCCTCGCTTCAGGGCGCCGCCGTCACCTCGATCAAGATCGAGAACGTGCTGCATGAGTTCTCGTCGCTCGCCGGCGTCCGTGAGGACGTGACGGACATCGTCCTCAACGTGAAGCAGATCGCGATCCGGATGCAGGGCGAAGGCCCGAAGCGTCTCCAGCTGGCGGCCACCGGCCCCGGCGAGGTGAAGGCCGGCGATATCGCCGTGTCCGGCGATATCGAGGTGATGAACAAGGATCTGGTGATCTGTCATCTCGACGAAGGTGCGACGCTCAACATGGAGCTGACCGCCGATGTGGGGAAGGGCTATGTCCCCGCCTCCGCCAACCGTCCGGCCGACGCCCCGATCGGGCTGATCCCGATCGATGCGCTCTACTCGCCGGTACGTCAGGTGTCGTACAAGGTCGACCCGACCCGCGTCGGACAGGACCTCGATTACGACAAGCTGACGCTGACGATCGAGACCGACGGCACCGTCACCCCGGAAGACGCGGTGGGCTATGCCGGCCGCATCCTCCAGGACCAGCTGGCGCTGTTCGTCCACTTCGACGATTCGTCGATGACCCGTCCGGCCCCCACGGGTCAGGTCGCGGCACCGGCTGCCGGCGCGGAGCCTGCGGGCGACACGCAGCAGATCAACCGTTACCTGCTCAAGAAGGTCGACGAGCTCGAACTGTCGGTCCGCTCGGCCAACTGCCTCAAGAACGACAACATCATCTATATCGGTGATCTGGTCGGCAAGACCGAGGCGGAAATGCTGCGCACCCCGAACTTCGGCCGCAAGTCCTTGAACGAGATCAAGGAAGTGCTGTCGTCGATGGGTCTGCGCCTCGGCATGGAAATCCCGGGCTGGCCGCCCGAGAACATCGAAGAGATGGCCAAGAAGCTTGAGCAGGAAATCATGGGCTGAGCCGCATCGGGATAGCGAACGCTATCCCGATGACGGCGCCAGCCCGGCCGGCGGGTCAGCTTGGCTGACCCGTTCGACGTGAGGCACGGGCTTTGCCCGGGTCCGGCCCACAGCGAAAAGTCCCGGTTCGGGTGAAATACCCCCTGTAGGACGTGACTTTCGCGACTTTCCGCCGGCTTCTCCGCCGGCACGGGTTATCGGCGGTGGCCCTTTTTTCTCACCGCCTGCTCCGGGGTTTCCGTCAAACGGCCCCTGAACGAACGAAGAAGGATATACATCATGCGTCATCGCGTCGGCGGCCGTAAGCTGCAACGTACCTCCGCCCACCGGATCGCCCTGTTCCGGAACATGGCGGCCGCGCTCATCAAGCACGAGCAGATCACCACCACCGTTGCCAAGGCGAAGGAGCTTCGCCCCTATGTCGAGAAGCTCGTCACGCTGGCGAAGAAGGGTGGCCTGTCCAACCGTCGTCTCGCCCATGCGCGCCTGCTCGACGATGCGCAGCTGGTGAAGCTGTTCGACGTGATCGCGTCGCGCTACGCCGATCGCAACGGCGGCTACACCCGCATCATCAAGACCGGCCCGCGCCAGTCGGACGCCTCGCCGATGGCGATCATCGAGTTCGTCGATCGCGACGTCTCGGCCAAGGGTCAGGATTCCGGCCCGGTGGTCCAGGACGACGAGGATTACAACGAAGCGGCGTGATCGCCTGCTGATCGGTTTCCGGAAGGCCGCATTCCCCTTGGGGAGTGCGGCCTTCTTGCGTGAGAGCCCGTCGCGGCAATGTTGCCCCGCCGGCCGGGCTTGGCCCCGGCCCGCTTCGCGGCTAGGGCCGCGCCATGGAACACCCCGACAGCATCCTCATCGTCGATTTCGGCAGCCAGGTGACGCAGCTGATCGCGCGTCGCGTCCGCGAGGCGGGCGTCTATAGCGAGATCGCCCCCTTCCAGTCCGCCGCCGACGCCTATGCCCGCATCCGGCCGAAGGGCATCATCCTGTCCGGCGGCCCCGCCTCCGTCCTCGACGAGGGCAGTCCGCGCATTCCCGATGCGATCCTGGAAAGCGGCCTGCCGATCATGGGCATATGCTACGGCCAGCAGGCGCTGACCCAGCAACTCGGCGGTCGGGTCGAGAAGGGGATGGGCGGCGAGTTCGGCGAGGCGTTCGTCGCGGTCGACGCCCCTTGCGCGCTGTTCGACGGCCTGTGGGCCGAAGGCGACCGGCATCAGGTGTGGATGAGCCACGGCGATCACGTCGCCGAACTCGCGCCCGGCTTCCGCCCCGTCGCCTCCAGCCGCGGCGCGCCGTTCGCGATCATCGCCGACGACGATCGCCGCATCTACGCGATGCAGTTCCACCCGGAGGTCGTCCACACCCCGGACGGCGCGAAGCTGATCGCCAACTTCGTCCGCCACGTCTGCGGTCTCGCCGGCGACTGGACGATGGCCGAGTTCCGCGCCGCCAAGATCGCCGAGATCCGCGAACAGGTCGGCGCGTCGAAGGTGATCTGCGGGCTGTCCGGCGGGGTCGACTCGTCGGTCGCCGCGCTGCTGATCCACGAGGCGATCGGCGACCAGCTCACCTGCGTGTTCGTCGATGGCGGCATCCTGCGGGCCGGGGAGGCCGAGCAGGTCGTCGGCCTGTTCCGTGGCCACTACAATATCCCGCTCGTCCATGTGCAGGCGCAGGACCTGTTCATGGATGGCCTTGCCGGAGTCACCGATCCGGAGGCGAAGCGCAAGTTCATCGGCAAGACCTTCATCGACGTGTTCGAGGCGGAGGCGAAGAAGATCGGCGGCGCCGACTTCCTCGCGCAGGGCACGCTCTATCCCGACGTGATCGAAAGCGTCAGCTTCACCGGCGGGCCATCGGTGACGATCAAGAGCCACCACAATGTCGGCGGCCTGCCCGAACGCATGAACATGAAGCTGGTCGAACCCTTGCGCGAACTGTTCAAGGACGAGGTCCGCGTGCTGGGTCGCGAACTGGGTCTGCCCGACGTGTTCGTCGGCCGTCATCCCTTCCCCGGACCTGGCCTCGCGATCCGTATCCCCGGCGAGGTGACGCGCGAACGCTGCGATATCCTGCGCAAGGCGGATGCGATCTATCTGGAGGAAATCCGCGCCGCCGGCCTCTACGATGCGATCTGGCAGGCGTTCGCCGTGCTGCTGCCGGTCCGCACCGTCGGGGTGATGGGCGATGCCCGTACCTATGATTACGTCCTGGCGCTCAGGGCGGTAACCTCGGTCGACGGGATGACGGCACAGGCGTTTTCCTTCCCCGGCGACTTCCTGCCGCGCGTCGCGACCCGGATCATCAACGAGGTGAAGGGCGTCAATCGCGTCACCTATGATTATACCTCCAAGCCCCCCGGCACGATCGAGTGGGAATGACGCGCGACGCCTAGGGCAGCGGCATCATCCGGTGGAAAGCGGCGGTCACCGCCTCGCTGCTCACCGGCTTCACCAGAACCGTGGTCGATGGATCGTCGGGGTCGCAGTCATGGGGGCTGGCGGTGATGAAGATCACCGGCATCGGCCCCAGTTCCTCATGGATACGCCGCACGGCAGCCGGGCCGAGACCGTCCATCAACCGCACGTCGGAGGTGATGAGCTGCGGCGGATGTTCGTGCGCGGCGATCACCGCCTCGTCCTCGGTCACGGCGAATGAGAAGGACGTCGCGCCGATTTCGCTGAGCATCATCTCGATGTTCATGGCGACCAGCGGCTCGTCCTCGATGATCAGAACGTGGCACACCCGCGTCGTCTCCCTTGATCCAGGTTACTTTAACGGGTGATGACGCGGATCGGTCCCCCGTCATTCGCGGAAAGCGCGCGACTTGGCGACGAACGCCATTTCGGTTAACGGAGGCGGCTTATGGCCAGCCGTCCGCAAACGCTCTACGAGAAGATCTGGGATGCGCATGTCGTCGAACGTCGCGACGACGGCACCTGCCTTCTGTATATCGACCGCCACCTCGTCCACGAGGTTACTAGCCCGCAGGCGTTCGAGGGGCTGCGTGTCGCCGGTCGTCGCGTCCGCCGGCCCGAACTGACGCTCGCGGTACCCGACCATAATCTGCCCACGACCCCGCGCCTGGGCGCCGATGGCCGGTTGCTGCCGATCGCCGATCGCGAAAGCGCGGCCCAGCTGGAGGCGTTGCGCCGCAACACCGCCGAATTCGGCATCGACTATATCGATGCCACCGCGGCGGAGCAGGGGATCGTCCATGTCGTCGGCCCCGAACTGGGGTTCACCCTGCCGGGCACCACGCTGGTCTGCGGCGACAGCCACACCTCCGCGCATGGCGCGCTCGGCGCGCTGGCGTTCGGGATCGGCACGTCGGAGGTCGAGCATGTCCTCGCCACCCAGACGCTGCAACTGACGCGGTCGAAGACGATGGAGATCCGCGTCGACGGCACGCTCGGCTACGGCGTGTCGGCCAAGGACGTGATCCTCGCGATCATCGGCCGCATCGGCGCGGCGGGAGGCACCGGCTATGTCGTCGAATATACCGGCGCGGTGATCCGTGCCCTGTCGGTCGAGGGGCGGCTGACCATCGCCAATATGTCGATCGAGGGTGGCGCGCGCGCCGGCCTGATCGCCCCGGACGAGACGACCTTCGCCTATCTGAAGGGGCGGCCGATGGCGCCGGCGGGGGCGGAATGGGATCGTGCGGTCGACTGGTGGCGGACGCTGCCCACCGATGCCGGCGCGCGCTACGACCGGACGGTGACGCTGGACGCCACCGACATCGCCCCCTCGCTCACCTGGGGAACCAGTCCGGAAGACGTGGTGCCGATCACCGGCGTCGTCCCCGATCCCGACAGCTTCGCCGATCCCGCCAAGCGCGACGCCGCGCGCAAGTCGCTCGATTACATGGGGCTGGCACCCGGTACGCGGATGCAGGACGTCGGCGTCGGCCATGTCTTCATCGGCAGCTGCACCAACAGCCGGATCGAGGACCTGCGCGCCGCCGCCTCGGTCGCCCACGGTCGCCATGTCGCCGACGGTGTGCGCGCGATGGTCGTGCCGGGGTCGGGACTGGTGAAGCGGCAGGCGGAGGCGGAGGGGCTCGATCGCATCTTCGTGGACGCCGGCTTCGAATGGCGCGAACCGGGCTGTTCGATGTGCCTGGCGATGAACCCGGACAAGGTGCCACCGGGCGAACGCTGCGCCTCCACGTCCAACCGCAATTTCGTCGGGCGACAGGGACCCGGCGCCCGCACCCACCTGTTGTCGCCGGCAATGGCGGCGGCGGCGGCGGTGACCGGCCGGTTGGCGGATGTCCGCGATCTGATGGGGAACGACGCATGAAGAAGATACTCGTGATGCTGGTCGCCGGTGCGGTCCTGAGCGGCGTCGCCGCCTACAGCGCCAGCGTGGCGAAACCCGTGGCGCAGGCGCGGGGGGAATAGTGGAGGCGGTCACCACCGTTACCGGCACCGCCTATCCCTGGGGCGCCAAGAACGTCGATACCGACGTCATCATCCCCGCGCACTGGCTGAAGACGATCGCCCGCTCGGGTCTGGGCCGTGGCGCGTTCGAAACGGTGCGGGCGGTGCCGGGCAACATCTTCGACGATCCCCGCTATGCCGGCGCGCCGGTGCTGATCGCGGGCGACAATTTCGGCTGCGGGTCGAGCCGCGAGCATGCCGCCTGGGCATTGGCCGACATGGGTATCCGTGCGGTGATCGCACCCAGCTTTTCCGACATCTTTTCAGGCAATGCCTTCAAGAACGGCATCATCCCCGTCGTGCTGCCGCAGGAAGCGGTTGACCGGCTGGTCGAGGTGGCCAGGGACCAGCCCGTCACCGTCGATCTGGAAACGATGACGGTCACCACCCCCTATCAGGACCGCTTCGCCTTCGAACTCGACCCGTTCCGTCGCCAGTGCCTGATGGAAGGGCTGGACGAGATCGGCCTGACACTGGCAAGAGATACCGCGATTTCGAAATTTGAGGGAGCGATGGCCGAACATCGCCCCTGGGTCGAGGGCAGACGCGGATATGAAGGCATTGCTGTCGAGGGCGCCGGGCGGACCTGAAACTCTGGAACTGGCCGACGCGCCCGATCCGGTGCCCGCGCCGGGGCAGGTGGTGGTCGCCGTGCGCGCATGCGCGATCAATTATCCCGATGTCCTCATTATCGAGGACAAATATCAGTTCAAGCCGCCACGCCCCTTCGCGCCGGGTGGCGAGGTGGCGGGCATCGTCGACAGCGTCGGCGATGGGGTGACCGGCTGGCAGCCCGGCGACCGGGTGATCGGCATGGTCGGCCATGGCGGGCTGGCGGAGAAGGTCGCGGTCGATGCGGCCCGCCTCTATCGCCTGCCCGAAGGCCGCGATTTCGCCGAGGGCGCATCGCTGATCCTGACCTATGCCACCACCATCCATGCGCTGCTCGACCGTGGCCGGCTGGCGGCGGGGCAGAGCCTGCTGGTGCTGGGCGCGGCCGGCGGCGTCGGGCTGGCGGCGATCGAACTGGGCAAGGCGTTCGGTGCCCGCGTCGTCGCGGCCGTCTCCTCGGATGAAAAGGCCGCCGCCGCGATGGCGGCCGGGGCGGACGAGGCGATCGTCTATCCGCGCGCGCCGTTCGATCGCGACCAGTCCAGGGCGCTGGCCGACCGGTTCAAGGCGGCCGGGGGCAAGGCGGGGTTCGATGTGATCTACGATCCGGTCGGCGGCGATTATGCCGAACCGGCGCTGCGGTCGATCGGCTGGGAAGGGCGGTATCTGGTCGTCGGCTTCCCGGCCGGCATCCCGAAACTGCCGCTCAACCTGACGCTGCTGAAAAGCTGCGATGTCTGCGGGGTGTTCTGGGGCGCCTTTGCTGCGCGCGATCCGGCGGCCAACGCCGCGCATGTCGATCACCTGTTCCGCCTGTGGGCCGATGGCCGTATCGGCCCCCGCGTCACCGGCCGGTACCCGCTGGCCGACGGGGGCAGGGCGATCGCGCAGATCGCCTCGCGCGGCGCGATCGGCAAGCTGGTGGTGGAAGTCTAGGACGCGCGCCGCCCGCTATGTTGCGCCGCCGTATCGCTGCGCCTATCTCCGCAGCAGCAATGATGCGGGGAGCAGCCAGATGACCATGTTCGAGGACCGCGAACGCGCCGCCGAGGCGAAGTTCGTGCGCGACGACGAGATGGCGTTCCGGATCACCGCGCGCCGCAACCGCCTGCTCGGCCAGTGGGCGGCGGAGCGGATGAGGCTGACCCCGGCGGAAACCGATGCCTATGCCAAGGCGGTGGTGCAGGCCGATTTCGAGGAATCGGGTGACGAGGACGTGATCCGCAAGGTGGTGGGGGATCTGACCGCCGCCGGCGTCGATACCGACGAGCCGACCGTGCGCCGCGCGCTGGAGGAACGGCATGTCGAAGCCCGCCGCCAGTTGCTGGAGGTGCGCTGACATGCCGATGTCCGCCGACGATATCGCCACGCTGATCCGCCAAGCGATCCCCGATGCACAGATCGAGATCACCGATCTGGCCGGGGACGGCGATCACTATGCCGCCCGCGTGGTCGCGCCCAGCTTCGCCGGGATGAGCCGCGTGGCGCAGACCCGCGCCGTCTATGCCGCGCTGGGCGGGCGCATGGGGGGCGAACTCCACGCGCTCCAACTGACGACAGCCGTTTCCTGAGGATGACGATGATGACCGACGACACGAACGCCCGCATCGATGCGGTGGTGAAGGCCAACAAGGTGGTGCTGTTCATGAAGGGCAGCCCGCTGTTCCCGCAATGCGGCTTTTCCAGCCGGGCAGTGGCGATCCTCAATCATCTCGGCGCTGAGTTCGAAAGCGTCGACGTGTTGCAGGATCAGGGCATCCGGCAGGGCATCAAGGCCTATTCGGATTGGCCGACGATCCCGCAGCTCTATGTCGATGGCGAATTCGTCGGCGGATCGGACATCATGATGGAGATGTACGAAAGCGGCGAGCTGGCCGAACTGTTCGGCGGCGAACGCCCCGCCTCCTGAGCGGTAGGCCGGGTCGGGTGGACCGGCGCGAGACTCGATCGAGCGACCAGTCCACCCTGCTGAACGCGCTGACGCTTCGGCTATCCCTGATGTAGCAGATGGCGTGCCAGATCGGATAAACCGCGCGAAACCGCGCCGGACGATCGTTAATGCCCCCTCCTTCGATACCCCATCTGTAAGATAACCCGACAGGCATGGCGTCCTGATTGACTACACTCGTAATCAGTGAGATTACACGTGTAGTCAATCAGGGAGTGAGTCGTGGCCGAACGGATCAGTGATGCCGAACACGCCGTCATGGAGGTGTTGTGGCAGGATTCGCCCCTTACCGCGCAGGACGTGGCCGAACGGGTCGATCCCGATCGGGGATGGAGCGCCAACACCGTCAAGACCTTGCTCGGCCGGTTGCTGGGCAAGGCGGTGATCGCGCACGAGGCGGATGGCCGCCGCTATCTCTATCGACCGCTGGTCGCGCGCGAGGATTATGTCGCGGGTGAATCGCGTCGGCTGATCGACCGGCTGTTCGGTGGTCGCCTGACGCCATTGGTCGCGCATCTGGCCGATCGCGACCAGTTGACCGCCCGCGACATCGCCGAGATCGAGGCGATCCTGAAGGGGCTGAAGTCGTGATCGCCTGGGCGGTGGAGGCGCTGGCCGCATCGGCCGCGCTGATGCTCGTCGTGCTGCTGATCCGGCAGCCGGTGCGCCGCGTCTTCGGGCCACAGATCGCCTATGCCCTCTGGGTATTGCCGCTGCTGCGCCTCACCATGCCGCCGCTGCCCGCAGGGTGGGGCCAGTCCGATGCGATGCCGATCGCCCGCGCCAGCGAGGCGATGACGATACTGGTGGGGGCGGAGCCGTTGACGGCACCCCTCGCGGCGGCGGCCGCGGTGCCGTCACCGGCGATCCCCTGGGGCGTGATCGCGATCGGCGCGTGGCTGCTCGGCGCGGCGATCTTCTTCGTCCTGCACCTCGTCCGTCATCGCCGCTTCTGCCAGCGGTTGCTGGCGAGCGCGCGGCTGCTCGACCGGGTCGGCGGGGTGTGCGTGATCGAGACGCCGGCGGCGGCGGGGCCGCTTGCCTTCGGCACCGCGCGACGCTTCGTCGCCTTCCCGAACGACTTCGCCGACCGCTACGATGCCGACGAACGCGAACTCGCGCTGGCGCATGAACTGGGCCATCACGCCCGTGGCGATCTGGTCGCCAACTGGGCGGCACTCGCGGTGCTCGCGATCCACTGGTTCAATCCGCTGGCCTGGCATGCCTTCCGCGCCTTCCGCTGCGATCAGGAACTCGCCAACGATGCCCGCGTGCTCGCCGGCCGCAGCCGGACCGACCGCCACATCTACGCCTGCGCGATCGTGAAGGCGGCGCATGGCGGCGCGATCTCGGCCGCCTGCCATCTTCACACCATCACCGATCTGAAAGGGAGATTACGGATGCTGACCAATACCCGCCTGTCCCGCACGCGTCGGGCGACCGGCGCCGTCGCGATCCTGGGCGCCGTCACCGCCGGTCTGATCGTCACCGCCTCGGGCACCCGCGCCGCCGCCGCGCTGACCGCTGGCGTCGAAAGCGCGACCGGTGTCCAGCTCGCGGCCCCGCCTACGCCGCCGGCGCCACCTGCCATCCCGATGACCGTACCCGCCCGTCCGCCCGAACCGCCGGTGCCCCCGGCACCCCGGTCCGGCACGCGTACCGCCCGGCATGTCGTGATCGTGAAGGACGGCAAGACCACCCGCTACGACGGTGCCGCCGCGGCCGCCTATATCGCCGCGCACCCGGTGCCGGTGCCGCCGATCCCCGCGACGCCGCCGATGCCGGCCGTGCCGATCGTCGTCGACCGCGACTGCGAACCGGGAACCGGCGCCCCGACGATGGCGGGTAATGACGAGCGCGGACGTCGCACCATCATCGTCTGCCGCAACCGCATCCGGCAGACCACGACGCTGGCGATGCAACAGGCGGAATGGGGGCGCCATCAGGCCGAATGGAGCCGTCGCCAGTCGGCGTTCGCGGTCCGTCAGGCCGCGCAGGCGGAACGTCGTGCCGACGAGGCGAAGCGCAATGGCCTGCGTCAGGCGGTGGCCAGCATCCGGCTCGCCCGCCAGTCGATCACGATCGAACGCCATCTGACCGAGGACCAGCGCCGCGACGCGCTGGCCGGACTGGACGAAGCGGCGCGCGAACTGGGCGAGCAGATGAAACCCTGATCGCCACGCCCTCGCGCACGAAAAAGGGGCGTGACCGGGTTGCCGGTCACGCCCCTTTTCACGTCCGACTGCCCGGCTCAGGCGGCCAGGTTGCGCAGCACGTACTGGAGGATGCCGCCGTTCAGGAAATATTCCAGCTCGTTGACGGTATCGATCCGGCAGCGGGTGGTGAACGTCTCCTTGCGGCCATCGGCGCGGACCAGTTCGACCTCGACATCCTGACGCGGACGCAGGGTGGCGACGTTGCGGATCGTGAACGTTTCCGAACCGTCCAGACCCAGCGTCTCGCGCGTCACGCCTTCGGCGAACTGGAGCGGCAGCACACCCATGCCGACCAGGTTCGAGCGATGGATACGCTCGAAGCTTTCGGTGATGACCGCGCGCACGCCGAGCAGGTTGGTGCCCTTCGCCGCCCAGTCGCGCGACGAGCCGGTGCCATATTCCTTGCCGGCGACGACGACGAGGGGCGTGCCGTCCGCCTTGAACCGCATCGCCGCGTCATAGATCGGCATGACCTCGCCGTCATATTTCGACATGCCGCCCTCGACGCCCGGCACCATCTCGTTGCGGATGCGGATGTTGGCGAAGGTGCCGCGCACCATCACCTGATCGTTGCCGCGCCGCGCGCCATAGCTGTTGAAGTCGCCGCGACTGACCTGCCGCTCCGACAGCCAGCGACCGGCCGGGCTGTCCGCCTTGATCGAGCCGGCGGGCGAGATGTGGTCGGTGGTGATCGAATCGCCCAGGATCGCCAGCGGCCGTGCCTCGATGATGTCGGTGACCGGTGCCGGGGTCATCTCCATGCCCTCGAAATAGGGCGGGTTGGCGACATAGGTGGAGGCGGCGGGCCATGCGTAGGTCGCCGATCCGGTCACGTCGATGCCCGACCATTTCGCATCGCCCTGATAGACGTTGCCGTAACGGCTGCGGAACATGTCGTCGTCGATGTTCGCCTCCATCACGGTGCGGACCTCGTCGTTGCTCGGCCATACGTCCTTCAGGAACACGTCCTGCCCGTCCGATCCCTGACCCAGCGGGGTTTCGATCATGTCGGTGGTGACGGTGCCCTTGATCGCATAGGCGACGACCAGCGGCGGCGAGGCGAGGAAGTTCGCCCGCACGTCGGCCGACACGCGCCCCTCGAAGTTGCGGTTGCCCGACAGCACCGACGCGGCGACGAGATCGTTCTCGTTGATCGCGGCGGAGATCGGCGCGGCCAGCGGCCCCGAATTGCCGATGCAGGTGGTGCAGCCATAGCCGACCAAGTTGAAGCCGAGCGCGTTAAGGTCCTCGGTCAGTCCGGCCTTGTCCAGATAGTCGGTCACGACCTGCGATCCCGGCGCCAGCGAGGTCTTCACCCACGGCTTGGCGGTCAGGCCCAGCGCGCGCGCCTTGCGGGCGACCAGCCCGGCGGCGACCAGCACCGACGGGTTGGACGTGTTGGTGCAGCTGGTGATCGCGGCGATCACCACGTCGCCGTCGCCGATGTCGTGCGTGGCGTTCGCCACCGGCACGCGCACGGCCTGCTCCTTGTGATAGATCTTGAACAGGTCGCCGTTGAAGACCTCGTCCACCTTGTTCAGCGCCACCTTGTCCTGCGGACGCTTCGGGCCGGCGAGCGACGGCACGACGGTGCCCATGTCCAGCTCCAGCGTGTCGGTGAAGATCGGGTCGGCGGCCCCCTCTTCGCGCCAGAAGCCGTTGGCCTTGGCATAGGCCTCGACCAGCGCGATGTTCTCGTCCGACCGGGCGGTCAGGCGCATGTAATCCATCGTGCGCTCGTCGATCGGGAAGAACCCGCAGGTCGCGCCGTATTCGGGGGCCATGTTGGCGATCGTCGCGCGATCGGCGAGCGTCATCGAGGCGAGGCCGGGGCCGTAGAACTCGACGAAGCGGCCGACGACGCCCTTCTTGCGCAGCATCTGCGTGACGGTCAGCACCAGGTCGGTGGCGGTGATGCCCTCGGCCAGCGCGCCCGTCAGCTTGAAGCCGACGACCTCGGGGATCAGCATCGATACCGGCTGGCCGAGCATCGCCGCCTCCGCCTCGATCCCGCCGACGCCCCAGCCCAGCACGCCCAGGCCGTTGATCATCGTCGTGTGGCTGTCGGTGCCGACCAGCGTGTCCGGATAGGCGATCGTCGCGCCACCCTTGGCATGGTCGCCGCTTTCCGCCGACGACCAGACCGCCTGGCCGATATACTCCAGATTGACCTGGTGGCAGATGCCGGTGCCCGGCGGCACCACTTGGAAATTGTCGAGCGCCTTCGAACCCCATTTCAGGAACTCGTAGCGTTCCATGTTGCGCTGGTATTCGAGGTCGACATTCTCCTCGAACGCCTGCGGCGTGCCGAACTCGTCGACCATCACCGAATGGTCGATCACCAGGTGGACCGGCACCTGCGGATTGATCTTGGCCGGATCGCCGCCCAGCTTGGTGATCGCGTCGCGCATCGCGGCCAGATCGACCACGCAGGGAACGCCGGTGAAATCCTGCATCAGCACGCGCGCGGGGCGATACTGGATCTCGCGGTTCGACCGCGCGTCCTTCTGCCAGTCGACGATCGCCTGGATATCCTCACGCGTCACGGTGACGCCGTCCTCGAAGCGCAGCAGGTTCTCCAGCAGCACCTTCATCGAGAAGGGCAGGCGGGATATGTCGCCCAGCTGCTCCGCCGCCTTGGCGAGGCTGAAATAATCGTAGCTCTTGCCGCCGGCGGTCAGCGTGGTGCGGGTATTGAGGGTGTCCTGGCCGATGGCGGTCATAAGCGTCCTTTGCCTGTTGTCGCCCACGCGCACCACGGACGGCGGCTGGGCCGCACGAGGCGCCGGAGCATCGGATAATCAACGGTTGTCGCGGGCGATAGCAGCGGTACGCGTGGGGGGGAAGGGCGGTTCTCCCCTCAATCTGCGCGTATCCCGTCCGCCCGCCCGTTTGCCCGTCCATTCGTCCGCCCGTTCGTCCGCCTGTTCGTCCGGTCGTCCGGCAGGCTCGATACGTCCTGCATCGGAACAGATCGCGATCCGTGACGCCCGATCGATGGTTGACCGTGGCGGCAGGCGGGCTACCGAAAGCGGCGCGGAGATCGATTTCATGACGAACGAACGGGCCGGCATCGATCGCGTTGAGGAAGCTGCGGCGCTGGCCGAGCGACTGATCGCGGTGGCCGAGGAACTGGACTGCTGGGTGGCGGCCGCCCTGGTCGAACAGGCGAAGCACCTGCTGGTGAACCACGACGGCACCTGACCGGCCGGCCGGCGGGATCATCGATCCCGGCGCGCAATCTGGCGGATCGCCCGGTCGCGCCGCGCGTTGGCGGCGTCAGTGACCATCCAACGGAGGAACACGGACATGGCCGATACGATCAACGACGCAGCGAAGGCCGGCAGCGACGCGGCGAGGGCCGGTGCCGAACGCATGGGCGAAGCGGGCCGGGCGATCGCCGACAACGGTTCGACGATCGGCATCAAGATGATCGAGCAGGCCGAAACCAACACGCGGGAGGCATTCGCCGCGATGCGCGCCGCCGCCGAGGCGAAGGACATCGCCGACGTCATGCGTATCCAGGGCGAGTTCCTGCGCGAGCAGAGCAGCCGGTCGATGGCGCAGGCACGCGAGGTCAGCGAACTCATCATGCAGTTCGGCCGCACCGCCGTAGCGCCGTTCCGCCAGAGTTGAAGGGCTGAACAACTGACCGGCGAACCGGGTGCCGCGATCTATCGCGCGGGACCCGGCTCCCGTCGAACGGCATCCGCGGGCGTCACCGGTTTCGGTCCGTCCGCAGTCGCCTCCAGCGATGAATCGCCTCCCAGCACGCGGTAGAGCGTCACCCGGTTGGATGCCGCCTCCAGTTGCGTGGCGACCAGCGTCCGCTGCGCCGAATATAACGATCGCTGCGCATCGAGCGTGTTGAGGAACGGCGTCACGCCACCCCGGTACGACGCATCGGTCAATTGCAGCGTATCCGCCGTCGCCGCGACGAGGCGACGATTGGCCGCGACCTGATCGGCGATCGTGCCCTGCCGCGCGAGTGCGTCGGCGGTCTCCTGGAACGCGGTCTGGATCGCCTTTTCATAGGTGGCCAGCGCGGCGTCGCGCTGCGCCTCGGTGAAGCGCACATTGGCGCGTGCGGCCCCCGCCTGAAAGATCGGATAGCCGACCGACGGCGCGACCGAATAGGTGAAGGCGCCGTTGTCGAACAGCGACGACAGGGCGGTCGAGGCGAAGCCGACCAGTCCGGTCAGCGAGATGCGCGGGAACAGCGCGGCGCGCGCCGCACCGATCTCCGCATTGGTGGCGCGCAGCTCGTATTCCGCCTGCACCACGTCGGGTCGACGCAGCAGCACGCCCGAATCCAGTCCGGCCGGCAATGCCGCGATCGTCACGGCCGCCTGATCGATGGTGGCGGGCAACAGCGCGGCATCGACCGGCGCACCGACCAGCAACTGCACGGCGTTGATATCCTGCGCCACCAGCGTGCGTTGCTGCGCCAGATCCGCCTCCGCCGTGGCGAGGATCTGGATCGCCTGCGCCAGATCGGTGCGGGGCGAGATGCCGCCACGCAGCCGGGCCCGCGTCAGCTCGACCGATCGCTGGGCCGACGATGCCGTGTCCTGCGCGATCCGCAACAGGCTCTGGTCGGCGGCATAGGCCAGCCAGGCGTCGGCGATGTCCCCGACCAGCGTCAACCGGACGGTGCGCGCGGCGGCCTCGGTGCTGAAATACCGGTCCAGCGCGGCGCGGCTCAGGCTGCGGATGCGACCGAACAGGTCAAGCTCGAACGAGGTCACCCCCAGTCCCACCGACCATGCGCTTCGCGACGAGGACGTGGTGACGACGGTGCCGCCCGTGCCGGTGCCGCCGGTTCCCGTGCCGCCGGCTCCGGTGCCCCCCGTCCCGGGACTGCCGATGCCGCCCGTCCCGGTCCCCGTGCCCCCCGATCCCGTGCCGCCGGTGCCCGCCCCGGTGCCGCCGCCCGCCACGGTCGACGCACCATTGCCGCCGCCCTGATAGCTATAGCGGCCGGTGGCATCGATTTGCGGAAACAGGTCGGCGCGCTGGATGCGGTATTGGGCGCGGGCCGCCTGGATATTGGCGGCGGCGACGCGCAGGTCGCGATTGTTGACCAGCGCCTGCTCGATCAGGCGCTGGAGCCGGCGATCGGTGAAGACCGCCGGATAGGTGATCGCCGGCAGGCTGGCCTCCGACTGGCGCAGATAGGCGTCGCCGACCGGCCAGGATGCCGGCACCGGCAGATCGGGGCGGACATAGGTCGGCGCCATCGAACAGGCCGACAGGGCGGTCGCGGTCATGGCGACGAGGAGGACGGTGTTACGCATCATGCCTGCCCCCGCTGCGGCGGGCCAAGCGGGCGGTTGGGGCCATAGGGCTGGCCGCCTTCGTCGCCATCGCTCCGGCCGTCGTCGTCATCCTGGCCCCGGAAGCCGGTCGGCCGTCCGCGCAGCTTGGCGATGCCGTCGCGCACGCCGCGGCGGACGAGGACGAAGAACAACGGGATGTAGAAGATCGCGAGGAACGTCGCCGACAGCATCCCGCCGATCACCGCCGTGCCGATCGCGATGCGGCTGTTCGCCCCCGCGCCGGTCGAGATGGCGAGCGGCAGCACGCCGAAGATGAACGCGAACGAGGTCATCAGGATCGGCCGCAGCCGGATCTTGGCGGCCTGCAACGCGGCGTCCAGCACGCGCGCGCCGTTCTTCTCCGCCTGTTCGGCGAACTCGATCATCAGGATCGCGTTCTTCGCCGCCAGCCCCATCGTCGTCAGCAATCCGATCTGGAGATAGACGTCGTTGGTCAGTCCGCGCAGCGTGACGAAGGCGATCGCCCCGATCAGCCCCAGCGGGATGACCAGCAGCACCGCGAACGGGATCGACCAGCTTTCGTACAGCGCGGCAAGGCACAGGAACACGACGAGGATCGACAGGCCGTAGAGCAGCGGCGCCTGACCCGACGACACGGCCTCCTGATAGGACAGGCCGGCCAGTTCGACCGACGTGCCCGGAATCTCGCCGGCCAGCCGCCGCATCGTCTCCAGCGCCTGTCCGGAACTGGTGCCGGGCGCGGCCTGACCCTGGAACTCGTAACTGGGGATGCCGTTGAACCGCGACAGCGACACCGGTGCCTTCTGCCAGCTGGTCGTCGCGAACGAGGTGAACGGCGCCATCTGCCCGTTCGATCCGCGCACGAACCACTGGTTCAGGTCCGAGGGGGAGGTGCGGTAGTTCGCATCGCCCTGCACATAGACGCGCTTCACCCGCCCGCGATCGAGGAAGTCGTTGACGTACTGGCCGCCCCATGCGGTCGACAGCGTCGAATTGACCGTCGCCTGGTTCAGTCCCAGCGTCGACAGCTTCTGCGGATCGACGTTCACCTTCACGGTCGGCACGTCGGGCAGCTCGGTCAGGCGCACGCCCGCCAGCGTCGGCTCGGCCGCGGCGGCGGCGAGCAGCTTGTCGCGTGCGGCGGCGAACTGGTCGGGCGACATGCCGCCGGTGTTCTGGAACTCGATCGTGAAGCCGTTGGACTGGCCCAGCCCCCGAACCGCCGGCGGCAGCAACGCATAGACCCGCGCATCGCGAAGCCCCTCGAACGCGGCGGAGGCGCGCTCGGTGATCGCATCGGCGGAGTTCTCCTTGCCCTCCCGCTCCGCCCAGTCACGCAGCGCGACGAAGCCCTGGCCGGTGTTCTGCCCGCTGGCGCCACCGCCGCCCGCGCCGCTGACCGTGAAGACAGTCTGGACGTTGGCCTTCTCGCTGGCGACGAAATATTTCTCGACTTCCTGCTGCACCTCGAACGTGCGGTTCTGCGTCGCACCGGGGGGCAGCTGGAACTGGACGATCGCGATGCCCTGGTCCTCGGTGGGCAAGAACCCGGTCGGCATCCGCAGGAACAGCACCGCCAGCAACGCGACGACGCCGGCATAGATCAGCAGGAACAGCCATTTGCGCGACACGATCGCCTTGATCGAATCGACGTAGCGGTCCGAGGTGCGATCGAACCAGTTATTGAAGTTGTCGCGGGCGCGGGCGAAGAAATGCGCGACCCTGGGGAATTTGCGGCCCAGCCAGCCATCCTCCACCGGGTCGCCATTGTCGTCGTGCTGCTTCTGCTTGAGCAGCGTCGTGGTCAGCGCCGGCGACAGCACCAGCGCGACCACCACCGACAGGATCATCGCCGCGACGATGGTGACGGAGAACTGGCGATAGATCACGCCGGTCGATCCGCCGAAGAACGCCATCGGCAGGAACACCGCCGATAGCACCAGCGCGATCGCGACCAGTGCGACGGTGATCTCGTCCATCGACCGGATCGTCGCCTCGCGCGGCGTCAGACTGGGGTCCTCTTCCATCAGGCGTTCGACATTCTCGACCACCACGATCGCGTCGTCGACCAGCAGGCCGATCGCCAGCACCAGCCCGAACAGCGTCAGCGTGTTGATCGAGAAGCCCGCCAGATAGAACACGCCGAACGTGCCCAGCAGCACCACCGGCACCGCGATCGTCGGGATCAGCGTCGCGCGCCAGCTCTGCAGGAACACGAACATCACGATCACGACCAAGATCACCGCCTCGATCAGGGTCTTCACGACCTCCTCGATCGACAGCTTGATGAAGTTGGTGGAATCGTTGACGAACCGGTATTCGTAGCCGGGCGGGAAGCTCTTGGCGGTCTCCGTGATCTGCGCCTTCACCAGTTCGGCGGTCTTCAGCGCATCGGCGCCCGGCGCCAGCAGCACCGCGATACCGGCACCGGGATGCTGGTTGACGCGGCTGATCGCGGCATAGCTTTCCGCGCCCAGCTCGACCCAGCCCACATCGGCGATCTTGACCGCCGCGCCGTTGCCTTGCGTCTTGACGATGATGTTGCGGAACTGCTCGGGCGTCTGCAACCGCGACTGCGCGGTGACGACGGCGTTCAGATACTGGTTCGGCGCCGCCGGCTGGCCGCCGATCTCGCCGGCCGCGACCTCGGTGTTCTGGTTCTGGATCGCGGTGATGACGTCCGCCGGCATCAGCTGGAAACTGTTGAGCTTGTTCGGATCGAGCCAGATGCGCATCGCATATTGCGATCCGAATACGTTGGTGTCGCCCACCCCCTCGGTCCGGCCCAGCGGATCCTGCAACGTGGAGGTCAGGTAATCCGACACGTCGCGGTTGGTCGACCGGTCGGTGGAATCGTAGACGGAGGCGATCAGCAGGAAGTCGGGGTTTGACTTGCGGACGATCAGCCCCTGCTGCTGCACCTGCTGCGGCAGGCGGGCGAGCGACTGCTGGACCTGGTTCTGGACCTGCACCTGCGCGATATCGGGATCGACGCCCTTGTCGAAGGTGCAGGTGATCGTCACCGATCCGCGGCTGGACGAGGAGGACTGGAAATACAGCAGCCCGTCAATCCCGGTCAGCGTCTGTTCGACGACCTGCGTCACCGCGTTCTGCAACGTCTGGGCATTGGCGCCCGGATAGGTGGCGCGGATCGTGACCTGTGGCGGCGCGACGTCGGGATATTGCGCGATCGGCAGGCTCAGCATCGCGCCGACGCCGCCCAGCATGATGATGATCGCGATGACCCATGCGAAGATGGGGCGATCGATGAAAATCCGGCTCAGCATGATGCGGTCAGCCGGCCTTCTGCGGGTTCTGGGCCTGGTCGCCGTCCTGCTTCGGGGCCTCGACGCGTTGCGGCGTCGCGGCGGGCACGGGCTTGATCGACTGGCCGGGGCGCAGCTTGCCCAGACCCTGCACGATCACCCGGTCGCCGGGGTTCAGCCCCTCGGTCACGACCCAATAGGCGCCCTGCGTCCGTTCGGCCGTCACCTTCTTCTGCACCGCCTTGTTGCCGGGGCCGACGAGGATCACGGTCGCGCTGCCCTGCGGATCGCGGCTGACGCCCTGCTGGGGGACGAGGAAGGCACGGCGGTTGATCGCCTGCGCGAAACGGGCACGGACGAACATGCCGGGCAGCAACACGTTCTGTGGATTGGCGAAGCGGGCGCGCAGCGTCGTGGTGCCGGTGGTCGGATCGACCAGCGCCTCGGAAAACTCGATCGTGCCGGTCCGTCCGTAATCGCTGCCGTCGGGCAGCTTCAGGCGGACCTGTGCCGTGGTCGGCACCACGCCCTGCCCGGACAGGCTGCGACGCAGCGACAGCAGCGCGTCCGCGCTCTGCTGGATATCGATGAAGATCGGGTCGAGCCGCTGGATCTGGGCGAGGGGGTCGGCCTGCGTCGCCGATACCAGCGCGCCGACCGTGAACAGCGAGCGGCCGATCCGCCCGGAAATCGGCGCGGGCACGGTGGTGAAGCGCAGGTTGATCTGCGCGGTGTCGAGCGCGGCCCGGCTCTGTGCCACGGCGGCGGCGGCCTGACGGGCCTGCGCGACCGCGTTGGTGTAATCCTGTTTGGAGATCGCCTCAATCTCCGCAAGCGGCCGGTAGCGATCGGCGAGGACGCGGGTCGCCTCGCGATTGGCCTCGGCGCTCGCCACGTTCGCGCGCGCTTCGTTGGCGGCGGCACGGTACAGGCGGGGATCGATTTCGTAGAGCGGTTGCCCCTGACGGACGAACGTTCCTTCGGTGAAGAAGCGGCGGCGGATCAGGCCGGTGACCTGTGGTCGCACGTCCGAGCTTTCGAAGGCGGTGACGCGACCCGCCAGTTCGGTGACGAGCGCCGCCTCGGTCGGCTGGACCGCGACGAAGCCGACCTGCGGTGTGCCCTGGCCCGGCTGGCCGCCGCCCTTGCTCTTGCCTTTATCGGCGGACTCGCCGCCTCCACATGCCGTGACCGACAATGCCAGCCCGATCGCGATCATCGCGGCGCCTGGCCGCACGTCCTTCAAAATCAAGATGGTATTGTCCGTTCGCTCGACGGACCTTCGCCCGTAACCATCGCAAAATGCGCGGGTTCGCGTAAGGTTGCAACCCCCGACCGGACGACGGGGTGCGGCCACGGGGCACGGGGCGGGCACGGATCACGTTCTGGCTCGTTCCCCCTTCGATGACTGATCCGGATGACGACAAGCGAATGGCGGCCGGGGCCGCGGTGCGGGAGATACGCGACGGGATGCTGGTGGGGCTGGGCACGGGTTCCACCGCCGCCCACGCGATCCACGCCATCGCCGCGGCCGGACTGCGGATCGAAACGGTCGCCACGTCGGCGGCCAGCACGGCGCTCGCGCGGTCGCTCGGGATCGTGGTGCGGGATTTCGCCGATGTTGCGCGCGTCGACCTGACGATCGATGGCGCCGACGAGATCGACGACGCTTGCCGCGCGATCAAGGGGGCGGGGGGGGCGATGCTGCGCGAGAAGATCGTCGCGGCGGCCAGCGATCGCATGATCGTGATCGCCGACGGCTCCAAACGGGTGGCGGCGATCGGCAAGGCGGCGATCCCGGTGGAGGTGCTGCCCTTCGGTGCCGCCTTCGTGTCGCAGGAATTGACCGCCTTGTTCGCATCGGTCGTCCTGCGTGACGGGGGGCGCTATCGTACCGACAATGGCGGCATGGTGTTCGATTGCCGCCAGGCGGTCGCACAGGAGTGGCCGGCGCTGGCCGCGACGATCGCCGGCATCCCCGGCGTGCTCGGCCATGGCCTGTTCCTGACCGAGGTCGACGCGGCCTATATCGCCGCCGCCGGAACCGTTACGCGACTGGAACGTCGTTCGACGAACCGCTAGGGGCATCGTCACCGCGCAACCGACCGCCGGTACAGGCGTTCGACCATCGACCAATAGAGGCTCATGTTCATGTCCGATACCGAGACTGCCACGCCCGTCGACACTGCCCTGCACGAGGACGGCAGTCCCGAAAGGCTGGCGATCGACACCATCCGTACCCTGTCGATGGATGCGGTGCAGAAGGCCAATTCGGGCCATCCCGGCACCCCGATGGCGCTGGCGCCGGTCGGATATACCTTGTGGTCGAAGTTCCTGCGTTACGATCCGGCCCATGCCGACTGGCCCAATCGCGACCGCTTCGTCCTGTCGGTCGGCCATGCGTCGATGCTGCTCTACAGCCTGATTCACCTCGCCGGGATCGAGGAGATCGACGCCGATGGCAACAAGACCGGCAGGGAGGCGCTGAGCCTCGCCGATCTGGAACAGTTCCGGCAATTGTCGTCCAAGACCCCCGGCCACCCCGAATACCGTCATACCACCGGCGTGGAGACCACGACCGGCCCGCTGGGCGCCGGGTGCAGCAATTCGGTGGGCATGGCGATCGCCGAGCGGTCGCTCGCGGCGCGCTACAACCGCGACGGTTTCCCCGTGTTCGATCACGACGTCTACGCGCTGTGCGGCGACGGCGACATGATGGAGGGCGTCGCATCCGAGGCGGCGAGCATCGCCGGTCATCTGAAACTGTCCAACCTCTGCTGGATCTACGACAGCAACCATATCTCGATCGAGGGCGGCACCGATCTGGCGTTCGACGAGGATGTCGGCCTGCGCTTCAAGGCCTATGGCTGGAACGTCATCCATGTCGACGACGCGAACGACACCGCCGCGATCGCCGCCGCGATCGAGACGTTCCGCAAGACCACGGACCGGCCGACCTTCATCGTCGTCCACTCGGTGATCGGCTGGGGAAGCCCGAAGGCGGGCAGCGAGAAGGCGCACGGCGAGCCGCTGGGCGAGGAGAATGTCCGCCTGACCAAGCGTGCCTATGGCTGGCCCGAGGACAAGAGCTTCTACGTGCCGGATGGCGTCGCCGGGGCGTTCCGCAAGGCGATCGGCGACCGCAGCAAGCCGCTGCGCGATGAATGGGTCGCGATGGTCGACCGCTATCGCCAAACCAATCCCGAATTGGGGGCCGAACTCGATGCGATGCTGAAGGATGAACTGCCCGCCGGCTGGGATGCCGACGTGCCGGTGTTCCCCGCCGACGCCAAGGGTCTGGCCAGCCGCGATTCGGGCGGCAAGGTGCTGAATGCGCTGGCGAAGCGCGTGCCATGGCTGATCGGCGGCTCCGCCGATCTCGCGCCGTCCACCAAGACCGACATCAAGGACGAGGCGTCGTTCGAACCGAATAACTATGCCGGCCGCAACTTCCACTTCGGCGTCCGGGAACACGGCATGGGCGGGGTGGTGAACGGCATGGCGTTGTCGCATCTGCGCGCCTACGGCTCCACCTTCCTCGTCTTCGCCGACTATATGCGCGCCCCGATCCGCCTGTCGGCGATCATGGAGGTCGGCGCGATCTGGGTGTTCACCCACGATTCGATCGGCGTCGGCGAGGACGGCCCGACCCACCAGCCGATCGAGCATCTGGCGTCGCTGCGCGCGATCCCGGGTCTTGACGTGATCCGGCCGGGCGATGCGAACGAGGTCGCCTGGGCCTATCGCGCGGTGCTGGAGGATGCGAGCCGCCCGGCGGCGCTGATCTTTTCCCGTCAGGCGTTGCCGACGCTCGATCGCGACAAATACGCCAGTGCCGAAGGCGTGCGGAAGGGCGGATATGTGCTGGCCGACTGCGATGGCGAGCCGGAGGTTGTGCTGATCGCGACGGGCAGCGAATTGTCGCTGGTGGTCGATGCCTATGAAAAGTTGACGGCGGCAGGCACCAGGGCACGCGTCGTCTCGCTGCCGAGCTGGTATCGCTTCGAACTGCAGGACAAGGGGTACAGGGACTCGGTCCTGCCGCCCGCCGCCAAGGCGCGGCTGGCGGTCGAGATGGCCGGTTCGATGGGCTGGGACCGCTATGTCGGCAGCCATGGCGACACGATCACCATGTCCACCTTCGGCGCCTCCGCACCGCTCGCCAAGCTTCAGGACAAGTTCGGCTTCACCGTCGACAACATCGTCGACAGGGCGCGTTCGCTGATCGCCGAAGCCGCCTCCACCGACAAGGAATGACCGCGATGAGCAAGCTTTCCGATCTCTCCGCCGCCGGCACCGCCGTCTGGCTCGACTTCGTCGACCGCAAGTTTCTCGAAGCCGGCGGGCTGAAGAAGCTGGTCGAGGAGGACGGGCTGACCGGCGTCACCTCCAACCCCTCGATCTTCGAAAAGGCGATGGGGCATGGTGATGCCTATGACGACACGCTTGCCGCGTTCGACAAGGAAAATCCCGGCGCCGCGACGATCGACCGCTACGAACATCTGGCGATCGAGGACATCAAGGCCGCGGCCGAAACGCTGGCGCCGGTCTATGATCGGCTGGACGCGAAGGACGGCTATGTCAGTCTGGAGGTGTCGCCCTACATCGCCGACGACACCGACGCGACCATCGCGGAGGCGCAGAAGCTGTGGGCGGCGGTCGATCGTCCGAACCTGATGATCAAGATTCCCGGCACGATCGCCGGCGCTCCGGCGATTTCGGCGACGATCGCGGCCGGGATCAACGTCAACGTAACGCTGCTGTTCTCGCTCGACGCCTATATCCGGGTCGCCGAGGCCTATGCGGCGGGACTGGAAGAGCGCGTCCGTCAGGGCCAGCCGATCGATCGCATCGCATCGGTCGCCAGCTTCTTCGTCAGCCGGATCGACACGACGATCGACAAACAGATCGACGCCCGGCTGAAGGACGGTGATGCCGAAGCGGAGGCGCTGAAGGCGGTGCGCGGCAAGGTGGCGATCGCCAACGCCAAGCAGGCCTATGCCTGGTATCAGGATTTCATCGCGTCCGACCGCTGGCAGGCGCTGGCCGCGAAGGGCGCGCAGCCGCAGCGGCTGCTCTGGGCGTCGACCGGGGTCAAGGACCCGGCCTATCCCGACACGCTCTACATCGACACGCTGATCGGTCCCGACACTGTCAACACCATGCCACCCAAGACGATGGACGCCTTCCGCGACCACGGCACGGTGGCGACGACGCTGACCGCCGATGTCGACGCCGCCCGGCATGTGCTGGCGGAGGCCGATCGGCTTGGTCTGGACCTGCCCGGTGTGACGGATTCCCTTGTTCTTGAAGGGGTTGCGTCCTTCACAAGCGCCTTCGACGACCTGCTGGGCGCCATCGCGAAGAAGCAGCCGGCGGCCGTCTGAACCCCGGTTGCCCGATCCTCGATATAGGTAAACATGATGAAGATTGGCATGATCGGCCTCGGCCGAATGGGCGGCAACATGGCCCGCCGGCTGATGGCCGGTGGTCACGAGATCGTCGCCTACGATCGCAATGACGAGGCGGTCGCGGCGCTGGCTGCGGATGGCGCGATCCCCGCCACCTCGCTCGACGACATGCGGGACAAGCTCGACACGCCGGCGATCTGGTGGGTGATGCTGCCCGCCGGCGAGATCACCGAGGCCACGATCGCGACGATCGGGGCGGATGCGAAGCCCGGCGACATCGTGATCGATGGCGGCAACAGCTTCTACAAGGATGACATCCGCCGTGCGAAGATGCTGGCGGAGAAAGGCCTTCACTATGTCGACGTCGGCACGTCCGGCGGGGTGTGGGGCAAGGAACGCGGCTATTGCATGATGATCGGCGGTGACAAGGAGACGGTCGACCTGCTCGATCCGATCTTCGACACGCTGGCGCCCGGCACCGGCGACATCGTCCGTACCCCCGGCCGCCATCCGGACAATGCCGATCCCCGTGCCGAAAAGGGCTATATCCACGCTGGCCCCGCCGGATCGGGCCACTTCGTTAAGATGATCCACAACGGCATCGAGTACGGCCTGATGCAGGCCTATGCCGAAGGCTTCGACATCCTGAAGTCTAAGAACACCGACAAACTGCCCGAGGAGGAACGGTTCGACCTGAACCTGACCGACATCGCCGAGGTATGGCGCCGTGGCAGCGTGATCTCGTCGTGGCTGCTCGACCTGACCGCCATCGCGCTGGCGAAGGACGGGATGCTGGAACAGTTCTCCGGCAGCGTCGCGGACTCGGGCGAGGGGCAGTGGACGATCGATGCGGCGATGGAGCAGAAGGTGCCGGCCAACGTCCTCACCGCGTCGCTGTTCGCGCGGTATCGCAGCCGGATCGACCATACGTTCGGCGACAAGGTGCTGTCGGCGATGCGCTATGGCTTTGGCGGCCACGTGGAAATTCCGCAATGAACCCATCGGGCAAGCGCCCGCGCCTGCTGGTGTCCGATGTCGACGGAACCTTGGTCGATCGTGAGAAGCGGTTGACCAACGGAACGATCGACGCGGTCGCGCGCCTGCATGAGGCCGGGATCGGCTTCACGATCATCTCCGCACGTCCGCGATCGGGGCTGCTGCCGCTGATCGAGCAACTGGGTCTCGACGAGCCGGTCGGCGCCTTCAACGGCGGCATCGTCTTCCGGCGGTCGGGTGAGATACTGGCGCACCACCGGATCGATCCCGCGGTGGCACGCGGCATCTGGGCGGCAGTCGGCGATGCGCCGGTGGACCGGTGGGTGTTCGCCGACGATCGCTGGTATGCGTCGACCGACCAGGGCACCCATGTCGGGTCGGAGCGGCGGGCCTCGGCGCAGGAACCGATCGTCACCGACGACTTCGATGCCCTGCTCGACCGGGCGGACAAGATCACCTTCGTCAGCGACGATCAGCCGCTGTTGGCCGAACTGGCCGTGCAGGTGGCGGATGCCTGGAGTGACAACGCCACGATCGCGCAAAGTCAGACCTATTATCTCGACGTCACCGCACCGGAGGCGAACAAGGGGGCGGGCATCGCCGCTCTCGCCGAATCGTTCGGGGTGCCGCTCGACGAAACCGCCGCGATCGGCGATCAGGCCAACGATCTGCCCATGCTGGACCGTGCCGGACTGGCGATCGCGATGGGCAATGCGCCGGATAGCGTCAAAGCCCGGGCACATCACGTTTCCCGGCCGAACGACGACGATGGCGTCGCGTGGGCCATCGACCATCTCATTATCAAAAGGGATCACGCATGAAGCAGCTCGTCGCATTCGACCTCGATGGAACCCTGGCCGAAAGCAAGCAGCCGCTGGGTGATCCGATGGCGGAGGCGCTGGCTGACCTGCTGGGCGTAGCCAATGTCGCGGTGATTTCCGGCGGGGACTGGCCACAGTTCGACAAGCAGGTGGCCAGCCGTCTGCCGGCGCGGGCCGACCGGTCGAAGCTGTGGCTGATGCCGACCACCGGCACCAAGCTCTATACGTGGCAGGACGATGCATGGACGACGGTGTATGCCGAACTGTTCGATGACGAGACCAAAGCCAAGATCCTGCGCGAATTCGACGCCGCGCTGGAGGCGACGGGTTTCGTACCCGAACAGACTTGGGGCGAACGGATCGAGGATCGCGGTAGCCAGATCACCTTCTCCGCGCTCGGCCAGCAGGCGCCGATCGACGCCAAGGAACATTGGGACCCCAAGTTCGAGAAGCGCAAGATCATCCAGGCCGAACTGAAGCAGCGGTTGCCCGGCCTGTCGATCAACATGGGTGGCGCCACCTCGATCGATATCACTCGCGAGGGTGTCGACAAGGCTTATGGCCTCAAGAAACTGCGCGACGCCAGCGGCATCCCGCTGGAAGCGATGATGTTCATCGGCGATGCGATCTTCCCCGGTGGCAACGACTATCCCGCCAAGGAACTGGGGCTCGATACCGTGCGCGTGCGCGACCCGCAGGACACGCTGAGCGTGATCGCGGCGATCGTCGCCTGCCAGAAAGGGAACTGAACCACGCCCGTTCGCGTCTCGCTAACCACCGTGGCCCGGCGGCAGCGGGCGGCCAGACGACGTAACCGACCATTGGCGGATCGATGACCCATTCCCTCTCGTCCGGCGGCCCCGTGTCGCCGGATATCTATCGTCAGATATTCGACATGGTCGATACCGGATTCTGTATCGTCGAGATGATCTTCGATGGAGATCGGGCGGTGGATTACCGGTTCGTCGCCGTGAACCGGATGTTCGAACAACAGACGGGACTGGTCGATCCCGTCGGCCGGACCGCACGGGAACTGGTGCCGGGGCTGGAGCAGCACTGGTACGATACCTATGGCCGCGTCGCACTAACCGGGGAACCGGCCCGCTTCGGAAACGGATCGGAGGCCATGGGCCGCTGGTTCGAGGTACAGGCGTTACGGGTCGGCGACCCCGCTGAACGCAGGATCGGCATCCTGTTCGCCGATGTATCCGACCAGCGCCGCTCCGAACATGCCGCCCGCGAAAGCGAGGAGCGGTTGCAGCAGGCCCTGTCTGCCGGACACGGCATCGGCACTTGGGATTGGGACGTAACCACCGATCTGGTTCGCGCGGACGAACGGTTCGCCCGTCTTTATGGCGTCGATCCCGATCGGGCAGCGCAGGGTGCGCCGATTGCCGCATTCTTTGGCAGGATGCATCCGGACGACCGCCTTCCGGCCGAGGCCCGGATCGAGCAGGCAATCAGTTCGGGGGGAGAGTTCATTGCCGAATATCGCCTGATCCAGGATGATGGCTCCACCCGCTGGGTCGCGGCGCAGGGTCGGTGCCGGCTTGACGATCAGGGGCGACCCGTGCGCTTCCCCGGCGTCAGTTTCGACATCACCGATCAGAAGCGCGCGGCGATGCGACAGTCGACGCTGCTCGAACTGGGTGATCGGCTACGTGACCTGACCGACATCGGTGAGATCAGCTATGTGTCCTCGGAAATCCTCGGTCGGGCATTGGGCGTCAGCCGTGCCGGGTACGGCGTCATCGATACCGGGGCGGAGACGATCACGATCGATCGGGACTGGAATGCGCCAGGCGTGACCAGCATTGCCGGTGTGCTGCAATTCCGGGAATATGGCAGTTATATCGAAGACCTGAAGGCGGGCCGGACCGTGCAGATCGCCGATGTCGCGCGCGACCCGCGTACCCGCGCCACCGCCGATGCGCTGCGCGGCATCGCCGCCGCCTCGTTCGTCAATATGCCGCTGCTCGAACAGGGGCGCATCGTCGCGCTCGTCTTCGTCAACAACGCCGAGCCGCGCCCGTACGACGACGACGAGCTGGCGCTGATCCGTGAGGTCGCATCCCGCGTCCGCGCCGCCACCGAGCGCGTTCGTGCTGACGAGGCCCGCCGGCAGAGCGAGGAGCAGTTCCACGTCTTTGCCCAGGCCGTGCCCAACCAGATTTGGGCGGCCCATGCCGATGGCCACCTCTACTGGTTCAACGATCAGGTCTATGCCTATAGCGGTCTCGATCATGCCGGGCTGGCCGGGCTGACCACATGGACCGACATCGTCCATCCGGATGATGCCGCCGAAGCCGGGCAACGGTGGGCGCATGCCGTCGCGACCGGCGAGGTCTACGGAGTCGAATTCCGCATCCGTCGCGCGGACGGTGCCTATCGCTGGTTCCTGGTGCGGGCGGAGCCGGTACGGGCGAATGGGGTGATCGTCCGGTGGGTCGGCACCAATACCGATATCGACGACCAGCGCCGTTTCGCCGACACGTTGGAAGAGCAGGTGGCGGCACGTACCCGCGAACTGATGGTGGCGGAAGAGGCGCTGCGTCAGAGCCAGAAGATGGAAGCGGTCGGCCAGTTGACCGGCGGTATCGCGCACGATTTCAACAACCTGCTAACCGGGATCATCGGCAGTCTGGAATTGTTGGGCATCCGCATCGCGCAGGGGCGACTTGCCGATGTCGAACGATATTCGCTCGCCGCGCAGGGGGCAGCGAAACGTGCGGCGTCGCTGACGCACCGGCTGCTCGCCTTTTCGCGCCGGCAGACGCTCGATCCCAAGCCGACCGACATGAACCGGCTGATCGCCGGCATGGAGGATTTGATCCGCCGCACGATCGGGCCGGGAATCGAACTAGAAACGGTGGCGGCGGGAGGGTTGTGGTCGACGCTGGTCGATCCCAACCAGCTTGAGAACGCGCTGCTCAACCTGTGCATCAACGCCCGCGACGCGATGCCCGATGGCGGTCGGCTGACGATCGAAAGCGCCAACCGCTGGCTCGATGCGCGCGCGGCGCGGGACCGTGATCTTGAACCGGGTCAATATGTGTCGCTATGCGTATCCGATACGGGAACGGGCATGACACCGGAGGTGATCGCCAAGGCGTTCGATCCGTTCTTCACCACCAAGCCGCTGGGGGTGGGCACCGGGCTTGGCCTGTCGATGATCTATGGTTTCACGCGCCAGTCGGGCGGGCAGGTGCGGATCTATTCGGAGCCGGGGGAGGGGACGATGGTCTGTCTCTATCTGCCGCGGCACCGTGGCGAGGCCGACGGTGTGGAAGCGATGCCCGATCTGGCCGATGCCCCTCGAACAAGTGAGGGTGAAACCGTGCTGGTCGTCGATGACGAGCCGACTGTCCGGATGCTGGTGGTCGAGGTGCTGGAGGAACTGGGATATCTGCCCATCGAGGCGGCGGACGGCGCTGCCGGGCTGAAGATTCTGCAGTCGGCGATCCCGATCGATCTGCTGGTGACCGATGTCGGCCTGCCGGGCGGAATGAACGGTCGGCAGATGGCGGATGCCGCACGGTTGGTCCGGCCGGGTCTGAAGACGCTGTTCATCACCGGCTATGCCGAGAATGCGGTGGTCGGAAACGGGCATCTGGATGCCGGGATGCACGTGATGACCAAGCCGTTCGCGATGGAGGCATTGGCCACGCGTATCCGCGAATTGATCCAGGTGAAGTGATCGAGGGTACCGGATTTGCAATGCCCGGATGAAACGTTCATGCCGCTTTCCGTAAAGAGGTAAGCGTAAGCCATGGCGTCGCATAGTATTTCGACCGATCCCGGCCTTGACCTGGCCGGCTGTGATCGGGAGCCCATCCATATACCCGGATCGATCCAGCCACATGGACTGCTGCTGATCGCTGATGCCGGTTCGATGACCGTGATCGCGGGAGCGGGCGATATCGAGACGCGATTGTCGCCGGAATGGCTGGGCGCGCCGCTATCGACGCTGGTGCGCCAGGATATCGCGGCACTGATCGCGACTGCTCCTTCCGGTTCGGGCGGGACGGTGATTGGTATGCCGATCACCGTGCATGACGAACGGTTTGACGTCGCCGTGCACCGGGCAGGGGATCATCTGCTCGTCGAGCTGGAGCCGAGTGCCGCAGCACCGATGAGCGCTGGCGCGACCCTGAGCCGGCTCGATGCCTTCGCTACCAGCTTCGAGCGCGCGAGCGATCTGCGTACCTTGTGCGATCGTGCGGCCGTCGCCTTCAGAACGCTGACCGGGTTCGACCGGGTCATGGTCTATCGCTTTCTGGACGACGATGCCGGGCGCGTCGTGGCGGAAGACAGCGATCCGGCGTTGTCCACCTTCATGCATCATCATTTCCCGGCATCGGACATCCCGCGTCAAGCGCGGGTACTTTATATTCGCAACCGTACCCGGTCGATCCCCGACGTCACCTATCACCCGCAGCCGATCAGGCCGGCGGCCTTCGCGGGGGTCGACCTGTCCGACGTGGCGATACGCAGCGTGTCGCCCATCCATGTCCGGTACCTGATGAACATGGGAGTAGCCGCTTCCGCGTCGATCTCGATCGTCAAGGACGGGTTGCTATGGGGGCTGATCGCCTGCCATCATCGTACGCCGCATGCGCTGTCCGCCGACGTTCGGGCGGCGGCGGCGATGCTGGCATCCGGCCTTGCTCGACAGGTCCGCGCCAAGGAGGAAGCGGAAACCTATCGCGAGCGGCTGCGGCTGCGCGCGGCGGAAGACGATGTCGTGCCCAAACTGGCGGGGGCGACCGGCCTGCCCCATTCGGTGGCGCGGGTGAAGCGCGAGTTGCGGACGATGCTGGGGGCCGATGGCTTTGCGTTGGTCCATGGCCGAACGGTGGTGGTCGACGGCATCTGTCCGCCCGAGGAGACGATCCGGGAGATCGGGGCGTGGGTCAGTGCACGTGGCGGCAGCGATCCTTTCGTGACGCACGAACTGGCCACGGCGATGCCGGAGGCCGTCGGACATGCTGGCAATGCCAGTGGTCTGCTCGCGATGACGCTGGGGGAAGAAGGCGGCACCCTGTTGTGGTTCCGCATGGAGCAGATCGAGGAGATCGAATGGGCGGGCAACCCGCACAAGTCGGTCGGCCTGACACCGGGCGAGCAACTGACGCCGCGCGCGTCGTTCGAGACCTGGACGGAGGCGGTGCGGGGCCTGTCGCGCCGCTGGACGCTGGAAGAGGTGGAGGCCGCGCATCGCCTGCGCCGTGCCTTTCACGATGCCTACCAGGTTCGCCAGCTACGTGACCTGAATGCCCAGCTGACCCGTACCGCGAACGAACGCGAGGCATTGCTGCAGCAGAAAGACCTGCTGATGAAGGAGGTCGATCACCGCATCCAGAACAGTCTGCAACTCGTATCCGCCTTCTTGGCGATGCAGGCGCGTGCGGCCGGGCCGGGAGAGGTGTCCGATCACCTGCGCGAGGCACAGGCGCGATTGTCCGCCGTCGCGCAGGTCCATCGTCGCCTGTACCGCGACGATCGGATCGAAACCATCGATCTGGCCCGGTATCTTGAGGAGCTGGCCGGTGACATGAAGCTGTCGCTGGGGGAGGAATGGGCGTCGCGCATGAGGCTGGATTTCGCGCCGGTGCTGATCCCGTCCGACCGGGCGGTGAATGTCGGGCTGGTGATGACCGAACTGGTCATCAATGCCACCAAATATGCCTATGATGGCTTGCCCGGCCCGATCGCCATCGTGCTGGAACAGCATCGCAACCGTCTGCGCCTGATCGTCGCGGACGAAGGACGGGGCAAGGTCGGCGACAAGGCAGGCTTCGGCAGCCGGATGATGGCGGCGATGGTCGCCCGGCTGAACGGCGAGATCGAGCAGGATGATAACCAGCCAGGGCTGCGCGCCATCCTGACCGCGCCGATTCAGGAGGGCTGAGACAGGGGCTGCTTCAGCGGGTGGCGATCCGGGCGGCGGCGTGCCGGTACAGGGTGAAGCATATCTCCGCACCCGCGATGGCGCCATCGATCCATGCTTCGCCCTGCCGCTCACCCTCGGCATCGATCGCCGCGAGCAATCCCCGCCATTCCCCACTTTCATGCTTCGCGCCGAGGTAGCGGGTGGGCAGACTCGGGTCGACCGATCGTGCCAGCATGATGCCGCCGAGACGCGATCCTTCCGTCACATACAGCGCTCCCCATGCCGCACCCGCCATATCAGGTAGCGTGAACGCGAGAGGTGTGGGGAGGGCATGGCCGAGGTCTTGCAGGTCCGCCAACAGTAGCGGCGTGCGAATCCGCCATGGCGGCAATCGATCCATCGTGGCGAATTGACGTTCGGCGGCGGGCAGCGCCAGCGCATGGGCGATCAGGAAGCGGGAATAGTCTTCCGTCTTCGTCAGATCGTGATGGCCGAACGCCGCATCGACCATGTCGTGCGATGGCGCTGTGGCGGCACGCAGCCGGGCGACCGGGGTCATGCCGCCGCGGGAACCGCCGCCGGATCGGTCGCCGCGATGTCCACGATCAGTCCCTGCCGGCGGGCGACGATCGTCGGCACCAGCGCCTGCCCGGCGACGTTGACCGCGGTCCGCCCCATGTCGATGATCGGGTCGATGGCAAGCAGCAGGCCCGCTCCTTCCAAAGGCAGCCCCAGCGTCGACAGCGTCAGCGTCAGCATGACCAGCGCCCCGGTCAGCCCTGCGGTCGCCGCCGATCCGACCACCGATACCAGGACGATCAGCAGATAGTCGGAAGCATGGAGCGCGATGCCGTAATATTGCGCAACGAACAGCGCCGCCACCGCGGGGTAGACGGCGGCACATCCATCCATCTTGGTCGTGGCGGCGAACGGCACGGCGAAGGCGGCATAGCTTTTTGGAACGCCGATCCGCTCCACCGCCGCTTCGGTGACAGGCAACGTGGCGATCGACGAGCGCGACACGAAGCCGAGCTGGATCGCAGGCCATGCGGCGGCGAAGAAACGCCGGATGGACAGGCCGTTCATCCGCAGCAGGAGCGGGTAGACGACCAACAGCACCAGGCCCAGTCCCAGATACACCGCACCGGCAAAGGCACCCAGCGCCGACAGCGACTGCCAGCCATATTGCACGACCGCATGGCCCAGCAACCCGGCCGTGCCGATCGGGGTCAGCCGTACCACCCAGCGCAGCACCCGGCGGAAGATGGCGAGAGCGGAGGCGTTGAACGACAGGAAGGCCGATCCCGGCTCGCCCACCCGCACGGCGGCGATCCCCAGCGCGATGGCGACGACGATGATCTGAAGGATGTTGAACGAGATCGAGGTGGTCGCCCCACCATCGGTCAGTCTGGTCGATGCGCTCAGGCCAAGCATGTTGGACGGCACCAGCCCCCGCAGGAAGTCGAGCCATGACCCGGTCGAGGTAGGCCGGATCGCCGTCGCGGCATCCACCCCGGCACGTACGCCCGGCTCCATCAGCAGGCCCAGCGCCAGTCCGATGCTGACTGCGATCAATGCGGTGATCGCGAACCAGATCAGCGTGCCCGCCACCAGTCGCGCGGCGTTACCCAGATCGCGCAGGGCCGCGATCGAGGCGACGATCGCGGTGAAGACCAGCGGCACCACCAGCGCCCGCAACAGCTGAACGAAGATTTCGCCGATGATGCGCAATGCCTCGGCCAGTGCGCTGGTTTCACCCAGGGTACGGGCCCAGAAACCGAGCAGCAGGCCGGCGGCCATGCCCAGGAACACCTGGGCGCTAAAGGAGACACGTGTCATGATGCCCGAACGTGGCGCATGACGGCGCAGTTTCCCAGCAAGCTTTGCTGCACCGGCGAATAGGCAGCCTGTGATGCCCATGCCGATGGCGGCGTCAGGCGGCGATGTCGTAGGGCTTGATCTCGCCGGCCAGATAGAGATTGCGCGCCTTGGCACGCGACAATTTTCCCGACGACGTCCGCGGCAGCGTCCGCGGCGGGATCAGTTCGATCACGCAGTTCATGCCCGTGACCGAGCGTACCCGTTCCCGGATCGCGTCGCGCAGGCGGCTGCGTTCGGCGGTGTCGGAACTGCGGCACTGGACCAGCACCGCCGGCGTCTCCTCGCCACCCGGCGTGGTAATCGCGAAGGCGGCGATGTCGCCGGACTTGAAGCCGGGCAGTTGCTCCACCGCCCATTCGATGTCCTGCGGCCAGTGGTTGCGGCCGTTGACGATGATCATGTCCTTGGCGCGGCCGACGATGTACAGATATCCGTCCGACATATAGCCCATGTCGCCGGTATCCAGCCAGCCATCGGTCATGCACGCCTCGGTCGCGGCGGGATCGCGGAAATAGCCGACCATCACCGATGGCCCCCGGCACCAGACCTTGCCGATCGCCCGTTCCGGCAGCGGCGCGCCGTTTTCCTGACGGATCGCGACCTCCATGTCGCGCACCGGCTTGCCGCAGTTGACGATGGCGCGGAACCGTTGTGGCCTGTCGTCATTGGCATGGGCGCCCGACAGCTCGGTTTCCTCGACCAGCTCGACGCGAATGCCCTCGCCCGGCGGCATGATCGACACCGCCAGCGTCGCTTCCGCCAGACCGTAGGAGGGCAGGAACGCACCGGCTTGGAAACCCGCATCGGCGAAGGCGTCGACGAATGCCTGCATCACGTCGGGGCGGATCATATCCGCGCCGTTACCCGCGACCCGCCAGCGCGACAGGTCGAACCGGTCGGACGCCTTGGTCTGCGAGGAGATGCGACGCGCGCAGATGTCGTAACCGAAGGTCGGTGAATAAGAGAGGGTGGTGCCCTCGTTCCGGCTGATGAGGTCGAGCCAAGCCAGCGGGCGGCGGGCGAAATCTTCCGTCTTCAGATAATCCGTCGATACCTGATTGGCCACTGGCGACAGGAAGCAGCCGACCAGCCCCATGTCGTGATACCAGGGCAACCATGACACGCAGCGATCGGTGTCGCGCACCGCCATGCCGTGGCTGTGCGCGGCGAGATTGTTGAGCAGCGCGCGGTGCGTGATCGCGACGCCGTGGGGGAAACGGGTCGAACCGCTGGAATATTGCAGATAGGCGATCTGGTCCGGCTCGGCCTGTGGCAGCGTCACCTCGGGTGCGGGACGTGCGGCGAAGCTCGTCCAGTCGATCCCGGTCACGCCCGCCACGGCGGCAGCCTCCCCGGCCAGCGCGATCAGATCGGGCGGATAGATCAGCATCGATGGGTCGCAGCTGGCGAGTTGGACGCGAAGCTGATCGATATACGAGTCGCGCCCGCCGAACGAGGTCGGCAGCGGCAAGGGCACCGGCCATGCACCGGCATAGACCACCCCGAAGAACAAGGCCGCGAACTCGGCCGAGGTTTCGGCGACCAGTGCGATCCGATCCTGCGGCTTCACGCCGGCGGCGATCAGCCGGCGCGCGGCAAGCAATGCATCTTCGCGAAGTTCCGCAAAGGCATAAGGCCGTGCCAATGCGCCGCGCGGATCATGGAAATTCAGGCCACGGACGCCGCCGGCGGCATAGTCCAATGCCTCGCCCAGCGTCCCGAAATCGGCGAAGCGGCGGGGAAGCGCATCCGCGGTCGGCGTCGCGATCGGGGCGGCCTGGCATTGCATCTCGGTCGTCATCGTGCCTTGGTCCTTCGAGCGGCGCACCTGCGCCGGTTATTCCTTCCTTATCCAGTGTGGCACAATCAAGGCGAATGACGGCGGATCGATCAACCAGGCGCCCGGTACTCCCGCTCGATCCGTCCGCGATGGAGCGTCTGGCGCTGCGTTATGTCGAGCGGTTCGCCACCACGCGCGGCAAGCTGGCCGACTATCTGGTGCGCAAGGCACGCGAGCGCGGTTGGGCGGGAGAAGGCGACGCGCGGACCGTTGCGGAGGATCTCGCAGAAAAGATGGCGGGGCTCGGCTATGTCGACGACCGTGCCTATGCGACCGCCAAGGCGGCGGCGCTGACCCGACGCGGGCTCGGCGCGGGACGGGTGACGATGGCGTTGCGACAGGCGCGTGTCGGCGCCGAGGATGTCGCGGCGGTTCAGCCTGCGGTGGCTCGCGATCGCCTCGACAGCGCGCTGGCCTTCGCCCGGCGGCGGCGGATCGGCCCGTTTGCGCCCGCACCGGTCGAAAAGGTCCAGCGGGAAAAGCATATCGGTGCCATGGTTAGGGCAGGCCATTCCTTTGTGCTGGCAAGATTAATCGCCTTTGCCGATCCCGGTCAGACAATCGATGTAGATACCGATTCGGCCATAGGTCCTTGCGGGGATGACGAACCATGCTAGCAGGGCGCCGTCAGGGGTGGCCGATGGATCAAGGGTTGCAGCCGGCACACGGTACAGACGATGGAATCGGGTCGGGCGTACCGGTCGTCGGCGTGGTCAAATGGTTCGACGTAACGCGGGGATTCGGCTTCATCGTAGCGGACGATCCCGCAATGGGCGATGTGCTGGTGCATTTCAGCGTGCTGGAAGAGCATGGCCGCCGCAGCCTGCCCGAAGGCGCCCGGGTCGAGGCGCTGGTGGTCGAGCGCGGCCGGGGCCTGCAGGCCCGGCAGATCATGACGATCGACCTGTCCCAGGCGGTGGCGGATGCTCCGCTGCCCCGCCCCCGCGAGGATCGGATCGATCCGCTCACCATGATCGACAGTGCCGGCGCCTTCGAACCGGCCAGCGTGAAATGGTTCAATCGGCTGAAGGGATACGGCTTCCTGATCCGCGATCGCGACGGAGCCGATGTGTTCGTCCACATGGAGACGCTGCGCCGCGGCGGCCTGATCGCCGTCGAACCCGAACAGCCGGTGCGCGCCCGCATCGTCGATGGTTGCAAGGGCGCGCTGGCCGTCGTGGTGGAGCCTGTCTCGTGAAGAAGGTGGCTACCGTGATCGCCTTGCTGGCGCTGGCCGGCTGTGACGGCCGTCAACCGGAGGCGGACGACGTGCGGATCGTGCCGGTCCGGATCGACGGGGCGGGGGGCAGTCATGTCTTCCGGGCGGAATTGGCGCAGACGGCGGCGGAGCAGGCGCGCGGACTGATGTTCCGTACCAATCTCGTCGCGGATTCGGCGATGTTGTTCGCGCCCTATCCACCTGATGGGGGCGAACCGCGCGAGACGAGCTTCTGGATGAAGAACACGCCGACCTCGCTCGACATCCTGTTCATTCGTGCCGACGGCACGATCGCCCGTATCGCCGAAAACACCGTGCCCTTCTCCGAAGCGTCGGTCCCGTCGGGCGAGCCGGTGTCGGCCGTTCTGGAACTCCGCGGCGGCAGGGCAAGCGAACTGGGGATCGGTGAGGGCGACCGGGTCAGCTGGTCGACGACCGGATCATGACGTTTGACCGCCGATCGGCGGTTGATGACGGCGATCGGTCGGGGTAAGCGGACGGCATGGGTATCCTGTCCTCGATCTTCACCTGGTGGAACGGCGCCACCATCGGCACCCGCGTCTATGGCCTGCGCGGCATGGCCAGGAAGGGCGAGGATGCGCTGGGCAACGTCTATTACGAAGGGCGCAAGGATACCGCCGGTCATCCTCGCCGCTGGGTGATCTATCAGGGTGCCAACGACGCCAGCCGGGTGCCGCCGGAATGGGTCGCGTGGCTCCACCGTCAGGTCGATGACGTTCCCGAACGGTCCATGCCGCCGCAGCGCGCCTGGCAGAAGCCGGCGATCGCCAACCTGACCGGTACGCCGTTGGCCTATCGCCCGGCCGGGGCGATGGAAAAGGGCGGGCAGCGCGCCGCCGCGACGGGCGATTACGAAGCCTGGACGCCGGAGGGATGATCCGCTGGGTCGCCGCGGCCGTGCTGGTCGTGGCGCTCGCGATCGGTGGCTGGTTCGGCTATCGCGCGTTGACCGCGCCCGATCCCGCTGTTGCGCCGATCCGGGTCGAACAGGATGTGCCCGAGGCGCCGCCGACCGGTATCGAGACGGTCGACACCAGCGGCGCCGGCCCGGTGATCGCCGGTACGACTCCGATGGCAGAACGCGTCGCCGTGATCGGCGTACTCAACAAGCGTAACGGCGCCAGCCGCGAAGTGCGCCTCCGCCCCGGCGGCGTGGCACGGATCGGTGACGTGATCGTCCGCCTGCGTGCCTGTGACCGGACCGCGCCGTGGGAGGCGGAGCAGTTGACGGGCGCGTTCGTGCAAATGGACGTGCGTGGCCCCGACCGGGCATGGCGGCGTGGTTTTTCAGGATGGCTGTTCAAGGAGCGGCCGGCGCTGAACGTCGTCCAGCATCCAATCTACGACGTCTGGGCCAAAAGCTGCACGATGTCCTTCCCCGCGACCGGGCCGGATACCGAGTCGATCGCCGGCACACGATCAAGGGCGCCGAAATCGGCCGCCCCGCGCCCGGACACCGCATCCGGCGAGCCGGCCGTCGTCCCCCCCTCAAGCGCGGCCTCCAGCAACGCCATGTAAGCGGTGCGTGATATCTCCACCGCGCCGAGTGAGGTGAGGTGGGGCGTCTGGAACTGGCAGTCGAGCAAGGTAAAGCCACCCACCCGCAACCGTGCGACCAGCCAGGCCAGCGCGACCTTCGACGCATCGGTCGCGCGGCTGACCATGCTTTCCCCAAAAAACGCCCGCCCGATCGCGAGCCCGTACAATCCGCCCACCAGCCGATCACCGTCACGACACTCGACCGAGTGCGCAAAGCCGAGGTGGTGGAGGCGGACGAACACGTCCTCGATACCGCCGTTGATCCAGGTTTCGGGCCGGTCGCTGGCACTCTCGGCGCACAGGCGTAGCATCGCGGTGAAATCGGTATCGACGGTAACCTGGAACCGGTCCGCCGCGATCGTCCGCCGCAGCGTACGCGACAGGTGGAACCCGTCCAGCGGCAGCACGGCCCGGCGGCGCGGCTCTACCCAATAGACGCCATCGGCATCGCGGGCATCCGCCATCGGAAACACCCCGACCGAATAGGCACCAAGCACGAGTTGGGGATCGAGGATATCCATCGTCACGCTTCGACGTGGGCTTGCGGACGGCGGCGGACAAGGCGTGGATACGCGGCGGCCAAAAGAAAAGGCCGGCGGAACCAGCCGCCGGCCTCCGGATGATCGGAACGGGCCGGAATCAGACGTGGCAGCTGAGCGCCTTCTTTTCCGGCTGGGTCAGCGTGATCTTGGTATCGTCGCCGGTCAGGGTCCAGCCGCCCTCGGCCGTGAATGGCTCGCCCTTCGCTGGCGCCTTCAGCACCGTCGGGGTGGTTGCCGTGCTGGGCACGCGGACGTTGACCTGCTTGTCACCATTGAAGAACACCACGCCGACCAGCGAGCCATCGGCGCAACGGAACGTCTTTTCCACCCGGATCGATGGCGGCAGTTCCACCGGTGCGGCGTTCGCGATCTGGTTGGCGAGCGGATCGGGATTGGAATCAACAACTTCGGGCTGCTGCGGCTGTGAATTGCAGGCGGCCAGCACGAGGAGCGGGGCGGCGGTGAACAGAGGGTGCATCTTCATGACGCCATCGATTTTGCCGATATGCTGCATTGCGTCAAGCGCTGTGCGGTGGTGCGAACCGTAGGGGTGCCGATCGACATCGGCCATTGACGGGAGCACCCACCCCGGCGCCATTAGCGATACTTGGGGGCGGTAAATGGGCGGTCGCTTGGCCAGGCGGTGGCAGGGGCCTATGGCCTGTGGCATGCATACTGCCCCGGATACGCTCGCCCTGATCGGTCATACCCCGCTCGTCCGCCTCGACGGACCGAGCAAGGCGACGGGTTGCGACATTTTCGGTAAATGTGAATTTGCCAATCCCGGTGCCTCGGTAAAGGATCGCGCGGCACTGTTCATCGTCGAGGATGCGGAGGCGCGCGGGACGCTACGCCCCGGCGGAACGATCGTGGAGGGGACGGCGGGCAACACCGGTATCGGGCTGGCGCTGGTCGCCAATGCCAAGGGATATCGCACGATCATCGTGATGCCCGAGACGCAGAGCCGCGAGAAGATGGATACGCTGCGCGCGCTTGGTGCGGAACTGGTGCTGGTATCGGCCGCGCCCTATTCCAGCCCCTGTCATTTCGTCCACACCTCGCGCCGGATCGCGGAGGAGACGCCGGGGGCGATCTGGGCCAACCAGTTCGACAATATCGCCAACCGCCGCGCCCATATCGTCGGCACGGCGGAGGAAATCTGGACGCAGATGGATGGCCGCATCGACGGCTTCACCTGCGCGGCGGGTACCGGTGGCACGATCGCCGGCGTCGGACTGGGCCTGAAGGCAAAAGACGATAGCGTGACGATCGCGCTGACCGATCCGCATGGCGCCGCGCTCTACGACTATTATGCGTATGGCGAACTGCGGTCGGAGGGATCGTCGGTGGCGGAGGGGATCGGGCAGGGGCGGATCACCGCCAATCTGGAAGGTGCGCCGATCGACACGCAGTTCCGGGTCGCCGATCAGGAGGGCTATGAATGGGTGCGGCACCTGCTCGATGAAGAGGGGCTGTGTCTCGGTCTGTCGTCGGGGATCAATGTCGCGGGCGCGGTGCGACTGGCGCGTGCCCTGGGGCCGGGGCGGCGGATTGCGACGATCCTGTGCGACACCGGTTTCCGCTATCTGTCGACGCTCCACAACCCGGTCTGGCGTGCGGAAAAGGGACTCGTCGAGCCGGTCGTTTGAGACGACGGGTTGAGAAATATCAGCGGTAGTGTTACATTCCGGCCACATGATGAAAGGCCGTCCCGAACCATCGCAGTCGTTTCAGCGTATCAAGGTCGGCTTGATCGGCCTGATTGCGGTGGTCGTGCTGATCGCGACGGCCAGTACGATCATCGCCAGCGCGACGCATGAGCGCGCGGTCGGCGGATCAGCCCAGGCCAATCTGGTCGCCGAGATCGCCGCGTCCAACGACATGGTGCCGGAAACCGGAGAACCGCTGGCCGAGATGGGCGTCGCGCCGAGCAGCGCCAATGTGCAGGATGCCGCTCCACCGCGTTGAGCAAGTTCGTCTTCCTCCGATCACGAGGATAACGACACGCATTTGTCCAGCCCGGCGCGACGGACCGCGCCGATATGACGGGTGATGGTATTGCCATGACGTCGGATCGACCCGCGAGGATCGATCGCCGCCCGTTTCTTGGGCAGCGGCAGGACCGCAGCGATCCGTGCCGCCTCGGTCGGCGACAGGTGGCTGGCGTCGTGATGGAAATAACGGATCGCTGCGGCTTCGACACCATATGTGCCGATCCCGGTTTCGGCGATGTTGAGATACACCTCCATGATACGCCGCTTGCCCCACAGCGCCTCGATCAGGACGGTGAAATACGCCTCCGCCGCCTTGCGCAGATAGCCACCACCCTGGAACAGGAATGCGTTCTTGGCGGTCTGCTGGCTGATCGTCGAACCGCCGCGGATGCGGCGTCCCTGCGCGTTGCGCAACGCCGCCGCCGAGATGGCACGGAAGTCGAAGCCGTTGTGGGAACAGAAGCGAGCATCCTCACCGGCGATTGCCGCCCGCGCCATATCCGGATCGATCCGGGACAATGGCACCCAATCCTTGGTCACGCCGCGCCCGGCGATCACGTCGCCCATCATCGTGAAGGTGAAGGGCGGGGGCACGAAACGATAGAGGCCGACCCACAGGATGGTCACCGCAATGAAGATCAGGGTGGCCTTTGCCAGCCAGCGCAACATGAAGATCATGTTGGCGGTCCTATCGGGCGTGGCGGGAAAGGGCCAGAACCCGGTCGGCGGCGGCGATGCCGGTGGCATAGGCACCATGCGCGGTCGAGAAGTCGTGCGGCGAGCAGGCTTCCCCCGCGAAGAACAGCCGGTCGTCGACCGGTCGGGCCAACACCATCCGCTGGCCGGCCGAACCGATACGGGCATGGCTGTAACTGCCGCCGATTCCGTGTTCCTGGCGCCAGCGCGTAACGGCCAGCGGGGTGAAGCGCGACCGCCAGTCGCCACCCAGCAGCGCGACCAGTTCGTCGATCGCGAAAGCGGCGGCGTCGCCTCCCTCCATCATCTCCGCACAGGGGCCGCCGAAGAAGCTTTCGACGATCGGCCGACCGAACGGCGACAGTCGATGGCTGGCCGTGCAGGCGGAGCGGGGATTGCCGATCAGATGGGCATCGGCAGGCCATATCGGGGCATCGACATGCAGGAACACCTTGTCCGCCAGCCCCAGCGGCAGCGCGGCGGCGGCATCAAGCTTGGCGGGCAGTGGCGGATCGAAGACGATCCCTCCATCGGCGATGACGGTCGTGGGCACGCAGACGATCGTCCGTTCAGCCTCGATCGTGCCGACGGGCGTGTCGAGCCGCAGGACGGCACCATGGTGATCGATCCGGGTGACCGGCGTGTGGAGCCGCACCGACAGGGGGCGGGCATGGTCATGGATCAGCGTGCCGTAACCATCCGGTAACGCCCAATTGTCGTCACCGGCTGCATCCTCATAGGCGGCCCAGTCGTGCAGCGAGACGTCGGTCAATGCCGCGCCGTTGGCGAAGCCGGAGATGGCGTCGATCATCGGGCGGGCGGGGTCGGCGGTATCGATGAAGTCCGACAGCGGCCGATCGGGACCGGTCAGCGCGGCATGGGCCGCCGCCTCCCATCGTTCCCGCGTCGTTGCGAATGCCTGCTGGTCAGCGGGAGGAAAGCCGAGATCGCACCATTGCACGTCCCAATGCGGCGATCCCCGATCGATCGGAAAGCCGCGCACCTCGGCAATGGTCGTCCAGGGATTACGACGGGCGGAATGAAGCCAGCCGCAACCCAGATCGACGGTGACATCGCCACCGCCGGGTAGCGCCAGATTTCGGCTGTAGGCACGGCCACCGAGCCGGTCGGACGCTTCGACCAGCAGCACGTCGGCACCGGCATCGTGAAGGCGCCGGGCGGCGGCAATGCCGGCCGCGCCGCCGCCGATCACGACGATATCCGGCATGATTGTCGGGGCCGGATCAGGCGGCGGTCAAAAGCCGCTTTTCCCCCGCCAGCCGCATCATGCCCTTTTGCAGCTTCTCGAACGCCCGCACCTCGATCTGGCGCACGCGCTCGCGGCTGACGCCATAGACCTGGCTGAGCTCTTCCAGCGTCTTGGGGTCATCGGTCAGCCGGCGTTCGGTCAGGATGTGCTTTTCGCGATCGTTCAGATCGTCCATCGCGGAAACGAGCATGTCGTGACGGACGTCCGCTTCCTGTTGATCGGCAACGATCTTGTCCTGCAACGGCGCATCGTCCTGAAGCCAGTCCTGCCACTGACCTTCACCATCTTCACGCATAGGCACGTTCAGCGACGTATCGCCACCCATCGCCATGCGGCGGTTCATCGAGACGACGTCATGCTCGGCAACGCCCAGATCGGTGGCGATCTTGGTGACGTCCTCGGGGCGGAGGTCGCCATCCTCGAACGCGTCGAGCTTGGACTTCATGCGGCGCAGGTTGAAGAACAGTTTCTTCTGGGCGGCGGTGGTGCCCATTTTCACGAGGCTCCACGACCGCAGGATATATTCCTGGATCGACGCGCGAATCCACCACATCGCATAGGTGGCGAGCCGGAAGCCCCGATCGGGCTCGAACTTCTTCACGCCCTGCATCAGGCCGATATTGCCCTCCGAAATCAGTTCGGACGTGGGCAGGCCATAGCCGCGATACCCCATCGCGATCTTCGCGACGAGCCGCAGGTGACTGGTGACCAGCTGGGCCGCCGCGTCGGTGTCGCCATGCTCTTGGAACCGCTTGGCGAGCATATATTCCTGCTCGGGCTGGAGCAGAGGAAACTTGCGGATTTCGGACAGATAGCGGTTGAGGCTCTGTTCGCCGCCGAGTGCAGGTATCGTCGCCGGGACGTTGCTGCCTTTTGCCATGTTGATCCCTTTCCTCGGACGCGCGTGCCGCGATGCGGCGAATTCGCTAAAAGTTATACGTGAAGGCGGCTGAACAGTTCCTGCATATCCGGCGGCATATCGCTGTCGAACGCCATTACGTCCCCTTTTATGGGGTGGATGAACCCCAGCCGGGCGGCATGCAACGCCTGTCGCCGGAAACCGATCGTTTCCAGTACCTGACGTGGAAACCCTTTCGCCCGGCCATAGACGGGATCGCCGAGCAGGGAATGGCCAAGCGAGGCCATGTGGACGCGGACCTGATGCGTGCGTCCGGTCTCCAGCCGGCATTCCACCAGGGCCGCATCGCGCAGGACCTGAAGAGTGCGGTAATGGGTGACCGCGCGCTTGCCGCCGGGCACGATCGCGATCTTCTTGCGGTTCTGCGCGCTGCGGGCCAGCGGGGCATCGACCGATCCCTCGGCCGGGCGGGGGATGCCACCGGTGATCGCGCGGTAGCGGCGCTCGATGCTGTGGTCGGCGAACTGCTTCGCCAGGCCTTCGTGCGCGCGATCGGTCTTTGCGGCGATCATCAGGCCGGATGTGTCCTTGTCGATCCGGTGGACGATCCCCGGCCGCGCGACGCCGCCGATCCCCGACAGCGATCCCCGGCAATGATGAAGCAACGCGTTGACGAGCGTCCCGTCGAGGTTGCCGGCGGCGGGGTGGACGACCAGCCCGGCAGGCTTGTCGATCACGATCAGATGTTCGTCCTCATAGGCGACGACCAGCGGGATATCCTGCGCTTCGTTGTGCGGCAGGGTTGGGATCGGCACCGCGACGGAAAACACGCTGCCGGCCGTCGCGCGCCGCGCCGGATCGCGGGCCAGCGCGCCGCCATGCGAGACCGCCCCGGCGGCGATCAACACCTTCAACCGTTCGCGCGACAGCGTCGGCACCGCTTCGGCCAGCGCACGATCCAGCCGCCACCCGTCCGCAGCCGGCGCGATCGTCGCTTCGATAGTGGCAACCCCCCGGTCCATGGACTACGCCAGATGGCGATGAGGGTGAAAATTTCAAGCGCGCTGATCGACCAGATCCTCGCGGTCGCCGCCGCGTCACCGGAGGCGGAGGTGTGCGGGCTGCTGTTCGGCAGCGTCGACCGGATCGACGCGGTCGAACCCTGCACTAACGTGGCCTCCGATCCGGCGCGGCGATTCGAAATCGATCCGGCGGCGTTGCTGGCGGCGCATCGGCGGGCGCGGGACGGGGCGATGATGCCGGTCGGCTGCTATCACTCGCACCCGGGCGGCATCGCCGCGCCGTCGCCGCGTGATGCCGCCGATGCCGCGCCGGACGGCGGCATCTGGCTGATCGTGGCAGGCGGTCGGGTGACGGCGTGGCGGGCGGTGGCGGACGGACCGGTGCATGGCCGGTTCGCCGCCCTCTCGATTGATCCGTCATGCGGCGATCCGTCATCGGGCTGACCGGCACGGACTTGCGGGAAAAAGCGAAAGCCCGCACAGGACATACGTATTTCAGGGGATCAGCATGACCATCAGTCCGGTCGATTTCGCCAGCCTGCTTTGTTCGCGGCTTTGCCACGACCTGTTGTCCCCGGTGGGCGCGCTCAACAACGGGCTGGAGTTGCTGGCGGACGAAACCGACCCCGCGATGCGGCAACGGTGCATGGAATTATTGTCGGACAGCGCCCGCACCTCCGCCAACAAGCTGAAGTTCTTCCGGCTGGCCTTCGGAGCGGCCGGCGGGTTCGGCGAGACGGTCGACCCGCGGGAGGCGCGTGCCGCGATCGAGGGGCTGCTGTCGGATGCCAAGCGCACCACGCTGGGCTGGCTGGTCGAGGCGGATGCCCTGCCCAAGGCGGCGGTGAAGGCGATGCTGAACCTGACGCTGATCGCCAACGAGGCGCTGGTCCGTGGCGGCACGCTCGACATCGGTGCCGAGGAGGAGGACGGGCGGCTGGAGATCGTGGTCCGCATCGCGGGGCCGCGCATCATCCTCGATCCCGAACTGCGCCGGATGCTGACCGAGGGGGCGGCAGCGGACGGTGTCACCTCGCGATTGGCGGCGGCGTTCATGGTCCATACGCTGGTCGCCGAGGGTGGCGGACAGGTGCTGGTGTCCGATCAGGGCGAGGGCGTGATGATCTTCGGTGCGACGATGGCGGCGCCCGCCGGGTAATCACCCGCGAAAATACCTTCGGGTAAAGGGGGTCTTAACCCCTGTCGTCCATGACCGTAGGCGAACGCCCGGAGGCTCATGGACGACCTGCTACAGGAATTCATTGCGGAAACCCGAGAAACGCTGGACGCGTTGTCGGGGGAGATCGTGCTGTGGGAGGCCAACCCGACCGATCGTACCCGTCTGGATGCGATCTTCCGCTTCGTCCACACGGTGAAGGGCAGCTGCGGTTTCCTCGATCTGCCAAGGCTCGGCCGGCTTGCCCATGCCGCCGAGGACGTGCTGGCGGCGGTGCGCGAGGGTACGCGGGCGCCGGATACCGCGCTGGTCAATGCGGTGCTGGCGATCGTCGACCGGATCGGCGAACTGACCGAGGCGATCGCCGCCGGCTCGCCACTAGACGATACCACGGAGGATCTGCTGATCGCCGCCCTGGCGGAGGACGCCCTGCCGGTCGCACCGGCAACGGCCGGGCCGCAGGCCCGCATCGCCAGCCGCAGTGTACGACTGGCGGTCGATCTGCTCGACCGGATGATGGCCGGCATGTCCGACATGGTGCTGGCCCGCAACGAACTGGCCCGTCGCCTGCGCGACCAGCCGATCGATCCCCGCGTCGAAGGTGCGTTGGAACGCCTGTCGCTGACCGTGGGCGAAATGCGCGACACGATCAGCCGCACCCGGATGCAGCGGATCGAGGCGCTCTTTTCGGCGATGCCGCGGATGGTGCGCGATACCGCGACACCGCTGGGCAAGCTGGTGACGCTGGACGTGGAGGGCGCCGACGTCGAACTCGATCGCGAGATGATCGAACTGCTGCGCGATCCGCTGGTCCACATCATCCGCAACGCGGTGGATCACGGGATCGAGCCGCCGGCGCTGCGCCATGCGCTGGGCAAGCGCGAGGCGGGGCGGCTGCTGGTATCGGCCCGGCAGACCGGCAACCAGATCGTGCTGGAGGTGAGCGACGACGGCCGCGGCATCGATGTCGACCGGCTGGTCGCCAAGGCGGCAGCGGCGGGATTGCACAGCGAGGCGAAGCTCGCGGCGATGACCGAACGGCAGCGACTGGAACTGATCTTCGCACCGGGCCTGTCGAGCCGGGATACGGCGACCGCCATATCGGGACGTGGCGTCGGCATGGACGTGGTGCGCGCCAATATCGAGCAGATCGGTGGCCGCATCGCGCTGCGCAACCGGCCGGGTGCGGGGCTGACGATCGAGTTGCAGGTGCCGCTGACGCTGTCGATCATCCCGGCGATCGTGGTGGGCGTCGGCGAACAGCGCTTCGCGCTGCCGCGCCAGTCGATCGAGGAGATCGTGGCGATTCGCGGCGACGCGGTGCGGGTCGACGATCTGGGCGATTCGCGGGTAGCGACGGTGCGGGGGCGGCGGTTGCCGCTGGTCGATCTGGCGTCGCTGCTGGGGATCGATGGCGGGCGTACGCAGGCATTGGCGATCGTCGGCACGCGTGACGGCAACTTCGCGCTCGGGATCGGGGCGGTGCTGGATTCGGAGGAACTGGTGGTGAAGCCGGTCTGCCCGGCGGTGATGGGCACCGGCATCTATGCGGGGCAGACGCTGCCCGACAGCGGATTGCCGATGCTGCTGCTCGACGGCGCGGGCGTCGCGGCGGCGGCGGGACTGCGCTTCACGCCAAAGGCGATCGTCGACGAGAACGAGGCGGCGGCCCAGGAACGCGGGATCGACGCGCTGTTGTTCGACGATCTTGACGGGCGACGCCGCGCGCTGCCGCTGGCGGCAGTGGACCGGGTGGAAACGGTGTCGGCCGCGGCTATCCAGCGGACGGGCGGCCGCCTGCATCTGTCGATCGAGGGTGGGGTCGTGCCATTGGTGACGAGGGCGGAACCCCCGACGACCGGGCAGGTGACGCTGCTGCGGCTGACCGACGGCGTGACCGAGATCGGTTATCCGATCCGTGACGCGCACGAGATCGTGACGTTGCCGGTGGCGATGGCGCCGGTGCGCGACCGGCCCGGCATCGCCGGGGTCGCGGTGGTGAACGGCGAGCAGGTGGAGGTGGTGGATGGCCATGCCCTGTTCGCGGGCGAACTCGCGCCGCCGGTCGTCCGCCCGCTCTGCCTGCTGCATCATGACGGCACAGGCTGGATGGAAACGTTCCTGCGACCGGTGCTGGAGGCGTCGGGATATCGCTGCGCCTCCACGCTGGCACCGGGCGAAACCGCGGCGGTGACGCTGGCGATGGATGACGACCCGCCCGCCGCGTCAGCGAACGGCGATCCGGTCGTGCTGCTGCGCAGCCGCCCCGCGATGCCGGGCGAGGCAGGCATCTATCGCTATGATCGGGCGGCGCTGATCGCGGCGGTTGCGGCGGAAATGCAGTCGCATGACGACATGCGGCGGGAGATGGCACGATGAGCGAGTTGTTCCTGATCGCCCATCTGGCCGGCCGCTGGGTCGCGGTGGCGGCATCGCAGGTCGATTCGGCGGTCGATATCGGCGAGGTGGTGGCGGTGCCCTGCGCGCCGCCTGCGGTTCGTGGGCTGGCGGCGCTGCGGAGCCGGGTGGTGACCGTGATCGACACCCAGGTCGCGCTGGGGCGGGAGCCGGCGCGGGCGGCGCGGCGCGCGATCATCGCCGCGATCGACGGCCATCATTACGCATTCCTGGTCGATGCGTTCGAGGATGTGTTCCCGTTCGAACGGACATCGCTGTCCTCCGGTCTGGCGCTGGACGGGCGCTGGGCAGCCGCCGCGAACGGCGTGGTCGAACGAGACGGCGAACCGCTGCTCGTCCTCGACCTGACCGCTCTCGTCCCCGCCGGTACCGTGATCGACGATCAGGCGATCGCCGCCTGAAAACGGCCCGGGGGTTAAGACGCTAATCATTTTTACCTGCCAATATCGTGCTGTCAGGTGACGGAAGGCTGTTTCATGAAGACTTGTCTGGTGGTCGACGATTCGAAGGTGATCCGCAAGGTCGCGCGACACATCCTGGAGACGCTCGATTTTCAGGTGACCGAGGCGTGCGACGGGCGAGAAGCGATGGACGCCTGTCTCGTTTCCGCGCCGGATGTGATCCTGCTCGACTGGAACATGCCGGTGATGAGCGGGATGGATTTCCTGCGCGCGCTGCGCGAGTCCGACGTGCCGACCCGGCCCAAGGTGGTGTTCTGCACGACCGAGAACGGCATGGCCTATATCCGCGCCGCGATCGAGGCCGGGGCCGACGAATATGTGATGAAGCCGTTCGACCGCGACACGTTGGAGAGCAAGCTCCAGATCGTCGGCATGGCGTGAACCCCGATCGGCGGGGCTGATATCGATGGCCATCGCCATCCGACCGCCGGGCCTGTCGCCGGCGGACCCGATCCGGGTCCTGATCGTCGACGACTCGGTCGTGTCGCGCGCGGTCATCACGCGGCTGGTCGAGGCGGGAGACCGGATGGGGGTGGCCGGGGCGGTGGCCACCGTCGCCGCGGCGCTCGCGTTCCTGGCCGTCGAGACGGTCGACGTCATCCTGCTGGATGTGGCGCTGCCGGGGGTCGACGGACTGACCGCGCTTCCCGACCTGCTGAATGCGGGTCGGGGTGCCCGGATCGTCGTCGTGTCGTCATCCGCGGGCGATGGCGCGGCGACGACGATCCAGGCGCTGGCGCTGGGGGCGGCGGATACGCTGGAAAAACCGGGGACGAGCGGCCTGTCCGCCGAGTTCGGGCGGCAACTGGTCGACCGAATCGGCCGGTTGTTCGATCGCCCGCCGCCGGCACGGCGCCCGGCCGTTGCCCTGAAGGTCGCGCCGCCCGGCGGCCCGAACCCGGCAATGACGACATCCGCCCGCACCGCGACCGATTTCGATATCGTCGCGATCGGGGCGTCGACCGGCGGCATTCATGCATTGAGCAACCTGCTGCGCGCGGTACCGCCGGGCTTCAGTGCGCCGATCGTGGTGACACAGCATCTGCCGGTATCGTTCATGGCCTATTTCGCGGCGCAATTGGCGCTGATGGCCGGGCGACCATGCGACGTGGCGGTGGATCACCTGCGGGTGCGCCCGGGACGGGTGATCGTGGCCCCCGGCGACCGTCACCTGCGCTGCGTGTCGCTGCCCGAAGGCGGGGCGGCGGTACGGTTGACCGCGGAGCCGGTGGCGAGTGGTTGCCTGCCCTCGGTCGATCCGATGTTTGCTTCGCTGGCGGATGTCTACGGCCCGAGGCTGCTGGCTATCGTGTTGAGCGGCATGGGCCGGGACGGGGCCGAAGGCGTGCAGCGCGTCAAGGCCAGGGGGGGATGCGTGATCGTGCAGGACCAGGCGAGTTCGGTGGTATGGGGCATGCCCGGCGTGGTCGCCGCGCAGGGCCACGCCGATGCGATCCTGCCGCCCGAGGCGATCGGCCGGTTGATCGCGACGGGGCGCCGTCCATGACCGCTCCCTTTCCCCCGGCGATGCCGGGATCGACCGTGGCGATGACGGTGCTGTCCGCGTTGCTGGAGGCGCGGACCGGCCAGCAACTGGCCAGCTACCGGTCGTGGCGGCTGGACACCGCGCTGAAACCGCTGCTGCGCGAACGCGGGCTGGAGACGCTCGACCAACTGGTGTTGCAGTTGCTGAACGGGCAGGACCGGACGGTGGCCGATCGCATCGTCGACGCGCTGGTCAACTGCGAGACCTCGTTCTACCGCGACCAGCCCGTCTTCGAGATGCTGGCCGAAGCGGTCGCGTTGCACGAGGAAAAGGGGCGGCGGGTCCGGATATGGAGCGCGGGCTGCGCGACGGGGCAGGAGCCGCTGTCGCTGGCGATGCACTATGCCGAACGTCAGGCCGAACACCGCATCGCCATCCCCGAAATCGTGGCGACCGATGTGTCGGACAGCGCCCTCGGCCGGGCGCGCTCGGGGCGTTACACCCAGTTCGAAATCCAGCGCGGATTGCCGATCCGGCGGATGATGCGCTGGTTCGACGGTGAAGGGGGCGACTGGGTCGCCAAGCCCGAGCTGACCCGGCTGATCCAGTTCCGGCGGATGAACCTGGTCACCGATCGCCCGCCACCGGGAAAGTTCGACGTGGTGTTGTGCCGCAATGTCCTGATCTATCTGTCCGCCCCCACCAAGCTGGCGGTGTTCGCGATGCTGGCGGAGGCGCTGGCGCCGGGCGGTATGCTGGTGCTGGGGGCAGGGGAGACGGTGATCGGGCAGACCGGCCTGTTCGAACCCAGTCGCCGATTCCGTGGTTTCTACGACCGGGTGGGGCCGGCATCCGTTCGCGACGCTGCCTGAACGCTTGCGGGGCACGCCGTCTTCGGCCAACCAGAACCGGCTTCAGCGGGAGAACGGCCGGACATGACGATCATCGACACCCCGTCGCCCAACTGGGACGAACGGTCGCTGCCCGTGTCGATGCTGGTACTGCATTATACGGGGATGCAGGACGCCGACAGCGCCATCGCCCGGCTGCGCGATCCTGCCGCCAAGGTATCGTGCCATTATCTCGTCGCGGAAGACGGCACGATCCTGCGGATGGTGGACGAGGACAAGCGCGCCTGGCACGCCGGCCGCTCGCACTGGCGCGCGATCGACGACGTTAATTCGGCAAGCATCGGCATCGAGATCGTCAATCCCGGTCACGACTGGGGGTATCGCCCGTTTCCAGCCGAACAGATTGAGGCGCTGATCCCGCTGGTCGCCGATATCAAGGAACGCCACGGCATCACCCGTGGCGACGTCGTCGGCCATTCGGACATCGCGCCCGCCCGCAAGCGCGATCCGGGCGAACTGTTTCCGTGGCACAGCCTGGCCCGCCTGCGGCTTGCGCTGCCACGCCCGACCCGCAACCTGATGGACCCGCAATGGACGCAGGCGGGATTCTGCCTGGCGCTGGAGCGGTTCGGATACGACGTGGCGGACCGGATGGCAGCGATCATGGCGTTCCAGCGACGCTTCCGTCCCGAACTGATCGATGGCGAGATCGATGCCGAATGCCGGATGATCCTGCTCGCACTGCTGTTGCCGCGCCCGCAAGGCGACGATTGATGGTTGGCGGGGGCCGCCATCGCGGCTAGGGACGCGCGACGCCAGAGGATCGGGCGACCGCGGGCAGCCCTAGCTGCGCGAGGAAAGTCCGGGCTCCACGAAACGACGGTGCCGGGTAACGCCCGGCGGGGGCGACCCCAGGGACAGTGCCACAGAGAGCAGACGGCGACCGCTTCGGCGACGCCACGGTGAAAGGGTGCGGCAAGAGCGCACCGCGCGACCGGTAACGGAAGCGGCATGGTAAACCCCACCGGGAGCAAGACCGAATAGGGGCGGCATGGAACCTTCGCGGTTCCGGGGTGCGTTTCCACCCGCTGCCCGGGTTGGTTGCTGGAGGCGGCGCGCAAGCGTCGTCGTAGAGGAATGGTCGCCCATCCCCTTGGGGAGGACAGAACCCGGCTTACAGATCCTCTGGCGTTTCCGTTTTCCATGGGATGCGCCGCCGTGCATACAACCTGCCGGCGCGGGGGGAGACGCACGATGCGGATGACGGCAGGGGCAGTGGCGGCGATCATGCTGGGCGGTACGGCGGGGGCGCAGCAGGCGCCGATCGCGACCATGGGGGCCAACCCGACGGCGCAGCAGTTGTTCGATGCCGCCGTGGCGCTGGACGCCACGCCCGATGCGGCGGCCGCCGCCCGGGCATGGGCCGCGCTGGAACGGCGGAGCAAGCCGGGATCGCGCAGCCGGGCGATCGCGCAGGTCCGTCGCGGTGCATCGCTGCTGAAGGCGGGGGACAGATCGGGCGCGGGCGAGGCGATTCGGGCCGGGCTTGCGGGCTTGCCCAAAACCGATGCGACGCTGGCCGACGACCGGCTGCTGGCCAATCTCAGGCTCGGCGCGCTGGCGATCGATGCGCTGGATTATGCCGGCGCAGCGGATTTCTATATCGCGGCGGAACAGGATGCGGGCGACCCCGGTGCAAAGCTGGGCGCGCTGCTGGGGCAGGTGCAGGCGATGACCTTCGTCGATCCTGCGCGGGCAAAGGCCGCCCTGGTCCGGATCGACGCGATGACCGCCGGCACCAAGCTGGACGGCAAGGTGACGGCGACGATTGCCCAGCGTCAGGCCGAACTGCTGCTCAACACCGGTGATTTCGCGGACGCCAAGGCGGCGGCGTTACGCGCGGTCGCCGCGTCGGGCGGGCTGACCACGCGCACCAGCCTGTCGGACGTCGCGGTCCGTTCCGATGCCGCGATCGCGATGCTGCTGGCGGGGCAAGCCGATCAGGCACGGCAATACATGGCGATGACGGGGGCCGGTCGCCTGCCCAAGGGCGAATTCGATCCCGCCGCCGAGATGCGCGCGCCGGACTGCGGCGGCGAGGCGGGGCTGAAGCCGGCCGATGTCGCGGTGGTGGAGTTCACCATCGCCGACGACGGTACCGTGCGCAGCGCCGCGCCGATCTATGCGGCCGGCGGCGGACAGGTTGCGCTCGAATTCGCGCGGACGGTGCGGGAATGGTGGTGGCCGGCGGAGCGGGTGGCGGCGATCCCCGCCTTCTTCCGTTATGGCGCGCGGGTGGAGATGCGGTGCTCCACCGCCTTTCAGCGTCCATCGATCGAGCGCAGCGTCGATGCGGCGGTGGAAAAGTGGCTGGCCGGCAAGGATATCGACCTGCCGGACGCCACGAACGGCCCCGTCGCCCTGGCGCCACAGCGAGCGGCGTTGGCCACCGCCAGCGCGGCCTCGCCCGCATCGCTGTCGACCTTGGCCGCGCTGTTTCGTCTAGCGGATAACTGGACGCTGCCGGCAGAAGAACGGCTCGCGATGTATGATCGTGGCATGACGATCGCGGCCGCTCATGACGCGCCGGGCGTGGTGCGACTGGCGTTCGATCCCGCTGTACGGAACAATGACGACGATAGCCGCAACAAACGTCATGAGACGCTGACTGCGCTGATCGAGTCGCCGGCCTATGCCGGCGACACTCAGGCGCGCGCGATTTTGCGGCTGATGCTGGCCGACCGGATGATGGCGCGACGATCGGGGGATCGGAACGCGATGCCGGTGCTGCGCCAGATCGTCGACGATGCCGCGCTGTCGAAGGACGATCCGCTGAAAGTGGGGGCGCTGGTCCGGATCGCGTCGCTGGAACACCGGGCAGGACAAGTGGATGCCGCCCGTACCGCCTTTACGGCGACAGGACTCGATGCCCAGCAATGCGCGCTGCTGGATGCACCGCCGAAGATAATGGCTTCACCCGGCGGTGAGGCATTCCCGCGCGAAGCGATGGCCTGGGGTTTCGAAGGATGGGCACAGGTCCAGTTCGATATCGCCGCCGATGGCAGGACCGCCGCGCCGCGTGCCCTGCTCAGCTATCCACCGTTCATTTTTTCAGGGGCTTCGACCGACTTCATCAAAGCATCGCGTTTTGCCAAGACTTACCGTCCCGATGGCGAACTGGGGTGTGGCGGCACGCTGACGCGGATCGTGTTCAAAATGCCGGGGTAGTTCCCCGGCATCGAGCCGGGGAACCGAAAAGAGTTCGGGTTACGCGGCGACCGCGTCGTACCGCTCGCCGACCTTGTTCCAGTCGACCACATCCCACCATGCCTTCAGATAACCCGGCCGATCGTTCATGTAGGTCAGGTAATAGGCATGTTCCCACACGTCGTTACCCAGCAGGGGTGTGCCCGGCTCCTTGGCGTCGTCCATCAGGGGGTTGTCCTGATTGGGGGTCGAGGTGACCTTCAGCTTGCCGCTGCCGTCGGCGATCAGCCATGCCCAGCCGGACCCGAACTGGCCTGCGCCCTTGGTGTTGAACTCTTCCTTCAGCTTGTCGAGTCCGCCGAAATCGCGCTCGATCGCCTCGGCCAGCTTGCCCGACGGCTGACCGCCACCCTGCTTCATCGTGTTCCAGAAGAAGTCGTGGTTCCAGTAACCGCCGCCGTTGTTGCGCACGCCGGCCGGCAGTTGCGAGATCATGCCGAGGATGTCCTCGATCGTCTTGCCTTCCAGCTTGGCGTCGGCCGCGACGAATTCGTTCAGCTTGTTGGTGTAGGCGGCGTGATGCTTGTCGTGATGGAACGTCATCGTCTCCTTCGAGATCGTCGGTTCCAGCGCATCATAGGCATAGGGCAGGGGGGGAAGTTCGAACGCCATCGGGGCAGCTCCTGATTGGACCCGTGACCGGGTCGGGATGGATCGTGCGGGGAAACGCACGCCGCCCGCAATTGGTCCGCCCACCGGTGTTACGCAACCGTTCCGATCAGATCGTGGCGGCGCAGGGCATGGCGCAACTGGTCGTAGGACAGGCCCAGCGCCTCGGCGGTCTGACGCTGGTTGAACCGGTTCTCCGCGAGGCTGCGGGTCAGCAGATCGCGTTCGAACAGCGCGACGCGCGACTTGAAGTCGGACGGGCCGACTTCGCATGCAGTCACCTCGTCGTCCTGCGGGCCGGTATCCGGCGACGCCGTGGCGGGATCGGGGCGTGGGATCGCGGCGCTTTGCGGACGATAAGGGGAGGCGAAGGGATCGATCTCGATCAGGTCGACCGGTCCACCCTGTTCCCAGCGGTACACCGCACGCTCCACCACGTTGCGCAGTTCGCGGACGTTGCCCGGCCAGCGATGCCGCATTAACTGCTCGACCGCGGCCGGGCCGAAGCCGTGCCAGCGCTCCCAGCCCAGTTCCGCCGCCATCCGCCGCCCGAAATGATCCGCGAGGACATGGATGTCCCCCGATCGCGAGCGCAGCGGCGGCAGCGTCACCACCTCGAACGACAGTCGGTCGAGCAGATCGGCACGAAATTCGTGACGGTCGACCTTGTCGGGCAGATGTTCGTTGGTCGCCGCGACGATCCGCACGTCGACCCGCATCGGCCGCGACGACCCGATCCGCGTGATCTCGCCATATTCGACCGCGCGCAGCAGCCGTTCCTGCGCCGCCATCGATAGCGTGCCGAGTTCGTCGAGGAACAAGGTGCCGCCGTCCGCCTCCTCGAACCGGCCGACGCGCGCCTTGGTGGCGCCGGTGAAGGCGCCCGCCTCGTGCCCGAACAGTTCAGCCTCGATCAGCGTCTCGGGCAGCGCGGCGCAGTTCATGATGACCAGCGGCTGGTCCCAGCGCGGCGACAGGCGGTGCAGGCGTTCGGCGACCAGCTCCTTGCCGGTCCCGCGCTCGCCGATCACCAGCACCGGCCGGTCGAGCGCGGCGGCGCGGCTGGCCCGTTCCAGCGCGTCGAGAAAGGCCCCCGATTGACCAATGACCTGGCTTGCCCGTTCCATTGCCAATCCTTGGCGCGAAATCCCAATGTTGCGCAAGATATCAAAATCGGCTGGCGGCCGAAAATCTGTTAAGTCGTTGTAATTAGGTCATTTCATAAACTGGCACGGCTTCTGCAAAGCATCAGGTATCCGGCCGATGACACGGTCGACCAGCAAAAGGGACCACGCCATGTTCAACGATTTCACCCGCAAGTTCGCCACGCTCGCCCTGACCGTGGTGATGAGCGCCACCTGCGTGCTGACCGCGGTCGGCCCGGCAGAAGCGGATGGCGGATCGTTTAATCAGGGACGGGCAGTCGCCATGGCCGCCCGCTTCGTGGCATAAGCGGATGAATGCCGTTTCCGCCCCTCAGGAGTTCATGATGGGAATCTTCAGCCGTACCCGCGACATCGTCGCCGCCAACTTCGCCGATCTGCTCGACAAGGCCGAAGACCCGGCCAAGATGATCCGCATGATCATCCTCGAGATGGAGGAAACGCTGGTCGAGGTCCGCGCCTCCGCCGCGCGCACCATCGCCGACCAGAAGGAGATGCGCCGCCACATCGCCAAGCTGGAACAGTTGCAGGCCAACTGGACCGAGAAGGCCGAACTGGCGCTGAGCAAGGATCGCGAAGACCTGGCCAAGGCGGCGCTGGTGGAGCGGCAGAAGGCGGCCGACATGGCCGACCAGCTGAAGGCGGAAATCCAGGTGCTGGACGATAGCCTGCGCGCCGCCGAGGAGGATATCGCCAAATTGCAGGGTCGCCTGCGCGAGGCGCGGTCGAAGCAGTCGAACATCCAGACCCGGCTGGAAAGCGCCAACAACCGCTATCGCCTGCGCGATGCCTATGCCGGCCCCAAGACGCAGGAGGCGTTCAGCCGCTTCGGCGAACTGGAACGCCGCGCCGACGAGGCGGAGGGCCGAGCCGAGGCGATGGGCCTGGGCGTCGGCAAGAGCCTGGAGGACGAGATCGCGGAACTGCGGCAGAGCGACCGGGTGGATGCGGAACTGGCGGCGCTGAAGGCGCGGCTGGGCAACGCGAACCGGGAGGGCTGAGATGGATATCGAACCCGTACTCGCCATCATCTGCCTGTTCATCGGGCTGCCCTGGGTGGTGCTGCACTACATCACCAAATGGCGCGCCGCGCCGAAGATCACCGAGGAGGATGAGCGGATGCTGGACGAGATGTACAATCTCGCCCGTCGTCTGGAGGATCGCCTCAACACCGTCGAGCGCATCGTCGCCGCCGACAATCCCGACTGGAAGCCGGGCCTGAACGCCCCGCAGCCCAGCTATCGCCTCGACCGCAACCTTGACCGGAGCAACTGAGATGGCCGCCCGTACTCGCTTTTACCTCAACAAGCAGGATGCCAAGTGGAAGGGCGTCTGCGCCGGGATCGCCGATTATACCGGGGTCGAGGTGCTCTGGGTCCGCCTGGGCATGGCCGGCATGGCCCTGATCGCCCAGCAATGGTGGGTGATCGCCGCCTATTTCATCGTGGCGGCGATCGTCGATCCCAAGCCGATCGGCCTGTATCAGAACGCCGATGACCAGAAGTTCTGGCAGGGGGTGCGGAGCAATCCGAAACGCTCCACCGCCGAGGTCCGCTCGAAGCTGCGCGATATCGATCGCCGGCTGGCCGACATGGAAACCCACTACACCAGCCGCAACACCGCGCTCGCCGACGAGATCGAGCGCCTGCGCTGAACCGTCCCGGCAGGGATCAACGACAGACAATCCAATAGGGAGTGATGACGATGGACTGGGGTGGACCGTTCTTCGTGCTGGCGATCATCGCCATGTCGACCGGCGGCTGGATCGTGAACAACTGGATCCGCGCCAGACATGGCTACGCGCCCAGCGACGACTGGAGCAATACCGAAGACCCGCAGGCGCGCCGCACGATGCAGCTGCTGACGTCGGAAAACGAGAAGCTGGCCGGACAGGTCGGCCGGCTGGAGGAGCGGATCGCCGTCCTCGAACGAATCGCGACCGATCCCGCCGAACGCACCGCCCGCGCCATCGACGCGCTACGCTGACATTCAGGGAGCCATCATATGTCACCGGATAAATTTCAGCTCATCCAGGTCGTGTTTTCGTTCATGGCCGTCATGTTTTTGCTGATGATGGGTGGCTGGGTCACCACCACGTGGCTACGGATGAAGCATGGTTATCCGCTCGACGGCGCCTGGGGCCGGTCGGTCTATCCCAAGAAGGATGATGAGACGGTCGAGCGGGTGAAGCTGCTGAGTCAGGAGAATGCGCAACTCCGCGCCGAGATCGGCTCGATGAAGGACCGGCTGATCGTCGTCGAGCGGATCGTGACCGACAGCGGCAGCCTGTTGAGCCACGAGATCGACCGGCTGCGCAGCCCGGCCAACTGAGGATCACCGATGTCCCCGCTCATCATCCCCATTCTGGGCATTTCCTGCGGCCTGCTCGCGATCTTCGGCGGCGTCTTCGTCAAGCCATGGTTCGCCTACCAGCATCGCCGGATGGAACTGGAGGCATCGATGGTCGCCGAGAAGGCGGCACAATATGCCGCGCAGACCGAGCGGCTGGAACAGCGCGTGCGCGTGCTGGAACGGATCGTCACCGATCGCGGCATGGACCTGTCCGACGAGATCGAACGTCTGCGCGACGAACGCGCCGAGCCGGTCAAGCTTGGCTGACCTGTCGATACATAGAGAGCAAGACCGATGAACCCCTTTTCGATGACCGTCCTGATCGTCCTCATCGTCGCCATCGCGAAGGTGATGTCGCGACGATACCAGTCGCTGGGACAACAACAGGACCGTACGGTGCAGAGCGCCGACGCGATCCGCGCGCAGGATGAAATCCGCCAGCTCAAGGACCGCGTCGCGGTGCTGGAGCGGGTCGTTACCGACAACCACGGCAGCCTCGGCCTCGATCGCGAGATCGAGCGGCTGCGCGATCGCTGAAGATCAACAGGGAGGCGACCATGATCGATCCTTTCACCACCGTTACCCTATCGCTGTCCGGGCTGGCCGGGCTGGGCATGATCGTCGCCGGCGGGCTGGCGGGTTGGCGCGGCTGGCTGCAACTGAAGCGGAGCGAGCTCGATCGCAGCGGCGATCTGCCCGCGCCCACCGCGGGCGCCCGGATCGAGATCGCCGACCTGCGCGAACGTATCCGCAAGCTGGAGGCGATCGCGGCGGGTGTGGACATCTGATCCGGGCGCTTCCCGGATCGCGGTTCAATCGCTAGGCGAGGGGCCATGCCCAGCATCACCGATATCCACGACGAATACGATTTCCTCGATCCCGACGACCGGTATCGCCTGCTGATCGATCTCGGCCGCGATCTGGAACCAATGCCGGACGCGTTGAAGACCGAGGCGACGCTGGTCCGCGGATGTTCGGCCTCCGTCTGGATCTATCCGACCCGGATGGAAGACGGGAAGCTGCATTTCCTGGCCGATTCGAATGCGGCGATCACCAAGGGCATCATCGCGCTGGTCCTGCTGACCGTGCAGGATCGCGCGCCGGATGCGATCCTGGGCACCGACATTCCGGCGGCGCTCGCACCGTTCGATCTGGGCCGGCAATTGAGTTCGAACCGGACGCAGGGCATCCCCAACATGATCGCGCTGATCCGGGAGACGGCGGCCCGTTACGCCTGATCGGCCGGCAGCATCCCGATCCGTACTGCGACCGCGTCGATGGATTCGCCGGCGTCGACCACCAGCCAGCGTTCCGGACAGGCCGCATCGACCACCGCCACGGCGCGCTTCGGGCAGAGTTTCAGGCATTTCGTCTCGATCACGCCATGCGTCGCCTTGCGGCCCTTGCCGACACGCTGGCGCAGCGCCTTGGCCAGCGACGTTCTGCCATCGTCGCCGAAGCCGCCATCGATCTTCTTCGAACATTTGCCACAGACCAGCACCATCCCGGTCCACCGGCTTTTCGCCGTACGGATCATGCGGTGGTGCGGCGTTCTTCGGCGGCGCGCAGCACCTCATAGGCGGCCTGCACCGCCTGGAACCGGACGGCGGCATCGGGATCGCCGGGGCGTACGTCGGGATGGTTCTCCTTGGCCAGTTTGCGCCATGCGGTGCGGATCGTCTCGAACCCGGCATCGTCCTCCAGCCCCAGCGCGGTCAGCGCGCGTAGTTCGTCGCGTGAGCGGGTACCGTCGCCCGGCCCCGTCCAGGCATAGTGGCGGGACCGTTCATAGCCATCGGCGCTGCGGGTTTCGTTCGCCTCGCGTTCGGCCGCTTCTTCGGCGGACAGGCCCTCGAAATAGTCCCAGCCGCGATTATACTCGGCGGCGTGTTCCTGACAGAAATACCAGCGATCGGGATTGTTGGGTGATTTGGGTGCGGGGCAATTTCCCGGCGCATCGCAGCCATGGCGGTCGCACAGCCGTACCGGCTTGGCCTCCCGGCCCGTGCCATAGCCGCGCCAGCGCGGAAAACCCCAGTCGGTCGATCGTGTCGGGCGGTGCGCCATCATCGGACGACATAGGCATACCGGCTGCCAGCGCAACCGGATAGCAACACCCGCGCCGCATCCATCATCCCCATAAGCCACGGCGACCTGCCATGATCGTTGCGCGTCCCTGCAATCTCACTTATGCGATCGGCTACATGACACCAATGTCATGCGCTGTTCATGGCCGGCCCGGTCACGACCGGCGGAGATATAACGACAGGAGTATCGGTGCCGTCATCCAAGTCGTTACTGGCGACCGCACGGGCGGATGTGCCGGCCTCGATCGTCGTTGCGCTCGTCGCATTGCCGCTGTGTCTCGGGGTCGCGCTCGCGTCGGGGGCGCCGCTGTTCTCCGGGCTGATCGCCGGGATCGTCGGGGGCATCGTCGTGGGGTCGCTGTCGCGCTCGCCCCTGTCGGTCAGCGGGCCGGCGGCGGGGCTGACGGTGATCGTGCTGGCCGCGATCGAAAGCCTGCCCAGCTATCAGGTATTCACGCTGGCGGTGATGCTGGCGGGCATCCTGCAACTCGGCTTCTACTTTACCCGGGCGGGCATCCTTGCTGAATTCGTCCCCTCCTCGGTCATCACCGGGATGCTGGCGGCGATCGGCCTGATCCTGATCCTGAAACAGATTCCCCATGCCGTCGGCTATGACGCCGAAGCGGAGGGGATTTTCGAATTCACCACGGGCGACGGCATCAACACCTTCACCCGGATCACCGATAGCCTGACGGGCAGCGTGACCCCCGGCGCGGTGCTGATCGCGGCGGTCTGCCTGATATTCCTGTTCTGGTGGGACGGCGCACGACCGAAGACGGGGCCGTTGCGCTTCGTGCCGGGACCGCTCGTCGTCGTGCTGATCGGCGTGTTCGGCAACATGCTGCTGGGCGCGGTGAAGCCGGAATGGCAGCTTGGCCCCCGCCATCTGGTGCAGGTGCCGCGCGCCGGCAGCGTCGGTGAATTCGTCAATCTTTTTACGCTGCCCGATTTCGCCGCGATCACCAACGGCACCGTCTGGACCGTCGCGATCACCCTCGCGATCGTCGCCAGCCTCGAATCGCTGCTGAGCGTGAAGGCGGTGGACGAGATCGATCCGCAGCGCCGCACCACCGACAAGAACTGGGAATTGCTGGCGCAGGGCGGGGGCAATATCGTGTCCGGCCTGATCGGTGGCCTGCCCGTCACCTCGGTGATCGTCCGCTCCTCCGCCAATGTCGATGCGGGTGCGGAGAGCAAGTTGTCGACGCTGCTGCATGGCACATGGCTGTTGCTGTCGGTGGCGCTGATCCCGGCGATCCTGAACCTGATCCCGCTGTCGGCGCTGGCCGCGGTGCTGATCGCCACCGGGTACAAGCTAACCAAGCCCAAACTGTTCATGGAACGGTTCAAGCAGGGCTGGACCCAGTTCGTGCCGCTGGTCGTCACCGTCGCCGCGATCCTGTTCACCGACCTGCTGGAAGGCATCGTGATCGGCATGGCGGTCGGCTTCGTGTTCGTGATCGCCCGCAATTTCCGCACCGCCGTCACCGTCGCCCATGCCGGTGACGACTGGCTGGTCCGGGCCCGGCGCAACCTGTACTTCATCCACAAGTATGAATTGCAGAAGAGCCTGGGGCGGGTGCCGGACGGGGCGAACCTGATGATCGATCTCACCTCGACCAATTATGTCGATCTCGACAATGTCGACATCATCAACGCCTTCATCAAGAACGCCCGGTATCGCGACATCCGCGTCCTGATCCGTGGCGACATCGCCGGGCGGACCGCGCCGATGATCGATGCCCCCATCGCCGAGGTTCACGCCGCATGAAGATGTCCAAGCAATTGCTGCTCGCCAACCGCGCCTGGTCGGCCGAGTTGACCGACGAGGACGCCGACTTCTTCAGCCGGCAGACGCGCCCGCAGTTCCTGTGGATCGGCTGTTCCGACAGCCGGATCAGCCCCGAACAGAAGACGCAGTCGCTGCCCGGCCTGATGTTCATCCACAACAACATCGCCAATCTGGTGCATCACGACGATCTTAACCTGCTGTCGGCGCTGCAATATGCGGTCGATGTGCTGGAGGTGCCCAATATCGTGATCTGTGGCCATCATGGCTGTGGCGGTATCCACGGCGTGCTGAACGGCGGCGTGAGCGGCCCGGTCGACACCTGGCTGGAAAATGCCCGCGAGGTTGCCCGCGTCCATGCCGACGAACTGGAAGCGGTGCCGGAAGGAACGTCGCGGGTCGATCGACTGGTGGAGATGAACGTGCGCGACCAGTTGATCCACCTCGCCCGCACCGACACGGTGCAGGCGGCGTTCGCCAGCGGCCGCGAACTGACGCTGCATGGCTGGGTGTACGACATCCGCGACGGCCTGCTCAAACCGTTGATGGAGATCGACCGCGAGACCCGGCTGGACGAGGTCGGCCGGCCCGACACGGTACTGGTGTAGCGACGGCGCCTATTCGGGCGGTAGCTCCTTTGCCACGACACCTTCGCCCGCCTGCAATCCGTGGCGCATCAGCATCGGGATGTTGGCCATCGCGAACCCCAGGGTCAGCGGGATCGCGCCCCACAGCTTGAAGCCCACCCAGAAATCCCAGCCGGCATTGCGCCACATGACCTCGTTGAGCAGTGCCATCGCGACGAAGAATATCGCCCAGTTACGCGTCAGTTTGCGCCAGCCAAGCGCGCTCAGGCCGGGATAGGCGGTGCCCAACAGGCCTTCCAGCAGCGGCCGGCCGGTGAAGAAGCCGAAGAACAGCACCGCCGCGAAGGTGGCGTAGACGATCGTCGGTTTCATCTGGATGAAGCGTGGATCGTGGAAATAGACGGTCAGTCCGCCGAACACGATCACCAGCGCACCAGAAATCCACAGCATCGGCGATACCCGACCCAGCTTCACGCGCGATACGATGATCGCGATCACCGTGGCGATCACGAACGCCGTGGTCGCACAGATCACCCGGGCGATCACCAGCGCGCCGGCTTGATCCATGCCATTCAGGACGCTGCTGAACCGCGCCACCAACCGGACCATCGGTCCGGCCGGGGCGAGGAAATTGACCAGGAAGAAGACCAGCAGCGGCCCATAGTCCACCGCCATCCGGATGCCGGGTTTCCCCTTTTCCAGGTTCGCGGCTCCGGCGGCGGCGTCAGTGTAGATGTCGCGGCCGATGGTCACTTCCGCACCCCCTCGACACCGGCGATGATCCGGCTGACCTCGTTGGCATCGAACGGGCGCAGGTCGGTCATCCCCTCACCGATGCCGATCGCGTGGATCGGCAGGCCGAACCGTTCCGCCGCCGCCACCAGCACGCCGCCGCGCGCGGTGCCGTCCAGCTTGGTCATCACGAGGCCGGTGACGCCGGCAACATCCTTGAACACCTCGATCTGGTTGAGGGCGTTCTGGCCGGTGGTGGCATCCAGCACCAGCACCACGTCGTGCGGCGCCTCCGGGTTCAGGCGGCCGAGCACGCGCCGGATCTTGGACAGTTCGTCCATCAGCTCGCGCTTGTTCTGAAGTCGGCCGGCGGTGTCAACGATCAGCACGTCGATGCCGGTCGCGGTCGCCTGCTTCACCGCTTCGTAGACGATACCCGCCGCGTCGCCGCCTTCCTTGCCGGTCACGATCGGCACGCCGACCCGCTCCGCCCAGGTGCGCAACTGGCCGATCGCGGCGGCGCGGAACGTGTCGCCCGCCGCCAGCATCACGCCGTAATCCTGTTCCATGAATAGATGCGCCAGCTTGGCGATCGTCGTCGTCTTGCCCGATCCGTTGACGCCGATGACCAGGATCACCTGCGGCCGGGGAAAGGCGTCGATCTCCAGCGGGGTGGCGACCTTCGCCAGCGCCTTCTCCACCTCCTCGGCCACGACGAGGCGGATGCCGAGGTCTTCCATGTTCCGTTCGAAACTGCCCTCGGCCAGCCGGTTGCGGATATGGCCCGCGGTTTCGGGGCCGAGATCGGAGGCGATCAGCGCTTCCTCGACCTCGTCGAGCGTTTCCGTGTCGAGGCGGGCGGTGCCGAGACCGGCGAGGTTGCCGACCAGCCGGTCGGAGGTTCGCCGGAAGCCGCCGAGCAGCTTGTCGTGCCAGGAGGGTGTCGTGCTCATACAGTGGTTCCGATGAGATGGGTGTCGGTGGCGCCGGTGATGGTGGCGGAGACGATGGTGCCGGGTTCGGCGGACGTGGACAGGTGAACGTCGGCGAAGTCGGCGGCGTGGCCGCGCGTGCCGGGGCGCTCGACCAAGACAGATGCGGTGGCACCGATCTGCGCCGCCAGCCCGTCGCGTCGCTGGATCGCCGCCGCCGCGCGCAGCCGGGCGGCGCGGTCGCGACGGATGACGGGATCGACCTGCGGCATCCGCGCGGCGGGCGTGCCGGTGCGCGGCGAATAGGGGAAGATATGGGCGTGGACGATGGCGCAATCGGCGACGATCGCGAGCGTATCGGCGAACATCGCCTCGTCCTCCGTTGGGAAGCCGGCGATCAGGTCCGCCCCGATCGCGATGGCCGGGCGCGCTGCCTTCAACCGCTCGACCAGCGCCACCGCCTGGGCACGTGAGTGGCGGCGCTTCATCCGCTTCAGGATCAGGTCGTTGCCTGCCTGTAGCGACAGATGCAGGTGCGGCATCACCCGTGCCTCGCCGGTGACGAGGTCGAACAGCCGATCGTCGATCTCGACCGAATCGAGCGAGGACAGCCGCAACCGCTCCAGCTTGGGCACGCCGCGCAGGATGCGTTCCACCAGCGATCCCAGCATCGGCGCGCCGGGCAGGTCGTGACCATAGCTGGTCACGTCGACCCCGGTCAGCACCACCTCCCGGTGGCCGGCATCGACCAGCGCCGCGATCCGATCCACCACCGCGCCGGCGGGGATCGATCGGCTGGCGCCGCGACCCTGCGGGATGATGCAGAAGGTGCAGGCATGGTCGCAGCCGTTCTGCACCTCGACGAACGCGCGGGCGTGGCCGGTGAACAGGGTAGCGGGCAGGGGGGTGGACAGGCCCCAGCTGGCCGGGGCCAGCTTGGCATCGTTCGCGACCACCCGCGTCACCTCCGGCATCGCGGCGAACCCCGCCGGATCGATCGCCGCCGCGCAACCGGTGACCACGATCTCCGCTTCCGGCCGGTCGCGGCGGGCGCGACGGATCGCGGCGCGGGTCTGCTTCACCGCCTCGTTGGTCACCGCGCAACTGTTGACGACGACCATGTCCCGCCCCACGATCAACGCGCGGATGGTTTCGCTTTCGGCGATGTTGAGGCGGCATCCGAGGCTCACGACCTCGGCCGCAGAGGGAGACGACATGACGGGCGATCTAGGGACGGACGACGCGCAAGTCCACGCGCAGGCACGCGAAGTGCTCGACTTCTGGCTCGGGCTGTCGAAGGAGGCACAATTCAGGCGCGACGATGCGCTCGACCGGACGATCGCCGATCGCTTCGGCCGGTTGAACCACGACCTGCTGGCGAGCGGGGCGGCGGGCTGGCGTGACGATCCCGATACGATGCTGGCGGCGATCATCGTGCTCGACCAGTTTTCCCGCAATCTCCATCGTGGTCAGGCGCAGGCGTTCGCGGCGGACGCGCTGGCTGTCGGCCTGACGCTGGAGGCGATCGAGCGCGGCGATGACCGGGCGATGCCGCCGGCGCGGCGGGTGTTCCTCTACATGCCGCTGATGCATGCCGAGGATGAGGCGTTGCAGGACAAGAGCGTGGCGACGTTCGAGGCGCTGGGGATCGAGGAAAACGCCGCCTTCGCGCGCGACCATCGTGCGGTATTCGGTCGCTTCGGCCGCTTTCCGGGGCGCAACGCGGCGTTGGGACGGGATACCACGCCCGAGGAACAGGGGTATCTGGCGGAAACCGGCGGCGGCTGGTGACCTGCATGGTTGCTAACACACCCATGTTCCTGTAACAGCCCCCGCACGTTCGTTCAGTCGGACGCTTGAGAGAAGCACGACCGCCCCGGTGCGGCGTGCCCGCTGGCCGGCGAGGTTTCGCCCGCCGGCGCTTTTGCGTTTGGCGCCAGTCGGGGTTGTCGAGGCCATGTTTGAAAGTCTGAGCGACCGGCTTGGCGGCGTCTTCGATCGCCTGCGTGGCCGTGGTGCGCTGACCGAAGCCGATGTTCGCGCCGCGATGCGCGAGGTGCGGGTCGCGCTGCTCGAAGCCGACGTGGCATTGCCCGTCGCGCGCGATTTCGTCGAGAAGGCAACCGAACAGGCGATCGGCCAGAACGTACTGCGCTCGGTCACGCCGGGTCAGCAGGTCGTCAAGATCGTCCACGACGCGCTGATCGCGATGCTGGGCGCGGACGAGAGCGACCTGTTGCTCGACGTGGCGCCGCCCGCGGTGGTGATGATGGTCGGGCTTCAGGGCTCGGGCAAGACCACGACGACCGCCAAGATCGCCAAGCGTCTGTCCGGTCGCGATCGCAAGAAGGTGCTGATGGCGTCGCTCGACGTCAACCGCCCCAATGCACAGGAACAGCTGGCGACGCTGGGCACGCAGGTGGAGGTCGCGACGCTGCCGATCATCGCCGGGCAGCAACCGGTGGAGATCGCGCGGCGCGCGATGCAGGCGGCGAAGCTGCAGGGCTTCGACGTGCTGATGCTCGACACCGCCGGTCGTCTGCACGTCGATCAGGCGCTGATGGACGAGATGAAGGCGGTGGCGGATATCGCCCGGCCGCAGGAAATCCTGCTCGTCGTCGATGCGCTGACCGGACAGGACGCGGTCAACGTCGCGCAGAACTTCTCGGATCAGGTGCCACTGACCGGCGTCGTGCTGACCCGGATGGACGGCGATGCGCGCGGCGGTGCGGCATTGTCCATGCGCGCCGTCACCGGCAAGCCGATCAAGTTCGCCGGCACCGGCGAAAAGCTGGACGCGCTGGAAGCCTTCCACCCGGAACGCGTCGCGGGTCGCATCCTCGGCATGGGCGACGTCGTGTCGCTGGTCGAGCGCGCCGCCGAGTCGATCCAGCAGGAAGACGCCGAGCGGATGGCCATGAAGATGGCCAAGGGTCAGTTCGACATGAACGACCTGCGCGGCCAGTTGGCGCAGATGCGGCGCATGGGCGGGCTCGGCGCGCTGGCGGGCATGATGCCCGGCATGAAGAAGGCGCAGGGCGCGCTTCAGCAGGCCGGCGGCGACAAGATCCTGATCCACATGGATGCGATGATCGGATCGATGACGGTCAAGGAGCGCAACAAGCCCGAACTCATCAATGCCAAGCGCAAGATCCGCATCGCCAAGGGGTCCGGCACCACGGTGCAGGACGTCAACAAGCTCCTGAAGATGCATCAGGAAATGTCCACCGCCATGAAGAAGATCAAGAAGATGGGGGGGATCAAGGGCATGATGGCGATGCTGGGCAAGGGCGGCATGGGGGGCGGCATGGGCGGTCTCGGCAATGCGATCGGCGGCCCCGGCATGGGCGACCTGATGCAGAAGGCGGGCGGTGGCCTGCCGGGTCTGGGCGGTCCGGCTGGCCCCGACGGGATGCCGAAACTTCCTCCCGGTTTCGAAAACCTCATCAAGAAGAAATGACGATGCCGGTTCCGGCCGGCTCCGACTGAATACCAAACCACAACCTACAGGAAATATATCATGGCACTCAGCATTCGTCTGTCGCGTGGCGGCTCCAAGAAGCGTCCGTACTACCGCATCGTCGTGGCCGATGCGCGCTCGCCCCGCGACGGCAAGTTCATCGAGAAGATCGGCAACTACAACCCGCTGCTCGCCAAGGACGCGGAGAACCGCGTCGTGCTCGACGCCGATCGCGCCAAGTACTGGCTGTCGAACGGCGCGCAGCCGACCGATCGCGTCGCGCGCTTCCTGGACCTCGCCGGCGTACGTGAGCGCACCGCGCGCAACAACCCCAGCAAGGGCAAGCCGGGCGAGAAGGCGACCGAGCGCGCCGAGGAGCGGGCCGAGAAGCTGAAGGCGCAGGAAGAAGCCGCTGCTGCCGCCGCCGCGACGCCGGCCGAACCGGTGGCGGATGCCGAAGCGGAAACCACCGCAGAAGCATAAGCAGCGGATGGGGTCGTCATGCGTTGCCTAGGCTGGATCAGTCGAAGGAGTGCATGATGACCCACGATCCCGAATCCCGGCCCGGTTCCCTGCCGGACCCCCGTACCACGCCTGACGATCTGGAAGACGCGACCAATCAGGGCGTGTCGGCCAACGATCCGGCCGAAGGCGCCGACGACAGTCCCTCGGAGGACGATGGCTCCCCCCAAGGATGATCGCATGAAGAACGCCCCACCCGTCACACTGGCCGCCGTCATCGGGGCGCATGGCGTGGCGGGTGAGGTCCGTCTGAAGGTCTTCGCCGGGAATCTGGATGGTTACCGCTCGTTCAACGACGGTGCGCTGACGCTCACCTCGCTCCGGCATGGTAGCAACGGCGCGATCGCGCGGTTCGCGCAGGTGCCGGATCGTACCGCTGCCGAAGCGTTGCGCGGCACCGCCTTGACGGTGCCGCGATCGGCGCTTCCGCCACTCGGCGAAGGCGAATATTATCATACCGACCTGATCGGCCTGCCAGTGGTGACGCCGGATGGCGATCCATTGGGGCAGGTGGTGGCGATCGACAATTTCGGCGCGGGTGACGTGATCGAGATCGAACGCCCGACCGGCAAGCGCTTCATGGTGCCGATGCGGTCGGAGGCGGTGCCGGACTGGTCGTTCGAACGGATGGTGGTCGATCCCGCCTTCGTCGAATAGGTCCTATCGCCGGATCGGCTGTCTTTCCGCCAGCAGATTGCGGATCGTGGTGGCGGCCACGCCGGCCTCTCCCATCGCGTGGCTGATTTGGTCCAGCCCCTTCACCACGTCGCCCGCCGCGAACAGGCCGGGAATCGAGGTTCGCTGGTGGTCGTCCACCTCCAGGCATCCCTCGTCCGTCGCCCGCGCGCCTGCCGCGACCGCCAGTTCCGACCGGATCACTGATCCCATCGCCGGATAGACGCTGTCGAACGCCATCCGTCCATTGGCGGTGTCGAAGGCGAATTGCCGTTTCTCGATCGCGAAGCCGCCGCAGGGGCCACTGACTCGCGCCACGCCCGCCGCGTCCAGCGCCGCCTCGCATTCGGCATCCAGATCCGTTTCGGCATCCGGGCTGACCAGCGTCACGTCGCGCGTATAGCTACGCAGGAACATGGCTTCCTTCATCCCGTGCCGACCCTTGCCGATCACCCCGACCCGCTTGTCGGTCACTTCGTAACCGTCGCAGATCGGACAATAGCGTAGCAGCCCTTCGGCCAGCGCCCGGCGGTGAAGCCCGGCCTCCATCGCCGGCCGATTGTTGACCACCCCGGTGGCGAGCAGCACCGATCGGGCGCGGGCGGTACGATCGCCGAGATGGACGATGAATTCCTCGCCATCGCACTCGATCGCGGTCACCTTGGCCTCTTCCCGTACCGCGCCGAACCGTTCCGCCTGTTCCCGCATCCGCCGGAGCAATTCGATGCCGGCTATGCCATCGGGATAGCCGGCATGATTATGCGTCCGCGGTATCCAGGCCGCGCGGCTGTCACCCGAATCAAACAGCCGGATGGTGAGCAGGAACCGCGCGAGATAGATCGCCGCCGTCAGCCCGGCGGGACCGGCGCCGATGATGATGCAATCGTCCACCCCTTGCGCAGGGCGTGCGGCGGGGGGAAGGGGGGTGGTCATGTTCATCGCCCAGATAATCACCCTTTATCCCGACATGTTCCCCGGACCGCTAGGTCAATCGCTCGCCGGCCGTGCGCTGCGTGAGGAACGATGGCGGTGCGACGCGATCCAGTTGCGCGACTTCGCAACCGATCGGCATCGCTCGGTCGACGACACGCCGGCCGGCGGGGGGGCGGGCATGGTGCTGCGCGCCGACGTGTTGGCCCGCGCGGTCGATCACGCTGCGGCCATGGCACCCGGCCTCCCTGTGCTGGCCCTGACCCCCCGCGGCGCACCGCTGACCCAGGAACGGGTCAGGCAACTGGCCACCGGCCCTGGCGTGACATTGCTGTGCGGCCGGTTCGAGGGGTTCGACGAACGATTGTTCGAGGGTCGCGCGGTCGAACCGGTGTCGATCGGCGATTATGTCCTGTCGGGCGGCGAGATGGGGGCGCTGGTATTGCTGGACGCTTGCGTCCGGCTGCTTCCCGGCGTAATGGGCGCAGCTTCAAGTGGGGATGATGAAAGCTTCGAACAGGGGCTGCTCGAATATCCACACTATACCCGACCATTTGAATGGGAAGGGCGCACGATCCCCGAAGTGCTGCGATCGGGGGATCATGCGAGGATCGCGGCCTGGCGAAAGTCAATGGCCGAGACCGATACACGGCTACGGAGGCCGGACCTTTGGGAGCGCCATGAGGGCGCTCGGGTTCAGCCTCCCTCTGGCGCGCGGCGTGACAAGGACTGATGCGATGAACATTATCCAGCAGATCGAAGCCGAGCAGATCGAGAAGCTCACCGCCAAGCGCGCGATTCCCGAGTTCCGCCCTGGCGATACGCTGAAGGTCGGCGTGAAGGTGGTCGAAGGCGAGCGTACCCGCGTGCAGGCCTATGAAGGCGTGTGCATCGCCCGGTCGAACAAGGGCATGGGTTCCTCGTTCACCGTCCGCAAGATCTCGTTCGGCGAGGGCGTCGAGCGCGTCTTCCCGCTATATTCGCCGAACATCGATTCGATCGACGTCGTCCGGAAGGGCGCCGTGCGTCGCGCGAAGCTCTATTACCTGCGTGGTCGTACCGGCAAGTCGGCGCGGATCGCGGAACGCCGCGATACGCGTCCTGCCAAGGGCGTCGCTGCCGAGTAAACGGCACGAACCATACGACGGGAAAGGGCGTGGAGGCGACAGCCTCCGCGCCCTTTTTCATATCATGACGATATATTGCGGCAGCCCGATGCCCGATTTGCGGTCATAGGCCCGGTATTGGGCTGACGACCTGTAAACCAACGAAAAGATAAATTGTGCTTCAGCGCCCATCCTGAATTCGGGATGTTCGACCCGCGCCCGTTACCGCGTCCTATAAACAGCAAAAGCTGTTTTTTGGGGGTGGATTTCTTGATGAAGTGCAATGCTTTGCTGACCGTGGCGCCGATCGCGCTGATGATGCCGGTTGCGGCGTCGGCGACACCCGACACACCGGCGATACCAGCGGCACCGGTGCCGGCACAGGCTCCGCAGGGGGCCGATGTCGTCACCACCGGCGTCGCCAAGGGGCGCGACCGGCTGGATAGCGCCACCTCGACCAGCGTGTTGCGCGAGGCGGAGATCGCCAAGCTCGCGCCACGTTCGGTCGGCGAGCTGCTCCGCGATATTCCCGGCATTCTGGCCGAAGCGCCCAACGGCGAAAGCATCGCCAACATCACGATCCGGGGCCTGCCGCTGTCGTCGTCCGGCGCGAAGTTCGTGCAGTTGCAGGAAGACGGCCTGCCGGTGATGGAATTCGGCGACATTGTCGGGGCGAGCTCGGACAGCTTCGTGCGCGTCGATCTCAATCTGGCCCAGGTGGAGGCGATCCGGGGTGGCTCCGCCTCCACCTTCGCCTCCAACTCGCCGGGCGGGATCATCAACTTCATCTCGAAGACCGGCGAACGCGAGGGTGGCGCGGTGGCGCTGACCGCAGGTCTCGACTTCGACCAGTATCGTGCCGATTTCGATTATGGCGGCCGGCTGACCAGCAATCTGCGCTTTCATGTCGGCGGCTTCTACCGGCAGGGCGAAGGCCCCCGCCGGATCGGCTTCGACGGGCAACGTGGCGGCCAGATCAAGGCCAACGTCACCAGGGAATTCACCGGTGGCTATATCCGGCTGTACGGCAAGTATCTCGACGATCGTTCGCCCTTCTATGATTCGGTGCCGCTACGCGTGACCGGTACCGATGCGGATCCGAAGTTGAGCGCGGTGCCCGGTTTCGATCCGACCAAGGATACGCTGTCGACCCGCGCCCTCCAGTCGGTGACGTTGCTCGACGAGAACAACCAGCCGATCCTGGAGGACATCCGCAACGGTCACCGGGTCAAGGAGCAGGCCTTCGGCGTGGAGGGCCAGTTCACGCTGGCAGGCTGGACGATCATGGAGCGGTTCCGGTACGCGGAACGATCGGGCGGGCTGATCGGGCCGTTCAGCAGCCTGATGCTGACCCCGGCCGCCGCGCTGACGCGGCTCGGTGCCACCGGTGGCAGCTTCCGCTACGCAACGGGCGCCAATGCGGGACAGGCGGTCGCCGACCCGACGACGCTGAACGGTAACGGACTGATCGGCATCTACAACATCCGTGACCGGCGGCAGCAGGATGTCGGCAACGTCACCAACGACATCCGGGCCAGCCGGGTATGGGAACTGGGCGAGGCCAGCCTGACGACCACCGCAGGCTTCTATGCCGCGCGCCAGACCATCGACACGTCGATCCTGTACGGCGTCGCGGTGTCCGAAATCCGGGGCGGCGGGGATGCCGAGTTGCTCAACGTCTTCGACAGCACCGGGGCGGCGCGAACCGCGAACGGCATCTACGCCTATAACCCGTTGTCGGGCACGCAGCGCCGCACGTTGCGGCTGGCCTATACGGTGAACGCGCCGTTCGCCTCCGCGAACTACCGGATCGGTCGCGTGTCGATCGGCGGCAGCCTGCGCTACGATTATGGCAGCGCCAGCGGGCAGGTGTTCGGGGTCGAACTGGGCAATGGCCGGGTCGGGCAGGTCGCGCGTGACATTGACGGGAACGGGCTGATCTCGCCGCCCGAGCAGCGCGTCGGCGTGACCCCGATCGGCGCGCCCGGTCTGGTCGATTACGACTATCACTATCTGTCCTACTCGGCGGGCATCAACTTCCGCGTGTCGGAGCCGTTCGCGGTGTTCGGCCGCTACAGCCGCGGCGCTCGCGCCAATGCCGACCGGATCACGTTCGGCGCGGTGATCGACAATGCGACCGGCCGGTTGCTGATCCCATCGGCGTCCTATGATCCGGTCAAGCAAGCCGAACTCGGCGTGAAGTTCCGCCGGGCGGACCTGACGCTGAACCTGACCGGTTTTCATGTCGATGCGCAGGATTCGAACATCAACACCTCGACCGGCGCTGTCATCGCGCGCGACTACCGTGCCACGGGACTGGAGTTCGAAGGTGGCATCCGCCACGGTCTGTTCAGCCTGACCGGCGGGGCGACCTGGACCGACGCCGAGATCGTCCGTGACCGGGTGAACCCGGCGGTCGACGGCAACACCCCGCGTCATCAGGCGAGCCTGATCTTCCAGGCGACGCCACAGATCAGCAACGATCGTTTCGCAGTGGGGGCCGTGTTCATCGGCACCACCGACAGCTATTCGCAGGACGTCAACCTGCTGAAGATGCCGGGCTATGTCACGACCAACGCCTTCGTGCAGGTCCGTCCGACCGAACGGCTGCTATTGTCGCTGAACGCCACCAACGTGTTCGATACGCGGGCGCTGACCTCGATCGACGAGGATCGCATCCCCGCCAGCGGCATCGTCCGCGGCCGGTTGCTGAACGGCCGCGCGATCTCTGCGACCGCGCGTCTGGATTTCTGAGGGCGGAGGGGGGCGTTTTCGCCCCCTTTTGCCGTGATGTTTCTTTCTTCGAGTTAGGCGATGCCGATGCTGACGGCGATGAGCATATCCCGCAAACTGGGCCTGTCGTTCCTGCTGATCTGTGCAGCGGCGCTGGCGATGATGGTGGTGCTGTACACCAACTT